>Ga0335077_10000399_pt1 | contig 47442 bp, 36 predicted proteins | sample Lox_Sample_31_FD_207151 | JGI IMG/M metagenome (GOLD analysis project Ga0335077, IMG submission 207151) | Soil microbial communities from Loxahatchee National Wildlife Refuge, Florida, United States - Lox_Sample_3.1 | ecosystem: Environmental > Terrestrial > Soil > Wetlands | place: USA... | reverse complement strand
AAAACGCAGTTGCATCGCACATGCAACGCACGTCCAACCTCCCTAAACCTACCCCCTAGGTATCCTAGGCGGCAAGCGAAATGTTCCACGCCCAAAACCAAGTATTTCACGCGGAATAGTACGAGAGACGTCACGTCAGAACGTCACTATCGGCATCGTAGATTTTTCCCACGGATTTACATCATCCCTGTTGCATGGGCGGGTGGGCCACGCTTCCAGAACAGTCTTCGTAGTAGGAAACGCCGGCCTTGGGACGTCTGACCTTAGGCCGCCATCGACAGCCCACTTAAGGCTTACACCTCTCAGGCTTCCGTAATGCAAAAGTCCACAGGAGCGGCTTGACAAAACCGGTTCGTCTTCGTGCTAGCGTGGGTTAGAGCGAGGCGCGAGGCGCGAGGCGCGAGGCGCGAGGGGCGAGGGACGAGGGGCGAGAAGGAAGTCACGGAGGCGAGGGCGAGGGATGAGGGACGAGAAGCAGATCCCTCGTCGTCCCGAAGTCTCGGGACTCGCTCCCTCCTACGTCAGGTCTTCGGTGGGCAGGCGGGATGACAATCCTCATCGGATTGTCAGGAGAAGTCACGGAGGACAGAGATGGGAAGCGACCGGGGAATGACCGAAACGACAGCGAATGACCCCTCGGCTCCCGTTGGTCGCTCCCGCCTACGCCAAGGCCCTTCGGCAAGCTCAGGACCTTTCGGCTCCGGCGGGCAGGCGGGACGACGGTCGTGGTCCGATCGTCGCGGCGAAAGCGGGCCCCAATTCGGCGCCAAACTAAGTGTCACACCTTGCCAGGTGTTTTCACGCGTAAGTTATAGAAAACACACGATCGGTGCACCAAAGAAGTGTCACATTTTTGACGATCCGATGAGGATCGGAATCCTGAGGCTGGCGTTGCTGGTTGGCCGAAGGATATCTCTTCTGGGCAGGAGGCACAGGAGCACAGACATCCCTCGGCTCCGCTCGGGACAAGGGAGTGTTTATGCCGCGAAAACATCAATCCAAGACGCCGGCCAGAGGCCAGCGCTACGCAATCAAGGCCCAATTCGCCCGCCTGGAATGCGAGGCGGCCGCTACGAATGCAAGAGGCAAGGCCCAATTCGCCCGCCTGGAATGCGAGGCGGCCGCTACGAATGCAAGAGGCAAGGCCCAATTCGCCCGCCTGGAATGCGAGGCGGCCGCTACGGATGCGAGAGGCAAAGCCCAATTCGCCCGCCTGGAATGCGAGGCGGCCGCTACAAAGGCAACGGCGGGGCCGCAAACCGATGGCAAGATGCCGCGCGAAAGACCGAGGTGAATGGGTAACGCGGAGCCAAGGATGTGTGCCGGGCACAGCATGCTGTGCCCCTACGAAAGCGAAAATTCCTAATGCGCCCAGATTTTGGAGGGGTCGGACTCGAAGGGATAGACGTGGACCATCCAGCCGAAGATCTGCTTGACCCAGCGGCCGCCGGCCTGCGCGCAGGCGTCCTCGGTCGCGATCGAGCCGGCGAGGCCGAACTTTTTCCAGTCGGCCTGCTGCAAGGGCGCGCCTTTGGGAGGCCAGCAGAAGTTCACGTGCTCGTGCCAGCGCGCGATGCTGAGCGGGACGCGCCCGTCGAGATCCTGCTCGGTGGCGCTCTTCGGAGCCGTGAACATCACGCCCACGAGCTCGTAGCCGTTGGCGGTCTTCTTGTAGAGCAGCGAAGTCGGGTGCGCGGGATTGAACAGAAACGCCGCGGTGAAGGCGTAGCGATAGTTCGTGAAGTGATAGAGCTGCTGCGGGACGTTGGGCAGAAAGATCTGATAGCCGTCGGCGAGCGCGACGCGGTAGTCCTTGTACTTGCCGATCGACTTGCGGAGGATGTCGAGGATTTCGTCGGCGCGCTGATCGTCGCCGGGATTTTTCGGCTGGAGGACGGTCATGAACATGTGTGGATTCGAGTCCATGTTCATGCTGGACATGGCGTCGTTCGCGGCGCGGGCGGCCTCGGGATACTGCGCGGTCTCGTGCTGCATGTCGTCCATGTTCATGCCGGACATGCCGCCCTGGCTTTGCGCGGGCGCACCCGGCGATTTCGACGTCTGCTGCGCGCGTGCGCCAGACGCGAGCGTCAGAGTCAATGCAAACGCCGCTGCGGCGACAGCGAAAGGAATGGATGCGCCTATGTTGGTCCTCATGCCTGCCTCTCCATGTAGGTTACCGCGAACGCACGCCGAGAAATTTCAGCGAGTGCGAGAGCGATGCGCGAAACGTCAACGGAGCGCCGGCGCCCGCGCGGCCGGGGAGGAACCGGGAGGCCCGGCGTGGCCAGACCTCCCGGCAGGGGGTATGCGTAAAGCAGTACAGCCGGGCAGCGCCGTGCGTGTCCCAGCGCGCAGCGCCGCCGACAATAGTGGTGGAACCCGGCCCGGCGCGAAAAGTTGCGCCCGCGAGGCGCCGGCGAGCGGCGTCCGGGGGCTATTTGGACTTACGCTCCGCCGACTCTTGACGGCTGCCCCAAAATCTGTAAACTGCATTTTCGCCCATGGCGACGGTGCCCAATCCGATAGACGACACGTTGCAGGATTTTCAGTTCCCGCAGCGCGAAGCCGCCTTTTTCTACGGCCTGTTTCTGCGCGGCCACAGACCGGAGGAGTTGCGCCGGGATATAGAGGTCCCCGCAGCCGTGCTGGCGAAATGGGACCGCGAAACCGAGCGCCAGCCGCACCTGCGGCCCGTGCTGGAGCGGGTGGTCAGGTACCGGCAGCACGTGCTGGCGATTTTCGAGAACCTGATCGGGCACGACGCCGCGACGCAGAGACTTCAGTAGCCTCCCCGGATTTTCCCTGGAAGCACAGTTCCCTTCTAATTTGGCGTCGCGAAGATTCGCTCCGGTTGCGGCTGCGTTGATTGACTCCGCTCGGTGCGTTGTTTACACTTTTTCGACTGCATCAAGGCGAATCGCTTCTGCTCCCCGGTAGCTCAACGGTAGAGCGTTCGGCTGTTAACCGAAATGTTGCTAGTTCGAATCTAGCCCGGGGAGCCAACTTCTCCTTTCCCATTTAGTTAGAAGCCGCTGTCGCATGCTCCTGGCTCACGACCGGCTCACTGTCACGAAAATGTAACGCGGTGCGTTTTCCGTACAAACGCTGGTTCACCTTCTCGACGGCCTGGCGTACCTGTTCCGCCATCCCGAGTTGGTAGCGGCGCTTGGTTTCCGGGCTGGTGTGCCGCATGGCTCGCTGCACTACAGCATCCGGCGCGACCTCGCTCAAGCGAGTACAGAAAACATGCCGCAAGGTGTAAATCGGATAATGCGGCACGCCCGCTCACACGAGAGTCGAGGTCCAAGCGGTTCTAACGCTCAGGGCCGGGGGAACGAGGACGCAAAACAGGGGACAGCGAAGAGATGGGCGCGTCCAAGTCGGAACGGGCCGCACGCGTGAGTGACACTGGTTCTTGGTGGCGCGAAGCGTGCTAGTGGAGAACCGAGCCGGAACTTATCTTCGCACGCCAGCAACTATGGGATCGCAGTACAAGCAGTGTGCACACGCCTTGCTTCGGCGCGATTCACGGCGCTGACGATGGCGTTCAGCGATGCGGTCACGATATTACGATGCATGCCTACGCCGAAGACCGATCGTGCATTCTTCGTGTGAATTTCCACGAAACATACTGCCACCGCGTCGGCGCCGCGGCCTATCGCGTGCTCCTGGTAGTCAACTATGCGCAGATCGATGCCAAACTCACGGCGAAAGCCGTCGATGAATGCGTCGATTGGGCCATTCCCCACGCCCGAGATTACGTGATCCACACCGTGTTGACTTACCGTGGCGGTTAGCTTATCGCCGTCCTCAGTCGAGTCATCGTGATGGTCACGATTGGCAAACGGTTCGTGTTGCTCAATGTATTCAGCTCTAAAGGCAGACCAAATTTCATCTGAAGTCACTTCCCCGCCCCGCGCTTCGCTCATCCGTTGAATGACCCGACTGAATTCGATTTGCAAACGACGCGGGAGCTTGATGCCGCGGTCCCTCTCCAGCAAAAACGCAACGCCGCCCTTCCCGGATTGGCTATTGACGCGAATCACAGCTTCATAGGTGCGTCCGAGATCTTTCGGATCGACGGGGAGATACGGCACCTCCCAAAGGCCATTCTCGGTGCGAGCGGCGAAGCCTTTTTTAATAGCGTCCTGGTGCGAACCGGAAAAGGCGGTGAAGACCATTTCACCGGCGTAAGGATGTCGTGGGTGCACCGGCAAGCCGTTGCAGAACTCAGCACATTCGATCGCCTCTTGGATGTTCGAAAGGTTGAGGCCCGGGTGAACGCCCTGCGTATAGAGGTTGAGCGCGAGCGTGACGAGGTCAACATTGCCCGTGCGTTCGCCATTCCCGAAGAGAGTTCCCTCCACGCGCTCGGCGCCCGCCATCAGCGCGAGTTCAGCGGCCGCCACAGCAGTGCCGCGATCATTATGAGGATGGACGCTCAACACGATCGAATCGCGGCCCTTGATGTTACGGCTAACGCATTCGATTTGATCGGCATAGACGTTGGGCGGCGACATCTCGACAGTAGCGGGAAGGTTGATGATGACCGGGTCTTGCGGCGTTGGGCGCCATACTTCCATCACCGCTTCGCATACCTCTAACGCATAGTCTGTCTCGGTACCGGTGAAGCTCTCTGGCGAATATTGGAACACCCATTTCGTTTCTGGGTATTCGGCGGCGTACTGCTTCACAAGACGCGCACCGTTAACCGCAATCTGCTTCACGCCCTTTTTGTCCAAGCCGAAGACCACGCGCCGCTGCACCTCGGAAACGGAGTTGTAGACGTGAACGATGGCGCGGTGTATGCCTTTCAGCGCCTCAAAAGTTTGGCGCATCAAATCTTCACGGGCTTGCACGAGCACTTGTACCGTGACGTCCTCTGGCACGCGGTCCTTTTCAATCAGCTCGCGGCAAAAGTCGAAGTCGGTTTGCGAAGCAGCCGGAAAGCCGATCTCTATCTCTTTGAAGCCCATCGTGACGAGCGCTTCAAACATTCTGAACTTGCGGGGCGAGTCCATCGGTTCGACAAGCGCTTGATTGCCATCGCGAAGGTCCACGCTACACCAGACAGGCGGTTTAGTGATCGACTGCGAAGGCCAGAGTCGGTCATCCAAGCTGAAGTTCGTCACCGGCCGGTATTTGGTTTTCGGGTCGCTCAGCATCGCTCATTCCTCTCTTTTCAGTTGTGCGCCAAAAAACAAAAAAGGCCACCTGGCGATTACCCCGCCGGCGGCCTCTCAAAAAAAAACGGCTTTGAGTTAGCCTCAGACGGGGCCTGGGAGAAGGCCCAAGAGGAGGAGGCTAAGGGCGAGCTTCGGCATGGGATGCTGGTGGATCACGAAGCCGCAACTGCGATGGACAGACATTCGGACCAATAATATACACCGGACTGCATGAGCTGCGCAATGCGGCTGTAGCGAGCCCGCGAGAGGTAGTATTATTCGGCGAACGTGCCCCACGAAACAGAGTACGCGAAGATTGAAGAACAAAACGTGCTGCCGAGTTACGCCTCGGGCGTCGGACTAACGCCGTTGCTCAGCTCCTGCATTGGCGAAACACTGGATGCGGCGGCCCACGCATGGCCTGAACTGCTCGCCTTGATCTCCTGCCATCAGAATCAGCGGTTCACGTATGCACAACTACATGCCGAGGCGGAGCGCTTCGCGCTGGGGCTTTTGCGGTTAGGGGTGCGCAAGGGCGATCGCGTGGGTATATGGGCCACGAACCGTTCCGAGTGGGTAATCACGCAGTTTGCGACGGCTAAAGTCGGCGCATTGCTCGTCAACCTGAACCCGGCATACCGATCATATGAGCTGAAGTATGCGCTGGCGCAGTCCGAATGTCAGACGCTGATTATGGTCCCGCAGTTTAACAAGGCAAACTTCGTATCGATCTTTTTCGAAACGTGTCCGGAAGCGAAAAACAGCAAGCCTGGCGCGGTGTCTTCTCAGGAATTGCCGCACCTAAAGAATCTCATTTTGATCGGCGAGACGATCCCCGAGAGTTTTTTCGGATGGAGCCAAATCGCTGCTATGGGCGATACTTCCAGCCGCGCCGAATTGACGCAAAGGGCGGCCGATCTCTGCTGCGATGACCCCATCAATATTCAATACACATCGGGAACGACAGGCAGGCCCAAGGGAGCGGTATTGAGCCATCACAACATTGTCAACAATGCGCTCCTCGTGACCGACAGTATGAGGATGATGCCGGGCGAACGCATCTGTATTCCCGTGCCGTTCTATCACTGCTTCGGCATGGTAATGGGCAATATGGGCGCCGTCGTGAAGGGATGCACGATGGTTATTCCCGCGGAGCATTTCGATCCTTTGAAGACGCTTGAAGCAGTGTCCGGCGAGAAGTGCAATGCGCTGTACGGTGTGCCGGCGATGTTCCGTGCGATGCTTGAGCACCTCGACTTTCCCGGCTTTGACCTTAGCTCGCTGCGCACCGGAATCATGGCGGGATCGCCTTGTCCGATCCACCTGATGAAGCAGGTTGTGACGGAAATGTATTGCTCTGGGATTACGATTGCCTACGGTCAGACAGAGTCATCGCCGGTAATCACGCAAACGACTACAGACGACCCAGTTGAGCTGCGGGTCGGCACCATCGGGAGGGCATTACCTCATACCGAAGTGAAAATCATTGATCCCACGACCGGAAGGATCGTGCCCCGCGGTGAACAGGGAGAACTGTGCGCGCGCGGCTATTGCGTAATGAAGGGCTATTACAATAATGACGAAGCCACGCGAAAGGCCATTGATGCCGACGACTGGCTCCATACGGGCGACCTTGCCGTGATGCGGGAAGACGGCTACTGCCGAATCGTTGGGCGCGTGAAAGACATGATCGTTCGCGGAGGCGAAAACATCTATCCTCGTGAGGTTGAAGAGTTCCTCTACACCTGCCCGGGTATCAGTGAAGTCCAAATCGTCGGGATTCCCAGCGCAAAATACGGGGAAGAAGTGGCGGCCTGGATTAAGCCTCAGACGGGCGTGAAACTTTCAGCGGAAGAAATTCAATCGTTTTGCAAAGGAAGAATCGCGGCCTTCAAAATTCCGCGCTACATCAAGATTGTAGACGCATTTCCCATGACCGTTACGGGCAAGGTGCAAAAATTCCGTATGAGAGAAGCTATGATCGAAGAACTAGGTCTGCATGATTCCGCCCGTATCGAGACTGCCTGATTTCTCGCCGAGATTACCGCGCGAAACGGTATTGCAATTAGCGCTTTGCCACGGCAGGCGGCACGCGGCAGGTGAAACTTGAAGCTTGGTTCGGGTCTCCCGACCCATTGTAACGAGCCTGCTGCGGGTAGGGACACAAAGGGCGCGTCATTTGGACGCCCTTTGCCGGGCTGTTATCGACGTAGCGCGTGGCGATAATTTTAGCCGGCGCGACACCCTGCTCGACCCAGTGATCTAGGGCCATCACCACGTCATTCGCAGCGGTCGCATCGGGAACAGCAACGCCATTGCCGAAAACGTTGGCTCCCTCGCCGCCTCCGCAGTGGGACATGCCGGGCACCATGAACAGGCGATAAAAGCCTTTCATATTGCCCATCTTCGATTGCACGCTTTCGAAATAATCGATGCTGCCCTGCGGCGGAATCGCGGCGTCGCCCCATCCGGCGTAATGGATCAATTTTCCGTCTCGCGCTTTGAAGGCGCTGAGATTCGGACTGTCGGAATTGAGTATGGAACCGACTTTATCGTCAATTAGCTGAACGTCGCTTCCGAAATTCACCGAATCGAAATCCAATTTCGGATTGCCGAAAACCATATCCGCCAAAAAATTGTTTGCGAAAAATGCGTCGAGGGCCGGCGCTCCAGCCTGCATGCCCGTGATCCACAGCGCCCAGTTCGCGGGATTGGCTTCGGCGCCGGGAGAAAATCCTGGCGCTATTTCCGCGCCTGTTTGGGAATTGACTGCGGGACTGTAGATCTCTTGGGCGGCGTGCACTTGCGGCGCGCTAAGGCAATCGGCCGCGTCTTCCCCCTTACACTGCAAGACCGATGGATTGAAATGGCAAAGCTGCGGATTTTCGATCAGCCCGTCCTTCAAACCGTCGAGGGAATCGCAAGCCGCGAGTGAGGCGTCCTGTAGGACTTTCAGCTTCGGGAGCGGAATGAACGCGCCTGGCTGGCCCACAGCGCGCTCGTCCCAAAGGAATTTTAAGAAGAGGTGCGTCCAGTAGTTCGCGGGCGCGCCGGCGACGATGCCACGAAAGTCTTCCGGGAAGCGTTGTGCTTCCATGAGCGCTTCGCGGCCTCCGTCGGAACAGCCGAAGAAGTATGCGAGCCGGGGACTTTTTCCGTAGAAGGCCGTGATGATGGCTTTGGCCTGCATCGAAACGACGTGCACGGCGCGATAGCCGAAGTCGATTAGCTTTTCAGGATGGTCGAGCGCCCAGGAAGCGCTTGTCCCGCCGGCGTGGCCGTCGTCAGTTGCGGCGGTTGCATAGCCCCGATGGAGAGGCTCGGACATGGCGCTTTCCGGAATCGTCCCAGCGAAACCCCCATTGCCAACCTGTTCGAACTTGCCGTTCCAGCCCGATGCAGGGAGCCACACTTCAAATTTGATCTCTGAATCGCTGGTTGGCTTGGCAACGCCGAGGACTCGGCAGAAAGCCGGTAGTGCATAAGTCGGCGCAGGCTGGCCCGGCCCAGGAGGCGGCTTGAATGCACCGGCCGCAACAGAAGTCGCCGAAGTAATGCTGGCGCCGGAAAGTGTTAGGGATGCCAGGGTCTCGCACGAACGTTGCGCGGAAGCGCGGCCCGGAAACATGGCAGCCACGAACAGAAGAACCAGTGTGGGAGCGACCGCAAAGCGCTGAGCCAAGCTCGCTATCCTCGACGAACGTTTTGGCATTTACCCCAAGACAGAATCTGAACGCGCGGAGTATAGGTTGCGCAATGCCACGAGTCAACTCGCAGCGCATGGTTCTAATGTTCTATGACTCGCTGCTTTTTGGGGAGCAGATGCTTCGAGCACGTGCTCTCTCCCTGTTTCTTTAGGGCCCGCGGGCGGCTTTCTACTCCCCGGTAGCTCAACGGTAGAGCGTTCGGCTGTTAACCGAAATGTTGCTAGTTCGAATCTAGCCCGGGGAGCCATTCTTTACGTTTACAGTCCGCTGCGCTTCCCTTTCGAGAGATTTCACCACCCGCGACAGGTCGCGATGCAATTCTTGGGCGAAGGCCTTCAAGCAAGCCTCATTCTGGCCTCGGTCCGGCAGTCTCCCGGCAGGCGCCAAATCCCGAGTGGCTGCCAAGCGGTTCTGATGTAGAATCGTCGGCAACGGTTGGTACAAGAACTCGCTCCGGTCCGGGGGTCAATGATAGTGACGAGTCGTTTGCGAATTGTGCCCCAGGTGAAACGACGCAGAAAGCACGAGTCCGCCCCGCCCAAGACTCCGGACTCCCTTCAAGCGATTGCGAGCAGTCTGGCTGGACCCTTTCTGAAGGAGCGGCTCCTGGGCAATCTTCCTCGGCCGGTGCTGGAGGGCTTTGACGCAATTTCGTCGTCGGAATCGTATCCCAAAGGCGCGATTCTGTTCGTGGAAGGTCAGGAGGCGCACGGTGTTTTCATCCTCTCAAGCGGCCGAGTCAAGCTAACGACATCCTCTGCTAATGGCAAGTCGCTGCTTCTGCGCATTGCGGAACCGGGAGAGGTGATTGGATTGCCGGGCACGATTTCGGGAAAAATATATGTGCTGACCGCGGAGGCACTCGAGCCGGTCCGAGCGAACGTCATCTCTCGGGGGCCATTCATGGGATTCTTGCTGGAGCATGGGGAGGCAGCCTTGAGGGTGGCCGAGATCCTGAACGAGATCTATCATGCAACTTTCCGAGAGCTCCAGTACCTGGCGCATTCCGGCTCCGCCGCTGAAAAGCTGGCGCGTTTCTTGTTGGACGCTGCGGTTCCTCGCGGGCCGAGCAACACGCAGCTCCGCGCCAGGCTTATGCTCACCCACGAAGAAATTGCCGAAATAATCGGCGTGACTCGAGAGACAGTCACAAGACTCTTTGCCAGTTTCAAACGGGAACACCTCATAGAAATCCAAGGTTCGACGTTGGTGATTGCCGACAAGGCGGGCCTTGAGAGTTTAGTACGGGCCTGAGGTGTCTTTTTGGGGCACCCGTTTCATAGTGCGATCCAACCCCTAGTTCGTATGCCTGGTGTTTTGCCGCACCCACTGACTTTCGGCGCCTACAAAGAAGGGAATGTGGAGGAAAGCGGGTGCGCTCTTTTGACACAGGCGCCCTTCTGTGATGTTTATCACGGTGATAAGCGTCATAGACTTATTTCTCTTAGCCGATAAAGAATCCTAGTGTACTCTTCAGGCTTCGCGAAGGAGCGCTTGCTGAAAATGGGACTACAACCGCCTGTTGACTGCGTAAATCGCAGAGTTCCCTGGGTCCGAACGGTGCTGTTGGTCGCCGCTTTGGCTTGCACCGCAACCGCGGCGTCGGCTCAAAAACGGCCCGAATCCGCGCAGGGGCCTTCTGTTGCAAGCCGAGCGCCGGACTATAACGCGCCAGCCACCGCATTTGCCGGCCCGGAAGGGTGCAGAGACTGCCACAAAAATGAAGTTGTGGAGTTCGAGAAGACGACTCACGCGAAGCTCGTGTTTCCCGGCAAGGATTACATTCACGGCTGCGAGACCTGCCACGGTCCAGCGAAGGCGCATGCGGACTCGGTCCAGGCTGCGCACGGCGACGACGCCGCGGTAGCAAAGGCCCTGAAAGATCATCCCCTATTTTCCTTCAACGGCACGCCGGAAGAGAACGCGGCCCGATGCCTCAACTGCCACACCACGAGCAAACAACAGGAGTTTTTCGCACATTCGGAGCACGCCGGCCACGGCGTCTCCTGCAATCAGTGTCACGCGACACACCTGGTCGACGAGGTTAAGGACCTGAGCAAAGGCAATTTGGGCTATGCGCAGGGGTATTTCTTCCAACTGCCGGAGCTGGCCGACGAGACGCGCTGGCTTCACAACAGTCTGCTGAAGCGATCGGAGCCGGAGCTCTGCTTCGGCTGCCACCTGACGATTCAAGCGAAGTTCGCGCTTCCGGTACACCACCGCGTTCCGGAAGGATTAATGAAGTGTTCGGACTGCCACAACCCCCACGGCACGCGAAACATGGCCAGCCTGAACAATGCGGGATCGGAAACCTGCGTGAAGTGCCACGTCGAGAAGCGAGGGCCGTTTATCTACGAGCACCCTGCGGTGAAAGTGGAAGGATGCGTTACCTGCCACAATCCGCACGGGAGCGACAACCGGATGCTTCTGGTGCGGCGCGAAGGCCGCCAACTGTGCCTGCAATGCCACCCGGAATTCAACGCTGCGCAAGTGCCGCATGGACGCCTCAGCTTCCAGACCAGCGGCGAATGCGTGCGCTGCCACGTGGCCATCCATGGGTCGAGCCTTGACCCGAATTTCCTGCGATGAGCGAGGGTTCCATGACGCGTCTCCAACGCTTGGTCTTCTTAATGGCAGTCGTGCTCATTTTCGCGCCCCTCGCGGGCGCGCAGGATGAGTCAGGGGCCACCACTCCCATGGTCTTGGGCGACTTCAATCTTTCAGGTTCGGCGACTGCCGGGTACCGCTTCGACGACGTCAAGGGTTATAGGCCAATGTACCTCGAGATGTTCAACCTCAGGAACGGTTTCCGGCTGCTCGACCTGAATCTTTACGGAGAATCGCAGGAGGGGAAGAATCCCTTCGCGGACACTTTTTCGCTTCAGACGACCAGCCTGGGAGGAGATCCGTTTCCCACGGCACAGTTCACGATATCAAAGAAGAAGGTATACGACTTCCGCGTGAATTGGCGGCAGAGCTACTATTACTGGAACCAGAACGATAACGTTGTTTTGCCGATCGTCGCGCTCGCGCCGGCGGCGCTTTCCAAGAATGGGGTATCGGCGCTAACCAACAATCACGATTGGAATACCGTGCGCAAATTCGGTTCGGTGGACTTTACCCTGCATGCCACCAATAATTTGCGCTTCAATTTCAATTATTACCGGCCGTCCGACGAAGGGATGACCTTGACGACGCGCGTCCCGGATTTCTTCGGCTCGGGCTTTCTGGGGAATTCCTGGGGGGGATATGTTCGTGCCGATCCCTTCCAGCTCGAGGCACCGATCGCCGACTACACGAACCGGTTTACCGGGGGATTCGATTACACGCTGAAGGATTGGACCTTCCATTACAGCATCGGCTATCAGACGTACACGGAGAACATCTCACTTGGTCTCCCCAGCGGCGCCGTCCCGCCTGTATACAGCATCAACCCGATCCAAAATCTATCACCCGGGAACCCCACCGCAAATACGGTCTCTAATTTTTCAATCTCGCAATTCAGGCGCCTCACCACTCCGATCAGCGAGTTTTCATTCGTGGGCAAGCCTCTCCCGAAGCTTGAATGGCGCGGTGGTTATATGTACTACCGCTACCAGGGCCCGATGACCTTCGATGAGGCAGTGAACGGAACGGCTCCGACTACCTCCGCCGCGCAGACGCCATTCAACATGAGCCAGAGCGCGCGCGCCACGCTGATCGAGCCGAACAATATCATCAGCCAGGGGCTCACCTATCACATCCTCCCGTGGTGGAGCGTGGATGTCGACTACCGGTATTCGCGGTTCACGAGCGACGCCAAGGGGACCTTTCAGAGCCTTTTCGATAACATGACACCGACGCCCACGACGACGCCGACGACGGGTGAAACCGAAGTTATCTGGCGGGACGGACTGAGTGACCTGGTTTTCAGCATGGATTTCACGCCGATGCGCGGTCTGGTGATTCGTCCGGGGATACAACTGATGAAGTCCGACGTCGAGTCGTTGACGAATGGCGTTGTCAATCCGGGAGTCACCCTGCGCACGAATACGGCGCGGCCAGAAATCAGCTTTGGTTACGAGCCGTCGAAGCTGTTCAGCATTCGGGGCGACTTCCACAGCATGACGAATGGGGCATCCTATACGTCCATCACTCCGCACACGCAACAGGGGGCGCATTTCGTGGTGCGCTTCCACCCCATCGCAAAACTGTCCGTAGAGGATGAGGTGAGCTTCGCCGACAACAAGCTGATCGCCACCAATTTCGAGAACAACATGCGGTCCGATGCCATCACGGTTTCGTATTCGCTGAATGAACGGCTCTCGATGTTCGGAGGATTCAGCTACGACAGCTACTACGCGCAAGGCAACATTCAATACCTTCGCGGCACCGCCCCGCTGAACGATTTTCTCCGGGATCAGGAGCTGGGCCGCGTGTGGTCCGGCGGCTTCGAAGCAAAACCGACCAAACGAACCGGAATTCGGTTCACTGGAAACTTTGACCGCTCCACTGGAACGGGCGCGATCAGCGGTGTTCCGCCCGCCAGCAGCCCCAACACCTATAACGAACCTCCGGCGTATGGACCAAGGACATGGCCGCTGGTGACCGGGACTCTCTATGGAGATCTGCCATACGCGGGCCGGCTTGCGGTGGACTTGCAGCGGACCTACTATGACGAGGACATCGTGAAGGCGAACAATTTCGGCGCCAGCTTGCTGACGATCCGCTGGACAAAGTCCTTCTGAGCAGCAGAGGGTGCGTGCAGTAAATACGTCGTTTGGAGGAACGATGGATCGATTCGTGAGGGTCTTGGGAATTGCGGTGCTGTTGGTTGTCGCATGTCTCGCCTTTGTTTTCGTTTCAGGGACCGGCCACTCTTCGCTCGCGTCTCCGGCGCCACAGAAAAGCGCGGAGGATGTGTACCTGGACAAGTGCGCCGTGTGCCACGCAAAGGACGGCTCGGGAAACACGGCGAAGGGCCGGAAGGTCAAAGCCAAGGATTTGCGGTCGGACGAGATCCAGAAGTTGAGTGACGCCGAGTTGATCAAGGACGTCGGCCAGGGCAAAGGCAAGGACATGGACGGCTTCCAAAAGGAATTGGGGGCCGACATGGTCAAGCAGCTCGTCGCCTACTGCCGGTCGTTTGCCAAGCACTAACCCTCGGGCAGCAGATCGCGCCAGCCTGCCGCAAGAATGCGCGTAGGCCAGGGCGCGTCGCGCCCGATCGAAACGGAGCCGCTCCATTCTCATGGACATCGCGCTGCTGATTCCGATCTTTTTCACGGCGCTCGTGGTCGTCTTGGCACTGCTGATCGCTTCGCGCGCGGAATTGACGCGGGCCCGCGGCGGCAAAATACTTGCCTTTTTGGCTCTCTGCGTTCTGCCGGCGCTGGCAGTGTGGGCGGGTGTCGATAATCAGTTGGACCGGTCGACGTCGACGAAATTCTGCCTTTCTTGCCACGTGATGGGGAATTTCGGCAAGAGCCTCTATGTGGATGACAAGAGCTATCTCCCCGCGGCGCATTTCCAAAACAACTTTGTCCCGCGCGATCATGCCTGCTTTACCTGCCACACCGACTACACGATGTTTGGAGACTACAAGGCGAAATGGAGGGGCGTGCACCACGTCCTCGTGCAGTATTTCGGGAAGATCCCGAAACCGGAGGACATTAAACTCTACACACCCTACAACAACCGCGAATGCCTGCACTGCCACGCGGGGGCGCGAGCATACGAGGAAGCTTCTTCACATCACAAGAGCCCGGACATGCTGGCGCGTGCCGCGTCGGGTCAACTCTCGTGCATGTCCAGCGATTGCCACGACATCGTTCATGAGGTTGGAACACTGAGCGATGCGACCTTCTGGACGCCACAGGGGAACGGGAAATGACGACCATGTTGATCGAGAGCCGTATCCGCTGGTCGGGGATACTGATCGTAGTGGGCCTGGTCGTGCAGATGCTGACTTTGCTCTGGACCCACCCGCTCGCGTTCATGTGCTTCCTTCTCGTCGGCTGCCCGTTGGTGGGAGCTGGAATCGTCTTCTATCTGTACTCGCTCGTTGCCCATAGCGAGACGCCGTAGGACCGATCCCAGGTATATTCGACGGAACACAAGTATCCCCATCGCAAAGGCCGGGGAGCCAATTCCTCTACTGCGAGGCAATCCCACCAACATCAGTTTCGCGGCTGCGAGCCGTGATGTAGACTCTCTCGACCGCTCGCGCACGACGCGCCGGGGCCGCCGCTCTGGGGGAAGGGGCATGATGCGTGTCGCTCATCGCAAGGTGATGTTGGCGCTGTTTGTCCTGCTCGCTGCCGCGCTCGTCGCCCCGCCTGCGTATTCACAAGTCGATCTATCCGGAGAATGGAGCCAGCCGGCCGCGCCGGACAACACCACCGATCCGTACATCGGCGACTACACCGGGCTGCCGCTCAACGACGCGGCGCGGTTGAGGGCCGACAGCTGGACCGCGGAGAAATGGGACCAGGAGGAGCATCAATGCGAGCCGCACCCGGCGGATTACGCTCCGCGCGCGCCGGGCGGCATGCGCATCTGGCCGGAACTCGATCCGCTGACGCGGGAAATCCGCGAATGGCACGTGACTTACTATGTGGTGAGCGCGACGCGAACGATCTACATGGATGAGCGGGCGCATCCGCCGGAGTACGCAGCGCGGACGTGGGAAGGATTTTCGACCGGAAAGTGGGAAGGCGACCGGTTGAAGGTGACGACCACGCACCTGAAGGAAGGGTGGATCCGGCGGAACGGAATACCGCGAAGCGGGAAGGCCACGCTCACGGAATATTTCCTGCGGCACGGCGACTTTCTGACGATCGTTTCGGTTGTGAAGGATCCCGTGTATCTGACCGAGCCGCTGGTCCGAACCGAACACTGGATGGCGAATCCGGGCTACGCGCTCGGCGTGTACGGCTGCACTCCCAGACACGTGGTGGACGAGCCGAAGGGCTGGGTGCCGCACCATCTGCCCGGAACGAACGAATGGCTTGCGGAGTTTGCGTCCAAGTTTCGAATTCCGGTGGAGGCCGCGCGCGGGGGCGCGGAGACGATGTATCCCGAGTACGCGCGGAAGCTTGCGGCGCTGCCGCCTCCGCCGCCGCCCAAGCCAACACAGCCCGCGGTGAACGCGAAATGACGGCGAGAGTCCATCGATCGTTTCAGGCGAACTCCGCCGCGGCGATTTTCGCGCTTGCGGCGATGCTGCTCGCGGGACGCGTGCTGCCGGTTCGCGCGCAGGGCGGGCCAACGAGCGACAAATCCGAAATCCAGGTGCTGCACGTGCAGGGACGGGTGTACATGCTGGTGGGCGCAGGCTCGAACATCACGGTGCAGGTGGGCGACGACGCGCTCGTGGTCGTCGATACCGGCGTGGCGCAGAAGAGCGATGCGGTGCTGGGGGCAATTCGCAGCATCTCGCAGAAGCCGATTCTTTACATCATCAACACGAGCGTGGACGACGATCACACGGGCGGAAACCGGAACATCTCTCCGGCGGGCCACTTCGTTTCCGGTCTGCCGGGCGAGGACGAAGGGGCGTCGATCGTCGCGCATTTGAACGTGCTCGACCGGATGAGCGCGACAAACGGAAAGGAAACGGCCGCGCGCCAGGAGTTGTGGCCCACGGACACGTACGACAACGACAAATGGGCGCTGTTCAACGACGAGGCGGTGATCCTCGAGCATCCGCACGCCGCGCATACGGACGGCGACAGCATCGTTTTCTTCCGCCGGTCGGACGTGGTGAGCGCCGGCGACATTTTTACGCCGGAGCGTTACCCGGTGATCGATTTACAGAAGGGCGGCGGAATCAACGGCGAAATCGACGCGCTAAATCAACTGCTGGACATCATGGTCCCGAAGCTGGACGAGGAAGGCGGAACGTACGTGATCCCCGGCCACGGATTCCTGTGCGACCGGGCGGCCGTGTCGAATTACCGGGACATGGTCACCATCGTTCGGGACCGGATTCTGGATCAGGTGAAGAAGGGGAAGACGCTCGAGCAGGTGGAGGCGACGAAGCCGACCATGGATTACGACGGCATATACGGCTCCGATACCGGCCCGTGGACGACGCAAATGTTCGTTGAGGCCGTGTATCGAGACCTGAGCAAGCCGAAGAATCCGCAAGGGCAGACGGCGGCAGGGGCAGGAGTGAAAAAATGATTCCCCGGCGAATTCGCGGGAGGGCGATCGCGCTGTTGTGCATAGTCGCGGGCTTTGTTTTGCTCGGCGTTGGCGCGCCAGTCCGCAGCGCATCGGCGCAAGCGCCGGGACCTAGCGGGCCGCCGAGCGCGGCGCCGAAAGCGAAGGCAGCGGCGCTGATCGATTTGACCGGGTATTGGGTTTCGATCGTGGACGACGAGTGGCGGTGGCGCATGATGACGCCGACCAAAGGCGACTATTCGTTTGTTCCGCTCAACGCGGAAGGGCGCCGCGTGGCGGATGCGTGGGACCCCGCGAAGGACGAGTCCGAGGGGAACCAGTGCAGAGCGTACGGCACCGCGGGACTCATGCGCCTGCCGATGCGGCTGCACGTCACGTGGGCGGACGACAACACCTTGGAGATCGACACGGACGCGGGCATGCAGAAGCGGCTGTTCCATTTCGACGGCTCGAAATGGCAGGGCGGCGAGCCGCAGTGGCAGGGAGATTCGGTCGCGTCGTGGGAGAAGCAGGCGCAGTCGCGGGGCTTTGGAAGGCCGGTCGCCACGCCCGCGCAAGCGAAGGACGGCAGCTTGAAGGTGGTGACGACGCACCTGCGGCCGGGATATTTGCGCAAGAACGGCGTGCCCTACAGCGGAAACGCGGTGCTGACGGAATACTTCGATCGCTTCGAACTCGACGGACAGACTTACATGATCGTGACGGGAATCGTCGAGGATCCGCAATATCTGAACAGCCGGTTCATCACGACCGAACAGTTCAAGCTCGAGCCCGACGACGCGAAGTGGAATCCCGCGCCGTGCAAGATTGTACCGCCCACAGACGTCCCGGCCCGCCCGAATGGATTTTGATTCCCGCTGCCCGACACAGCAGCGAATCGCAGTCTAAGAGCCTCATGAGAGTCCCCGTTACGGGGCTTCAGGGGTTAAAACCCCTGAAGCAATCAAGCGGCTTGCGGCGGGGTTAAAACCCCGCCCTTCCACCCTTCGACGCGCTGCTAGAGTGACATCGAGTGCGGGAATACGAAGTAGAAGAGGAGAGCGATCAAGATCAGATAGGTCAGGACGATGAGAGTCCATCCCATGTTGTGGCGGATCACCTGGCCTTCGCTGCGCACGAGTTTGCTGGTTGACACGCCGACGCTCGCGGTCTGAGGCGCGATCGGCTTCCCTACCTCCGCTCCCACGGAATTGAACGATGGAAGCAGAAGAACGGGCAGGTTGAGCAGGCGGCCGGTGACCGCCTGGACCGGTCCGAACATCGCGTTCGTGGACGTGTTGCTGCCGGAGAGCGCGACGCCGATCCAGCCGAGGATCGGCGCGAGGACGATGAAGAAGACGCCGATTCTCGAGAGTCCGTAGGCGAGCGAGTTCGCCATTCCCGTGAAGACGAAGATGTAGGCGAGCGCGAAGATGAAGAAGGCGACCAGCAGCGCTCCCCACGTCTGTTTGAAGGTTTTCAAGAATACCTGCGACACGATGCGGCGATTCGGCCGCAGAATCGCCAAAATCACGAGCCACGATGCGAGGATCGAGGTGCCGCCGTTGAGCGGCGCGAAATTGAAGACCGAGGTGATCGCCTTCTGAGTGACCGAGGATTTCGCGGCGATCGACAGTTTGAACAGGCTGACAGCGGGAAGCTTCGACCACGGGCCCGTCCAGGCCACCACCACGGCGATGAGCACGATGTAAGGCAGCCACGCGGAGAAGGCTTCGCGCGCGGAGGTCAATTCCGCGGCATTCGGGGCCGTTCCCGCTGAAGGCTCCATCACGGCTCCGCCGAATCCGCGAATGCTCTTCGGACGCCAGATCTTGACGAAAAGGAAAAGAATCCAGAAGGAAGCGAGGGCTCCGCTGAGATCGGGAAGATACGGCCCCAGATAGTGCGCGACCGGCCATTGGCCCGCGATGTAGGAAAGCGAACCGACGATCGCCAGCGGCCACGCCTCGACGACGCCGTCCCATCCGCTGACAAGATAGATCAGCACCCACGGCGGCAGAAGCGCCAAGATTGCGACAACGTTGCCGATCGAACCGGAAAGCGCGAGCAGCGGCAGGCCCGTCACGGCGGCGAGGCCGATGATCGGCGCGCCGAGCGCTCCGTAGGATACCGGGGCGTTGTTCGCGAGCGCGGCCACGCGGATCGCGTCGAGGTCGGCGATCCCCAGGCCGACCAGAATGGGCACCACAACCGCCCACGGATAGCCGAATCCGACAAGCCCTTCCAGCAGCGCGCCGAAGGCCCAGGCCAGCATGATGGTCTGAATCCGAATGTCGGCCGTGGCGTGGTGAACGATCCAGCTCTTGAAGCGGTCGAAGTTTCCGGTGAGCACGAGAGTGTTGAAGATGATCAGGCCCCAGAACGTGATCCAGTCGATCGACCAGATTCCGGTGAGGCCTCCGTAGAGATAGGACTTCATCGTGGCGGCCAAAGGCGCGTGCCAGACGAGGACTCCCAGCAACACGGTGATCGCGCCGCCGACGATCGTGGCAATCCACGCTGTGATGCGAAAAACGGCGAGCAGGAAGATCAGAGCGAGCAGCGGGACGAGCGCGGCCGCAATGGTCAGCCACAAATGGCCGGCGGGATTGAGGCTCTGCTCGAACATGGGCCTCTATACCTCATATCCGAGCGGCACATGTCAACGAGGAATTACGGATGAGGTAGATGCTTAACACAGAGTTCACAGAGTAGGCACAGAGAGCACGGAGAAGAAAGCAAAACTCACCGCTGAGACGCAGAGGACGCAGAGAAGGAGAGAGAAGAAAAACCGAGAAGCACCGCACCCTTCGCCAAACCACTCAGGGTGCCAATCCTCGTCGGATTGGCAGAGGCGCAGAAAAGTTCAAGAGTCCCACTCTCCCTTTTGCGTGCCCTGAAGAGAGGTTCCTCGACTGCGCGTCCCGACCCGGGGGATCTGAAAGACGATCCCCGGAATGGATAAGGCGTCGGGACGCTTCGCTCAGAATGACGATCGTAATGCGGGGCGCGAGATCATTGCCTCAGCTCTTGAAAGGACCAGGAGGAGAAAACGACTCACCGCAGAGGCGCAGAGAAAGACGGAGAAACCCGAAAGATTCGCCGCAAACTTCGCAATTGCGTTTGGAACAAGAAGCGCAGAGAAATTCAAGGGCCCCACCCTCGAAAGACGAGGGTGGGGCTCCCGAAAAACCGCACACGCAATCGGCGAGGAACCGCTTACATTGATTGGGCTTGGAGGAACTCGCCGGGGAGACGGCTGATGCGAGAGCTCGAAGCCGGTAGAGCGCGATGCTTGGCGGCCGACTTGCGGACGGGCGCTTCCGGCAGATCGGCAGCCTTCATTCTCTCGATTCGAATTCCAAGCGTGCGCTCGAGGACGGCCAGCTCTCCTCGCTGATCGGCTCCGAACAGAGTGGAGGCGAGGCCCAATGCGCCCGCCCGGCCGGTGCGGCCGACGCGGTGAATGAAGTTCTCGGCCAACTCGGGCAGATCGTAATTGATGACGTGCTCGATATTTTCCACGTGAATGCCGCGCGCCGCGAGATCGGTGGCCACCAGGATGTGAAAGCGTCCCTGCTGGAAGCCGGTCAACGCCGCGGTGCGCTGGGATTGCGAGCGCCCGCCGTGAATCAGCGCCGCGGCGAATCCGTCGCGATTCAGGCTCAACGCCAGACGCTCCGCTCCGCGCTTGGTGCGCGCGAAGATGAGGCAGCGTCCGGTGTGCTTCGTGAGCAGGCGGTGCAGCACGTCCTGCTTCTGATCGGAATGAACCTCGAACGCCTGCACGCGAATGCTTTCGCAGGGCTTGAGCGTGGAGCCGAGCGCGACCCGTACCGGGCGCCGCATGTAGTCGTCCACCAGGTGAGCGACGGATGCCTCGAGCGTGGCGGAAAAGCAGAGCGTCTGCCGGTCCTTGGGCAGCACTCCCACGATTCTGCGAATCGAGGGGAGAAATCCCATGTCCAGCATGCGGTCCGCTTCGTCGAGAATCAGCGTGCGCAGCGAGCGGAAGTTGACGAGCTTGCGGTCGAGAAAGTCTTCCAGGCGGCCCGGAGTGGCGACCACCAGACGAGCTCCATTGCGCAGGGCGGTGAGTTGCGCGCCCTCGGACAAGCCGCCGACGACGAGAGCCGCGGGCGCGAGCTGCTTGCCGCGCAGCGCGTTGTACTGCTCGACAACCTGCATGGCGAGCTCGCGCGTGGGAACGAGAACGAGCGCGGCGATGCCGGGCACGTTGAAAAGAAGAAGCTGCTCGATCACCGGGATCAGGAACGCGAGAGTCTTTCCCGTGCCTGTCTGAGCGGTGGCGAGAACGTCCTTACCCGCGAGCGCGTGCGGAATCGCAGCGGCCTGCACGGGAGTCGGAATCGAAAAGCGAGCGGCCGACAAACGCTCTTTGATGTAGCTGGAAATCTGTAGTTCTGAAAAATTCTGCATGTTCTAAGTTTTTTTCTGGGGGGATGCGGTGGCGGTGCGCCCGGTAGATTTCAGGCGTTCACGGCGACCTGCATTTCCAGTCCTTTTTGAATTACGCCGAAGACTTCGGAAGAGACTGAAGGCGGGGTATTCTCGGCAGTCACTGAAGAGATCAACCACACCACACAACCGCTGTATCAAGCGCAAAGGCAGTATAACACATTCCGGGGAACGCGAGTAAGTTGATAAGCGGTAGTTCTCAACATACAATACGCGCCATCCGGACCAGCAGGGCCGAGGCAGGGGGGAACATGCCAGCCACATCGCAGAGAGTATACGTGGGCGCGGGCGAACGGGTGCCGGAAGGCGGCCGCCTGGTGGTCGATGTGGGCGACACAACGATCGGCATCTTCCGCTTCGAGGGCCGGCTGTACGCCTATCTGAACACGTGCGCGCATCAGGGCGGTCCCGTGTGCCAGGGAAAGATCATTCCGCGCGTGACCGAAGTGATCGAACCGGGCGGCGAGAGCCGAGGCTTCGCGTTCGACGAGAAGAGCCTGCATATCGTGTGCCCGTGGCACGGCTTCGAATACGACATCAAGACGGGCGTGCATCCCGGCAGGCCGTCCGCGCGGCTGATTCGCGTGGCCGTAGAAGAAACGGCCGAAGGCGTGTATGTCACGGTCTGACGATGCCGAGAAGTTCTCGGCGCTGGTCGCCGAAGTGCGAAGCCGGATCGAGCAGGCCATCGAGAACGGCGAGATTGCGGGTGTCGAGCGGGGTGACGTGACGAAGCTCGTGAGCGGTGCCGTGAAACTCTATGCCGCGGCCGCGGAAGAAGCGGAGTCGGAACTGCCCGTGATCGATGCGACGGTTTCGACGACGGAGGCGATGGTGGTGGCGTGCGCCCTGCTGCGCGCGCACCATTTGAATCCGTTCGATCTGGCGCTATGGTTTTCGCGCACGGCGCCAAACGCGCGATGAGCGATGCTTAGAACCCATCTTATGAATGGTCAGGCACGATCGAACAACGTGGCTTCAGGGGCTGAAGCCCATCTCTTTCTTGGGGACTTGACGGCGGGGCTGAAGCCCCGCCCTTCCGGCGCAGGCATCTGTGAGACGACTCCTAGATTCGAGGATGGGATATCGGCGGGGATGAAACGATGAGCAAAGTCGAGTTGGCCAACGGCGCCACGAGCGCAACCGAGCACAAGGTCCAGCAGATCACAACGCGCACCGACTCGCGCGAAATCCTCGCGAACGCGCACCGCGACATCGCCCGGTACCACCTGGACGACTATTTCATCGTTGACGTGGACGCGCACCACGTCGAATTCGACTCGTGGAGCGAAATTCTCGACCACCTCGAAAATCCCGTGCTGCGCCACAACGCCAAATCCATGACGCAGAACTGGCCGAATGCGAAACAGCTGGCGTTCAGCAATCATCCGGTCGGCATGACATTTCAGGACGTGTTCGGGCGCATTCCGCATCAGTGCGAACTGGGCGAGCATGTGGAGAAGACGGACGAGCACCGCGACCTGACTCTCGTGCGGCGCGCGATGGATTCGATGGGCATCAAGATGCAGGTGGTGTTCCCGCAGCCGATGCTGGAGATGGGATTGCATCCCGAGCCGGACATCGTGACGGCGATGACGTTTGCGTACAACCGCTGGTTCACCAGGACGATTCTGCCACGCGAGAAGCGCGTGAAAACGCTGCTCTGCCTGCCGTTTCACGATCCCGACGCCTCGATGAAAATGATCCAGGAGTTCGGCGAGACGCCGGGAGTGGTCGGCTTCATGATCACGAGCCAGCGCCACGCGGGCGTTCACAAGAACATGTACATGCGCGTGTACAAGGAGCTCGAAGCGCGCGGGCTGCCGCTGGCGTTCCACGCCGGGCCGACATGGGGCGACACGATGACGTCCACGATGAATCGATTTCTCGGAGTGCATTCGATGTCGTTCGTGACGTGCAACATGACGCACATGACGAACTGGATCGTGAACGGATTGCCCGAGCGGCTGCCGAAGCTGAAGGTGATCTGGATCGAGAGCGGGCTGGCGTGGGTGCCGTTCATGATGCAGCGGCTGGATCACGAATACCTGATGCGCCAGTCAGACGCGCCGCTGCTGAAGCGCCTGCCGAGCGAGTACATACGCGAGATGTATTTCACGTCGCAGCCGCTCGAGGTGACGATCCCGCACATGCTCGAAGCGACGTTCAAAGCCGTGAACGCGGAGACCCAGCTGATGTATTCCTCCGACTGGCCGCACTGGGACTTCGACGTGCCAGCGCGCATCGCCGGGATACCGTTCCTCACGGAGCAGGCGAAGCGCAACATTCTGGGAGAGACCGCGCGAAAGCTGTTCCGCCTCTAGCCGGCGCGCATTCCACAGAAAGGGAAAACGACCACCATGCATAAAGTTCTCGCGCTCTATCCGTCGCCGAAGGATCCCGCGCATTTCAAGCGCTACTACGAAGAGACTCACCTGCCGCTCGCGGGGCAGCTCCCGGGACTGCTGTCGAGCCGCTACACGTTTGCGATCGAGGGCGTCGGAGCCGCGTCTCCCTACTTCTGCATATGGGAGGGAGAGTTCGCGAGCGAGGCGGCGATGGGAGCGGCGATGCAATCGCCCATCGGGCAGAAGGTGGCGGCGGACGTCGCGAATTACGCGACCGGCGGCGTGACGATCATTCATTTCGCCGCGAAGGCGCCCTCGCACCGGTCGGAGCTGGCGAAGCAATCTCCAAATGCCGAGACATTTCAGGCGGGGCTCCAGATCCGGCGCGACATGTTCGGGCCGGCGCTGGCGGATCAGGCGCTCGAATCGGCCACGGATTTCAATCGCACGCTGCAAGAGCTGGTGACGCGCTACTGCTTCGGCGAGGTCTGGACGCGGCCGCAGCTCGACCGGAAGACGCGCAGCATGCTGACCATGGCGCTGCTGGTTGCGTTGAACAAGCCGACTCAGCTGAAGGGGCACGTCCGCGGCGCGGTGAAGAACGGCTGCACGAAGGACGAGATTCGCGAAGTGCTGCTGCACAGCATGATCTACGCGGGAGTGCCGGCGGGCGTGGACAGCTTCAGCCACGCGATGGACGTGCTGAAAGAACTCGGGCTCGAGTAGAGGAGCGAATAACGCCATGCGCGTCGGATTCATCGGCATCGGAAACATGGGCTGGCCAATGGCCGGCCACATAGCGAAGGCGGGCCACGAGCTGATGGTGTTCGACGCGGACGCGGAAAAGAGCGCCCGCTTCGCGCGCGAGCACAATTGCAGAGCGGCCGCCGATCTCGCCGAGGTCGCGCAGAACGAGATCATCGTCACGATGCTGCCGACAGGGAAGATCGTCCGCGAGGCGCTGCTGGAGAATCAGGGCGGCGCGTTTGCGAAGGCGTTGCAGCCCGGGACGCTCGTGATCGACATGAGTTCATCGGAGCCGGTAGGGACGCGCGAGCTGGGGAAAGCGCTCGAACGATCGGGCGTCATTCTGATCGACGCGCCGGTCTCGGGCGCCGTCCCGCGGGCGAAGACCGGCACGCTCGCGATCATGATCGGCGGAAACGACAAGGCCGCCATCGGGCGCGCCAAGCCGTTGCTGCTCTCGATGGGCAAGCAACTCTTCGAGACCGGCTCGCTGGGCACAGGCCACGCAATGAAGGCGCTCAACAATTACATCGCGGCGGCGGGTTACACGGCGGTGGCGGAAGCGCTGCTGATCGGGGAGCGCTTCGGCCTCGACCAAGGCGCAATGGTGGACATCCTGAACGCTTCGACGGGCCGCAATTTTTCGACAGAGATGATGATCAAAGAGCAGGTGCTCGGCGGAAAGTTCGCGACCGGCTTCGCGCTCGGCCTGATGGCGAAGGACGTGAAGATCGCGGCCGACCTGGGCGAGGCGGTGAAGCTGGACGCGCCGGTCTCGCGGCTGATTCGCGAGCGCTGGGCCATGGCGCGGGAGCGGCTCGGCGCCACGAACGACACTTCCGCCGCAATTCTCGGATGGAAAGACGACCTGCCGGAAGGAAGCAAGTAGGTTTGAACCGTCGTCCTCAGGGGCTAAAGCCCCGATTCCTTTGCGATCGTTATGTCAGAGCTGAAGCTCTGACCCCCTAAAATGCGCGAAGCTTGCGAAGCGCGATTCGAAATTCGACGCGCCAGCAAGTTTCTTCAGTGGAAGTCGTGCGAGGTCATCTCCGCGCGTGAAATCTCCAGGGGCTGAACGCGCTCGGCCTTCACCGAGATCACATTTTCCTGATTCTGAAGCGTGCCCTCGATCAGCAAAAATGGATGATGGACCACCACGGTGTGGTCGCGCTCGAACAACTGCGGCGTGATGATCGCGTTCGCGATGCCCGTTTCGTCCTCCAAGCTTAAGAAAACAAAGCCTTTGGCCGTGCCGGGCCGCTGGCGGGCAATCACCGCGCCCGCGACGCGCACGCGCGTTCCATCGGGAATTTTCGCAAGCTCGACGGCCGCGCGGATTCCGTGCTTCCGCAATTCGGCGCGGCGGTACGTCATCGGGTGAGGCCCGGCCGTGAGCCCGGTGCCGCGGAAGTCGGCGATCAAGCGCTCCTCGGCGGTCATGCGCTGCAACGGAGATTCGACGATAGCCGCTGATTCGGCCTCGGGATCTTCCTGCGTCTCAAGGAGAGGCCCGGGCCGGCGGGCGGCGCGTTCAACCTGCCAGAGAGCGTCGCGGCGGTGCGAGGTGTGCTTGGAGGATATGAAATTCAGGGCGCCGGTTTCGGCGAGCGCGGCCAGCTCGGATTTTTGTATCTCGGGAACGCGTTGTTTCAGATCGTCGATCGAGGCGAAGCCGCGAATTTCGCGCTGGCGCACGATTTCTAGCGCAATCTCCTCGCGCAGACCCTTGACGTAGCTCATCCCCAGGCGCACGGCGAATCCGCCGGGAATATTTTCGAGCGTGCATTTCCAATCGGAGCGCGTGAGATCGATGGGCTTGCATTTCAGGCCGTGGCGCTGCGCGTCTTTCACGAGCGTGGCCGGCCGGTAGAAACCCATCGGCTGGTTATTCAGCATCGCGGCGGTGAATGCCGCGAGGTAGTGGCATTTCAAATAGGCGCTGGCATACGCGATCAGCGCAAAACTGGCCGCGTGCGATTCGGGAAATCCATAGAGCGCGAAAGAAGAGATCGACTGGACGATCTTGTCCTGCATTTCTCCGGTGATCCCCTTCGCCTGCATGCCACGCCGGAGCTTGACCTCGATTTCTTTCATGCGCGCCTCGGAACGTTTGAATCCCATGGCCCGCCGCAATTCCTCGGCTTCGCCGCCCGTGAATCCCGCGGCGATCATGGCCATGCGCAGCAACTGCTCCTGAAAAAGAGGCACGCCCAGCGTGCGCTCCAGGGCGGGCCGCAGATCGGGATGAAAATATTCGGGCTCCTCCAGCCCCTGGCGGCGCTTCAGATAGGGATGAACCATTTTCCCGACGATCGGCCCCGGGCGGATAATCGCGACCTGCACGACAACGTCGTAAAAACATTTCGGGCGGAGGCGAGGCAGGCACGACATCTGCGCCCGGCTCTCGACTTGAAACATCCCGACCGTGTCCGCGCTTTGCAGCGCCGCATAGACGGCCGGATCATCGGCCGGGAGACGGCCGAGATCGACCTCTTCTCCATAGCGTTCGCGAATGATCTGGAGCGAATCCTCGAGCACGGCCATCATTCCCAGGCCAAGCAGGTCCACCTTCACGATTCCCATGTCGGCGCAATCTTCCTTGTCCCATTGCACGACGACGCGGCCCGGCATCGCGGCCGGCTCGAGCGGGACGACGGAATCGAGCTGTCCCTGGCACACCACCATTCCGCCGGAATGCTGCCCCAGATGGCGCGGCAAATCCTGCACGGCCTGGCACAGCTCGAAAAACTTCCGGACGCGCGGATGCCGGAGATCGAGGCCGGTGTCGCGAAAATGGCGCGCGAGCGTGTCGCCGGGATCCTTGTATTCCCACGATCCGACGAGGCCCGCCAGACGGTCGAGCGTTTCCGGATCGAACGACAGAGCCTTGCCGATTTCGCGGGCGGCCGAGCGCCCGCGGTAGGTGATGACATTCGCGGTCATGGCTGCGCCCAATTTCCCGTAGCGCTCGTACACATACTGAATGGCGCGCTCGCGCTGATCGCCGCTCGGAAGATCGAGGTCGATATCCGGCCATTCGCCGCGCTCTTCGGACAAAAACCGCTCGAAGAGAAGATCCATTCCGACCGGATCGACGGCCGTGATGCCGAGCGCGTAGCACACGGCGCTATTGGCCGCGGAGCCGCGTCCCTGGACGAGAATGTTTTTCTCGCGGCAGAAGCGGACGATATCCCAGACGATCAGGAAGTAGCCGGAGAGATCGAGCTTTTCAATCAGCGCCAGCTCGCGATCGATCTGGCGCCGCGCGCGTTCGTCGCCCGAACCGTAGCGGCCGATCATCCCTTCGTACGCGCGCCGGCGGAGGAATTCCATCTGCGACTCACCGCCGGGAACCGGATACACAGGGAATTTGTACCCGAGGTCGTTCAAGGTGAATTGCAGGCGAGAGGAGAGAATTTCGGTGGCGGCGACGGCTTCGGGAAGATCGGAGAAAAGAAGCGCCATTTCGGCCGGGGCCTTGAAATAACGCTCGGAATTGCGGCTCAGCAGGCGTCCGGCCGTTGCAAGCGTCCGGTGATGGCGAATGCAGGTGAACACATCCAGCACTTCGCGCTGCTGCGGCAGGGCGTGCGAGACGCCGTTGGTTGCAAGCAGCGGCAGCTTCAGCTTCCGGGCGACGGCGACGGCCGCCTGGTTGCGGGCTTCCTCGTCGCGATTGAAATGGCGCTGAAGCTCGACGTAGACATTCCGCGGGCCGAACGCCCGGCAAAGCTCCTGCACACATTCGAGCGCGCCTTCGATCCCGCCCTGCGCCAGCGCGTGCGCGAGCGGGCCTTCCTCGCCCCCCGTCAGGCAGATCAGGCCGCCGCCCAGATCCGCGATTTCTTCCGGCCGGGCGCTTCCCTCCCCTTTTTTCGCGCGCAGCTTCATTCGCGTAATCAGGCGGCACAAATTCCGGTAGCCCTCGCGCGATTCGACGAGCAGGGGATAGCGCCAGGCCGCGGCGGACGCGACTTCGGCGCCGATGTGCGCACGGATGGAAAGCTTTTTCGCCGCCAGATGGAAGCGAGGCGAGCCGTACACGCCGTCGCGATCGAGCAAAGCCATGGCGGGCATGCCGCATTCCGCGCACGCGCGGGCCAGATCTTCGGGCGAGGAAGCGCCCTCGAGAAAACTGAACGCGGACCGCGCATGGAGCTCGACGTACATCAGTCGTAGATTCCCCGCACGAACCAGCCTGCGCGCAGCGAGTCGTAATAGAAGCGGTAGAGGCCGCATTCCGGCTGAAATTTCGCGGGCGCATCGCCGTGTCCCGAAGGAGAATGGAAATGAATCTCCAGATCCCATTCATCCTGCTGCCAGGGATCCTCGCGCCACCAGTCACCGGAGGTGCGCCAGGGACCGGCGGCGGCGAGCACCTCTCCGCGCAGCCCCTGAAAAACAACGCGCGCCGGGCGGCCTGCATGGAGCTCGAGCTTTGCGGGAACGGGCGGGCGAAAGGCGCGAAAGCTCGCCGGAGTTTTTTCATTCGCGCGCTGCTTTCCCGATTCGAGGCTGCCACCCTGATTGCGGTTTGTCTCCCCGGCCGCGAGAGGGGCGAGAAACCGCCGCATCTGAAATTCTCCCGGGCGGTGGGTATCCACCAAAGAGGGCGAACCGACGTTCCCCTCGCCCACGACGCCGGCGATGCGCGCGATCGTCAGTTCCAATTTTTCCGGATCGGGAAAGGTGGGGAGAAACAGGCCGCCCTGCATGGCGCGCGGCCGGGCGGAATCAGCCGCCAGCAGGATTTTTTGAACCGGCGCGCCGGGCGGATTCGATTGCAGGCGCAGCCGCAGCAATTTCAGAAGCATCTTCGAATCGCGCACCGGGATGGGAAGCTGGATCTCCCTTTCATACAGCCCGGGCGGATTTTGGGGGCGAAACAGATCTTTGCGAACGTCGAAAGCATTTTCGAAGGCCGGCTGCAATTCAAAACGCACGCGAACGGCGGCCACCGCGAGCGAACGCGCCGCCAAACGCGCGCAGAGCTGGTCGAGCAGGCGTCCCAGAAGAAAGGAGAGCGGATCGAGCTCCTCGACAGCATCGTCCAGCTCCATCTCTTCTTCGAAGGAGCGCCCGGGCTCCGCAACCACGAGCGAGCGCGAGTGAGCGCCGCGCGCCAGGGCGTGCAGGCGGACTCCCTCCTGCCCCAGACGCTCGGAAAGCTGCAAGACCGGCAGGCCGGCGAAGGCGGCGCATGTGTGCACGCCCCAGCGGCTCAACGTTTCGGCGATGTCCGCCGACGGCGAGAGCACGCCGAGGGGCAGCTCGCCCAGATATTTCGATTCTTCGCCGGGGGGAATCACGGTGATGCCCGCAAAACCCCGCGCGGCGATCAGGGCGGCATCAACGTTCGAGGCGATGGCGACATGCGGGCGCAGGCCGCATTCGGAGGAACGCTGGAGGAGATGCGCGCCGATATCCGCTTCGGAGCCGAATAGATAGGAGAGGCCGGTGATGTCCAGGGCGATCGCATCCTGCGCGGTATCTTCAATTCGCGGGGAAACCGACCAGCCGACATCGAGCAGCGCGGCGCGGGCGATTTCTTCCTGCGAGGGAGAGCGGGGGCGGATTTCCAGGCCGGCAAATTGCGCCGCATTCGTTTTCGTCATTCCCAGTGCGATTCCCAGCCGCGCAGCCTTGTCATTGACGGCCACCACGCTCGAAAGCGGCGGCTTGCCTTCGATCAAGGCCAGGGCGCCCTCGCGCAGGGCGGGCTCGGCGCGCACGACCGCCTGCACCATGAAATTGGGGACGAAAACGGATGCGAATGCCATGGGAGTCCGGCGAAAAGGGAAAGGGGCTGAAAAAGTTCTTCACCTTTGCCTGGGCCCTCCCCCCGGGCTGAATTTCCCGATGAACACGCGGGAATACAGCCCGATGGTTTGCGTTTCGAAATCGGCGCCCGCGCCGGCCGCGTCCACGGAGTTTTCGCCCGAATCGAGCCAGCCGGGGTCTTCCTGCTTCGCGCGGGAGCGAAGGATTTCCGCGCGGCTCTTCCAGCCGTCGAGCAAGAATCCCGGCGAATGCGGCGAGATGATTTCTCCCGTTTTTTCGGACGTCTGCGACCACTGCGTGGTTTGCGCGCGAAGGCCGAGAACCAAGGAGGCGCAGGTTTTGGCGTTCGACTCCTGCTCCAGGACCACGAGGACCGTCGGCGTGTATTCCACGGCGCGGCGGAAGCGGAACCACACCTGGAGAGGCACGTGGCGGACGACGTGAGGCGAGGTGTCGCTGAGATCGAGAGCGATCAGGCCAAAGCCGCCGCCCTGGATGAGCAGATCGGTGGCGCGCAGGGCCTGATCAACGCTGCGGCAGCGCACCCAGAGCAGCTGCTTCAATTGCACGCCGGCTGCTTCCGCGGAATAGGGATCGAAGGCATCCCGCGCGTCGACGAGCGCGCACACCTCCGAGGCCGCCGTTCGCGAGGCGAGCGCGGAGATCAGCAAGCTGGTCCTGCCGGAGCTGGGGGGCCCGTAGATTTCCGTCAAGCTGCCTCGAGGCAGCCCTCCCGTAAGAAGATCCACGGGTGGAACGCCGGCCGGGGCCGCTTCCACGATGCGGCGGTCGCGATATTGAAAGGGGCCCGCGACACGCGCAGCCAGCGCGGATTCGACGTGCAAACGCAAAGCAGCGGTTTTCGAGCTCATGGCGAACGGCAAAGGGCGAAAAGAGGGGGCGCCATATTTCGCTTTTTCTTCGCCTGTGAGATATTAGGTTTTCAGGAGCGAGATTGTCAAGCGCGCCGCGCGCGTTGGGCGCGGAATTTTTCCGCGGGCCCCGAGTGGGCAGACGCAGTGTTGGGAAGGGACAGCGAGAAAAACCTTAGCGGAAAACTTGAGGGCCCTGCGGCGAGAGTACTTCTCCTGCATGGCAGGAGAACCTGCTCAACTCATACCTTGATGTCTGGAATCGGGTGCGGGAGACGGACCGAGCCGGCGCCAGATGACTGGCGCCGGCTCGACCGTGTTCAAGTTAGAAATCCAGCTTCAGAGCAAACTGAATCTGGCGAGGGTTCCCTGCCTGGACGAAGCTGTTACCCATGGGGAACGGGCCGAACCCACCGATGTTAAGGGTCGGTTGGCCGGGATTGATGTGGTTTGCAATGTTGAAGAACTCGGCACGGAACTGCGCGTTGAGCTTTTCCGTGATCTTCGTGTTCTTCAGGATCGAGATGTCAGCATTGATAAAGCCGATGCCCGGAAGGCTGTTTCTCGTGACATTGCCCACACGCCCCACACCTTGTGGTGTGTAACAGTTGGGATTAAAATCCACGAATTCCTTGTAGGTAATTCCACCGATATTGAAAGGCTCCCACTTCTTAACGATTTGGTTCGGGCTGCACCCCGCAGCGAAACTATAGTTCGGCCTCGTGGCCCATTGCGGGGACAAGCCGCTCGGATCGGCTCCGGGAGCGGTATTATTCGAGACATTGAGAGGAGTTCCGCTATTGATGCTGAAAATCGTGGACAGTTGCCAGCCTTCCACCAGCCGGTTCCCCTTGAAGGGCAGCGAGTAAAGGCCGTTCGCGACCAGGTTGTGACGGGTGTCGAAGTTGCAGTTCCCGTAGTCGTATCGCTGATTGTACGCATCCGTCATCAGCTGGCCCCAGAACTCGAGACTGGTGGCAAAGGAGCCGTCGTCGATGCAATGCGACCAGCTGTAGTTCACCTGACCGGCCAGATTATGCGCGAACTGCCGGCTGAGGCTGACCTGGATCGAATTGTAACTAGACGAACTGGTGGTCGCTTCCATTACCCTGGGGCCGAAATTCGAACTGAGCCGCGGGTAAGCGGTGGGAATAAGATAAGGAAAGGCGCCGGAACCACACGGCGCCGTCAGCACGTCACTTGGATTAAAAATGTTAGTGTAACCCTCTATGAAGCACGCGCCCGTATTGGCACCAGCGGCAGTCGGCGCGGGGACGGCAGAGCAATTGGTAGTTGTAGTACCGGGCCCGCCAGGCCCCTCGCACGATGGGGGATTCTCGTCGCGCTGCATCCACAGATGGCGGGACACTGAGCCGACGTAACCGACCGACAGAACGGTGCCGTGCAAAACCTCGCGCTGTACGCTCAAGTTATACTGCATGGTATAGGGAGATCCGTTCGGTACCCGGTAATCCACTGCCGCGAACTCGCCGGGGCTGGGGTTCAGGGAGCCGCAATAGCCGGCGATGACAGCGAACGGATCGGGGAAACATGGGTCACTGGTGGCTGCGCCAAAATTGAGCACTGTAACGGAGGACGCAGGCGGCGTGAAAACGATGCCTGATTCATAGATTCGAGCAGCGACGGGGTCGTGGAAAAGGGCGAATCCGCCGCGGATCGAGGTCTTGTGGTCGTTGAAGGGATCATAAGCGAATCCGACCCGCGGCCCCCAATTCGCCGCGTTCGGGTTGTTTGCAAACACGTGCTTCACGGGCTGGTAGATACCCAACCGACATACGGCGTCGGCCACCGTGCTGGTGGTCTGATCGATGCCGCTACAGTTCGGCGCAGTCGCCTGCGGCCCGATGGGCGCGAGGAATGAGCCCTGAACGACGTTAATCGGGCCTTCCGGAGCCCACCCGACAGGATTGGTGTCGTAGTCGAGGCGGATGCCGAGATTAATCGTCAGCCGCGAGGTAATCTTCCAGTCGTCCTGCAAATACGGAGCCATCCCGATCTCCCGGAAATACCGGCTGGAATCAAAGAAACCGGGAACGGTCTCAAACCCAAAGTCCGGATGCCCTTCGAACATACCCTGAAGGGCCGCGCCACCGGCCGCCCCCGGGCCCACCCCCGAGCCCGCAGTCCAGCCGAGGAAGCTCTCGCCAGCATAGTAAGAAAGCTGCCTATTGTTCGTCTGCACTCGCTGGACGACGCCGCCGATCTTGGTGCTGTGCTTGCCGTGGGTCCAGACGAGGTCGTCTCCGCCGCTGAACTTGCTCTGAATTGTGTTCAGAGGGCGATCGCCGTCCGGGCCGAGAGCGGGAAAGAGCACCGTGCCGTTTAAAGCGGCGCCGGGGCCGCCGTCAGGGAGATTTGTCGCATTCGGGTAGCCATCGGCCACAACGAAGGAGAGCGGGTCATAGTCCAGACCGACCGCCGCTTCCTGGGCGCCCGTGAGGCGAAACGGCGTCGCGGACTCTTCCTTGCTGCGCGTGTAACCGAAGCGGACCGAGTTGATCATCGTGGAGGAAAAGATGTGCTTTTCGGTGATGACCGCAAACTGGTTTCGCGTGTGGTCCGTTTCGGGGTAAATCTCCATCGGATCGCGCGGGTCATCGACACGCGCATTGTCGAAAACGTAGCGGGTGAAAATCGTGTCGTTCGGGCCGAGCGTGTAGTCCACGCGTCCCAAAATGTAGTCCTCGTTGACGTTCAGAATGGATTTTTCGCTGCCCGAGTAATAGCCGCCGAGGTCGGATGCTGGGCTGCCCTTGCAGGTCTTGCAGAGGCCATAGAGCTTGAATATGTCCGCCACGCGCTGGGCATTGGCTACCGCTTGTGCGGTCGCCCCTGCGCCTCCCTCGAGTGCCGAACCGAATGGTTGCACCGTCACGATGGGGTTGCCTGCCGTTCCGGGTTCAACGCCGTTCGCAGGCACGGCGGCTGGGCATGTGTTCGTTCCGTCCGTATACCCCTGTCCCAAAACGCGTGAAGCAGGGGCGATGGTGGTACCGACAGTGAAGCACGGCGCCTGAGCGTTGGCGAGGTAAGGCTCCGGGAGGAAAACGGGAGAAATCGTCGTGTCGAGCCCCTGGCGCAGCCCCTCGTAATTTCCGAAAAAGAAGAGCTTGTCCTTCTTGACTGGTCCGCCAATGTCGCCGCCGAACTGGTTGCGCCGGAACGGAGGCGCCTCCGATAGCCCTGCATTCTTGTCTTGAAGGGCCCGCGAGTCCAAGGCGTTATTGCGGAAGTACTCGTACCCGCCGCCGTGCAAGTCGTTGGTTCCGTACCGCGACCCAGCGTTCATCACCACGCCGTTGCCGGCAAACTGGGCGTTATATGTGTTGGTCAGGACTTGAAATTCGCCGATGGCTTCGACGCCGAGGTTCGTACCGCCGTACCCGGAGCCGGTCGAGTGCTCCCAGAAGTCGCGGATATCGACGCCGTCCAGCAAGAACATCTGGCCGGTGGGCCGGGATCCAGAAACCGAGTAGTTGTCCATCGCGCCATACATGCGCCCTACCACGAAGTTCGCGAGGTTCTGCGACGCGGGGATCGTGGTGACACCTGGTGCGAGGGTAAGAAGCTGCGTGAAGTTCCGCCCGTTCAAGGGGAGTTCGCGAATCTGCTGGGGGCTGACCAGCGTGGAGATTTCCGACGATGTGGTCTCTACACGCGAAACTTCGGCTTCGACATTGACGGTTTGCGACACTTGGCCAACGGGCAGGGAGAAGTCCACGATGACCGAACCGCCGACGGTGAGGACGATGTTGGAGTGGACGACCGTCTTAAAGCCGGTCAGCGATGCCTGCAAGGTGTACGTGCCAACGGAGAGCTGAGAAATCTTGAATCGGCCCTCGGAATCCGTCGTGCTTGACTGCGAAGAGTTGGTCGCTACGTTTGTCGCCTGGACCGTCGCGCCAACGAGTGCGGCGCCGGACGGGTCCGTTGCAGTGCCCGAAATCGTGGCCGACTCGGCTTGCGCCCACAGCGGCCTTGCATTCAATGAGAGAAAACACAGCGCAATCGCCAACGAAAACAGAGCACACTTTAATACGCGCAGGCCCTTCGACATTCCCCACCTCCCCTTTTCCCGTGCCAATTTCTTTAAAGTCAGGCGCGTCGCACCCATACGCCACACACCCTATGGTGCGCGTATTACTACCGAAGCAATGCGCTTGTCAACAGAAAACTTACGGCAGCCATAAAATCGCTGCCGACGGGTGGTAGTTGCCAGAGCCGTCTGGAGATGCTTTTGTGGTGCTCTACTGGGCGGCTAATGTCGGAACGACAGTCTGGCGACCATGGATAAAGACTGCCGGGAAATGTAATTTTGACGAATGCGAGCAGGCATTTTCAGGGTACAATCCCGTTGACAAGCCAAGATGCTCTCCCTTATCTTCCACCGGGCCTTGGTTTCTTGTTCGGTATAGGGACCGGTAGCCAGCGAGCCTCTGTCGCGAGAAGCGGCATCCAGATAGCGGTTGGCATGAAGGCCGGGTTGTGCGTGGCATTGGCCAGCCAAGAGAGCTGGATTTCGCAGAAAATACAATCATTCGCATCAATAGGAGACACGGTGAGCCACAAGAGTCTAGAGGACCTGTTACAAGCTTCAGGGAACCCGGTGACGCTGTTGCGAAACTCGCAGACAGGACCCAATGTCTATCCGGTGGTCCCTCCGGAGTACACGAACTGGAGAGACGAGCAGCGCGCGTGGCAACAGACTTGCGTGCTGTTCAACCAGTCGTATCACATGTCTGATATGTATATCTCGGGACCGGACGCGCTGAAGCTCCTTTCCGATACGGGCATCAACAGCTTCAAGAACTTCGAGCCGGACAAGGCGAAGCAGTTCGTTCCATGCAACTACGACGGATACGTGATTGGCGACGTCATTTTGTTCTATCTCGACAAGGATCTGTTCAATCTGGTGGGGCGCCCGTCGGTCCACAACTGGGTGCAGTTCAACGGAGAGACAGGCAAGTACAACGTGCGATTCGAGCGCGACGAACGATCGGCCGCGCGCTCCGGTCCGATCGTGCGCAAGGCGTATCGGTACCAGGTGCAGGGCCCGAACGCGATGAAAACAATCGAAAAGGTGCTCGGGCAAACGCCGCCCGACCTGAAATTCTTTAATATGACCACGGTCACGATCGCCGGGAGGAAGGTACGCGCACTGCGGCATGGAATGGCAGGACAGCCGGGTTTTGAGTTTTTTGGCCCCTGGGAAGACGGCGAAGCGGTAAAGGCCGCGATTGTGGAAGCGGGAAAAGAGTTCGGACTGCGGCTGGTCGGGGCGCGAGCGTATTCGTCGAACACGCTCGAGTCGGGCTGGATTCCTTCACCCATGCCTGCGATTTATTCGGGCGAGAAGATGAAGGCGTTCCGGCAATGGCTGCCGGCGAACGGTTACGAGGCGATGATGTCGCTGGGCGGAAGCTTTTATTCGACCAACATCGAAGACTATTACCTGACGCCGTGGGACCTCGGCTATGGCCCGATTGTGAAGTTCGATCACGATTTCATCGGGCGAGAAGCGCTGGAAAAAATGGCCAACAAACCTCACCGCAAGAAGGTGACGCTGGCGCTCGACAGCAACGAAGTGACGCACGCGATCAACACGATGTTCAATAAGACGAATCGCGCGAAATACTTCGATTTTCCGTCGGCGGTGTACGCGATGCTGCCGTACGACAAAGTGTTGAGCGGCGGCAAGACGATCGGAATCTCGACGTGGTGCGGCTATAGCTCGAACGAAGGCCGGATGCTAACCCTCGCGATTCTGAACGAGGAATTCGCCGAGCCCGGCACGGAAGTGACGTTTGTTTGGGGCGAGGAAGGCGGCGGTTCGTTGAAGCCAACCGTTGAGCGCCACGTGCAAACGCAGATCCGCGCGATTGTCAGCCCCGTACCTTACTCGGAAGTGGCACGGACGTCGTACGCCGAAGGTTGGCGAACCGCCCAAAAGGTCGGGTGACACGCGGGCCGCTCCCTAGGAACAAGTCAGGGCGCGGCCTGCTGTTGCCTTACTGGTTTGCGGTTTTCTTCGGCGGGCGCGGCGGGATTTTCATATCCTTCAGCTTCAGTTTGTACTCGGGGTACATCGTTTCGGCTCCGCCTCTGGTCGCGTCGAAAGGAACTCCGTACCTCATCCCGAATTCCTCGAGAAACTGATTTGTGCCGGGCAAATGATGCGGCACCACGCCCGCCGGGCGATCGACTTCGTCCACCGACTCGCACGGCCAAGGAGCCATCTGCTGCTGCGGATTGTAAGTAAAATCGACGGTCCGAATGAGGGGTTCGCTCAGATACACCGGGTCGTACGTGATCACCGCAATCGTCAGGTAATTGCCATGCCTCATGAGGTGGGCGGTCGCCGTGGCCATATCGCTCCGCGGAACGCCGTTCAGCCCGAGCCAATTCTCCTTGAGGTGCGTGGTCGTGATGACGAGGGTGTCGCCGTCCCATTTCCCCGTTGAGAATCCAGCCCAGGTGTGGCGCGCGTAGTCCGGCGGATGCGGGCGCCCATCCATCCAGATGGTCTGTTCCGCGCCGTACGCCGAAAGGTGGGTATGGAATGCGATCACTTTCTGCGTGGCCCTGTCCACTTCCTTCCAGATGCTGAGCTGCGACGGGCCGCGCCAACCGTAATCCGAACCGTGCTGGCGGCACTGATTTTCGGGCAATTCCATGAGAGACGCTTCCCAACTGTCGGCTCGCAGCCTCGCTGCGTCGTTGATGGGAAGCCCGAGATAGTCGCCGATTTCCGCTCCGGCCAGGCGCTCGAGCTGGTCCTCGTCAAATCGTGGCGACCATTCCCCCGACGGGTCCTCTTGAGCGAACAGCGGGCTGCCCAATGCAACTCCGAGCAGAAGTAAGAGAAGCAGGTAACCGGCGATTCTCGTTCGTTTGGCGCAAGTCATCCTGGGCCCCCGAAAAATGCCCTTCTGCGCGCTCGAACCCCTCGCGACTATGCGTCGGATCGAGCGGCGCCTCACGATAGCCGACTCCGTCGGCGCATGTCAAACCGGTCGCTCGCATGCATACAGCGCGAGTGAGAAGCCACAAACGCGCCGCGTCGGTGGCATAGCCTCTCTATGTAATTGTCATGCATACAAGTTACTGTTGACAACGGCGGACTGGCCGTAGTAAGTACCCGCGGTAGACACGGGTTGGGGGATGCTGCTGGAGGGTTGGCCGCACGCTATCCGGAGACCCGCGCCACATTGAGATTCGGACTTCCGATGTCCGAGAGGTGGGGAATGAGAAAACACTTCGTTCTGGCAATTGCTATGGTATTTGCGGGTGTGTTTGGTTACGCGAGCTCTGCCTTTGCGCAAGCGGGCGCTGCGACTGCGCAATTGAACGGCACCGTGACGGACGCGAGCGGAGGCAGCGTCGCCGGCGCCACGGTCACACTTCGCAACACGGCCACGAACACGACGTCCACGGCGACAACGAGTAACAGCGGATTTTACAGCTTCGCCAATTTGGCGCCGGGCGACTACGAGCTGAAGACGTCTTTCTCGGGCTTCGCAAATTACACGCAAAAAGGAATTGAATTGAGCGTGGGACAGAGCGCGACGATCAACGTTGCGCTGGCTGTCGCGTCACAGGGCGAAAAGGTCGTGGTGACCAGCGAAGCCCAGGTGATCGAGCCAACCAAGACGGAAATCAGCCAGGTGGTCGAGAGCCAGAAGATTGAGTCCCTGCCGATCAGCGGCCGCCTGTTCACAGATTTTGCGCTGCTGACTCCCGGCGTGGCGACCAGCAGGACCGGACTCGGCTCGACGATTACAGAGTTCGAAGTGACACAGATCTCGTTTGGCGGAATGCGATCGTTCAGCAACGAGATCACGGTGGACGGCGCAGATTTCGTCAACACGATTACGGGCGTGCAGCGAGCCACTCCCCCGCAGGATTCGGTGCAGGAATTCCGCGTGGTGAACAACAGCTTCGGCGCGGAGTACGGTCGCGCGGCCGGCGGGATCGTGAACATCGTGACCAAGTCCGGAACCAACGATCTGCACGGGTCGGTCTACGACTACTTCCAGAACAACGTCACCAACTCGCGCTCGATTCTGCAAAAGCCGCCGCTGCAAACAGACATACTTCCCGATGAATTGCGGCACAACCAATTCGGCGGCTCGCTGGGCGGTCCGATTTCCAAGGACAAGACATTCTTCTTCGCCAACTACGAAGGCAAGCGGCGAGCAGAATCTCCAAACGTCGCTCCCGATCTGCTGAACAATCTCACCAATTTCGACACCGCGAAGCGCTACCTGGGGCTCTCGCCCGAAGGTTGCACAAAGGTTCCCACGGCGTGTACTGGTTCGGATCTCTCTTATCTCGATTCGACGCTGAAGACGGCAAATAACGACTACGGTTTCGCGCGACTGGACCACCAGATCAACGCCAGCAATCGCCTGGCGATCCGTTACAACGTGGAGGATGCCCGCGACGGCGGCGAACTCATCGGCCAGACGCTCGACGGCGGCGGTATCTCAACACCCAGCGGCGGACGCAACCTCTTCATCCGCGATCAATCCGTGGTCGGAACCGTCGATACCATCCTTAAGCCAAACCTGGTCAATACTGCGCTCGTGCAGTACGCAAGGCGCCATTACAATTTCCAGTCGGTCACCGGCGAGCCGGACCTGAGTGTTGTGCACTCCCTGGAATCCGGACGCAATTTCGGGATCAGCGACCAGACCTACGAGACCCGCATGCAGGGCTCCGACTCCGTTTCGTGGGTGAAGGGCAACCACATCGCGAAATTCGGGTTTGACGGGAACTATGTCTGGGGCATGAACAATTTCCCCGGCTTTACGCCCGGCAACATCCGGTTTGCGAATTTCGACTGCCTGTATGAGTATGCCAATTTTATCGACTTCGGGGGAGGGCCCGCGATCCCGGCGAATTATGGCAATTGCCCGGATGCGGCCTTTCAGGGTGTCAATATCACGTATTGGGGTGTAGCGCTTCCACGGGCCAACTGCCCCGATATCCAAGTAAACTGCGGCACGGGAGCATTTTACAACGGAATCCCGGCACCCGCAGCGACTGGGGCTGGGTTCGACGGCGGCTGGCCCCACGGGGTTCCCGTAAACTTGTTCTCGAACTACCAGTACAAATTGAACCACGGCTACTGGGGCGTGTTCGCGCAGGACCAGTGGCGGATCAATCCCAAGCTGACACTTAACTTCGGATTGCGCTGGGACTACGAGTCCGGCCTCGATATTCAGATCGATCGCGATTACAACGAGTTCCAACCCCGAGTCGGTCTCGCGTACTCGCCGGATAGCAAGACCGTGATCCGAGCGGGCTATGGAATTTTCTTCGACCGCCAAAACATGAGCTTCTTCTACATTCCCGGAGGACAGAAGGACTTCCCGAATGGGGGCCTCCTGTGCAATGGGGTGACCACCGATCCTACTTGCGATGGCGTGACCCCGATACAGTTGCCGATGGTGCGGAACGGAGCAGAGAATGCCGGCTGGCAGGTGAGTGCGCTGCCCGGCTTTGCTGCAACAATACCGGCCGGCTGTACACCAGAAGGGGCTGGGGTAGTTCAACCGCAAGGTGGCGCGCTGCCGCCATGCCCGCCAGAAATACCCACGGGCGTCCTCAGCGTCGCGGGTCTGATCGGCGCTGGCATCCTCGCCGGAGAAGACTATCCGCCGACGTATCTCACTGGGCAGTGTGCGGGTGGCACTCGCGCGTGCGGGACTGGTGCCGGAGGGGTTGATCGCCACATCGGCCGGGCGCCTTACGCCCATCAGGCCAGTTTGCAGATTACCCATCAATTCGGAGGAGGGTTTTCGGGAGAGATAGGCTATTTGTTCGTCGGGGCGCACAAGCTGGTGCGCGGGAACAACATCAACGTTCCGTGTCCAGCCGGCACAAGCAAGCCGGACGGTGCATCCGATGCGCAGGGCTTGCTCAACGCGAACGGCACGCTCTCGCCGTGCACAGGGACGCCTACACTTGGGCCGCTCGGCCTCGGGCCTATTTTCCAGACGCTGGACAACCCGACAGGACTGGAGTTCGGTGGAGCGCCGTTCAACACCGGCGATCTTTCCGGAGGCCTCATCGACTACAACAACAACGTGGCCAACGCCATCTATCACGGCTTGTCGGTGACGGCGCAGGAACGGTGGAGCAAGTACTTCAATCTGACTGCCAACTACACCTATTCGCATACGGTTGACAACGGCAACTTCACCACATTCATCAACCTGCCGGTCAACCAGTTCGACTACGGCACAGAACGAGCCAACTCGAACCAGGACGTGCGCCACCACCTAGTAACCAACTTCACGGCGAGTACGCCGAACTCGGGCTGGTATCGTAATTTTCAGTTCAGCAGCATCATTACGCTGCAATCCGGGCGGCCGTTTACCATCTTCTCCGGCGAAGACACCCTGGGCGATCTGATCGGCCTCTCGACGGATCGCACGGGAGGCCCGCCCATCGTGCCCAACTGCGAATCGGTGCAGCACTGCTCCACTCTTGTGCCAAGGAACACGTACATCGGGCAGCCGCTCTACACCTGGGACTTTCGGCTGTCCCGCGCCTTTCATCTGACCGAGGGCCTGAAGCTCGATCTGATGGTGGACGCATTCAATGCGCTCAACCGCGGCAACATCGATGAGGTGAACTCGATCTACGGACCTGTCTTCTGCGGCGACACTCCAGCAATACCGCGGCACTTCAACGACGCGACCACGCGCGCCGTCGAGAATGGGTTGGTGTCGTGCGCCTCGCAGCAGGCGGCAGCCAATCCTGGCGCCTGGCTAGGGCTGGGGCTTATACCGCATGACGTTCCCGACGCTCCCAATAGCAGCTTCGGTGTGCCGAGGACCGTATTCAATCCGCGGCAGTTCCAGTTCGCGGCGAAGTTCTCGTTCTAACGATGCAAGTTGAGGGAAAACGGTCGGCGTGTTGGGTGGCGGAAGAGGGCCCCGATGACAGCGTCAGCCCCGCATGACCCGCCCTTTCGCGCCGACCAAGTGGGCAGCCTGCTGCGGCCCCCGGAGCTGAAGAAGCTCCGCCAGGGACACGCAGCAGGCCGAGTCACGGCCGATGAACTTCGGTCGGCCGAAGACGCAGCCATCCGAAGGGTTGTCGCCCAGCAGGAGCAGGTCGGCCTGCAATCCATTACCGACGGCGAGTTTCGCCGCGAGGATTTCTACACAGATTTTTTCGTGCGCGGGCTGGGGGGCGTGGAAGTGCGCCAGGAGGAAACGGTCGCCTTCTTCATCGACCACGAAGGCCGCAAGATTCCCGTGCCGTGGACGCAGGTGGTTGCACGGCTCCGCTGGCGCAGGCCGATTTACGCCGAGCATTTCCGCTTCCTTAACTCGCTGACGAAGCGGACTCCCAAGGTAACAGTGCCTTCGCCGATCATCCTGCATTTCACCTGCGGCGAAGCGGCGATTCGCAAGGCGGCCTATCCCGATATGGATCTCTTTTGGGCCGACATCACCGACGCCTACCAGAAGGAGATGCGATCGCTCTACGAAGTGGGCTGCCGCTACCTCCAGGTGGACGATCCGCCGATGGCCACGCTCTGCAACGAGAAGTTTCAGGCCATGATGAAAAGCCGCGGCGACGACCCGGAGCATGCGCTCAACGAGCTCTATCCCGAAGTGATCAATCGTGCGTTCGCAAACCGCCCTGCGTCGATGCACCTGGCGATGCATCTGTGCCGGGGAAACAACCAGAGCGGGTGGTTCGGCGAGGGCGGATACGATCCGGTCGCCGAGGTTCTGTTCAACAAGATCAACGTGGATTCGTTTTTCCTGGAATACGAATCGGCGCGCGCCGGGAGTTTCGAGCCGCTGCGCTTCGTCCCGAAAAACAAGACGGTCGTGCTCGGCCTTGTGTCGAGCAAGCTGCCGCAGTTAGAATCCAAGGATATGCTGAAGCGCCGCATCGACGAGGCAGCCAAGTACGTCGATATCGATCAGCTTTCGCTGAGTCCGCAATGCGGATTCGCCAGCTCGGCCGAAGGGAACCGGCTGAGCGAGGAAGAGCAGTTTGCGAAACTGCGCCTGGTCGTAGAGGTCGCCGACGAAGTTTGGGGTGAGAATGCCGGCTCTTTCGCCGGCCGCACCGAAAATCCTGTGAGTCATCGAGCATCTTCGCCCAGCTAGGAGGGCGCCATGAAATACCCTGCAACCGGATATCACCACATTACTGCCTGTGCCGGCGGGGCGCAGGAGGACGTGAACTTCTTTACCGGCGTCGTGGGCCAGCGGCTCGCGAAGCAGACCGTGCTGATGGACGGGAAGCTCCCGCACTATCACATGTATTACTCGAATGCGAATATCGAGCCCGGCTCGATCATGACCACGTTTCCCTACAGCCGACTGATGGGAAGACGCGGTTCCGGGCAGGTGCAGTCGATCACCTACACGGTCTCCAAGGGCTCGCTGCCTTTCTGGCTGGAGCACTTCAAGAAGCACAAGGTCGAACACGGCCCGATCGAGGAGCGGTTCGGACAGCGCTTCATACGATTCAGCCATCCGTCCGGCATGAGCTTCGAGGTGATGGAAGACAAGGACGACACGCGTGAAGGCTGGACGACCAAGGAAATCGGCCCGGCCGAATCGGTGCGGGGATTTCACGGAACGGTCCTATCGGTGCGCGACATCGGCGAGCAGGAAAAGTTCTTGATCGAAGCGATCGGCTTCCGCAAGACGGGCGTCGACCGGGCGTACCACCGGTTCGAGATCAGCACCGGGGGCGCCAACAAGACTCTGACGCTGCTGCATGAGCCGGATCGGGCGCCGGGGAGCTGGACGTTCGGCGCGGGCACGGTCCATCACATTGCGTTGTGGGTCGAGGATGACGAGGCGCTCGCGGCTCAGAAGGCGATCTACGAGGAGCTCGGTTATACGGACGCGTCCGAGATCAAGGACCGCTTTTACTTCCACTCCATGTATGTCCGCTCGCCGGGCGGGATTCTGGTGGAATGCTGCTGCAACGTGCCCGGAGGCTTCGAGAAAGACGAGAAGGCCAGCGAGCTCGGGACCAAGCTTCATTTGCCCCCGTGGTTCGAGGATCGCCGCCAGGAGATTCTGGCAACGCTCGAGCCGGTTGTCGCTCCGCCGGGATCGACCTCTCGAAACTAGTTTCGATCGATCCATGCCGAGGAACCGGGCCCGCGAATGAAGCGAAGCGAAAACCGCATTCTCACCACTCACGTCGGCAGCATGGTGAGGCCGCAGAAGTTGCGTGATCTCGCCGCTGCGGTCAACGAATCGCCCGAAAAAAGAAAGCAGTACGATGAGTGCTTGCGCGAGTCTGTCTTTGAAGTGGTCAAAAGGCAGGCCGAGGTCGGCATCGACATCGTGAACGATGGTGAGTTCGGGAAGTCCAGCTGGGCGAACTACATTCTCGAACGCACCACCGGATTCGAGCGTCGCCCCGAGGACTTGCGGCCGATCCGCTGGCTGGGGCGCGATCTTGAGCGGTTTCCGGACGTCATGGCCGCGGAATTCCCGACGATGACGAAGGGCATACCAACCGAGGCCTGTGTTGAACCCATCAAGTACGCCAGCCATGCCAGCATCGACCGGGATATTCGCAATCTGAAGGATGCGCTGAAGTCCGTCCGCGTAGAAGAAGCGTTCCTTCCCGTGGTCGCCCCGGCCAGCGCCGCGTTTAATGGAATCAACGAATACTATCCCACCGAAAAAGAATATGTGTACGCCATCGCCGACGCGCTACGCGAAGAGTACCGCGCGATTTATGAGTCGGGACTCGTCGTCCAAGTCGACGACGCCGTGCTCGCCAATATGTATGACTACTACGTCCAGCAGAGTCCGGAAAAATACCGGCAGTGGGCCGGGCTGCGCATCGAGGCGCTGAATCACGCGCTCCAGGGGATTCCGGAAGACCGGGTTCGATACCACATCTGTTTCGGCAGCTGGCACGTGCCGCATCTGGCGGATGCGCCGCTCGAGGAAATCGTCGGGTTTATGTTGAGCGTCCGCGCGGGCGCGTATTCCATCGAAGCCGCGAATCCGCGCCACGAGCACGAATGGCGCGTCTGGGAGGGGAAGAAACTGCCGCCCGGAAAGATCCTCATCCCCGGCGTAATCACTCACCATACGATTACCGTCGAGCATCCGCGCCTGGTGGCCGACCGCATCGTGCGGTTCGCGCGCATCGTCGGCAGGGAAAATGTGATCGCCGGAACGGATTGCGGATTCGCGCAGGCGCAGTACATCGAGCGTGCCGCCACTTCAGTGATGTGGGCGAAATTCGAGGCGCTCGTCGAGGGCGCGCGGATCGCCAGCGCGGAGCTTTGGCAGTAGAGCGCGAGCGTTCGGCCATCGCATTGGCGGGCAAGACCGCAAAACGAAGAAGTGGATTTCCGCGCGCCCGGAGATTCCGCCGAACCAAAGTGATCTCCACTATGGGCGTGTAGCTCAGCTGGCGAGAGCGAGGATCGGACATCGTCTTGCTGGCTGAGCATTTTCTTCAGCGAAAACAATGGATTCCCCGCGGTCGGTTTCTCCGACGATGCGATCCTGATGCTCCGGAAATGCTCGTATCCGGCCACGTGCGCGAGCCTGAAAATAGGATCGAGCGAGCGGTATTGATGGCTCGCAGCCGCGTGTTGCTGCCCGGCCACTTCTCGGCCAACGCAGAGATTCTCATGCGGGTGATTCGACCGTCGGCGGCCTGGATCTAGTGTCGCTTCCGTTTCACAAAGCCCTTGCGGAGTTGAAGCGCCGATTGATCGAACAAGCGCTGCGTGATGCCCGGGGGAAGAAGACCGATGCCGCCAACCGTTTGCAAATCAATCGGCTACCGACCGCGTGTCGTTTTCATCGCGGCCCGCCCGATGGGACGTCCGCACTCTGATGTTCACTGCCGGCGCACTCGCGGGATTCGTTCTGATTCTTTCACCCGCAGACTTTTTTATCGGCAGAGATGCCCTTCATTTGCCGCTTCGGCTGCTCCAGACGCTCGTTTTCGTCATGTTGGTCTTCACTGGCCAGGACAGTGTCTATCTCATGCGCGAGCGCAATCGCTTCTGGCATTCGCTGCCAGGTCGCTGGCTGGTCCTGAGCTCGGCCGCTGACGCTGTCGCGGTCAGGCTGATGGCGACAAGCTGCATCCTCATGGCTCCGATTTCCCGGTCTCTGGTTGCTTCGTTGCTTGCCATCGTATTGGTGTTTCTGATCTTGATCGGCGGCCTGAAGGTCCGCGTCTTCCGTCACTATCGCGTGCGATAAGACTTTCGAACTCTGGAGGTCACATATCCTCATTCCTTGAATCGGGCTGGCAAATTCAGGTGCAACCCGCTGTGCTACAGTTAGCTCGTGCGACCCGAGATTGAGCAAGTCGTTCAACTGATTCAGCGAAAGGACGCGAAGTCTCTGGAAGAAGCTCTGGCTTTGCTACAGAGCACCGTCTTCTCCTTCAGCATGAAGGTGTGCGGGCAGCGGCAAGATGCTGAGGACACCATGCAGGAAGTGCTTCTCAAATCGGTTCCCAACCTGCCAAAGTTCGACAATCCCAAGGCTCTGATGGTTTGGCTCTCTACCTCTCTATTCACGCTGTGGAAATTGGTCTGCGGCACCTTCAATCGATCGGCTTAGGAGTGATCGCTGAACGCGTCCTCTGCCTCACGGGATGGCTCCTGGCTGAACTGCTCGCTCTGCGACACGGCAACGGCCGCGCCATGGTCCGCATCTATGGCCCCGCGACGATGGAAAGTCGCGGAGGGACCGTGACCTTCAATCTCTATGATCCGCAGGGACACCTGCTGGATTACCGGCGCGTCGAAGAACTGGCCGGTAAAGAAGGCATCTCGCTGCGTACGGGTTGCTTCTGCAATCCTGGCGCGGGAGAGATGGCCGAAGGACTAACGGAAGAGGACATGCAGGCCGGATTAGCAATGGGACCCGATGCCAATCTGCTCAGTTTCGTACGACTGATGCAGGACCGAAGCCAGAAGAGCGCGGGTTCCATTCGCGCGTCCATCGGCCTGGCAACGAACTTTTCCGACGTCTGGCGCTTTCTGCGCTTTGTCGCTGGCTTCCGCGATCAGACACGGCTGACGATCGGAGACGTTACCTTCGATATCGAGTCCTGCCGTATCATTCGTGACGGGAGCTAGACCTCGGGCACAGGCCAGGTACGAGATACTGGTGAGTGAAGCGACGCGCCA
>Ga0335077_10000398_pt1 | contig 47443 bp, 34 predicted proteins | sample Lox_Sample_31_FD_207151 | JGI IMG/M metagenome (GOLD analysis project Ga0335077, IMG submission 207151) | Soil microbial communities from Loxahatchee National Wildlife Refuge, Florida, United States - Lox_Sample_3.1 | ecosystem: Environmental > Terrestrial > Soil > Wetlands | place: USA... | reverse complement strand
CAACCGTCAAGCCGGCGATGGGTGTGCTATATCTCAAAGATGAAGAACGCCGGCATTCGTTGGCCCGCGGAGGCGTCTGCAGGATGCTTCGGTTGTGGAAAATGGTCGTATCAACCCGCATTTTACCTGGGGAAAATCCGATTTCGACTACGTTGCTGCCGAAGTATGGAAGCATATGGAGTACGCCTGCGAGCACCGTGAACGGAATGGATGCGACACCGCCACTTTGGACTTCCGCCTGCAGACTTGCCGAGGCACCGTCGGCCGTGATTTCCAGTCTCTTCGACGAGATGTCAAAGTGGACAGGATCGTCCGCAATTCCCTGCATTCGCGCAAGGCCTGTTAACAAACGAATACATGCACGATGTAGATCCGAGGCGTTCGCGCTAAATTCGACGAGCACAGTATTCTCCTTCCTGTTAAACAGTGAGTCAATGCGCCTCCATGATTAAAGTTGGCTACTCCGAGACGGGCTGAACCAGTACGGGTTCGTCGCGCAGATAGCGCGCGACCCTTCGTTTGGAATCAATCATCTGGTAAGCCCGCTTCACTTGTTCTTCGGTGAACCCAGCAATGGGGGCAAGTTCGGCGGGGGTGATTCCGTGATCCTTGCCGTAAAGGCAGATATCCATCTTTGCGAGTGGCATCGAGAAGTAGAATTCCTCCTGCGACTGTTCCAATGAGTAGGTGTCGGTGGTCGGGGGCCGTCGCTGAATTTCGTCGGGCACATTCAGATAAGCCGCAAGTTGGTAGACCTGCGATTTGTATAGGTGGGCGATCGGCTTGAAATCGGCTGCACCATCGCCATTTTTTACAAAAAAACCCTGATCGTATTCCAGCCGATTCGGAGTTCCCGCGACCGCATAGTGATATCGATCGGCGTAGTAGTATTCCATCATCTTGCGTGTACGCTGTTTGAAATTGCTTGCGGCTACAATGCCGAGGTAAGAATCGAGCGGCAGCCTCAGCTTTTTTGTTTCCCCTGCAGGTGATTGGACGACTAGAGAAAAGACTGCATATGTGTCTGCCGCAACCATGTTCGGCAGCACTATCTTGCTTTTGTAACCGGGGCCAAACTCGGGGACCACCGCGCAAATGGCTTCGTCTCGGCGACGATAGCAGCCTGCTCCTTCAAGGATTGCGCTGATATTTTCTTCGAAGGCGCGAACTCCCAGTTGGCTGCTTAGTAGCTTGCCCAGCCGCAAACTCTCACCGGAAGAATCGGTCTCAGGCAGGAACAACACAATCACATTTTCTGCCCCGAGGGCTCTCACGCAAAGCGATGCAACGACGCTGCTGTCGATCCCGCCAGAAACGGCAACCACAGCTCCCTTTCTTCGGAACCGTGTGAGGACGATTTCGCGGATTGCGGCCGCGATACTCTCGGTTTCTGCGGCGGCATCAATTTGCAGCAGGTTGGTGTCTGGTAAGGATGCGACGGTCATTCTTATCCTCCGGAATATTTTGGTCTTGGCGGTACGACATTGGTCGACTAGTCGTCAACCACAATGTAGTGGGACTGTTTGGTTCTTAAGAGCAGACTTCAGGACTTTTCCAGAACTGTTTTTCGGCAGGGACCTAAGGAATCTGAAGTCCTTGGGTACATAGGCTGGCGGTAGTTTGCGGCGGCAATGAGCTTCAAGATCCGAGACGCCGATTCCCCCCTTGGGGTCGCGAAGTACCACATAGGCGACTGCCGCCTCTCCGAGCACCTCATCGGGTACACCAATCACTGCTGCCTCCAACAGTTCTGCATTTTCGAGTAAAATATTTTCTAATTGGCGAGCGCTGACACGTTTCCCACCGCACTTCAGGAAGTCTTTGGCGCGATCGACAATGTAGATGAACCCGTCTTGATCCACAGTGGCCAAGTCGCCGGTGTACAGCTTCCCATCGCGGAAGCAGCCAGCATCTTCTTCGCGCCAGTAACCTAAGCACACGTTTTCGCCTTCGGCAACGATCTCTCCGGTTTCGCCAGGTCGAACTGGACTTCCGCTCTCATCGATGACGGACAATCTAACACCGGGAATAGCCAAGCCAACGGAACCCAGCTTCGAGTCGAGGAACTGCGGAGGGAGGTACGAGAGCCTCGCGGTGGCTTCGGTCTGTCCGTACATTATGAAGATCTGCTTGCCAGGCAAAGCGCTGCGAAGGTCCTGAATAAATGGCGGAGCTAATTGTCCGCCAGCCTGCTGTACATAGCGCAGGGCAGGGAAGTCCATGCCGGCCAAGTTCGACCGGCGTAACAGAATCTGGTAATGGCTCGGCACGCCAGCGAAACCGGTGCAGCCCGCATCCTTCATTCTCTGCAATACTACTTCCGGATACATGAACCGTGGCTCGATCACCACGCTGCCACCAACTTTGAGGTGCGTGTGCAGGAGGGATGTCCCGAAGCAATAGTGAAAGGGGAGGACCGCCATGATTCGGTCCGCGGATGTCAGAGAAAGATATTCAATGATGGAATCCGTGTTCGCTGCGATGTTGCGGTGCGATACCATCACTCCGCGTGGCTTACCCGTCGAACCAGACGTGAACATCAGTGCCGCCAAAGCGTCAGAGTCGACTTCTGGCAATGGAACGGAGCCGTCACCGTTCTGTGGGTACTGTTGCTGCAACTGTTGCAAAGTGATTCGATCGTTGGACGTCCCGCCAGACGAGTCGGAAATCACAGGAATCGTGCCCAATGAGGGCTTATTCGGTGGGGTCGCCAATCTGGCAGAAATCTTGGATTCCACGAACGCGAAGGTCGGCTCCGTCATGCTTAGAACGTACTGCAACTCCTCGCCAGAAACACCCGGAGGGAGTGGTACGCATACCATTCCGGCGCGGATAATGCCGAGGTAAGAAACTGTCCAGAAGAAGGAACTATCCGCAATGAGAAGAACCCGGTCTCCCATCTTGCCGCCCGACGCGACCAGGAATGCCGCGACACTCAAGGCGGCTGAACGCAATTGGCCGTATGTATACTCAGCCCGTAGGGTCAATAAGGCGGGTTTCGACTCAGATTTGCCGTCTAGCAGATAGTTGCAGATGTTCATGGCGTGAGGCCGTTTCCGACCGCAATTATGCGTCCGCGAACCTATCGTGCGAAGGCACCCCGTTCGCGTGTTATTGGGTGGTCAGTGACCGTAGAGAGTTTTCGGGTGAGGTACGCAGCGATCTTGTTGACGCTGTCGAGGTTGTCCGGATTGAGTTCCTGATCCAGAATCTCGATCCCATAGGTCCGCTCTAAGTGGGAAACCAGCTCGAGAATTCCCGTTGAGTCGATGATTCCCTGATCCTGAAAGGAATCATCGTTGCCGAGTCCTTCCTCCCGGCCTAGCAGATAATTTGTAACGACAAAGCTGCGCACTTCCCCAACAAAGTTGGATTGCATGTGTTCGGTCCTTGTTTTTGATTTACGAACTGATGGGGGAGGGAACTGATCTGAGAGAATTAGCCTCGCGCCACACCTTGATCACATTTGATAAGAAGAACTCGGTGGCGAATGTCCCGACTGACGCCGATACATTTGCCGTGACAATCCTTTACCGCCTCGCCTTCAGTTCAAGCAGTTCGCGAAGCCCTACGATGGTGGTATAACTACTTGCGCTTCATTTGAGTAATCGCTTTCAGAATTCTGATCAACGGCAGTAACAACATAGTAATAAGTTGCTCCGTTCTGTACGGTGGAATCGGTGAAACTAGTAGAGGCCAGGGGAGTGGAGTTTAGCTTCGTAGTATACGGGCCTAGATGCTGCGTGCCGCGATAAACGTTGTATTGGGCACTTGAAGTGCTGCTGGGTTTCCAAGACAACGCTACAGTGTGCTGCTGCGGCGAAGTCTGGGTCTTGTGTCCTCCGCCGCAGGCTAAACATCCCGCGGACGCGGTTAGTAATACTGCGAGTCCACAGTTGGTCATCAATCGTTGCAGACTCGGTGATGAAATCACGATTCACCTCACTAACTGATCAACGCCTACCAGAGATTGTCGTTCACACGTCGAAGGCGCCTGGGTTTGATGTAGAAACTGCTGCAAGAGGAGTTGCGTCGAGAGAATACCGACGAGAGCCATGTTGTCTCTGACGCTAGTGGGCCGGTCCGATTTAAATTTGGCTACAAGAGCGGAAACTCGCTCGCTGTCGAAGATCCCATCCTTGTTTATCTGTTCGGAGGATAGCATGTCCATCAGCGGTTCAGAAGCAATCAGACTCTTTCCGTCAGGCGCTCGATACGGTTGTTTAAAGCGCTTTAGGATGGATGGTGGTACTAATCCGTCACACGCCTGCTTCAGGAGATATTTTTGATTGAGAACTTTCATCTTCAGACTGGCTGGCAGCTTGGCCGCAAACTCCACTAGGCGATAGTCCAGAAAAGGGTATCTGCCTTCGACCGACTGTGCCATCGCCATCCTATCGCCTTGCGATGACAATATGTATCCAGGCAGCAAATACTTCGCCTCCAAGTATTCGGCCCGGGTAAACTTCTCCCACGAGGAGTATTCGGGGGGCAATTCTTCTTTGAGGCTGGACATGGAAGCGCTCTCGCATATTTCGGCGCGCACCGCATCCGAGTAGAAGGATTTCAACTTTGCCGTCAGGTCCCAACGCGGAATGTGCGAAAAGAACAGACCATCGGATTCGTCCGCGCTCACGTGGAAGAAAGCCTTGAGGTACGCTGTGGACTGGCGCTGAATGCCATCCATGTATGGATAAAGGCGTTTTAGAAGAAGGGGCCGCCGCGTTGAATTTGGATACTTTGCCCAGAACTGCCGAATCTTCGTCTCCTTGAAGATGTCGTATCCGCCGAGCATTTCGTCAGCACCTTCACCGGTAAGCACGACCTTGAACCCACTGTTCCGAACGAGTTTGGCCAATAGCAGCATGGGAGCAGGAGCTGTACGAAGAATCGGCTGCTCACAGTGCCAGACAACATCCGGAAAAATGTTAGCGATGTCTTGATATCCGCAAATGACCTCGCTGTGCTGCGTACGCAGAAACCCACTAGCCTCACGCTGATATGCGCTCTCATCGAATTCCTTTGCTTCGAAGCTGACAGAAAATGTGCGAAGTCGATCACCAACCAGCTTATGTGTGAGAGCAGTGATTATGGTCGAATCGAGACCGCCGCTCAGGTACGCGCCGACTGGTACATCAGAGCGGAGGCGGATCCGTGTGGCATCCAGCAGTGTGTTAAGCAAGTCCTCAGTGAGTCTTCGCTCGTCGTGTTCGGATTGGTGATCGGCGGCTGCGTAGCTGAGTCTCCAGTACTGATAAAGATGAGCGCTTCCATTTTGCAGAACGAGCGAATGTCCAGGTGGTAATTGCGAAACATGCCTGAAGGCGGTGCGGGGAGGGAGAGTTACCCAAAAAGTAAATATCTGATCCAGCGCCTGCAGATCCAGCTCGCGCGAGATATCTGCAGCCGCAAAGATGGCTTTTATCTCCGAAGCAAACAGGAACTCGTTATCGGTTAGGGTATAGAAGAGGGGCCGGACTCCAACGCGATCCCGTGAAAGGAAAAGTTTGTTCTTGGCGGGGTCCCAGATTGCGAAAGCCCATTGCCCATTCAGGCGTTGAACGCAATCTTCGCCTTCTTCCTGATAAAGATGGAGAATGACTTCCGTATCGGAACGAGTCGCAAACGTATGACCTTTCTTGATCAACTCTTCTCTAAGCTCGACGTAGTTGAAAATCTCACCATTGAACGTAATCCATAAAGTTCCATCGGCGATCGACATGGGCTGCCCGCCGCCCGCAAGATCGATAATGCTCAGGCGCGCGTGGGCGAGTCCTGTGGCGCCCATGCACTGTACTCCAGTCGCATCGGGTCCTCGATGGGTGAGTGCGGCGATCATCCTGCGAAGTCGCGCAGGATCGCTCTTGCTACCTTTGGTGTTAATGATTCCGGCTATTCCACACATAATTGATGTACCAGTTGTATATCTGGGGGGACGTAGATGCTAATCGTTGATGTTCTGAAGCTCGCCCTTGAAAAAATATCAATGCGTGACCATGGAGGCCGGCGAAGCTGGGATGACCGGGGTTTGTGTTTCGCAGAGAGCGCTTCGCAGGGTTTCGTCCAAAACTGAGTACGCTGCCGAATTCAGGTGGGAGCCATCACTGGCTGCGAACTCCTCACGGAGATACTTGCCGGAATCATCGGAGCGGAGAGCTGATTCCAGATCCAGAACCTTCAAGCCATGCTGGCTCGCGAATTCGCGTGCCCACTCGTTGTATTTAAGAAGAGTTTCCTGTTTGCCCCGGTCTTGTGCCGCTCGCGACCGAGTCACGGGGACGACTGTGGCTAAGATGACCTTGATCCGCTTGGCTTCTAAGCGACTGACCCAGCCTTCAACGCTGCGCTGGTAAGTCAAAAGATCACCGGGAAAATAGGAGGAACATTCCTTGAGGATGACGATCTCGGGTTTTCGTGGCGGCGCCTGAAACAGGGACTTCAGGTACGTCCGGGTCGGGTGGAACTTCCTGGCTGGTCGCATCAAGATCTCTTCGACCACCTCGCTTTTGTCGAACTGCCAGGCCGGGACCGATTCTGCGCTAAAGCCAGAGGCCTTGACACGGGCAGGCCATTCCGCGAGTTGCCACGATTGACCGATAGATGCACCGATCAAGACGATGTGAGTTACTTTGCCAGCCTGGCTCATATTGATGTCTGCAGAGTGTCTCTTAATCATGAAGGCCAATCCGATCACCAATGTACCGGTAACTAGGATTCGAACAGCCACGCGCATGCTCTCTCCGTCTCGAGGGTGCGATTAGACAATGACCGGCCTTGAGATGTACTAAGGGTATTACAAAGGATCGCTCTACATGTCCTCTTCGGCTCGCGCAAGCACGGGACACCTCTGGTTTGACTGATCCATCTAAATAGTCGTGGAAATCTCGGTTTTTGGTCCACGAGGTTGTCCGATATTATTCGACTCAACCGGTTGGTGGATCGCCTCGCGACTGGAGCCTTCGATTCTGTCAGATTGCAGTTCATCCCGAAAGATTGTGAGCAGATGCTGTCGTAATCGCAAGCGTTTGGCGGCGGCCTGGGGTGAGTTCCACCACGTCTCTCCCTCCCCAAATGTGACGTCAGGAGGCCGTTGTTCGGCCCATCGCTGCAGGCACTTCTCGCGATATTTATCCATGGAACCAAAAGAACGGGCAGGCACACCCATGACTATCGAATTGGGAGGAACGTCGCTAATAACCAGCGATCCCGCGGCGACCACGGAGTTTCGACCAATCCGCACGTTGGGAAAGATAATCGACCTGAGCCCGATGATGCAGTTGTCCTCAATCACGATGGGACCAAAAACCTGCAGATCGGGCACCTGATCGCGGAATACCCAAACCGCACCGTCATGAGTAGCAAATGCTACTTCCGCGGCGATGGCGACGTGGTTACCAATCTTGATCAGGTAGGGTTCGGCACCCAGATCTGTTGGAACAATGAAGCACCCTTCGCCTATCTGTGCTCCCATCTTTCGAAAGTACTCCGCTATCGTATAAGGATTGTACTTTCGCAATTCAATGGATCTGCGGACCCGGCTGTACAGCATCCGCAACGATCGTAGGATTGTCATCTTCGTCTTTAATTCCCTCGTTCGATTGTTTTGGGGAGGGAGTATTCAGACTATGCATCTGGCTTGATTGTCTTCAAAGTTGCTTGAACCTCGTCGATACCACCAACCAGGTACGCCAAGTGCCGTTCGCCAAAAGTAGGATGGCGATCTAACAGCCACTGCGTCACTTTTGCGAACGCACGCTCGATCCAGCGGTTCTTTGGTTGAATTGAATATCGCAAGCTGACAGACATCACCTGGAACCGTGCCCTCGTGTAATAAGAATAGCCATTCTCTCCGAAATACCCGAACGACTCGGATGTAAAACTACGTTTGTGCGTCGGATCCTTCCATGCAAGTATTCCAGAGAAATGAGGGACACGGATGTGAACTGTTGCCCCCGGCTTGCTTATGCGCCAGAGTTCTTCCATCGTTGCCATCACGTCCGGGACGTGCTCTAACACGTGGTACGCATGAATTTCGTCGATTGAACTGGCAGCAAACGGATAGGGAAAGCTGTCGAGATCATGAACGACATCGACGCCGGGAAGCGGCACACAGTCCACCCCGATTGCGCCTGGTACCTTTTTCTGTCCGCACCCGATGTCCACCACGGTGCGAGAAGCAGACTGATCGCCCATCGCGGCTTGGATATTCGGTTGTTGGAGTTGATCGATCTGGGTATCTGCTTCAGTCATCACCATAATACTCGGCTCCGATTACGCGAACTGCCAGGCTTTGATAGCGAAGGTCGTCAGGCTGTGGCGTTTTGCTAACGCCACAGCCGTCCGACCGGCATGGGGGAGTACTGATCGATCCAAGACATCAATTCACTTGCTGCGTCAGCGGAGCAGACACGCTCGAAGGATAGCCAGTCGCACCGCCGTAGGTCGCGGTGATCGAATGCGATCCCCGTGACAATCCTGAGGTGCTGAGGCTTGCCTGTCCACTTGAATTCAGGCTGCGAGACCCGAGGCTGGTTGTCCCAGCCCGGAAGGTTACCGTTCCTGTTGGCGTTCCCGCTACCGCAGTCACAGTGGCAGTGAAGGTAACCGTTTGTCCTCTGGTTGACGGGTTGCGAGAGGATATGAGCGTGGTGGTTGTGCTAGCGTTAACGGTCTGGGTTAGCGACGACGATGTGCTTGACTGGAAGTTCCCGTCGCCGCTGTATACCGCACGCATTGTGTGGTTCCCTGGAGCGAGTGTTGTAGTAGTGAAACTCGCTTGGCCGGTGGAGTCGAGGGTAACTGTTGCCAAATTAGTTGACCCGTCGCGAAACTGAATCGTTCCCGTCGCAATCGCGCTGGTTGTTGTCACCCGAGCTGCGAAGGTCACAGCTTGCCCAACTGAGGCGGGGTTCACTGAGGAAGTCAGCGTTGTTGTGCTGGAAGCCCGATTTACAGTTTGCGTTCGTACAGTAGACGTGCTTCCGAGCCAGTTTCCGCTGGTTGCATACGTTGCAGTCAGACTGTGGCTTCCGACTGCAAGAGTGGCCACAACCAATGTGGCTTGTCCCGAACCACCAGCCTGGGTCGATCCCAGAGTATTGGTCCCATCGTAGAACGTAACCGTGCCTGAAGGAACAGAATTGGTTGCGCTCAACGTGGCGGTCAACGTGACCGCTTGGGCGAGTGCCGATGGGTTGGGCGACGACGTTAGCCTTGTGGTTGTCGGAGCAGGGTTAACAACCTGTGAGAGGGCGGGTGAGGTGCTGCCTTGGAAGTTGTTCCCGCCACCGTACAGCGCAGTAATCGTGTGTGTCGCCGCCGACAGGGCGGTTGTAGACAGGACCGAACTGCCGCTGCTCAGGGTGCCTGTGCCAAGGATGTTGGCCCCGTCATAGAAGGTGACGGTGCCCGTCTGGGTTCCCCCCGCACCGCTCACGGTCGCCGTGAAAGTCACCGACTGACCGTACGAGGAAGGGTTGCGAGAGGAACTCAGGGCAACCGTCGTACTCGCAGCCGCGATAACTAACGTGCCGCCGGCGGTGCCTTGATAGTTGTTATCAGTGATGGTCGCCCCCACCGCGTAGCTACCAGCGTTGCTCGGCGCGGTGGTAGAACCGTTATAAGTGATGCTGACTGCCAGTCCGCTGGGAGTGGTGGTGGCTGTGACGGATTTGGGCGTACCGTCGTACGTCGTGTTGAGGCCAGATAACTGGATGCTGGCCGTAGCCTTCGTGATGGCGAAACTCTGCGCGACATCTGGGGCGGCAGAGTAACTGCTGTTACCTGGCTGGTGAGCAGTGACGGTGCACGTCCCAGCCGCAGTGACCGTGACCGTCGCACCCGAGATGGAGCAGTTATCAGTCGCGCCCACTGTGAAACTAACCGGCAGACCCGAAGATGCGATAGCCGACACGGTGAACGGCGGATCGCCATAGGTTCTGCCGGGCAGAGCACCAAATGTGATTGCCTGAGATTGGCGCGGGCTAGGGACCCATTGGATGAGTGGATCGATGATGGAACTCAGGTCGGCGCCGGGGGGATTCAGGAGGAGGTAAGACTGATTCCGGTTGGGAGTCTGCGACCAGATGATGCGACCCGGGGCGGAGGTAGTACTGTCCCACACCACGGTAGAGCCGTTGAGGCCGCCCACCACGAAGTTGGTTCCCAATCCGTAGACGGTAAAGAGTTCTCCCAACTGCGCCCAGCCGGGTGTGTTGTTGGCACAGTAGGTCTGGTCGGGGACCGAGCCTCCTCCGTTGCAGTAGAGTTCGTAAGCGTACGCCACAGGGTTCCTGGTTGGATCAGCATTGGCACCTGTGGTTCCTGGTCCGGTGTAGGTGTTCCAGGCCTGATCGTCGGGCATCCAGTCCAGTTCCCCGGGCCAGTTGGCTACCACATAGCTACCTGAGTCCGGATCGATCAGCATATTGCCGCGGTCGGTAGTTCCGGAGTCGGGGAAGCTGCCAGCCACGATAATCAGTCTGGCGACCTTTTGTGCCACCAACTGCATTCCGGTCAACGGAGAGGTCGAGTCCGGGCCACTCTGCAGCAATTGCATGAGTGGATAGTAATACCCTCCCGACAGGATGTAGACACTGTTACTGGGTGCGGTGGCTAGTGCTTGCCGGTAGACGGTGACGGCGTCGGGATAGTTGGCACGGGTATCGGACGGATTGCCGAAACGTGCGGCGACTTGCTGCGTGTAATAGCTGCCATAGGAGGCGTAATCGTTGGGGATGTTGGAGTGATTAGCCCCGATGGGAACGTTGGGATGCCCGTAATAGGTGGCGATGACGTGGGCTACGGGCGCGCTGTAGTCATTGGTGGAAGAGATAATGACGGCAAGGACGTTGACTTGGCCTTGGGCAGAAAGTGCCCACATCATAGCCTGGTCCCCGGCGTCGTCCGCGTTGTGCGCCATGTCAGAATCGATGATCACATTGACTGGCGCCACCGGTGGGGGCAGCGGTGAACTTTGGGTTACGGTGATTGTTACGGTCGCCACATTGCTGTTAACGAATCCATTGTTTGCCAAAAATGTAAAACTGTCGGAGCCGCTGTATCCGGGCGTCGGAGTGTATGTGACGTTCGGTGGCGTGCCGGTCAGACTTCCGTGCTGAGGCTGGCTCACGACCGAATACGTGAGGGAGTTATTATTTGGATCGGTAGCCGTTAAGGTGATTACGACCGCCGCACCGAAGCTACTTATTACGCTTTGGGAATTGGCCACAGGCGGTTGTACCGAGCTGACCGTAATCGAAACTGTCGCAACATTGCTGGTGAAGACCCCGTTATCGGCGGTGAAAGTAAAGCTGTCTGCGCCAGCATAGCCCGAATTTGGGGTATACATCAGGTTCGGGGCTGTGCCGCTCAGAACCCCGTGCAAGGGTTGCGTTACTGCCTGATATGTAAGCGGGGCGCCTTGGGGATCGGTTGCTGTGAGAGTTATCGTTGCCGATGCACCACTGACAGTCACCGATTGTGAATTCGCCACCGGAGGTTGTGTGATCGGCCCGGTCCCGGGGACCCATTGGATGAGTGGATCGATGATGGAACTCAGGTCGGCGCCGGGGGGATTCAGGAGGAGGTAAGACTGATTCCGGTTGGGAGTCTGCGACCAGATGATGCGACCCGGGGCGGAGGTAGTACTGTCCCACACCACGGTAGAGCCGTTGAGGCCGCCCACCACGAAGTTGGTTCCCAATCCGTAGACGGTAAAGAGTTCTCCCAACTGCGCCCAGCCGGGTGTGTTGTTGGCACAGTAGGTCTGGTCGGGGACCGAGCCTCCTCCGTTGCAGTAGAGTTCGTAAGCGTACGCCACAGGGTTCCTGGTTGGATCAGCATTGGCACCTGTGGTTCCTGGTCCGGTGTAGGTGTTCCAGGCCTGATCGTCGGGCATCCAGTCCAGTTCCCCGGGCCAGTTGGCTACCACATAGCTACCTGAGTCCGGATCGATCAGCATATTGCCGCGGTCGGTAGTTCCGGAGTCGGGGAAGCTGCCAGCCACGATAATCAGTCTGGCGACCTTTTGTGCCACCAACTGCATTCCGGTCAACGGAGAGGTCGAGTCCGGGCCACTCTGCAGCAATTGCATGAGTGGATAGTAATACCCTCCCGACAGGATGTAGACACTGTTACTGGGTGCGGTGGCTAGTGCTTGCCGGTAGACGGTGACGGCGTCGGGATAGTTGGCACGGGTATCGGACGGATTGCCGAAACGTGCGGCGACTTGCTGCGTGTAATAGCTGCCATAGGAGGCGTAATCGTTGGGGATGTTGGAGTGATTAGCCCCGATGGGAACGTTGGGATGCCCGTAATAGGTGGCGATGACGTGGGCTACGGGCGCGCTGTAGTCATTGGTGGAAGAGATAATGACGGCAAGGACGTTGACTTGGCCTTGGGCAGAAAGTGCCCACATCATAGCCTGGTCCCCGGCGTCGTCCGCGTTGTGCGCCATGTCAGAATCGATGATCACATTGACTGGCGCCACCGGTGGGGGCAGCGTTTGCGCGTTCAAAAATACTACTGAGCTTGCGACAAAAAGGAATGTAAAAAGTAGATGACTCTTTCCTGTCTTCGATGACGAACGAGAAAAGATCGTGTCCTGATGCTGGAACGTGCAGAAGGCGGAGGATGGCATTGGTACAACCTCCTTCGTGGGATTTACTGAGAGCACGGCTCTGAAGTGTTGCATCGATGCTGTAACATGCGGCGACTTTCTCCATGCTAACGATTGCATCCGGACGGTTGTTCGATGGCGCACCAACCGACTCTCAAACCGTAGGCATGGTCATTTCCGGTAGCAGCCCGTGATCAAAGCCGCGTTTGACCACGGGCTGTCGGTTCTCGGGGAAAGATGTGAAGGCCTCCGTCTAGTGGCTCCGGAGCACCTCGATTCCACTGATTGTTGGATACTGCGTGTATGGCGCTTGTAGCGTAATCGTTAAGGCTCCGTTCGTCACAGTGGCAGTCGTGGAACGAACGATCCCAATATTGCCGCCGCCAGCAGCTGAATAGACATCGAAGTTCGAAAGGAAACTATTTCCCTGAACCAAGACGTTGAATACTCGGCACCCAGCAAAAAAGCACCCGCTGTAGATCTCGGCAAAGTACAGATTCACCGTATAGGTGCCGTCCGGCACGTTGGTGAAGGTGTAATTCAAATTGCCCGAACTGTAGTGCTCCGTTTGGAACAGGCGTTGATCGCCTACAGTACCAGTGATTGTTGCTGTTGTCGAATAGACGTACCCACCATCATAACCCGTATCCGCCTGCCAGACGTTGCCATTGGTGTCGGTGATTGAGGGGCCGCCTGCATTGACACGCAAATTGTAGTTACTTGCAATAAGGCTAAAGTTAGTGTTTGTTGTTCCACCGGCAGTTACAGTAACCGACTGACTGGTGTTCTGATAACCGGAGTCCGATACAGTCACGGTGTACGTGCCAGGCTGGACATTAGTGAAGGAGTAACTCCCGCTGCTATTGGTTAATGTAGACAAGTTGCCGAACGAGACCGTGGCGCCCGCGAGAGGAGCCGCGGTAGCTCCGTCCAGTACGGAGCCGGACATAATTCCATACTGTGTCGACCCAGAGCTCGGAAGAATCTCGATCGCGCTGATCGTCGGATATTGCGTGGCGGGTGCCTGAAATGTAATCGTTAGGACGCCATTCGACACCACTGCAGTTGCGGAACGTACGATACCGATGTTTCCCCCACCAGCGGCCGCGTATACGTCGAAGCTCGAGAGGACAGTGTTTCCCTGCACGAGCACATCAAACACTCGACACCCAGTGTAGAAACAGTTGTTCGCGATTTCGGCGAAATACAAATTTACCGTGTAGGTTCCGTCGGGCACATTCGAAAAGCTGTATTGCAGCGTGCCCGAGTTGTAGTGCTCGCTTTGATAGAGACGTGGGTCGCCGGCTTCGGAGGTGATGGTGGCCCCCGTGGAGTAAGCATAGCCACCGTTGTAACCGATGTCAGCCTGCCACACATTGCCACTTGCATCGGTGAATGAAGTACCGCCCGCCTTAACCCGCATCGTGAAAGTCAGAGTGGCGAGACTAAAGTCCGCCATGCTGGTTGTGCCGGAAGACACGCTTACAATTTGGCTGACGGTCTGGTCACCGGGATAGGAGGCTGTCACTGTGTATGAACCAATCTGCACATTGGTGAAGGAGTATCTACCGTTGCTATCGGTTAGCACGGATGTGCTACCCAATGTCACCGTTGCTCCGATAAGTGGAACAGTACCCCCGACCTGTGTAACCGTGCCGGACACTGTGCCTACTCCGCTGCTGCTCCCGCCGCCACCCACTGTTGGTGGAATCCATTGGATCAGTGGATCAATGATGGAGCTCAGATCGGCGCCGGGCGTACTCAATTGCAAGTAAGACTGGTTCCGATTCGGGCTCTGGGACCAGATGATACGACCGGGTTCCGAGGTGGCACTGTTCCACACGACCGTAGAGCCGTTCAGGCCCCCCACCACAAAGTTGTTTCCCAATCCGAAGACCGTAAAGAGCTCGCCCAGCTGCGCCCAAGCCGGCGTAGTGTTGGCGCAGTAGGTTTGGTCGGGGGCAGAGCCTCCCCCGTTGCAATAGAGTTCGTACGAGTAGGCTATAGGATTCGTATTTGGATTGGCATTCGCGCCCGGCCCTGTGTACGTATTCCAGGCCTGATCGTCTGGCATCCACACTAACTGGCCAGGCCAATGTGCGACGACATAGCTGCCGTTATCAGGGTCGATCAACATGTCACCGCGGTCGGTCGTTCCAGAATCAGGTAACATCCCTGCCACAATAATCAGTCGCGCAACCTTCTGTGTCACCAGTTGCAAGCCAGTCAGCGGAGAGATCGAGTCCGGGCTGCTCTGGAGCAATTGCGCAAGTGGGTAGTAGTATCCCCCCGAGAGGATGTACACGCTGTGATCGGGCGCCCCGGCGAGTGCTTGGCGGTAGACCGTTACCGCATCGGGATAGTTGGCGCGGGTATCGGAGGGGTTGCCGAACCGGGCCGCCACCTGCTGCGTGTAATAACTAAAATAGGCAGCATAGTCGTCAGGGATGTTTGAGTGATTCGCTCCGATGGGTATATTCGGATGCCCGTAATAGGTCGCGATGACGTGCGCAACGGGCGCGCTGTAGTCATTGGTGGACGAAATAATAACCGCCAAGACGTTCACCTTACCCTGGGCAGCGAGTGCCCACATCATTGCCTGATCACCGGTGTCGTCGGCGTTGTGCGCCATGTCAGAATCGATGATAACGTTGACTGGCGCCACGGGTGTCGACAGCTGAGCGTTCAACGTCCGTCCGAAAAGTATGCTCGCGAGAAGAGCGAGGACGAAATACCTGCCTGCCGACGGCAAGTAATTAGAGGTAAAGTTCGCAACCACACGAAAGCTAGAGAACCGCATAGAAGCTCCTGGAAGTGAATTGGGGCAAATCTCGATTTGGGGAACCCTTTACGACTGCTAAAAGCTCGTAAGCGTTCGAAGTGCTCTTTCCTGTCCGAGACCGTATCGAAACGCTTGTTAACCTTGATGAAAGGAAAGTCGATAGAGCGATCGCTAACCAATCAGTCGTCAGCGGCTCTGTAAGTCACTATAGCTGCACCTACTCGGTAATCGCCTGGCCCGCTGAAGCTGCCGGTGTACTCGTATGTACCCAATGATTTACTGACTCGATACGCGATGCGGGATCCTCCGATTGGTTCTTGCTCCACCAATCTCCAAGGTGGAGTATCCGTGAAGGTCATCACATTGGGATAAGCCTGCTCGGTCCATCCTATGAGAAGCTCCACGGCTTTCGTGGTTGTGTCCGTCGGCCCAGAGGTAAATGTGGGGCCGCTGTTGTATCCGTTGTCACGTGCGCTCGTGCGATCCAACAAGGGCTGCTGCGGTGCGAGCCCGGCGACTTCCATGAGAATGACTTGGAAATGTGTTGATCCGTTCGCGTTCAACGTAATGGTTCGAGCCTTTCCTGCCCTTGGGCAGGAGTAAAAGTGTATGCTTTGTACGTCGCCAAACACATAATGTAGATCCTGCACATACACGTTTGCGGCTGGCTTGTGATCATCCGTGACGCTCGTCACTGTAGTGCTCGGGGCTCCTGAGACTAACGCGAACACAATGGCTGCATTGGCTGCAGAAGTGGGATTTCGAAAAGAGCACTGATAGGTAGCTGAATAATTCACCCAATCCTGACATTGCGCCGACTGCACGACGACGGGTTCTCGCGCGAGCAGAGGATAGGCGAAAAGCGTAATGACGGAGATCGAAACACACCGTGCCATTCCACTCATGCGCTGGAACCTCTTACGTTGTTCGCAGATAAAGGCAGCTGTTTTCGTGCTTCCTTGTGAGCTGTGAGGGAGGGGCTCTTTAATCAGCGATGAAGTTCTGGAGAACCGATCGATCAACCATTGCCCGGACTAACGAGTTCATGGCACTTCGGTCGGCCGCCCGAAGTGTATTGAGCAGGTAGCGCGGCTGCGGAGGCAACGCGTTCATCTTGAGGCTGGGTACCTGAGCATTCCCTCCGGTAGACTCGACGATTGCCTGAGCGCACTCCAAGAAGCCCTTCTGATACCCATGGCTTGCGATCTTGCAGCCCAGCAAGCGAGCTGCGGACGCACATGCGATATGGCCAGGAGCAAAGCTATGTGTGGCTACCTGGAACATCCGTAAATCCGGGCTAGAGTCCCCAACAGCATACGTTTTTGCGTTCTCAAGACCGGCCAGGCGAAGGAGTTCGACCAGCCCTTGTCCTTTATCGCTGTCGTTGCCAAGAATCGCCGTATCCGAGTAGGTGGGATGGATGCTGAGATCCTCGAGACCGAGTGCAGCGAGCAGGTCTTGCACCATGATCTTGGGCAGCGGTACCGATCGTCCTTTCTCGTACGTGTACGCCTTAATCGAGTAGACGTAGTCATCGTTGATGTACACGCCCGGAATTTGGCGGAGAGCCCGTCGTGCACAATCCAGCTTTTGTAGAGACTCATCCGAGACGAGAATGCGTTCATGGTCAGTCACGCCATCCCAAACATGAGCTCCATACTCGGAAACGCCGCCGGCGAACCCGTAAGTACGGCAATATTCCTTAAGTTCTGGAACACTCCTGGCAGTATTTAATGCTATGCCGAAGCCATTCGCATGCAACAGCGAAATCGCTTGAATGCCGGCCAGAGTGGTCGAGGGATATCCAAATACTTGCTGATCGATGACGCCATCCACGTCAAGGACAACCAGCGGGGAATTCCAGTGTATCTCCTGGGGACGATAGCACAAGCTCGCACAGAATCGCGCCGTATGAGCAACGAGGAAGTTCCAGGTGTCGATGTACTGCCGGTTGAATTCCTGGTGCCGGCCCCGCATACGGTGGTCGTTCAGATTCTCAAGGGCGCGGTCCAGCGACCACGAACCTGCAAGAATCTTGTGCAGCAGAATTCGGTCAAACACAGTGCGATCACCCGTGATGGCTGTGTAGCGGTCCAAGAGCTTCTGTTCCTCCTCTGCGGATAAGTTCCAATGTAGGATCGCCTCCGCCAAATCGTACGCCGGATCTGTCAGGTTCAGCTGATGCTTACCCATTCCGTGCTGCTCGAAGTCGGCCTTCAGGAGCTTGCCGTCAGAAGTAACCCACTCGACCCGTCGCATGCGGCCATCAATGAGCGCGGGCACATGGGACTGCATTGCAGCCAACTCGCGTTTCATGCGTGCGCGCCTGAGGAAACCGCCGGCTTTCCCGTGCGCAGTGCTGAGCCGTCCCGCGAGTTCTTCTATGCCGCGGCCGGGCTGGCTATCACGCATAACATCGACTCGCCCCTTGGAGTTGAGACGAAGTGTGCGTGCCCTCGCACCTACATAGTCGGCCAACGTGTGCGCCAGCTCTTCTCGGGCAGTCTTGGATATTCCATTACCGGAAACCCACTCGCTGTACAGGATTCCTTCCCTGAGGCCCAGAACAGGTGGCACGAAAGCTGCTAAACGTTGCCCAGCCACGAACGCGTGATAGCCGAGCCAACCCCAGCCTACGCTTTTCGCTAAAACCAGCTTCGTTGTGGTCTCTCCGGCACGGGTAAGGTGAACGGAATACACCTGCTTCAAACGGGAGTGATACTTGTCTTCGGAGACGGCTTTGAGATGGTCGTTGGCATCGGCTGCTTCTGGGCTGCTGACATCGACTTCGACGCCCCAACCTTCCGCCTCGAAGTAATCACGTAACACAGCTTCCGGACGAGCGGAATCGATCAGACGGTGCTTGTACCACTCCTCATGCTCGAGTGTGATCACGTGACAGGCGCTGATTGGAGCTGAATCCGCGTGACTCCTCCAGCCACGGCCATTTCGATGCACCGGGAAGAGCACGACCACGTTGCGAGCAGCAACCCCGTGTTTGGTCAAAAGGGCAATACCTTTGCCAAGGGTTCCACCGGTAGCGATTGGTTCATCGATAATAAGGGTTAAGCAATTCTCTGAGGCTTTGCGAGAAATGCGCTCCTTCTCCCATGGCGATGCACCCGCTTTCGGCCGCAGTGTTACGCACTCCACATTCGTGAATCCCTTAGATTCGAGGTATGCTCGCAGTAGGAATGCGAAATACGAGCCTGCAGTACGAAGTCCGGCCACGAGCAGAGGCCGCGAGCGGTCGGGAAACTCTCGAACGAACTTCTCTCCCAGGCTGAGTACGTCAAAATGCGTGAGATCTTGGGAGCGGAATGCTGCTGGGATCCTAGGATGGCGCCCACGCATGCTAACCGCAATTGGAACGCACAGCAAATGCTGCAGATCAGAAATGACGGAGTTGGCATCTGTGCTGGTTGGATCAGCCAACAGCAATCTACGAAGCGCCGCCACGACCGCGGCTTCCCACCGTCGTCTCCAATTCCAAACTCGCTGTCGGCTTAACCAGTATCTTTGATTTGCGGTATGAAGCCCTTTTTGCGCGAGGTTAGTAACCGGCGCAAGCGCCGGCAAAACTCCAAGAACCTTAGAGAAATTGTACCTGCGACCCAGGAGATAATCGTCCGCCATGTCGAGAATGGCGCACGAGAGCAGGTAGATATTTCGTGCAATCTCATCGCGCCTCCAGTCGGGCTGGGCGGCGGAAAAGCGGGGGAGTTCCTGCTCCAAGTGCTGCATCATTTCCGCAATACTTGGATACGCATTCAAACACCAGTCATAAGAGGCATAAAATTCCTGCTCGGTTCGCATTGTGAGGTTCAGGTCTTCCGTTGGCACAACAATGTTCTTGGCAACTTCAGTCGTCATAGGTATCCATCCCCATTGGATTCAGTTTTGCTTGAAAGTGGGCAAGAAGGGGAGAGCGCGGAGAATATTGTGTGCGGTACTTCAACAATGAGCGAAGGCCAGACTAGGACTGGCCTCCACTCAGATGCGTACTTGTTTGTTCAAAAAGAGCAATTAGTTAACCGTAGCTGTCAGGCCTGTTGGCGGGTTTGGAGGAGGGTTCCCGCCGTTACCGGCCGCGTACTGGAGCGGACCTGCGTCCCACGCGCCACCGCCCGGATACGACTTGCCATCGTAGTCGTAAGCCCCCCAGGGAAGTTGGCTCATAGTGCTATACAGGTTAACGCCCACGCCACGGGCAGCGCTTGTTGATTGCAAGTGAAAGTCATCGGCACTGGCATTCACAAACTGCGGATTCCCCACCGTCGTGTTTGTGATATGGACCGACCCACCATTCGCCGGCGGTGTTCCGTTGTACCACAGTTCGTGGTCGAGCGTGGCCGACCCGCTTGTAATGCCGCTCATGTCGAGACTGGTTGATCCGTTCTCGGGCCACCAAATGTTGTTGTTAAATACCGGCTTAGCCGTATAGTTCACGTTCACTAGATTGTTGTTGTTCATCAGGTAGAAGAGATTGTTATAGAAATACTCAGAATTGGTTCCGTAATATACGGTCAACCCACCTTCGTTGGAAGTCTCCGGCAGGAAGATGTTGTTGTAGATATAGATGTGGTTGCCCATCGCGACCGAGTCACCCGAGTACAGGTAGTCCATGTTTCCGCCATGGAAGTAGTTGCTGAACATGTACGTATAATCATGCACGTACTGTGCGGGCTGACCGCCGTCCCTGGAGAAGAAGATCACCCCACCGTGCAGATCGGAAGCTACTGCATTGGCGAATTCGTTGAATCCAACCTCGGTATTGAGAACACTCTGGTCGTAGCTGTTCGCGGCGGCAATCGGCTGCGATTTGATGTAGATATTGTGCATGTAGGAATCGGCACCATTGCCCGAGAAATAGTTGCCGTAGATCTGCGTATAGTGTGAGTTGCCAACGAAGATCACACCGGTCCACGATTCGGTCGTGAAGTTCAGAATGCTATTGCCTACGATTCGATTGTGCTCCCCCCAATTCTCGATGAACTGGTTACCGGTCGATCCGGTCAGCTTTGCAATCGTTACATAACTGAGGCCATAAAAATAGGGGGACCATTCCAGCGGATAAATCACTCCGCTGAATGACGTGCCTGAGCAATTCAAAATCGGGGTCTCTCCTGGATAGCCAACGATGGCCTTCTGATGCGAGGGGCTTCCGATCGGCGCTGTATTGTCGACTCCGATGAACGGCGAATAGGCACCTGCATTCGGATCTTTCGTAGTGTAGTTCCCTCCCCGCACATACATGATGTATTGCGCGTCGCCGAGAGAATTACAGTTCGGCGATTGATGGTAGGGAGCCCCTGACATGCACGGAGTCCATTTCCAGAGGTCTTTCCATGCTGTTGCTGTTGTTCGGCCGTCGTTGGTATTTTTGCCGCTGTTCACATCGGCAAAGAATATGGTCGCGGGTGCTACCTCAAACGGCAACTGGTTCGAAGTGGCTCCGTTCGCGGTGACTGTGATGTTTCCCGCGCCACTGGCGGCTGTTGATGGAATCCAAAACGTGATGCGTTCAAGGCCACGGGCTGGCCCGATCGCATCCCACTCTGCGTAGCTTGAGTCCGAGGTGAGTTGCGCGCCGTTAATAGTGATGTAGCTCGAGCCGCGACTCGTGCCGAAGTTCTTACCCCAGACTGTAACGGCCGCCCCCTGCGTCGACGATCCGTTCCAACCACTGTTCGGGCCCCAGGTCAAGTCGGAGAAGAAAAGCACTGGCTGATTTTGCGCGAATGCTGACGGGGAAATGCAGATGCAGATGAGAAAAGCCAAGCGCAATTTGGTCATATCTTAGCCCTGTTTTGCTGTCCGGGTTATTTCCCGGAGCAGAGCTCTTGCGAGCCGTAATCGTCAATCGATTGTTACTCGTGTAATTTGACATCGCAAGTCTCAAAGGTGCATGTCCACATTACAAACGAAGGAATTGTGAGATCTTTATTCTGGGACTGGTGTTGCAAGGCTACACTTCCGGGGTGAACTTCACGTCGGTGCCCTGTTTTGGGATACTTCCGCGCCAAGAATGTATGTCCGCTGTTACAACCCCCTTCTGCGCCAATAAACTGCCGTAGAGAACCGCCAGACGGTGAACCATATGATGAACTGTGAATTTCGTCTCAATAACCCGGCGAGCCGCCTGTCCCATGTTGCGGGCCCGCGCGCGATCACACAGTAGGGTTAGGAGTCGGTCTGCCAGTGCGGTGGGGTTCTCGCTGGGGGCCAGAAACCCGGTCTGACCGTCTGAAACGGCTTCGGCGTTCCCCCCCACATCTGTAGCCACACAGGGTAAACCGCATGCCATGGCTTCCAGCAATGCATTCGACATCCCCTCGCTGCGTGAAGGCAAGCAAAACGCATGACACCTCTTCAACAGTGAAAAAACGTCGCTACGGGTTCCCAGGAAATGCACGCGATCTTCAATCCCTAGTTTTCGTACAGTCGCGTGAACCGCACTTGAATAGTGCGGCTCCTGTATTTCTCCTCCGATCACCACAAATCGTGCATGAGAAATTTGCTCTAGAACCAAGCCCGCAGCCTTCACGAGGATATCAATTCCCTTGATAAACCGGATATTGGCAACAGTCGCTATCACGGGATCTTCTCCATCGCAAGTCGGCCAAGGAGTCGGGTCGCAAGGCCGTGCGCCGTCAATTGCCTCCAGATCAATACCGTTGTGGACTGTAACCACCTTGTCTGCAGAAAGATGATCGTCAGCAATACTGAATTCGCGGACTCTCTCAGATACTGCGTGTACTTGATCAAACAGATGATTTGCCAGCCGGTAGATGAGTGTGTGCTTGTGCGACCGCAGGATGCCCATGTCGCGACGGCTCGAGACCAGAACGGGGCAACCACTCAGCTTTGCAACCAGCCCGCCCCATAGATCGGAGGCGGAGAAGAAAGTGTGCACGATGTCAAACTTTTCTGACCGCAAGAATCGATGGAAAGCCAGTGCCTGCTGGAGAGCGTTCCAATCATAAATTCGTGATAGCGGAAATATGCGCACCGCGCAAGGAAAGCGTTGTTCGACTGCTTCTCCTGTCCAAAACGTAGCGACAGAGCATCGGAATCCACGATCCGGCAGGAAGCGGCACAACTTCTGGACCGCTCCCTCGGCTCCTGCCTCGGTGCTGTGTAGTCGGTCTATGAGAAACAGCACCCGGGGCATATCTGAATTCACGCCCACTCCATTTGCCATTGTGACTCCGAATAACTTATATCCGAAACGAATCCGATTTAGTCCCCGTGAGAACAACCGCGAGCGCGGCATCGGCAGATTCGCGATGTGGGGATGATGGATCAGGTGGAGCGTCACTCAATGAAGCCCCGAGAATCTCCACATGTTCGGCAGCATCTCGTTCGATTTCGCTGGCGCGCCAAACCAAACCCGCAATGACCCACATATAGCCGTTAACTTGAAGAAAGCTCCATCGATCTCCGAAGAGATTGGCCACTACTGCGCAGACCACCCAGCCGATAAGGCCCAAGCCGAGCGCTTTGAAGAATGTATCGTGGGCGCTGTGGAACAGCATGAATCCATCCCGTAGCAGCCGTCCCAATAGCCACAGGAACAACAAGAATCCAAGGACACCGGTTTCGACGAACACTTTCACAAAATAATTGTGCGTATCCGCGTAATAGCCCGAGGCTCCGTCGGTACGTTTGTTCAGGTGCATGTATTCGTATGTATCAAAACCGCTGCCGAGCATGGCATTATCATGAAAAACCTGCATGGCGTTGGACCAGAGAGACAAGCGCGTCGCTGTGGAGTTGTCGAACTCGCCGCTTTGTTTGTCATAGGTCATATCTACCCGCTGCTGGACTGCCGACGGCACCATCGACGTCCAAGTAAAGAGGAAGACTACAAGCAAAATGAGAAGCTTACGCTGTTTCAGCACTCCTACGAGAGCACAACCAACGAGGAATGCCACATAGCCGCCACGCGACAGACTGTACATCAAACAGAGAGCAGAGAACGCTGCGACACCGTAGTATCCAGCGCGCAATGATTTCTTCTTTTCGAATGCGGCAAGTGAAGCGAGAAATGTCGTAACTTGGGCGGCGAATGCTGCCAATCCATTCGCTCCAGCGTAACCCATACCGCCACCTTCCCCATGCAACTCTTCGGTATAGCTGGAGAAGTCTCTTCCCGATATCTCGTTCCAGAAACTCTTGTCGAGTGCCAGCGTCGCTACACAAATGACTAGAACTATCGCGAGCATTTCCCGTTTGGTCTGCACTACTGCTGCCGTCACCAGTAGCAGCGCTGGCATTATCATGTATTCCTGCCAGTTCCCGAAGCGTTGATCGCCCGGCAGAGGCATCGTCCTGTCCAAATAAAGCGAGCCCTGGCAGAGCGATCCGAACGTGAACAAGGCGAATACCGTCAGGAATTTTGTCCAACTCGTTCGTGGAAAGACTGGACGTCCGCTGCGCAGCAGTCCGACGGCAATTCCAATCAGCATTACGCCGAACAAGCTGGATCCCAACGGAAAGTCGTTCAGACGATAGCGTAAGGTCTGCAGCGGGATGAGGGGTAACAGATAAAATATGCCGGCAATTGGACGCCAAAAAATCGAGAGCAACACCGCGACGATTGCGCTGCAATACAAAACGTAAGGAACGTAGCTTTCTAAGCCCAGATTCATATCACAGTATGTGTGGCGTTGGGTTGTGGAGGGCCGGGTTCGGAATCGCGAGTTGCGGACTGACCGTTGAGAGTGTTGAGGATCACAGCCTTGCATTCGTGAAGAGAACGTTTCAGGAACTGCTCCGCCTGAGCAACTCGGCTTGCCGCGCGTTGGTCAAAGCAATTCATCGTCGTTAGCTGCCGTGCCCCAGTCGCCCACAGCTGCTTGTAGGATTCGTCCCCTCGCAAAAAGTCAAACTCGCTATGGCCGTCTTCGATGACATCTTGCATCACGAAACTGATCAGAACACTACCCGCACTGGACCGGCTATATGCTGGGTCGGCCCCCGATTGATAGTAGGAGAATGTCCGACGGTTGGAAAACCCATAGAGAGCTGCAATTCGTCTCCCGTCCAACTCGAGGAAATACACACGAACCCAACCTCTGGCGGCCAACGACAACGCCGCTTCGCGCTGAAATGTTCTAACCCGCGGCGCAACAAACACGCTGACTCGGTTGGAGGCGGCAGAACGAGCCTCGTGCAGATGGATTAAGTCGTCAAAGGCACGTTCAATCTGGTTCGGACTCTCTACCTTCACTAAGGCGAGTTTTCCTTGCCGCTGCAACGTACGTGCGTAGTATCGGAGATTTTTGCGAAACCTTGGCCGTAAGGCGGCCCAGTACCCGTCAATCGAGCCAGGGAGCCTTGTATACGGGCACGAAGACGAACACACAGTGTTGATTGTCACGCCGCGGACATTCATGACTTCCCGAAGTTCAGATGCTGCATTCGACTCCACTGCAAGGTCAGCCAGCTGGATATAATCCCAGTCGCTTCTCAATTCAGCGATGCACTTGCCCAGGCATTGCAGAACCTCGGCTTTGTAGCTGGTATCTACGAGGAAGTCCAAATGATCGGAGCCAACAAGTGTGTCACCTAGGAATCCGAGCCTCCGCAGTTTCAAAGCACCTTGCCGGGAGATGCACAATGGCGCTATGCCGACGAGAATGCCGCGATTGCGCACAGTAATTACCGCAAGCCGACGATGCTGACTGAAATGCGCCCACCAGTGCGATAGCCAGTCAAACGTCAAAAACACGCTGTTGCAAGTGTTGCGCCGATGTAATTCATTCCACTCGGATTCAATTGCATAGAGTTCCGCCGTAGTGCCCAGCACTTCTGCAGAAAGCTGCAGACGGTCGCGCGGGCCAATGTTCGGTTGATGGGCAATAGCAATTTTCATTAGCGGCTTATGGCGTCTGGGAGGATTTGTTGGTAGACGTCATACGTATCTTGAGCAATTTCGCGCCAGTCTGGCGTCGCCAGATTCTCCGCCAGCCCCTGCTGCAGACGGGCTCTCAGCGCCACATCAGAAGCCATTCGGCAAAGAGCGGTTGCCCACGCACCAACCTCTGCTACAGGAACGAGCAATGCGTTCTCTTCGTTTCTCAAGACCTGTCCGAACGCCGGCAGATCGGACGCGATCACTGCTTTCTTGTAACCAATCCCCGTCATCAGAGCACCACTCGTTGTTGCCTGGGTGTAAGGGTAAACCAGGATGTCCGCTTCCAAGTAATAATCGGCGAGTTGCTCGACGGACACGAAACGGAAGTCAAGGCGAACAGAGGATGCGATGCCTAAGAACCTGACGTCTTCCACGATTTGCTTGAGAATGCGCCGCTCGCCGGTCCCAACGATCCGGAGCGTAGCGTTCAGCCCTCTGTCGCAAGCTGCTTTCCAAGCCTGCAGGAGGAACCGCACTCCCTTGTAGGGCCGAATGATTCCTTGGCACAAGACAATGCAGGCCAGCGAGCGCCTCTTTGGGTCCGTAGATGTGTCAGTCAAATGCTCATTAACAGTGCGTGGGAAGAGAGGTCCGTGGGGGATCACCGCAATTCGCGCAGGGTCGATAGCGAACTCTTTTGCAAGACGCATTCTGGCGTGCTCGTCGTGACAGATGAATTGGTCGATAAGTCCATAAAGCGTTCGATAAACCTCAACCTGATCACCGGAACTGTCATGCGGCAGTACGTTGTGAACCGTGTACACGACTTTCACGCCGTGTGCTCGTGCACGCCGGAGAAACCATAACTCGAATGGAAGTTTTCGCTCCGCTAACGGAGTGAACTGCACGTGAATGACATCTGGTGTGGATTTCAAGAACCGCAGGCTGAGGGCCAACATGTTCAGAATGCATTCGCAAACCTTTAAGGGCCGCCGCAGCGCAGTCAGTTGAACCCGGTGGGCGAAATCGAATAGGCCAGGACCGTTATGCACACCGATCCTCTTGAAGAACGTGCGATCGTGCGTGTAAGTGGCACATCCTACGGTCACATCGAGATCCTTGATGTCGCTCAAAGCGGCAGAGAGATGACCGGTGTAGTAGGGAACTGTCGGCAACAGATCAAACAGCAATACACGTAAGGGGCGTCGCGGGCGAACCGGATTACCGCGAGTTGACGCACGCAGCACTTCGGCCAAATTCCAAGTGTTGATAGCCATTGAACGCTCTAAGGCAGCCACCTAATGAGTTCGATTAACAAGAGCTGCGGGCAATACATCTTGTGTTAGGAAATAGAGGAACCAGTCTTAGCTACGGACGCGACGAGTTGCCGATCTTTGATCCCATGGCACGCATGACCGGGATCGAAAGGAGCAAGATCTTCGATCACTTCCAAGAACTGCTGGCTGTGCTGCGGAAGCACAGGGAGAATGTCTTGATACCACTCGTTAATCCGGTCTTCATCGAGACCGTTTGATGGCACTCGCGACCTGAACGCGCGGTTCATCGGCGGAGAATATAGAAAATAGGTCGGCACACCGCGGGCTCTCAGTCCTGCGATGATGACCTCGCACTTCGGCGAGGTGAATGGCACCGCTAAATGAATTACCTCGGTGGCTAACTTGCTACCCTTGAATCGCAACGGGCAGCGAGCTATAAGGTTGTCGGCCGTGAACTTTCGTTCGCGGATATTCGCCGACCAGTGATGAACATTAGCTCTCATGTGTAGAAGAGTCGCCGTGGTTGGTAACGTTCGGATGAAAGCTGCTTGAGTTACCGAGTTGGATGCTTTCGGAGTCTCTTGATTCTCTTTCAAACTCTGACTGAACCTCAAGTTTCGGTATAGCCCGGAAACTTTGAGTGCGAAGTCTGGTCCCGTCGCATTCGCGAGCTGGAGTTGAGAATACCGTAGGATCTCTTCTTGGCCGTTCGGTCGAATTGACTCGGACGCAATGCAAAGTTCCAGTTTGGCGGCAGCTGCAGTTTCGCGTACGCAGACCACCCCTCCAGGCAAGTCGAAGTGCTTCTTGAAGCTAAAAATAGAAACATCACCAAAGCTTCCGATCTCCTTCGCCCCCACTCGCGTATGCAACACGTGAGCACAGTCTTCGATCAGCAAGAGGTTACTAGACCGAGCCATCCGGCTGAGATCTTCGACGGCATCGGGGTTGCCGTAGAGATTTGTGGTTACGATGGCACGCGCTTGACCGAGTTCGTTTCTCGACAGTCGCCCAACATCGATATTGCCGCTTGCCAAGTCGATATTGGCAAACATGGGGACTACGCCAGCTCGCAAGAGCGCATCGATAACGGTATGGCAAGTTATCGGCGATATGAGCACCCGGTCTCCCGGAGAAAGGAGTGCTTTTGCAGTTGCATAGACTCCGAACCGAGCGCTGGGCGCCATCATCGCATGTGGCAGATAGGTGCTGCCATAGTGGGCAAGAATGGTGTGAAGGGCTTTTTGCCTTTCCCGTTCTATATGTCGCCGCAACATACTTTTATAAAGAGAAAGAGTTGGTGAGAGAACCGCCGATTTCCACTATCAGCACTCAAAAGTCCCGCAGTCCTGGGCGGTGCGATTCGTTTTGTTCACCGAAGTCTGCAGTCACATTTCTAGACAGATCGAACTGCGCCCAAACAAGAAAGCGGAGCCACCGCAGGCAGCAAGACTGAACCGCCGACTTTCATTACTCTAAGTGCTTCCTGAAATGCGCAGACAGTATCGGGCCGCCGGAAACCAGGAATGACAACTCATTAACTCCCAGGTCAGCGCCCCATCTGGGAACTTCATAGGGGCCGCAAGAGGAAGGTCTCGTCGATCCGGGTTCCGCCGTCACTGCCAATTTAAACCCGGAACGCCGCACGACCTCACGAGTTACGGGAGTGTAATCGGATCGTTTCCCGTACGGATAGGCGAAAATCGCGCATTCTTCGCCGAGTTCTTCTTCGATGCGCGATTTCGATTGCAAAATTTCGAACGTCTGTGTTTCCTCACTGCAGCGAGACAGCACGGGATGCGACAAAGTGTGGGCGCCGAAAGAAATGAGACCGCTGCCGTGCATCGTCCGGACCTGCTCCCAAGTGAGGGGCCGAAGCGGGTTAGGGATCCGCTCCCAGTTGTATTCCAACTCGAGATGCCCTTCCAGAGCGTGGAGAAAATCGTGAATCTCTTCTATCGAAAGAAGGCGCAGCGTTTGCGACGCTGTTGCAATTAACTGTATGCGGTTTATAGAGTCTGAAAATGACAATTCGGTCCGGGCACCATTCCACTCAAACACAGTATCCCGTGCCGGCGCTTGCATCACCAGATACTCCAGCCAATTGCCCCACAGCGGCGTTGACTGGTCCAGAAAACCTGTAGTTAGGAAAATCGTGGCCGGGAATCCGTATTTCTGCAAGATCGGAAAAGCAAGTTCGTAATTGTTCGCGTAGCCATCATCAAACGTAATTACCACTCCACTCACGCTCTTCTCGAACACCTGCTTCAAAGACAATGGACGTAGAAAGCGAGAGCATATCCGAATGTGCTCCTCGAAGAGGTCGATGGGCATGAGTCTCGGGAACGACGGGTCGGGTTCTTGCCCCGGGCAAAACCCATGGTACAAGAAGATTTCTGCTCGATCTCGTGCCGTGATCGCGCTCAGCAGGTCAAGTGCGCCAAGATTCCGTAAAAGGCCCTTAAACGAAGAATGCGAGTCGCGACGCTTACTGCCACTCGTCTTTTTGCGCCCACGTTGCAAGTCGGCCAGATCAGATGGTTGCACAGTTGGTTCGCTCGTCCCGGATACTAGCTCGTTTATATGGTGTTCCCTAACTCGCATCTGGTTACGAATATGTTTCGATATTTTGAGGCCTCGATAGCTGAGGCTTTTGCTCGCAAAGCTTCCTTACCAGCTTCGAGATATCAACCACGAGTGGATTTCGAGTGTCTTCGTTCCACCGGGCAGGCGACGAGGCCGCTGGCCCTAGGATTGCGACCGATGCTCCAGCGGGTAACGTCGGGATGACCAGCCATCCTCCCGCGCCCACCATAGAGATCTTCCCGGTCGAATCCAGGCATGTCGCGTACGGCATGGCCTGCAGCGTCACGGATTGAATCGCAGAGTTGTTGTGGTTTGTGATCAGAGTGCTGTCCTCCAACCTGAGAACGGTCACGTGTTGAAAAGTCATCAAGCGGTCGAGCATGGCGCTGACCGGCGCATACCATCCGTCAGCATGACCCGCAATCGCCCGCAGCCGCTGCCTAGTCTCGGCATTCAATTGAAAGGTGCCATCCTGTGCTTCGACGAATCCTTTGCCGAAGTGGGTGTACAAAACGCAGCAGCCATTTTCATTACGCAGCTTATTGATGTTGCGGTCACTCAGTATGGAATTGAAGTGGTGCACGTCCTGTCCGTTGGAGCTGTCGAACCAGTAGTTGACATATGGTGTTTCAGTCAACTGGTAAGGCATTCCCGGACTAAACTTCAGCGTGTTGAGTTCCGGGAAGAACACATTCGTGCGCACATACTTAAAGCTGGATCTGCACACGTCTCCCCAGAAGTACTCACTGCGCGGATCTTCGCCAGAACAACCGTGATCTGAAACAGCAGTTTGCCTTGCCGAACGTCCGAGCAGTCGATGCATCATCCTAAATAGGGTGGTCCGAAATGGGCCCGGCAGATGGCGACCGCTTTGGGCGAATTGAAAATACATGTTCTCTAGGTTCTTTTCGTGATGAACGTTGATCTTGGGACTGTGGCCTAGGATCCTGGCGAACGCAGCGATGCCCGAAACGATGTCTGCCCTCTTGTTACTCCCGCTCGAAACATTGTGTAGGGCGATTTCGAATCCGCGCTCCCGGAGCAGCTGTATATAGCTCACATACTCCTCGTTTTCGAGGGTGTCTCCAGTATCAGCTTGTTTTTGCGGCGCCCGTTTGGGGTTCCTGACCCACACTGTCTTAGTCGTCTTCAAGCCTAGGGAGAAGATGAAGTCATAAATGATGCGGACTGTGTCCAGGGTCGAGCCGTCCGTATCGTCGACAATGGTGAATGCGAATGCCTTGCCATCAGGGTATGGGAGGACACGAACGCGGTCTTTTCGCAGTAGAGATTTCATTATCGTGAAGCGTGTTTCAACTTGGGAGCAAAAGGCGTCCAGGTGTAGCGCTTTAGTCGCCGCTGCAGGCGGCCCAACAAATTGCGGGATAGCTCAGCAGTAGCGCGGATCGTGGGGCCGGGATCGGCTACGTCGAGAATGTCTACGGCGTGCCGGCGGCAGCACATCATCGCCACCAGGTCATCCTTCAGAATGGCCGCTTTTTCCCTGAATGTTAATCGGGAGTTGTTGAGAGCTTCAATGGGGTCGCTCCAGCGGTAGAAGATTTTTGCGTACAAAGTTCCATGCCGCATCGTCTGAGGCTCTGGAGTTAGACCCAACGCTAACTTGTAATACTGAAGAGCCAGCGACACTCCGCTCTTGAAGCTCCAGCGAATGTTCCCGCTGGGCCTGGGATTGAAATCGTAGAGGAACGCATCATACTCCCCCCCGCAGTGCTCAGACCATTCGGTTTCGACGATACCGTCAAAACGAATGTGCCTGAAAAGACGGGTGTTCAACTCGTGGATGTGTTTATTGTAGGCCGTTTTCCCGAATAGTAGTATGCTGCCTAAGCGGCCGTCTGGATACAGATCGGAACGAATCCTCTGTCCCATGGAAAAGGACACGATCTCACCGGCTTTCACACAAGCACTGAAGTTCCATAGCTTCGCCCCAGCCTGTGAGATCCAACGCTGAACCATCAACTGGGCCGAACGATGCCTGTGATCCTCTGAAGCGATGGTCTCGCTCATCTCTCGAAACGCCGCATCAACTGACACGGTGCTTTCAATCAGACGGTAGACACCACCAGCAAGGTTTGTAGCTTTTAGGATTACAGGCACGCCGAACTCTTCGACCTTTTCTCTCGCCTCATGCACGGAGGAGACGAAGGCGCATTGTGGCACGGAAATTCCGGACTCCCTTGCTGTCAAATAGAGACGGTACTTATTGATAACCCGTTCCAATGTGCCGCGATCGGAAATCAGGAGTGAGAAGCCCGCATTGAGCAGCATTTCTCGGGAGTCAGCAATGTTTTCGGTGTTCGCATCATTGGAGTAAAAAAGTACCCCGCGCGGCACAGAGCTTTGTAAGAAGCCAATGTACTCAGGATCGTGGGAAGCAACTGGAGACACGATGCGCTGGCATACGTATCTCGATGCGAACCCGAAAGCGGATGGCGTGCTCGCCAACGCAATCACCGGAATGCCATTTCGTCCCAACTCCTGAATGATCGCTACCTGAGAGAGCTTCTCCGCGTCACACACGATCGCAGGCGGATTGGAGTCGGTTCGTCTCAGCATTGTGTTTGGATCCAATGCAATGCCTGCTTGAACGAGTCGCGGGTTCGGGAATCCACGATATACAAGGCGATAAGGTAAACACTGAATACCAGTGCCGATTTCGCTAGTAGATCGAATATGGCACTTCCAAATGTGAAACGTGAAACAATCACCCACGCAAATGCAGCCGAACCGACATATTTCATGCACGTCTTCACGTCAGTGTGCAGAGGCAAAATGCGGTTCGAGGCCCAGGCGAGCGACAGAATGCAGGTGAGATAACTCAGCAGTGTAGCAATTGCGCCACCCATCAAGCCCATGCGTGGAAGGAGCAGACAGTTCAGTGCGATATTCAGCGCGGCTGCGATGACGAGCAGTCCGGACATTTGGGACGTTCGCTTGTGAATGAGAAGTCCGGCAGCAACAAACACGTTTGCTCCGTAAACGAGCAGGCCAGCGAGAATGACCGGGATCAGGCGGTCAGCGCCGGCATATTTCGCCGATGCCAGCAAGACCACGATGGAGTGTCCCGTTGCGGCGATGGCAGCAAGAACTCCGGCCGCCGCCATAATGAAAATGTTGAACGAGGTGCTCACGAAAGCGGATGTTTTCTCTGCACCGTCTGAAGCCCATATCCTCATGTAAATGGGAATTAGCGCCAGACCCAATGGTGAGACCAGCATTTCGTTGACGTTGTTGGCTAGCCCATACGCGACAGAATAAAAGCCTAGGGCATCAGCGCCGACGTAATGGCGGACTAGGAATCGGTCTGCCGATCCCAGCACCGCGAACGCGAATTCGTACAGAACCAACGGTGTTCCGTATGCGATGGCGGCTCGAAACAGATCAAACTTGAAATGACTTGGGTTTAGCACTCCGCGCTGCAACAACCATGCGCTGAGCACTAAAACCAGGATTGTTTCTACAGAAACCACCCCTGTGAAGTAGGTATGTGCTGACCGGCCCATCCAAGGGAGCAATGCGCAGACGGCGGCGACTGTGGTCGCGCGGGTAGCAACCGTGATCACGTTGAAGGTCTTCGTCCGCTCTTCAATACGCAGAAAGCCCCACAAAATTGCCCCCATCGCACGCAGCACGACCAAGCCCAGGATCAGGTAGATCAGGGTCGCGAGAGGCCCAAACGTCGAGGTCTTCGGAAGCAACGAAACCACCAACAGGCACAGCACCACGATGCTGCACGAGGAGCCCAGCATCCCAAAGAACAGCGTGGAATAGTAGTTTCGGCCCGCAGCCGGATCTGTCGAGAATTCTTTGCGGTTGTAGAAGCGTAGAGAGGCATTCTGCAATCCGAGCTTCGACGCAATCGTGAGCATCAGAAGCAGCCTCTGGCCCAAGTCCATGAGTCCGTATTCTGAGATGGACAACAAACGGGTAAAAATCGGGAACGACACGAATCCGACTGCAACATTTCCCAGCAAGCCGGCCATGTAATGTGAGGACTCGCGCGCTAACGTTTTTAGTTCTCGGCCCAAAACGCCCGCTGCAGGAGTCTGTGCAGAATCCTCACTATCCGCGGCATGCTTCCGTGAGACGAGCAAATCGCTGTCGGCTTTCCACTCAGTGGTATCAGGAAGGCTGCTTGACGCCATAAAGGTAAAAGAAGTTCTGCTGAATCTAACTACACAACCGCGCTAAATAAGGAGAAGAGCAGACATGAGGTTTGATGAGAGCTTCTGCGGCTGCAGGAGCGGTTGACGACATCCCTACTTCTCCTGTTGACCTTGCCATCACCATTCACACGAAGCCGCTCCGCCAGACTTAAAATGACTCATCGGCAGGTTCAGGACAGATCTGGCGCGAGCTCGACACATCAGGTCTCGTCCAAACGGAATGCTCAGAGCTCTTCCCTCGTAGTCGCACGCTCAGCCGTACGCGGCATTGCGCGCCATGCTTTCCATATGGTTGTGTATTCGAACATGGCGGGCCAGAATTGACCGGTGACGCCTATTACATCGCTTTCACTGACATTGCAGCGGGGGAGGGCCAGCTCATCCGAGGACGATGTCCACGCGCCTCGCAAGGTTGTCACAGCTCGCGTAAAACCTGTTTCTTCAACCAACCTCTTTGTTTCTGTGGACCAGTCACCGTTTGGATAAGCGAAGGCTTTGCAGGATTTACCAAGATTGCTTTCCAGTTTAGTTTTCGAATGCTGCAGTTCTTCGCAGGCTAGGTCCCTTGGAATGGTTGTTAAGATCTGATGTGAGTCGGTATGAGAACCGAAACGAACGCCTGCTTTGTCCATCTCGCCAATTTCATCCCAGGACATCGTCCTATCCAACTCCGAGACCTCGGCCGCGGAACGATGATTATGAGCTTCTGCCTTCAATTGTTCTATATACTGCTCGCGTTCTTTAGGGCTAAGGTGTTTGAGCGATCCAATTACGTTCGTGAGTTGATCGTCGGTGATTGGACGTGTTGCTCGAAGCAGCGCAGATGCCTGCTCAGGCCAAAAGGGCGCTGTTTTTCTTAGGAGTTCGGGGCAAACGAAGATTGTCGCGGGCACTTTGTAGGCACGAAGTATCGAAAACGCCGTTGTGTAGTTGTCTCGCCAGCCATCGTCAAATGTACACGCGATTCGGACTTTCTGGCACGCTTTGCCGGGGCTGACCCCTGACAGATCCACCAGTTCACATCGCTCAGCCAGGTAGCTGATTAGCTCTCCAAATGTGCGTTCACGAATTACGATACCGGGAAGGCTATTTGTAGTTCGATACGAAATGTCGTCAAGAACGCGGTGAAAAGTTAGCGTCACGATGGAACCGTTCTCACAAAGCCGCCGCTTCGCCCGTTGGAGGCAACCGGTCCAGGCAAGAACGTAAACCCATGCGCATCGAGTGAGAAGACGCAGATAGTTCTTAGTCGCGTTTTTCGGCATCGGATAGAAGCTTAATCTTTATTGTGCGCGTCGTTATCTTGTTAACTTGGAAAACGCCGACGACGATGGGGGAAGGGAAGCTCTATGATTTCGGAAATGGACCAGCCCGGACGCAAAACCCAACCCATAGGAACAATGAAACGTGGCAAATATGGCGGGAAGATACGCAAGAATCATCCAATTGTTTCTGCCTGCAGTCGAAATTGAAGCCACAATCGTTGCAAGCAAGTAGAGGCCTGCCAGTGCGATCCACATAAAACCCGCCGTTGCAAACCATTCCTGCGAGTGCATCATTTTGGAGATGGCCATTGCTCCCAGCAGCATAAAATTCGAGGTCAACCATAATACTGGGACCAAGTGCCGCCAGGAGGAAGGTAATCGGTGCTTACGAATTACTGCTACTTTCCAGAACCCATATTGAAAATACTGACGAAAGAGTTTCGACAGATCCGCGCGGGGCGAATACCACGAAATGATGGAGGGATCCTGCCAGATCTTTCCTCCACTTCTTATCAGGCGAAGGTTCAACTCATCGTCCTGATTGCGGACTAGGGACTCATCGAAAAGTCCCAGGTTCAGCAATGTGACCTTTCGCCAACAGCCGTAGGGAACTGTATCGACCCATCCGCGGTAGCTAACGTCGTGAAACTTTGCGCCTCCAGTCGAAAAACGGGAGTGGAATGCAGCTGCAACTGCTCGCCCAAGAATGCTTTCCGTTTGAGTTCTCGCGGGTCCGCCAACATTGTCCGCACCCGCGGTCTCCAACGCCGTTACGCACATCCGACAGTAGTCCGGTGCATATCGCGTGTGGCCATCCATTCGGATAATCACCTCACCCCTGGCCATCGCTATCGCAGCGTTCAGACCAGCAGAGACAATCAGTTTCGGATTGTCGATGAGACGCAGGCGGTCATCACGCGCACAATAGGCACTTAGAATCTCGTGCGTCTGATCAGTGCTCGTCCCATCTGCGAAGATCGCTTCCCATGAATCTTCGAGATCCTGATTGAGAATCGATTGCACCAAGCTTCGAATACTGTTTCCTTCGTTGCGGCACGCGACAACGATCGAAATGCGGACAGGTTCGGCCTCAGGTGTTGTATTCGTATTCGACATTGTCTCTTTTCTTCCGCTGTTCCCTAGTGTTTGTGATTTCCGAGTAGAGTTGGAGATATTGTCTGGCCATGGAATCGGCCGAGAATCGCTCGATGGTACGAGCCCGCCCCTTTGCCCCAAGACAACGCGCTCGCTCCGGATTCTCCAGCAACTGGAGGACCGCCGAAGAAAGCCCCGCTACGTCGCCAGGCTCAATTAGCACACCAGTTTCGTCCCGATCGATCAACTGGGGGACCGCGCCGACACGCGTTGCGATCACCGGCTTTCCAGCCGCCATCGCCTCGAGGACGCACATCGGCATGGCCTCGCATAGAGACGGGAGCACAAGCAAGTCAATTGACGCGTAGACTTGTGGCATGTCCTCGCGCAGACCTGCGAAGAGCACGCGATCTGCGACTCCTAGTCGTACCGCCAACGATTCCAATTCTTGACGCAACGGACCATCACCTACCAGCACGAATCGGCTATTGGGGTGACGACTGAAGACTCGTGGTGCTGCGCGCAGCAGTATGTCTGCACCTTTTCCTGGGACCAGGCGCCCGACGAATCCCACCAAAGACTTACTATCTGTGCTGGCGCCATCCTTGAGACTAGGCTGTACCTCTCGGAATCGTTCTACGTCAACTCCATTGGCAATAGCTTGCAGCTTACCCTCCGGGAGACCGGAGTTCCTTAGAGTTCCAGCTACTGCTTCCGACAGAACCACAACGCGATCGAAAGTGCGTAGGAAGAAGCGATCCAGGGCGGCGTACGATTGCATGCTCCATGCTGGATGAGGCCAGTTGTGGCAGGTCGCGACCAGCCCAATTCGACGGCCCCAAGAAGCGAAGTGTCCGTAGATATCTGCCTTGTACCCGTGGGTGTGCAGAACATCAACCTGGTACTCGGACATTAGTCTTCGAATCGCGGCAACGGCTCGCCAGTCGAGGCGGCCAGAACAATGGATGATTTCGACCTCAAGGCCTCGTCCTCTGGCCTGGTCACCGACTTCAGTGTGATTGAAACGCACATCACAGAGCACCGCCACTGCGCAGCGACATCCTTGCTTTGCAAGGGCGACAGCGAGGTTAACCAACATATTCTCCACTCCGAAGTAACCTTCGCTGCTAATCAAAAGTAGAACGGTAGGCTGGTTTGGCACGCAAGAATCCTTTTTTGTACTTCTCTTCTTGCTCGGAATGTCTGACTTACAATTCAAGACGAGCGGACTTTTAGCAGGACTGATTATTGTCTAGGATCGCGTACTGTTCGAAAAGTTCCTTGGTTCTGGCGCAGTGCTTTTTTCGCAATAGTCGGACAAATAACGGTAGTAAGGATTGGAGTCAACCGTAGCACCATTCAGTACTACGCCGGACACACGGTTGCCCAATAATTCAAATGCCCTTATCGCGAGTTCGCGCGGAGTGCTATGTGTTCTCACCACAACGAGAACGGCATCTGCCATTTGCATTAACTGTGTAACATCTGCAGCAGGCAGCACCGGAGGGGAATCGATAACGATCCAGTCAAACTGTCTTTTTGCCCATTCCAGGAACTGCTTCGGGCCCGTTCCGCTGATCAAGCGGGATGGCTCAGCAGGCGGATTTGCTACCATCGCAACATGGAAGGACAATTCCTCCACAAAATGTACAGCTTGGGCGGGATCCACAGCACCGGAGAGAGCATCTTCTACTCCAGGGGCAATATCCTCCCCACCAAGCAACGTATGAACGGAGGGTTTTCGGATGTCACCCTCCAGAAGCAACGTGGAACGCCCCGTATCCGCCAAGCAGCAACACAGGTTCAGACTCGTTAGAGTCTTGCCGTCTTTCGGCGCGGGACTCGTCATCAACAGAACCGCCCCCTGGGGAAACTTTTGCTCCAGATTCCTCCGAAGAAAGCGAAACTGCTCGGCGGCAAGCCCATGCGGGTCAGTGTGAAAGACCAGGCGCGAATTCTCGCGATGTCCAATTCTGAGCCTTCGGAACCCGTCAGGTGAAATTGGAGATTCTGGACCCGGGTCGACGGACGGTGGGCAAAACAGGGGAGGTGCTTCACGCAGCAGTCCCCGCTCCTCCTCGCCAAGCGTCAACGCCGCCTGCAGTATGGGGTCCATGATTCCCGGTTCGGAGTGGACGGGCATCGAATCCAACTCCTCTGCGAGCTTCTCAAACGTAGCGTCTTGATTGCAAGCGGAGCTGGATGTTTCGTATTCTTTCTGTCGGAGTGCCTCGTAAACCTTACTCATAGTTTGCTGGCCTATTCGGGTGTCTTGCTTGTTACAGCGAGAAACGCATCTGCCAGACTACCCACGCCGTAAATACGCATAGTACTAGTGCTGTCAGGACTGCAACTGTCCCCATTCGCGTGTTTCTGCGTCGATTATCTGGAGTTTCAATATACGGAATCAGGCCCACGATCCGCGCACCGGCAGGAACCAGCGCCTTCAGTTCCACTTCTGTTGTAATCTTGCCGCTTACCATTTCTTTGCCAATCAGCAGAATGCAGGGGAGGGCAGCCGAAAACAACGTGGCGAGTAGCAAAAGGAACTTGCGTCTTGGTTTCACCGGTTTTTCCGGAACCTGCGCGGGTTCCAGAACTGTGAACCTTTCCGCCTTTTGTTTCTGTTCCAGACTAGCTGCCATTTCGATATTAAAGCTTTTGTCCAACAGGGCCTGATAGTGCTGTTTTGAAACATCGTAGTTGCGAGTCAGTTCCACCAGTTGTTGCTCGCGTAATGGAGCGGCATCGACCTTGGCTTGGTACGATTCGATCTGGGCCTGCATTTGCGACTGCTCAGTCTTCATACGCTTCAATTCTTTATCAATCAGTTCCAATCGCACCTTGGTGGGAGACACTTCCATCTCCGGAGTCTCACCGGTTACGGCTGTGTCAGGAGGGAGCGAACTCAGTTCATTGTCCACTTCCTGAAGCCGGTGCTTGAGCCTGACTACATCAGGATAGCGATCCGAGTACGTGTTAGCCAACCCTCGCAATTCATCTTCTACCTGCCGTTTTTCCGCCTCCAGGCGATCGCGCTTGCTAAGAGGTAGGTCAGGCGTGCCTGGTGGTGCTGTTGCGGTCGGCACTCTTGTGAGCAGCAGCTTTTCCTCTTCGAGACGGTTGCTGGAATCGAGGCTTGCCTGTAAAGCAGACCGCACACTCGCTATAGCTGAGAGATTTGAGGCGGTCTGGTCGGGAGTTTCACCGAGGTGGTTCATCTTGAACACCCTCAACTTGTCCTCTTGTTCCTCGAGATTCGCTTTAGCCGTCTGCAACTCTGCCGATATGAACGTCTGCGTCCCCTCGACCTGCTGTTCGCGACTGTTGATATTCCAGCGTATGAAACTGCTCGCCAACTCATTGGCCACACTCGCGACCACAGGGGGTTTGGAACCTTGGAACGTGATGGTGAAGGTGCTCAATTGCGGTGCATTTCCTTGTCGAACCTGAATCCGGATGTGTTCCCGCATCTGCTGGATCAGTTCCTCGTCGGATAGCGTTCCCCTAGTTTCGGAGTACAGGTGGAACTTTTCCATGATCTCCTGCAGACGAGGTCTGCTCAGTATCTGCTGGGTTAAAGTATTTAAGCGCTCTCCCGGGTCGGAATTTACGGCGGCGGTGACATACCTCTCTGGCACCTGCTGCGGATCGACCAATATGGTGGTGGTAGCCTCATACTCATTCGGCAACCGCGCAATTACCACGGTGAGTATGAGCAGGCATGTAAAAGATCCGACTAAGATATGCGTCCAGTGCCGGCTCATAATGTGCCAGTACCCAAGATATTTCGCGAGAGATGGTTGAAGGTGTTCAGCGCTCATGATTGTGTGATCGTCCTCAAAAGGTGGCCGGCCTACCTGCCGAGTGGTCTTATGAAGTCCAAAGAGAAGGAGATCCACACCCGGTCCGCCGAAGCGTTGTTGTTGGTACCAACCGGACGCTGCTCGTCTCTGGCGTATCCGCCATTGATTTGATAGTTTCTTCCGACGTAGTAGGTGAATTGAACAAGGCCGGAATACGTTCGGATCGCCTGCGCTCCAGTGATGGGGACGCTCTCCGAATATACAAATCCAGGTCCAAACGCGAAGTTACGCCCGAACTGTCTAAGAACATCGCCGCCTACGCTGGTTAGAGTGACGGCGGATGACAGACCTCCGCTGCTATTGATCTGCCTGTTGAATGACGCCCATGTGCTAGTTGTGTGGCCCTGCCAACTGAAAACTGCCCCGGTTGCAGGCGACCACAAACGGCGCGAGAGGGGAGTAGGCGGGAGAGGAATGCCTTGCGGAACTGCTGTGACTGACAACTCAGGCCCGGCGAATAACGAAAGACTCGCGTTCGGCCTGAGATTCACTCCGTAAAGAAATAGGAGGCTGCCGGTGTCGGTGCGCCCAACCGAGTTTTCCAGATCGAACCTCTGGGCACGTATCGTGATTCCGCCCCAGTTACGTGCGGTGAAATGGCGATTGTAGAAGGCCTCAGCCGAGTATACCTGTCCGTCGTAGAGTGTTCCAGCGACCGGAGAACTTGCCCCATTCGGAAACCATGTATACGAGTGTGTTCCTCGCACGCCGACAAATGAATTCGCACTAAGCTGAGCCGACAGTTCCGTCAGTGCAGTGTTCGACCGAAACTGCTCATACGTAAGAATGGAGCTATTCGGTTGTTGCACTGCTCCAATACCGCCTCCTGATGTATCCGTTCCTGAATTCAATCCGGACCACAACCCAGTGGTGTTCATGAAACTGTCACTCAGGCGCAACGCAGTGAATTGTGTCATCTTGTACGACAAATCCGCGGTCCCGGTTTGTGTCGCTCGATTCCGGTCGCTTAGCGTACGGTTTACGACGAAACCTGCCATAGCATCGAGATCATAGGTCAGTCTCGGCGCCGAATGGACCAGCGCCAAGTGTGGCAAGAATTCGTAGCTAAGATCGTCCACAGGATTGCTGTTTGTCAGTTCTGCGTTATCCGTGTACATCTGAGTGATTGAAATACCGCCAGTTAGGTAATTCGGGCCAGTGCCTTCAAACGGACGTCCACGTGGGATATCTTGTCCAAGCATCGTCGGAGGAGCTGGCGTCTCCCCGACGCTCGGCTGAGCAGGAGGCTCACTTGCTTGCGCGCTGCATCCAGCCACTGACGCCAAGACCACAACAAGAATCAACCAGGGTTTCATGGAATACCTCAGGACCTACATCCTGTGTCAATACAAGCAACCCGTCTGTCTGGGAGGCTGTTAACTGTCAGCTGACAGCCCTTATCCGCGATCCTGCGTGGGTTATTTTCAGGAGCGTCCTCAAAATCAGCTCAATGTCGAAGAGCAGCGAAGACCGATTCACATATTCCTTGGCGAGCAAGAGTTTGTCGGGCAGGATGCATCGAATGTATGCATCTGATGGATCCTCGAACTGCGCAAGGACTTCCGATTCGTTGTGATACTTGAGGGACGCGAGATCGGTAATGCCTGGGCGGATCTGAAGGATAACTCGGTAGTCTTGCTCGAACTGCCGCACAAATTCGGGCATCTCAGGGCGAGGGCCGACAAGGCTCATGTCGCCCTTCAACACATTTAGCAGTTGTGGCAGTTCGTCAACCTTGAGCTTGCGAATGACGGCGCCGATCGGTGTAATCCTCGAATCGCGATCGCAAGTGATCGCTCTGCCCTTGAGTTGTGCATCGATCACCATCGTACGGAACTTGTAGATGGTGAACGGTCGGAAGTCCCGGCCCATTCGTTGTTGACGAAAAATGACCGGGCTCCCGGATGTGAGCCGGATCAGCAGCGCGGCAATACCGAAAACCGGTGCCAGGAGAAACAACCCAGCGGCCGAGGCAATGATGTCAAAAGAGCGTTTCATCGCTGATGGCTCTCGATAATGTCCTGTACCGCATCAATGACATCTTCCTGGTCCGTCGGCTTCATTCTTGTATACAGAGGGAGGGAAATAATTCGTTCGAAAGCTTGTGTCGCACAGGGAAACTCTCGTGCATCGTAATGGAGAGTATCGCGGTAGAACGGATGCAGATGCAGCGGAATGAAGTGGACGCTGGTCCCGATATTGGCGCGCTTCAGCTCTTCAATGAATCGGTCACGAGTAATTGCCACACGGTCCAGATTAAGTTGAACAACGTACAGATGCCATGCATGTTCCACCGCATCATCCACGTATGGAGTCGTAAGTGCTTCGACGTGATCGAAAGCGTGGTCAAACTCGTGAGCCATTTGCTTGCGAGTCTCGTAAAACCTGATGCACTTCTTCAGTTGCTCCACTCCGAGCGCTGCGGCAATATCTGTCAGGTTGTACTTATATCCGGGAAAGAGAATGTCGTAGCGCCACGATCCCTCCGCAGTGTAGCGTTTCCAAGCGTCCTTGCTTATTCCATGCAGGCTCATGATGCGCATGCGTTCGGCATACTCATCGTTGTCCGTCGTGATCATTCCGCCTTCGCCGGTTGTGATGGTCTTGGTTGCATAGAAGGAGAAGCAGGTGATATCGCCGATCGTGCCTACCATCTGGTTGCGGTACCGCGCCGGGAGTGCATGCGCGGCATCTTCGATAATGGCAAGATTGTGACGTTGCGCGATGTCACGGATGACATCCATCTGGCACGGTTGCCCGGCGAAGTGAACGGGGATAATCGCCCGTGTTCGAGGGGTGACCGCCCTCTCTATGCGATCCGGATCGATATTGAGAGTTCTCGGGCAACAGTCCACTAGCACTGGCCGTGCTCGCAAATAGAAGACGACCTCGGCCGTAGCCGCGAAGGTCAGAGTCGGAACGATGACCTCATCTCCCTCGTTGATCCCGATCGCATCAAGCGCCAGATGTAGGGCGGCCGTGCACGAATTCACGGCGATCGCATGACGCGCTCCCACAAATTCGGCGAACTGTCGTTCAAATTCTTTGACTTTCGGCCCAGTCGTTAGCCACCCGGAACGCAGAGTCTGTTCGACGGAACTGATTTCAGCGTCGTCAATATCGGGAAGATGGAACGGTAAGAACTCAGCTCTCACAACTTGTCTCCTGGATCGATAAGAAGCACTGCAATGAAACGGGGATCTGCCTGCCGTCATTACACCGCGCGGGCCCGCGCAGGCGCCGGTTCCCTTATCGGAGCCACCAGATAGGCGCGTTCCATGCCGCGCCGTAAGGCAAAATCGTGCCGATCGACATCGCATTGCGCGACCAAGCCTTGACTCGGTGTATATTCGGGGACGATGTCTTGTAGTTTCGACACCAGGCCTCCAACATTCTTGGCGGTCGCCAAGGCAGAAAGTTCATCCACCCACTCGCGCACCTGACGGAAGTCGATGAATCCTCCATCCAGCACGCGGATCTTCTCGTGGGCCGTTGGTTTCGTGTCTTCCGCAGCCAGGCACAATTCCTCAAAGAGTTTCTCACCGGGGCGAAGACCTGTGTACACCAGGTGGATGTCAGTCTCAGGCTGCAAACCGGAGAGACGAATTAAGTTGGTCGCCAGATCGCGAATCCGCACAGGCTCGCCCATGTCGAGAACAAAGATCTCGCCGCCCCTTCCCATGGTGGAAGCCTGCAGCACCAGTTGAACCGCTTCCGGAATCGTCATGAAATAGCGAGTCACATCGGAGTGAGTAATCGTCACCGGCCCGCCTTCAGCAATTTGTTGCTCAAAGATCGGTAGTACGCTGCCATTGCTGCCTAGCACGTTGCCGAAGCGGACCGCCAGGAATCTAGTTTGCTGTTGCTGTAGGGCCAGGATGATGAGTTCGCAGATCCGCTTCGTCACGCCCATAACGCTGGTCGGATTCACTGCTTTATCAGTCGAGATGGCCACGAAATCCTCAACTGCGAACTGCCGTGCAACTAGGGCCACGTTATACGTACCAAGCACGTTGTTGATCACTGCCTGGAAGCAGTTCTGCTCCATCATGGGAACATGTTTGTACGCTGCTGCATGAAAGACCGAGTGCGGACGATGCAACGCAAACAACTCACGCAGCAATCCCACATCAAGGATGTCTCCAACTGCCGTGACGTAGTCAATCTCGGGAAATTTTCGTGCGAACTCCATCGCCAGTCTGAATTGATCGTTCTCGGACCGATCCAGAAGAATAAGCCTTGACGGATGAAAACTCGCAACCTGCCGCGCCAATTCCGACCCGATCGAACCCGCCGCTCCGGTGATAAGAACTACTCTGTCCTGCAGCTTCTCGCGGATGGCCTGCACATCCAGCGACACTGGTGGACGACCTAGAAGGTCTTCCGCGTTTATGTTCCGGAGAAGCCCGAGCACATTGTGGCCGTTGATCCGGTTACCCAAGGTCGGCAGTATTTTGAACTCGACCCGCGAGGACCGGCAGTTCTCAATAATCCGTTGGACTTGCTTATTGCTCGGAGAGGGTAACGCGATCAGCACACATTTGATGTCATGTCGGGCGATGACGCTGGCCAGTGACTCCGTTGTGCCCACTACCTTGACGCCGTGGATCTTGATCCCCACCTTGCTGATGTCGTCGTCCACGATTGCCACGGGATTGCATCCCCCATCGGCACTCTGCCGCAGGTCTCGCACCAAGCTAGCGCCTTCCGGACCAGCTCCCACAACCAGCGTGTTCTTCTCTCCCGCGTGCCGTTCAACGGCCTCGGTGTAGGCACGCAGCGCGAACCGTGCTCCGCCCACCACGAGGATTGTCAGCAGGCAATCGATTCCGATGATCGACCTCGGAAATCCCTCATTTCGAAAAATCGTCAGCAGCAGAACCGAAAGGATGGCCGAGGCGGTAAAAGCTGCCTTCGTGATGTCCAAAAGATCACTAATTCCTACATACCGCCACCACCCGCGGATGAGGCCAAAGGAGTAAAAAGCTGCCAGCTTTACGGCAATAACAATCAGGAACGACTCGCCGAACATCTCTCTGGCATCCTTCGGCAGTGTAAATTCGAACCGCAATTGGAAGCTGGCATAGTAGGCAAACGCAACCAGCGCAATCTGCGAGATCACAATCAGGAGCTTCCGGCCAAAGACCGCAGTTCGACCGTGCAGGGACTTCTTGGCAATTGCCGTACTTGGAGCGAACATGAATCCCCCTGGGAGAGAGAAAGGCACAGTGAGTGGTTTGGGTTGGCTACTGCCCGGCAAGACCGACGAATAAATTGGGGGAGGAGGGAGAGACCTGGGGAGTCCGTCAGTAGTCGGACGTATGCTTAGCTTGTTCCTTGCCGTCTTGAACCTAAGGAGCAAGAACTTACACGATTCTTGATTTCCGCTTCGGACTTCGAAGACTGCTGTTGGAGGAGAGATCCTGCGGTGGCGCGTTCCAGCAAGGTTGTCAAATCCTGTAGGGACTTGACGAGAATTTGCTGTCCTTCGGTAAGCCCATTTCCATTCGCCGACGAGAGCGAGAGCGAAGTTACCCGCAAGCGCAAGTCCCCGGCAACTTCATCAATAATGTCTTCGGTCACAGTCTTTGACTGGTGCGCATAGGCCTGGATCAGCGCATTTTCACAGACTATATTGATCAATCGCGGAATGCCCTTCGTATAGCTGTGAATCGGGGCAACCGTGGTCGGCGGGAAGATCAGCACCGCTTCGAACGCCATGCCTGCTCTCTTCAGCCGCTGCCAGATGTATGCGCGGGTTTCAATTTCCTCGAGTGGCTCCAGAGTGCAACGCAGGGTGATTCTCTGTTTCAATTGTCGAAGCTGCGGGGAATCCAATTTGTGGTCTAATTCCGGTTGCCCAACCAGCACAATCTGGAGCAGCTTCTGCTGCGCTGTTTCGAGATTTGTCAGCAGCCGGATCTCCTCCAGCAGCTCGACATCCATGTTCTGCGCTTCATCGACGATGAGAACCGTCGTTTGATTCTTCTGCTGACGCGCGATCAGGTAGTTGTAGAGTTGTAAAAGTAGCATCCCCTTATTGTCGGCGCTGGCGGGATTCATTCCGAGGTCGCCGATGACATAATGCAGGAACTCTTTGGGCCTCAGCCGCGGGTTGAATACGTTCGCCGACGCCACTCCCCGCGTCCGCAGTAGTTCCATCAGACAGCGCACCATCAGGGTCTTGCCGGTACCCACTTCGCCGGTTAGGACCATGAACCCCTTCCGCCGCATCACGCCGTGTACGATCGATGCGAGCGCCTCATTGTGACGCGGCGTTTGGAACAAAAAGTACGGGTCCGGAGAAATCTCGAAGGGACGGCGAGTGAGTCCAAAGAACTTCCTATACATATTTTGACCAGAGTGAACTTTCGTTCATCAATCGTTCAGGGGACAACCACGGTATCTCCCGACTGCAGCTCGACATTTTGTTCGGGATGCAAGCCCTTGATCACGTCCTTGTAGTTGACAGGGATTCGGATTTGCTTGCCATTTGCTTCTTTGTGCAAAACGTAGATATCTTTCTGTTTGGCGAAGTCGCGGAATCCGCCTGCGGTCGCGATCGCATCGACGACCGTCATCGGCTTGGCCAGGGGAAACGATCCGGGGTGGCTCACCATCCCGAGTACGTTGATCTTCTGACTGTGAATTTCCTGGACTACGACTGTAACCGAGGGATCGGCGACATAATCTTTCAGCCGTTTTGTAATCTCCACTTCCAGTTGCCTCGGGGCGAGCCCGCTCGCCTGCAACTCACCGATCAGAGGCAATGAGATGCGTCCATCCGAGCGCACCGGGACGACTTTCGATATCTCCGATTCTTTCCAAACGTTGATGGCCAGAACGTCCCCTGGCCCGATCACGAATTCGTCCAAAACTGTAGAGCTCTGCGCGGGAGTTGTTCTGACAGCATCTGGGGTTGATGCGGCGTTGGATGGCGAGACAGCCGTTTTCGTCTGAGCTCGAAGCGTCAACGTGGAACTCGAAACCAGTATGGCAACGGTTAATGAGAGCACAATGCGAATCATGGCGTGGCTCACCTCCTAGGCAAATGCGACGGCAACCCGCTCCGACTCGCGCGATCCCGCCTGGGCAAGCCGAGAATCCTTGCGGTCGGCAGCTATTACATCCGACGCATCCACCTCAACAACAATCGAACGCATGATCATTTCGACGGAAAGCACCACTCGAAACTGCCCCTGGTGCCGCAGCAGGATTCCTCGTAGTCCCTGTAAAGGCCCGCGGCGGATCTCCACCCTCGACCCCACGCTCAAGTAGCGGTAGGGCTGGGCAAGCACTCCTGACTCTAACGCGGTGCGAAGAGTCTCAATCTCCGAGTCCGGTAAGGCCGCCGGCGCACCTTGGAACGTTACCAACTGAACCAGCCCTGGTACCTGCAGGACGCGCAATTTGTTGCGCAATTCCATCCGGACGAAGACGTAGCTGGGAAATAGTGGCAACTGGACAAGGTGTCGACCGTTGTTCCATCGGCGGACGGTTTCGTAGAGAGGCAGAAAGCATTCAACATCTCTCTGCCGCAGATGCTCAGCGACCGTCTTCTCGTGCCGCGATGCAGTGTACGCTGCATACCAAAAGATTTGCGACTCCGGATTTCCTGACTGTTGCTCACCGAACGCCATGCCTGAGATTGATTTATTCATGTCCGCTAGATACAGCTCCGCCCCGTCACTTCGACATCTACAATCAAGTTAACTACAATAAACACAGCGCCTTAGAGTGAATCCGCGAGAATCTGAGAACCCGATGCGGTCAGTTGACTCGCTAACTCTCTAAACACTGTGCCACGGCAACGGGCCGCGCTGAACGATGCAACAGCGAGCTCGGTCCCATTTCCGCTAGCACGGCGAATCCATCCGGCTCGACGCGAACCACTCGACCTC
>Ga0335077_10000397_pt1 | contig 47470 bp, 41 predicted proteins | sample Lox_Sample_31_FD_207151 | JGI IMG/M metagenome (GOLD analysis project Ga0335077, IMG submission 207151) | Soil microbial communities from Loxahatchee National Wildlife Refuge, Florida, United States - Lox_Sample_3.1 | ecosystem: Environmental > Terrestrial > Soil > Wetlands | place: USA... | reverse complement strand
GCATGATCGCGCCCAACATGGCGACGCTGCTCAGCTTCGTGGCGACGGACGCGCCGATCGGCCGCGATCTCCTCGACGGGCTCGCGCGCGAGGCGGCCAACGCATCGTTCAACCGTGTGACGATCGACGGCGATACGTCGACCAACGACAGCTTCGTCGTGCTCGCCACGCAGCAGGCGCCGCTGGCGCCGATCGAGCGCGCTTCCGATCCGCGGGCGGCTCCGGTTCGCGAGGCGATCGCCGCGGTCGCGCTCGAGCTCGCGCAGGCGATCGTGCGGGACGGCGAAGGCGCGACCAAGTTCATCTCGATCCTGGTCGAGAACGGACGCGACGCGGCGGAATGCGACCGCGTCGCCCGTGCGATCGCCCATTCGCCCCTGGTCAAGACCGCGTTCTTCGCCTCCGACCCCAACCTCGGGCGGATACTGTGCGCGATCGGCAACGCGGGCATCGCCGACCTCGATCCGGCGCGCGTGTCCTTCTGGCTGGACGACGTGGCCGTGGTCGCCGACGGGGGCCGCGCCGCGTCGTACCGCGAGGAAGACGGCCAGCGGGTCATGCGCAAGCCGGAGATCGACGTGCGGGTGGCGCTGGGCCGCGGCCGCGCGAGCTCGACGCTGTGGACTTGCGATCTCTCGCACGACTACGTGAGCATCAACGCCGACTATCGCTCGTGACCAGGCGCCGCAGCATCGACGAGCCTCTGGGCAGGGCGCTCGACCGCGCGGAGAGCCTGCTCGCGCGGTTCGAGGCGCTCATGCCCCCGGTGCCGCCGCCGCCGGACTGGAAGGCCCGCGCCTTCCGCTGGCGCAAGCGCGGGGAGCGGGGATACCTGCAGGCGGTGGCTCACCCGCGCACGATCCAGCTCGACGATCTCGTCGCCATCGACGAGCAGAAGCGCTCGATCGACGGCAACACGCGCCAGTTCATCGCCGGACTGCCCGCGAACAACGTGCTGCTCACCGGCTCGCGCGGCACCGGCAAGTCCTCGCTCGTGAAAGCCATGCTCGGCAAGTACGCCGCGAAAGGGCTGCGGCTGATCGAGGTCGACAAGGCCGATCTCGTCGACCTGCCGGACATCGTCGACGCGATCGACGGCCGGCCGGAGCGCTTCATCGTGTTCTGCGACGACCTGTCCTTCGACGCCAACGAGCCGGGCTACAAGGCGCTCAAGGTGATGCTCGACGGGAGCGTCGCCGCACCCTCGGTCAACGTGCTCATCTACGCCACGTCGAACCGCCGTCATCTGCTGCCGGAGTACTTCGCCGAGAACCTGGAGACCCGGCACGTCGGGGAGGAGGTGCATCCCGGAGAATCGGTCGAGGAGAAGATCTCGCTCTCCGAGCGCTTCGGGTTGTGGATCTCGTTCTACCCGTTCAGCCAGGATGATTACCTCGCTGCCGTCGATCGCTGGCTCCGCGTCCACGGCGTCGATCTCCCGCGCGAGGGGGCCGCGCGCGAGGCGCTGCACCGGGAAGCGATTCAGTTCGCGCTGCAGCGCGGATCGCGCAGCGGCCGCGTCGCCTGGCAATTCGCGCGCGCCCATGCCGGCGCGCGTGCGCTGAAGCGCGTCCGTTGAGCGCGCGGACCGTACCCGTCGCCGCCGCGGTGCTGTTGCGGGACGACGGGCGCGTGCTCCTCGCCCAGCGGGTGCCGGGCACGCCCTATGCCGGCTACTGGGAGTTTCCCGGCGGCAAGCGCGAGCCGGGCGAATCGATGCGCGATGCGCTCGTGCGCGAGCTCCGCGAAGAGCTCGGCATCGAAGTCACGCGGGCGGCGCCGTGGCTCACGAGGACCTACGTCTATCCGCACGCCCACGTCGAGCTCCACTTCTTTCGGGTGTTCGCCTGGAAGGGCGAGCCGCAGGGACGCGACGGGCAGGCGATCGCCTGGCAGACGCCGGGCGGCTTCGACGTCGCACCTCTGCTCCCGGCGAACACTCCGATCCTGCGGGCGCTGCACCTGCCTGCCGTCTACGGCATTTCGATGGCGGAGGAGCTCGGCGAGGAGGCGTTTCTGGCTCGCGCGGAGCGCGCGTTCGCGGGCGGCCTCGAGCTCGTGCAGCTCCGCGAAAAAGCGTGGCCCCTCGAGCGCCTGCGCCGGTTCGCCGCACGGCTGCTGCCGCTCGCGAGCGCGGCGCGCACGCGCGTTCTTCTCAACGGGGACGCGGCGCTCGCGCGCGAGCTCGGCTGCGCGGGCGTGCACTGGCCGGCCGCCGCGCTCCTCTCCGCACGCGAGCGCCCGTCCGGGCTACTGTGCGCGGCGTCGTGCCACGACGAGGCGGAGCTCGCGCGGGCCGCCACGCTCGAGCTCGACTTCGCAGTGCTGGGACCGGTCGCGCGCACGCCGTCGCATCCCGGCGCCGCACCGCTCGGCTGGCCGCGCGTTGAGGAGCTCCTGCGCGTAACGCCGCTGCCGGTCTACGCCCTGGGCGGGCTCGAGCGCGCGGATCTGGAAGCGGCGATCGCCAGCGGCGCGCACGGCGTCGCGCTGCGCCGCGCGGCGTGGCGCGACGCCGGCGATCAGGATGCGGAATCGTCCGCGCCTTCCCGCTCCTCGGCGGGCACGCGGTAGGACTCGCTGACCCAGGCGCCGAGGTCGACGAGCCGGCAACGCTCGGAGCAGAACGGACGGCAGGAGCTTCCGGGCTCCCACGCGACCCGCGCACCGCAGGAGGGGCAGGCCACCGTTCGGCCCGCCGGAGCGGGTTTCGTCACAGGTTGCAGAACATCAGGTCGAACTCGACGTCGCCCTCGTAGAGCGCGCCGCGGTCCATGCCTGCGGCACCGACGAAGCGGATGTTGAGCGCGTACTTGTTGGCGCTGATCTCGGGAATGCAGGGAAGGTCGCGGCCGAGCGAGAGACGCAGGAGCTGCGCGACTTTGGCGGTGGTGAGCATCAGCTGGAACACGCCGTGCCGGGCCGTGTGATGACCCGTGCGGCCGTTCTCCCGCAGCAGCCGCAGGATGATCGACAGCCCGGAATGGATCGGCAGCAGCGGCCCGAGCCAGCAGCGCAGGTTGGCCTGGCGCTCCGACGCGTCGAGGTTGAGCCAGTGGTGATAGGCGGGCAGGTCGAATTCGCAGACCCCACCCGGGATCCCGGTGCGCTGCTTGATCGCCATCAGCCATTCGTTGTCGCGAACCTGCGTGCCGATCTTCCCGGTCTGCGCCAGCAGGTTGGCGGCGACAGTGTCGATGTCCGCGAGCACCGAATCGAGCGCCCGCGCTTCGATCGCCGGGTTGCTGCGAAGCGGTGACAGAAGCTGCCGCTGCCGCTCGAGTTCCTGGAGGATGTCGGTCTTCAGATCCGCTCGCGCCGCGACGTCGATGATCTCGAACAGCGCGAGCAGCGCGGCATGGTGGTCCGCCGGTGCGGACTGCTCGGTGAAGAACAGCGCCCGTCCGTACAGATCCTCGAGCCGCATCAGCGTGCGGATGCGCTCGTTCAGCGGATGCTCATAGCGGATCAGATCCATGACCGGCAATCGCCGTCGCCATTGTGCCTGAACTGCCGAGGGCGGAGTGCGAAGCGCATGTCCGCGAGATCATTTAGCGAGCGCGCACGGTCGCGAGCTCGCGGTAGCGCCGATCGAGCCCGCGGACCTGCGCCGCGATGCGCGCCATCGGACCGCTGTTGTCCAGCACATCGTCGGCGGCCGCGAGGCGACGCGTGCGATCGATCTGCGTGGCCATGATGGCGCGGACCTCCTCCGGAGCGAGCCCACTGCGTGCGACGACGCGGCGCACCTGCTCGTCTTCCGCGCAGTCGACCACCAGCACCCGGTCGATGAGCGAGCGCAGGCCCTGGCGCTCGAGCAGAAGCGGAACGACGACGATACCGTAGGGGCCGCGCCAGCCGCGCACTTCGCGCTCGGCTTCGCCGCGGATCAGCGGGTGCAGCGCGGCTTCGAGCGTTTCGCGCGCGTTGCCATCCGCGAACACGCGCCGGCGAAGAGCGGCTCGATCGAGCTCTCCGGCGGGCGTCAGGACGCCGTCGCCGAAGGCCTCGCGGATCGCGGCGAGGCCGCGCTGCCCCGGGGCGGAGAGCCGATGGGCCAGCGCATCGGCATCGACGATCTCGACCCCCAGCGCGCCAAAAGCATCGGCGACCGCGCTCTTGCCGCTGCCGATGCCCCCGGTCAGCCCGACGACGTACGCCATGGCTACCCGCCGGGCAGGTAGAGCGCCATGAGCGGCTTGCCGAAAAAGAGCGCGACGGCGCCCGCGATCGCCAGGTAGGGGCCGAACGCCAGCGGGATCTGATGGTCGCGGCCCTTGAACACGACGAGGCTGATGCCGATCGCGGCTCCGATCACGGACGACAGCAGCACGATCAGCGGCAACATCTGCCAGCCCAGCCAGGCACCCAGCGCAGACAAGAGCTTGAAGTCTCCGTAGCCCATCCCTTCCTTGCCGCGGACGAGCTTGAAGATCCAGTACACCGCCCAGAGCGCGAGGTAGCCGGCGACCGCGCCGATCACCGCGTCGCGCAGGCTCGACGCCGCGGGCGAGAGGCCCGCGACGTTCGCGAGCAACCCGGCCCAGGCCAGCGGCAGCGTGATGTTGTCGGGCAGAAGCTGGGTGTCGAAGTCGATGAACGTGAGCGCGATCAGCGACCAGAGCAGCACGCAGGCGGCGAGCGCCACGGGCGTGAAGCCGAAGCGCAGCACCGCGGCGACCGTGAGCACGCCGGTGAGGAGCTCCACCATCGGGTAGCGCGACGAAATGGCCGCGGCGCACGCGGAGCAGCGTCCGCGCAGGGCGAGGAAGCTAACGACGGGAATGTTCTCGAGCGCCGAGATGCGGTGTCCGCACGCGGGGCACTGCGACCGCGGCACCAGCAGGTTGTAGGCGGGCAGCCCGGCCGGCGACTCGCCCGCGAGCTCGGCGCACTGGGCCTGCCAGCCGCGCTCGAGCATCTTCGGCAGGCGGTGGATGACGACGTTGAGGAAACTCCCGACGCACAGTCCGAGCAGGGCCGCGATGGAAGCCGCCGCCAGCGGCCCCATCGCTATCGCGGCCATGGCCGTGGCCCTGTCCGCCTCAGACGACCGAACCCAGCTTGAAGATCGGAAGGTACATCGCCACGACCAGACCGCCGATCACCACGCCGAGGAACACGATGATGATCGGCTCGAGCAGGCTCGACATCGCGGCGACGGCGTCGTCGACCTCGCGCTCGTAGAAGTCCGCGACCTTGGAGAGCATGCCGTCGAGCGAGCCGGACTCCTCGCCGATCTGCGTCATCTGCAGCACCATCTGCGGGAAGAGCCCCGTGTTGTGCATCGCGTTGGTGAGGCTCGTGCCGGTAGCGACCTCGGTCTGGATCCTGCGGGTCCCCGCCGCGAACACCGCGTTTCCGGCGGCCCCCGCGACCGCATCCAGCGACTCGACCAGCGGCACGCCCGCGGCGAACATGGTCGCGAGCGTCCGGGTCCATCGGGCGATGGTCGCCTTCTCGACGATGCTGCCGACGACCGGCAGCCTGAGCGAGATCCGGTCGATCATGTAGCGGAAGCCCGCGGAGCGCCGGAGCAGGAAGAAGAATGAGATCAGCGCACCGGCGACGACCGCCGCCATGATCCACCAGTAGGACACGAAGAAGTCCGAGATGGCGATGACGATCAGCGTGGGCGCCGGCAGGTTCGCGCCGAAATTGGTGAACACCTGCTTGAAGGCCGGGATCACCCAGACCATGATCACCCACACCACGATGATCGCGACGGTGACCACCGAGATCGGGTAGAACAGCGCCGACTTGATCTTGCTCTTGATGGCGAGGATCTTTTCCTTGTAGGTCGCGAGCCGGTCGAGGATCGCGTCGAGCATGCCGGAGGTCTCGCCGGCGCCTACGAGGTTGCAGTACAGCGAATCGAACTGGCCAGGATGCTCGCGGAACGCCTGCGACAGGCTGGAACCGGCCTCGACCCGTCCCTTGATGTCCATCATCAGCCGCGCGAAGCGCGGGTTCTTGTGCCCCCGGGCGACGATCTCGAACGACTGGAGGAGCGGCACGCCGGCCTTCAGCATCGTCGCGAGCTGCCGGGTGAAGAAGGTAATGTCCTTCTCGTTGACCCGGCTACCGCCGCGGAACGTCTGGCGCTTGAGCTTGGTGATGCGGATGCCCTGGCGGCGCAGGTTCGACGTGACGACCGCTTCCGACGCGGCTTTCGCTTCGCCGCGCACGTTGCGGTTGTTCCGGTCGGTGCCTTCCCAGAGGAAGGTGTATTCCTTGATCCGGGCGTCCCGGCGTGGTGCGACTGCGGTGGTGGCCATGGGTGACTCTCTTCAGACGGTTATTCGTTGGTGACCGCCTCGATTTCCTCGAGCGAGGTCATGCCCTGCTTGACTTTGAGCAGGCCCGACTGGCGCATGTTCTTGATGCCTTCCTTCTGCGCCTGCTCGGCGAGCTCCAGGGCATTGGCGTTGCGCATGATCATCTGCCGCATGTCGTCGGAGATCGGCATGACTTCGTAGATCCCGGTGCGGCCCTTGTAGCCGGTGTTCTTGCACACGTCGCAGCCGGCGGGCGCGTAGGCCTGCCACGAGCCGTCGAGGTCCTCCTCGGTGAAGCCGGCCTGGAGGAGCGCCTCCGGCGGGATCTCCTCGGGTTTCTTGCAGGTGCAGAGCTTGCGCGCCAGGCGCTGCGCCGTGATCAGGATCACCGAGGAGGCGATGTTGAACGGCGCCACCCCCATGTTGGCCAGCCGCTGCAGGGTGGCCGGGGCGTCGTTGGTGTGCAGCGTGGAGAGCACCAGGTGGCCGGTCTGGGCGGCCTTGACCGCGATCTCGGCGGTCTCGAGGTCGCGGATTTCGCCGACCATCACGATGTCCGGGTCCTGGCGTAGGAAGGCGCGCAAGGCGGTCGCGAAGGTGAGCCCCTGCTTGTCGTTGACGTTGACCTGGTTCACGCCGGGGAGCTGGATTTCCGCCGGGTCCTCGGCGGTGGAGATGTTGATCCCCGGCTGGTTCAGGATGTTGAGGCAAGTGTAGAGCGACACCGTCTTGCCGCTCCCCGTCGGCCCCGTGACCAGGATCATCCCGTAGGGCCGCTTGATGGCGTCTAAGAGGATCTTTTGCTGGTCGGGCTCGTAGCCCAGGGCCTCGATGCCGAGCTTGACCCCCGCGGAGTCGAGAATCCGCAGCACGATCTTCTCGCCGTAGAGCGTCGGCAGCGTCGAGACCCGGAAGTCGATCGACCGGTTCTTCGAGATCACCAGCTTCATCCGCCCGTCCTGGGGCACGCGCTTCTCCGAGATGTCGAGCTTGGAGATCACCTTGATGCGCGAGGCGAGCTTGTCCTTGATGGCCAGGGGCGGCTGGGCGACCTCGTTCAACTGCCCGTCGAGACGGTAGCGGATGCGGTAGAACTTTTCGTAGGGCTCCATGTGGATGTCGGAGACCCCCGTGCTGATCGCGTCGACCAGCACCTTCTGCAGGTAGCGCACCACCGGCGCGTCGTCGACGTCGGGGTTGGATTCGTCGTCGTTCGGCTTGGTCGACTCCTCGACGTCGATCTCGAGATCATCCTCGGTGACCATCGACGCGAGCTTCTGGCCGGCCGTCTCGACGACCTTGGCGATCGTCTGGCCGAGCTTGTCGTCCTCGACGACGACCGGATCGACGACCAGGTTGGTCTTGAAGCGGACCTCGTCCAATGCCTGGAGATTGGCCGGATCGGACACCGCCACGAAGAGCCGGTTGCCGCGCTTGTAGAGGGGCAGCACGCGCCGCGCCACGGCGATGCGCGCATCGACCAGGTCCTTGTTGATGTGCTCGGTGTCGAAGCCGGCAAGGTCCATCATCGGCGTGCCGAACGCGCGCGAGGCGAACATGGCGATCTGGGCAGCGCTCATGCGCTTCGCCACCACCATCTGTTCGACGAACCCGATGTTCGCGGCCTGGGCCTGCGATTGCATGGCCTCGGCGTCGTACTCGGACAACAGCCCGTGCTGGACCATCGCCCGGGCGAGGCCGCTGATCGTGCGTGGTGCCGCGTTGGTTGCCATGATTGCTTCGAATCCCCACCGGCCGCGAGCTTGAGCCCTGGGGCAACCTCGCGTGCCACTTGAACTTACGTAAGCAAGCCCTATTCCAGACGCATAAAACTTAGCTTATCGATGATGCCTGCTCGCTGCTGGTTTGTAAAGCCGGGACCGTGCTTCGGCCCACGGGCGGCAGCAGCTTGACCACTTTCACGGCACGGTCCTGGACGTGGAGGATTTCGATCTGCTGGCCGGCCAGCCGGACGCTCGCGCCGGCCGCCGGGATTTCACCCAATTGCTCGACGATCAGCCCGTTCAGCGTCTTCGGACCGTCGAGCGGAAAGTCGGTGCCGAGCTTGCGATTGAGCATCCGCAGCGAGGCCATTCCGTCGACTACAATGCTCCCGTCGGCGTCACGCTCGAAGCTCTCGGCCCCGCCGGGGACCTGGGTGGTGAATTCGCCGACGATTTCCTCGAGGATGTCCTCCAGCGTGACGAGCCCCAGCAGCTCGCCGTATTCGTCGACTACAAGCCCGAGGCGCTGCTGAGTGGCCTGGAATTGCTGCAGCTGCGCGAGCAGCGGTGTGCCCGTCGGAATGAAATAGGGGGCGCGCAGGATGGTGCGCAGCTGCGCGGCGTCCAGGTTCTCCCCCTGCTGCAGCCGCAGGACCTGCTTGACGTGGATGACGCCGACGACGTTGTCGAGCTCCGCCTCGTAGACGACGAGCCGAGTGTGGTAGCTGTTGACCAGCTGCTCGACCATGAGGCTCGACTTGGCGTTGAGGTCGATCGCCTCGATCAGGCTGCGCGGAGTCATCACGTCGTCGACCTGCACCGAATCGAGATCGAGCAGGTTCGCCAGCATGGCGCGGTGCTTGCCGCGCAGGTACTGTCCTTCGAGCACCAGCGAGCGCAGCTCCTCCTGCGTGAGCGGCGAATGCCCGGTTTCGCCGGGCCTGATCGCGAGCAGCTTGAGCAGCGCCTGCACGAAGAGGTTCACGAACCAGACGACCGGCGTCGCGAGCTTGAGCATCGGCGCCAGGATGTAGCTCACGATCGGAGCGAGCCGATCGGCGTGGGCGGCACCGATGACTTTGGGCGTGATCTCCGAGAACACCAGCAGCGCGAAGGAGATCGCGACCGTGCCCAGCGCGAGCGCGAGCTCGCCTTCGCCGAACAGGCGCTTGGTGATGACGGCGGTCATCGTCGCGGCGGCGGCGGCGACGAGCGTGTTGCCGAGAAGAATCACCCCGAGCAGCTTGTCGGTCTGGGCGAGCAGCGAGAGAACGAGCTTGGCGCCGCGGGCGCCCTTCTGTGCCCGATGCCGCAGCCGATAGCGGTTGACCGCCATCATGGCCGTCTCTGCGATCGAGAAGAACGCCGAGGCCAGCAGCGTCACGATCAGCGCCGCCAGCAAGCTGCTTAGGGGGATGTCGTCCAAGCGGGTAGGACGCGCGAGCGCGACCGACTCAGTATTTGGCGTCGCGCTGCGCCTGTCAAGGCGAGCGCCGAGGTCAGCGGCCCAGCAGTACCTCGAGCACGAACTTGCTGCCGACGTAGGCGAGCAGCAGCAGGGCCGTGCCGGCGAGGACCCAGCCCAGCGCTGTCCGGCCACGCCATCCGTAGCGATACCGTCCGAAGACGAGGGCCGCGAACACGAGCCAGCCCAGCACCGAAAAGACGACCTTGTGGGTGAACCGCAGCGGCTTGCCGAAGAGCTCCTCCGAGAACAGCGCACCGCTCACCATCGCCAGCGTCAGCAGGACGAATCCGATGTCGACCAGGCGGAAGAGCAGGCGCTCGAGCGTGAGCAGCGGCGGCATCTTCGCTCCGGCGGGATCGGGCAGGCCGCGGTGCAGCCGCCGCTCCAGGCCCAGCAGGATCAGCGCCTCGAGCGCGGCGACGATCAGCAGGGAATAGGCGACGAGCGCGACCGCGATATGCAGCAGCGCGAACGGCTCGTGGGGGAAGCTCACTTCGTGCGGATTGGGGAACACCGCGGGAAGCGGGGCGGCGATCGCGGCGACGGGGAGCGCGACCGCGAGTATTCCCGGCAGCGCGCGCGCGAGCGTGCCGAGCCAGGCGAAGAGGGCGATGAGCCCCGCCACGGCCGAGAGCGTGTTGGCGAAGCTCACGTCGAGGCCGTCGGGCGTCACGACCGCCGCATCCACAAGCACCGCGTGACCGGCCAGCGCGAATGCGGCGAGCCAGCGCGCCATCAGCGAGGAGCGCGCAGAGACCGCGGCGCGCGACGGCGCCAGCCGGCCCCACTCGAGCATCGCCGCGAGCAGGTACGCGGCCGGGACCAGCAGGTAGAGTAGAATCATCGTTTGATTTCTTGCTCGATCGAGTCTACACCAACGGCGCTCGCGACCGCGCGCGCCGGATGCCGCACTCCCATGCTCGACAATCTCACCGAGCGCCTCGGGCGCGTGATGAAGACGCTGCGCGGCGAAGCGCGGCTCACCGAGAGCAACATCCAGGACGCGTTGCGCGAAGTCCGCCTCGCGCTGCTCGAAGCGGATGTCGCGCTGCCCGTGGTCAAGCAGTTCGTCGCGGCGGTGCGCGAGAAGGCCGTCGGTCAGGAGGTACTGGGCTCGCTCTCGCCGGGGCAGGCGCTGGTCGGCGTCGTGCAGCGCGAACTCGCGGCGCTCATGGGCGGCGCGGCTGTCCCACTCGATCTCGCGACGGCGCCGCCGGCGGTCATCCTGCTCGCCGGGCTGCAGGGCTCGGGCAAGACGACCACCGCCGCCAAGCTCGCGCGCCGCCTCTCCCAGGACGCGCGCAAGAAAGTCCTGCTCGCGAGCTCCGACGTTTACCGGCCCGCGGCGATGGACCAGCTCCAGGCGCTCGCCGGGCAGCTCGGCATCGACTACTTCGCGGCCGCGGCGACCGAGGCGCCGGTGGCGATCGCGCGCGCGGCCCTCGACTGGGCGCGCAAGCATTATCACGACGTGCTGATTCTGGACACCGCCGGCCGCCTCGCGATCGACGAGGCGATGATGCGCGAGATCGCGGAGCTGCATCGCGCGGTCGACCCGGTCGAGACGCTCTTCGTCGTCGATGCGATGCAGGGCCAGGACGCGGTCAACACCGCGCGCGCGTTCGCCGACGCCTTGCCGCTGACGGGCATCGTGCTCACGAAGCTCGACGGCGACGCACGCGGCGGCGCTGCGCTGTCGGTGCGGCAGGTGACGGGCGCGCCGATCAAGTTCGTCGGCGTCGCCGAGAAGCTGGAAGGCCTCGAGGTGTTCCATCCCGAGCGGATGGCCTCGCGCATCCTGGGCATGGGCGACGTGCTCACGCTGATCGAGGAAGCGCACAAGCAGGTCGACGTCGAGCAGGCGAAAGTGCTGGCCCGCAAGGTCAAGTCCGGCAAGGGCTTCGACCTCGACGATTTTCGCGATCAGATCGGGCAGATGCGCAAGATGGGTGGGATGCAGGGACTGCTCGACAAGCTGCCGGACGAGATTGCGCGCGCGGCGCAGGCGACCCAGGTCGACGAGCGTGCCATTCGGCGGCTCGAGGCGATCATCGGCTCGATGACGCCGGCCGAGCGCGCACGGCCCGAGCTCCTCAAGGCGTCCCGCAAGCGGCGTGTGGCGGCCGGCGCGGGCGTATCGGTGCAGGAGGTCAACCGGTTGCTCGCGCAGTTCGAGCAGGCGCAGAAGATGATGAAGATGATGGCCAAGGGCGGTATGCAGAAGATGCTGCGGGGCCTGCGCGGCGCGTTTCCCGGAATGCGCTAGCCCGTTGGGGCTCGCGGCTTGCAACGGGCGTCATTTTCGCCGTATAATCAACGTCTTTTTCCGATCGGCGGGAAGCACCGCAGGGACAATCCATGGTGGTCATTCGACTCGCGCGGGGCGGCGCGAAGAAGCGCCCGTTCTTCAACATCGTCGTGGCCGACTCGCGCAATCGTCGCGACGGCCGGTTCATCGAGAGGGTGGGCTTCTACAATCCGATCGCCGGCGATAGCGAAGAGGGTTTGCGCATCGCGCTCGATCGCGTCGAGCACTGGACGCACCGGGGCGCGAAGCTTTCCGACACCGTTGCCGGACTCGTCAAGAAAGCAGCGGGCGCCAAGACGCAGCCGGCCGGCGCGGGCGCCTAGCGCGCCGGGCCGGGCTCCGCGCGCGGCGACGCGGGATGCGACTCGGCTCGTGGTCATGGGCCAGGTGCTTGCGACTTACGGCGTGCGCGGCTGGCTGAAGGTGCGCTCGTTCACTTCGCGGCCCGCGGCGTTGCTCGAGCACCGAGCGTGGTGGCTGGGCAAGGACGCGTCGTGGCGTGAGTTCGCGGTGCGCGAGAGCCGATTGCATGCCGGCGCGATCGTGGCGGAGCTCGACGGGTTGCAGGCGCGCGAAGACGCGATGCGCTGGCGCGGAGCCGAGATCGCCGTTCCGCGCGCGGCGTTGCCGCCGCTCAGTGCGGGCGAGTTCTACCTCGCGGATCTGACCGGCCTCGCGGTGGTGAATCGGCAGGCCGCAACGCTCGGGCGCGTCGTGGGGCTGATCGAAACGGGGGCGCACCCGGTGCTGCGCGTCGCCGGGGAGGCAACGGGGACGCCAGAGCGCCTGATTCCGCTGGTGCCGGCGTTCGTCGACCGGATCGATCTCGACGCGGCGCGCATCGAGGTCGACTGGCCGGCGGAGTCCTGATCCCCTCGCGGGAAGGACGCGATGCGCATCGAAGTCGTAACGCTGTTTCCGGAGCTGGTGGACGACGTCGCGAAGTACGGAGTCACGGGCCGGGCGCGGGAGCGCGGCCTGTGGACGCTCGGCGCGGTCAACCCGCGCGACTTCGCGACCGACCGGCACCGCACGGTCGACGACCGCCCGTACGGCGGCGGCCCCGGCATGGTGATGCTGGCCGAGCCGCTCGAGCAGGCGATCGCGGCGGCGCGCGGGCGGCTGCGGCGCGACGGCGTTCCGGCGCCGAAAGTGATCTACCTCTCGCCGCAGGGAGAGCCTTTGCGGCACGAGCGAGTGGCCGGGTTGGCGAAGGAAGGCGGCCTGGTGCTGCTCGCCGGGCGCTATGAAGGGATCGACGAGCGGGTGATCGAGCGATCGGTCGATCTGGAGCTGGCGGTCGGCGACTTCGTGGTGTCGGGCGGGGAGCTGCCCGCGCTGCTGCTCATCGAAGCGGTGGTACGCCAGCTGCCGGGAGCGCTCAACGACGCGCAGTCGAGCGTCGAGGAATCGTTCGTCGCGGGCTTGCTCGATTGCCCGCACTACACGCGGCCGGAGGTGTACGAAGGACAGGCGGTGCCGCCGGTGCTGCTCTCGGGTGATCACGCGAAGATCGCCCGCTGGCGGCTGAAGCAGTCGCTGGGGCGGACCTGGCTGCGGCGGCCGGAGCTGCTGGCCGCGCGCGGAATGAGCCGCGAGGAGACGCAGCTGCTGGAGCAGTTCAAGCAGGAAGAGAAGGAAGCGGCGATCGGAGATCGTTAGAGACGCGACAACAAACCTGCGCATCAGCCCCCCGGGCTGCTCTGGCGCACCAGGCCACGGGCCAACTGAACCGAAAGGAAAGCCAATGAGCATCATCGACACGCTGGAGAAGGAAGAGATCGCCCGCCTGGGCAAGACGGTTCCCGAGTTCGCGCCCGGCGACACGGTGATCGTCAACGTGAACGTGGTCGAGGGGGAGCGCAAGCGCGTCCAGGCCTACGAAGGCGTGGTCATCGCGAAGCGCAACCGCGGCCTTAATTCGTCGTTTGTCGTGCGCAAGATCTCGAGCGGCGAAGGCGTCGAGCGCACCTTCCAGACCTATTCGCCGCTGATCGCTTCGATCGAAGTCAAGCGCAAGGGCGACGTGCGCCGCGCCAAGCTCTACTACCTCCGCGGGCGTTCGGGCAAGTCGGCGCGGATCCGCGAGAAGCTGGCGCAGCGCGAGGGGCGCGAAGAGTAAGCCCCGGCGCGGCTCGCGGGCGCGGCAAGGGCGGCTTCGGCCGCCCTTTTTCGTCTTCTCCTGACGCTCAGCGGCAGCGTTTGACGCGCAGCGACAGTGTCGCGCCGGCCACGAGCCGTTTCGCGCAGCGCGCATCCGGCGCGCAACTTGCATTGGGGAACCAATTACCCGAATATTTCGACGTCCCGATCCGGTGCATTCTGCCCGCTTGTCGCGGCCATGAAAGCGACGCTGTACGAAGCTCTCGGAATCCCGCAGGCCGCCTCGGACGAGGAGGTGCGCGCCGCGCTGCGCCGTCTCATCCGCAAGTACTACGCCAAGACGCGCGACGGCCAGGGCAACGTCGAGGAAGCGCTGCGCTTCATCAATCACGCAAGCCGCATCCTGAGCGACCCGGAGCACCGGCAGCGCTACGACAAGGAGCTCTCGGTCACGACGGAAGCGACGAACGAGGAGCGCATCGCGCACTTCGTGTCCAATGTCGCCGCCGAGGCGGGCCCAGGGACGGCGACGCAGGCGGGCGACGATGCGATCGACGTCGCGGAGGAAAAGGTCCTCACCGGCGAGTCGGATTCTCCGGAGAAGAGCCTGCACCATCCGGGCTTGACCGAGCGCGTGATGGCGACCTTCGGGCGCTCGCTCGCCGGCCGGCTGGCGCTGTGCGCGCTGTTCGTCGCCTTCATCGCCGGCGCGATCGTGTTCGTCACGCCGGCCGACGCGGTGCTCGTCGCCAAGCAGGTCCTGGTCTGGCTGACGCTCACGCTGCTCGGTCTCGCGCTCGTCTACGGGATCGTGCACGGCCTCGCTCACGTGCGCAGGCGCCGGGAAGTGCCCGTGCCCGCGCTCGTCCCGCAGACCGATATCGCAATCCTCAACTGGCGGCGCGAGAAGAGCGTCTTTCTCGGCACCGACGCGCCGCAGGAGGACGCGAGCTGGATCTTCCAGCTGCGGATGGCGGAGCTCGAGCGGGCGAAGGCGGGGCGGACCAGCGAGCCGCGGCCCTGGAACCGGCTGGGCGCGCGCTTGTTCGACTATGCCATCTGGGGGTTGATGCTCGCGCTGCTGCTCTCCGAGCTGCACAGCGTCGGCGCGGTCGGCGATCAGGCGGCCTTCTGGATCGGTCATCCGCTGGTCGCCCCGATACTCATCACGGCGAGCTGGGTGCCCGTGGAGGCATTGCTCATCGCGGCGCTGCAGCAGACTCCGGGCAAATGGCTGTTCGGCGTCTACCTTCAGTTCTCGATCAGCGACGCCTACGCGCGCCGCGACGTGCGCGCCCAGCTGCGTCGCGCGCTGCGGCGAGCGTTCCGCGTGTGGTGGCAGGGCATCGCCTGCGGATTTCCTATCGTCGCGCCTATCCTGATCGCCGTGGCCTACGAAGCGCTCGCGCAGAACGGCGAGACTGATTGGGACTTCGCCGAGGACTGCCTCGTGACGCACAGTCCCCCCGGCGTGCTCAACACGGTCACCGGCGTGGTGGGGCTCGCCGCCATGCTGTGGCTCTATGGCGTCGCCTGGCACGAGCCGATGACCGAATCGATCGCCAGCGCGCGCGCCGCGCTGCTGTCGTGGATGCCTTCCAGGCCGTCGCTTTTCTCGTCCGGCTTCCAGGGCGACGTGGGCAAGATCGGTTCGATCGCGCGCCCCGAGCCGGCATCGACTTCCCCTGCGCCTGCGTCGCCGGCGCTCCCGGACAGCGTCTCGGTCAACGACCCCGATACCACGGCGCTCTTCGCCGAGCGGCAGGCCCGCCTCGCGCTGCTGCGCGGCGAGGGTCCGCGCATGCTTCAGGCCGGCAACTGGCGCCGCGCCGGAGAACTGTGCCGTGCCTGGTCCAATCTCGAATTCTGGAATCCCGACGCTTGGCGCTGCCTGGGCTACGCGATGCAGGCCCAGGGCTATCACCAGGACGCGATCAACGCGTTTCGGAAGGCCGAGCAATACGATCCCGCCGATCGCTCGCTCGAAGCGGCGATCGAGAAGAGCCAGAAGGGCATCGTCGTCGACTTCCTCAATCGCTATCGGCGCTAGCCTGTCGCGGCGAGCCACAGCGGCAGCGTGACGGCCGCGAGGAGGGTGCCGAGGGTGACCAGCAGCGCCACGGGCCGGCCGTGCCCGCCCATCTGGGTGGCGAGAACGTAAGCCGACGGCGCGGTCGGAACCGCCGCCATCACCACGGCGAGCTGCAGAAGCGATTCTCCCAGGCCAAGCAGGCGCCCGACGAGCAGGGCGCAGGCCGGCAACACGACGAGCTTCACCGCTGTCCAGTAGGCGACCGCGGGCAGCGGCAGCGTCCCGTCGAGGCGAAGCTTGAGAGCCGCGCCGACGGTGAGGAGACCGAGCGCCAGCGCCGCGCCCCCGAGGCTCGACAGGACCCGGTCCGCAACCGCCGGCAATGGCCAGCCGAGGGCGGCGCACGCGAGCCCCGCGACGCACGCCAGCACCAGCGGGTTGCGGGCGAGCGCAGGCAGCACGCGCGCCTCCCCGCCGCGCGCGAGCATGCCGACCGCGGCGAGGTTGACCACCGGCACGAGGACACCGACGAGCAGCGTGACGGCGGCGAGGCCGCGCGCAGCCTGCAGCCGCTCGGCCACGGAGAGTGCGAGATAGGTATTGAAGCGGAAGCCGCACTGGAAGCACGCGGCGAAGTCGCCTTCCGGCAGCCGGAACAGGAATCGCGCCAGGAAGGAGAGCGCGATGCCTGCGAGCGTGAACGCGAGGCCGGTCGCCACGAAAGGCAGCGAGTCGCCGATCGCGCCTGCGCCGGTCGCGAGCGAACGGAAGAGCAGCGCGGGGAAGAGGACGAAGTAGACCAGGCGCTCGGCGCCGGCCCAGAACGCCGCGTCGAATGCGCGCAGGCGCGAGAGCAGCACGCCGACGAGGATCAGCAGGAAGTCCGGGAGGAGCACGAGCGCGATCGACATCGTGCCCGGCTCCGTCGAAACGCGACCTCCTAGGTCGCGGCCTTGGCCGGGTCCTGCGCCGCGGTGGCCTCGCGCTTCACCGCTTCCATGTCGAGCGCTTTCGCGCCGGCGAGTACCTCGTCGAGCGCGCCCGCCGACAGCGCTCCCGCCTGAGCGAAGACGATGACGTTCTCGCGGAAGATCATCAGCGTCGGGATCGACCGGATGTGGAAGTGCGCGGCGAGCTCGTGCTGCTCCTCGGTGTTGACCTTGGCGAAACGGATGTCGGGATGCCTTTCAGCGGCCGCCGCGAAGGTCGGTGCGAACGATCGGCACGGACCGCACCACGGCGCCCAGAAGTCCACAACCGCGAGCGGATGACCGTCGATCGACGAGACGAAATTGTCCTTGGTCAGATCCAGAACCACAGCGGTCCCCATGCGCGAACCTTTCGGTGTGAACTTCCGGTTTCGGCAAAATGGATCCGACGCACGATCTTTCAGGCCGGCGCGCGGACGCTACTTCCTCTCGACCAGGAAAGCGAAGACGCCGTCCCGCTCGCTGTGCTCCAGGAGACGGTTCCCTGTCTGCCTCGAGAACGCCTCGAAATCGCGCACCGATCCCGGGTCGGTGGCCAGCACGCGCAGCACCTGGCCGCTTCGCATGTCGTTGAGCGCTTTCTTGGTGCGCAGGATCGGCAGCGGGCAGTTGAGCCCGCGAGCGTCGACTTCGCGATCGATCTGCGGCGCCGGGTCCATGGCGTAAATCCGGGGCGATTATAGCAGCGCGTCGCGGCGGATCCGCTCGAGCAGCCGCGAAGTCGAGCGCCCGGCGACGTAGGGAATCGCCTCGAAGCGTCCGCCCCAGGCGATGACTTCCGCGGCGCCGACGGTGGTGTCGACCGTGTAGTCGCCGCCCTTCACGATCACGTCCGGCCGGCATTCGAGCACGAGCGCGAGCGGCGTTTCCTCGTCGAAGCCGACCACCACGCTCACCGACTCGAGTGCGGCGAGCACCGCCATCCGGTCGTCGAGCGAGTTGATCGGCCGATCCGATCCCTTGCCGAGGCGACGCACCGATGCGTCGGTGTTCACGCCGACGATGAGCGACGCGCCGAGCCCGCGCGCGCGGGCGAGGTAGGTGACGTGCCCGCGATGGAGGATGTCGAACACGCCGTTGGTGAACACGCGGGGCCGCGCAAGCGCGGCGAGCCGCTCGGCGAGCGATGTCCGCATCGCGATCTTCGCGGCGAAGGCCGGCTCGGGCCACGTCGCCGCGGATGCGCTCATCCGGGCAGGTATTCGAAGACCTTGACCACGCGTTGCACGCCGCTGGTGGTGCTCGCGAGCTGAGCCGCGGCGTCGCCCTCGTCGTGTCGCACGATGCCCATCAGGTAGACGACACCGCGCTCCGTCACGACCTTCACGTAGTTGATCTGGAACTTGTTGGCTTCCACGAACCGCGTCTTGACCTTGGACGTGATCAGCGTGTCGTTGCTGCGCGAGTTCATGTCGGTCACCGGGCCCACGACCAGCTCGTTCTGAACCGCACGCACCTTGGGCGTCGTCCGCGCGACCTCCGCGATGTCGGCCCGCGCGGCCTCTGCGGGAACCTCGCCCGTCAGGAGCACGATCCCGTTGTAGCTGGTGACGTTGACGTGGAAGTCGCCCTTGAATCGCTCGTTCAACGTGTACGAGATCTTGTCCTCGATCACTTCGTCGTCGACCTGGGTTCCCGTCGTGCGGCGGTCCGTCGCCACGAGCACCGTGCCGCCCGCGGCGGCGCCGACGACCAGGGGAACGCAGCCCTCGAGGGAAAGCGCGGCGGCGGCTGCAAGGAGCGCAAGAGCGCGCATCTTCGACTGCGACATCATGCTTCGTCTCCCAAAAGGCTCGCGTCGATCGCGTCGCACAGGCAATGGATGGTAAGCAGGTGCACTTCCTGGATCCTCGCGGTAACGTCGTGCGGAACGCACAGGTGGACGTCCCTGTCGCTCAGGAGCTCGCCGATCCGCCCGCCTCCCTTGCCGGTGAGCGCGACGATGCGCATCTCGCGGTCGCGCGCGGCGTCCACAGCCGCCGCGACGTTTGCCGAATTGCCGGACGTGGAGATGGCGAGCAGCACGTCGCCCGCGTCGCCTAGAGCCCGCACCTGCTTCGCGAACACCTGCGCGAAGTCGTAGTCGTTGGCGATCGCGGTGAGGATGGAAGTATCGGTCGACAGCGCGATCGCGGGCAGCTCGGGCCGCTCCCGCTCGAAGCGTCCCACCATCTCGGCGGCGAAGTGCTGCGCGTCGGCGGCGGACCCGCCGTTGCCGCAGGAGAGCACCTTGCCATCGGCGAGCAGGCACTCGGTCATGAGGGCCGCGGCCCGCGCGATCTGCGGGGCCATGATGTCAGCGGCGGCAAGCTTGAGCTCCGCGCTGTCGGTGAAGTGCGCCCGGATGCGGCGTGCGAAATCCATCTAGCCCCGAATTGTAGCAACTCTGGAGCCCGGTCAGGGCGTCAGAGATCGATCGCGCGCAGCCACTCGATGCGCTCGAGCGCGAGCGCGTCGAGCAGGATCGCGTCGAAGCGGCAGGCGGGCTCGCGAGGCAGGCGCGCGAGGTAGTGCTCCGCGGCGAGGCGCAGCCGTCGCCGCTTCGCGGCGGTGATGCTCTCGCCCGGTCCTCCGAAAGCGCGACTGCGGCGCATGCGCACCTCGACGAACACGACGGTCGTCCCGTCGCGCGCGACGATGTCGATCTCGCCCCCGCGGCAGCGATAGTTGCGCTCGACGATCGAGAGTCCGCGCTCGGCGAGGAAGCGCGCGGCCAGCGCCTCGGCCGCCGTCCCCGCGTTCATTGGCGCGCCGAGTAGAGGCTAGGGACGCCGCCGCGAATCACCATGACCTTGCCTTCGCGGGCGAAGTAGCGTCCCGAGGTGAGCGAAAGATGACCCGTCGTTCCGTCGAACTCGATGCGGCTCGGGGGATCCGGGCTCGCCAGGAGCTGGGCGACCAGATAGGCATCGAGCCCCAGCGCGTAGAGCCGATCGAGCACGGGATCGCCCATGGCGGTTCGCGGCAGCCGCGCGTACGCGGGGTTGTCCGGCTCGGCCAGCCAGGGTATCTCCACGTAGCGCACGCCCTCCAGGTCGCGGAGCATCTCCGCGGGCAAGCCGTCGGTGATCTGGCTGCTCGCGTAGACCGATCCCGGCGGCAGGAAGGACTTCGCGAGCGCCGCGTCCGCCGGTCCGACGCAGAGCAGGGTCGCGTCGGCCGTCCCCGCGGTAAGCTCCCGTCGCAGGACCGCGAGGACGTCCGGGTTGGGATCGAACCGGTAGTCGCCCGTCACCGTGCCGCCGCCGCGCTGCCAGGCCGCCACGAAGCTCGCCTTGAAGCGGCGCTGCAGGGGCGAGTCGCTCGCAACCGTTGCGAGCATCCGGGCGCCGTCGTCGCGTGCCTGGCGGGCGAGGAGAGCCGCGTCGCTTTCCACCGACAGCGCCAGCGCGTAGGTATCGACAGGCAACGGGGAGGCGTCGTCGGGCTGGTTCAGCGCGAGGACCCGCGGCCGCGCGGGAGCGAGCGTGAGCACCGTCTTCAGATCGTCGCGCGTCAAGGGGCCGACGATCAGGGCAACCCCCGCCGCGGTCGCCGTCGCGAACGCCGGAAGCACGCCGTCGTCGCCGTGGGCGATCACCTGCACGCGAGCCGAGTCGCCTGCGGCGTTGGCGGCGGCCATGAATCCCGTCTTGACCGCCTCCGCGGCACGGCCGTAGAGCGCGGACTGCAGCGGCAGCACGAGCGCGACCGTGTTGCTCGTGCGCGCCAGCGCCGGCGACGCCGTCGGGGCTTCAGGTACGATGGGCGTCGCCGCCTGCTCCGGCTCGCTCGTCGAGGGGCCGACCGGCGTCGCCGCGGGCTCGACCGGCGCCGGCGCGGGGCGCGTTTCCACCTCCGGAGGCGGCCCGCTGGGCACGGGCGCCGGCAGCACGCGCGGCGCCGGCGCGCTGGCCGTGGCCGCGGGCTGCCGCGACGCCGACATCGGCGCCGGGCCGGCGCAGGCGCTCACGCCGATCGCCGCAGCGACGCACAGCGGCCAGAGGGCGTGGGCGGGCGAAGGAGCCATCGAGGGAGAGGTCGCCGTGGCGACGGACCAAGCTGAACCTGCGGGTGCTGCCACATTATATGTGGTGGCAACACCGCTCGGAAATCTGCGTGACATCACGTTGCGCGCGCTCGCGGTGCTGGAGGCGGTCGACGTGATCGCGGCGGAGGACACGCGCGTGACCGCGAAGCTGCTCGCGAGCCACGGGATCGCGGCGCGAGCGATCTCCGTCCACGAGCACAACGAGTCCCGGCGCGCCCGGGAAATCATCGCGCTGCTCGGGGAGGGAAAGAGCGTCGCGCTGGTGAGCGACGCCGGCACGCCGGGGGTGAGCGATCCGGGCGCGAAGCTGGTGCGAGCGGTAACCGACGCGGGCTTCGCGGTCGTGCCCATTCCCGGCGCCAGCGCGGCGGTCGCGGCGCTCTCCGCTTCGGGCATCGAGACGCCGCACTGGCTCTTCTGCGGTTTCCTGCCAGCGAGCGCAGCGGCGCGCAGGAGCGAGATCGAGGCGCTGCGCGAGCTACCTTGCGCGCTCGTCTTCTACGAGGCGCCCCACCGCATCGCCGCGACGGTCGATGGGCTGGCCGCGGTGCTCGGACCGGAGCGCGAGATCGTGATCGCGCGCGAGCTCACCAAGCGCTTCGAGTCGATCCATCGCTGCCGGCTCGGCGACGCTGCGGCATGGCTTGCCGCCGATCCCGACCGTCTCCGCGGCGAATTCGTGCTGATCGTCGATGCGCCCATCGCCGCCGCGCGGGTCGACGGAGAGGAAGCCCGCCACGAGCGGACGCTCGCGCTGCTGCTCTCGGAGCTGCCGCTCGCGCAAGCGGTTCGGCTTGCCGCCGCGCTGACCGGAGTTCCGCGCAAGCGCCTCTATGCCAGGGCGCTGGTGCTTAAGGCGACGCCGTAACCGGCGCGCCGCGGATTGATCCACGTCAAGGGCACCGAGCGGCAAACGTCTAGGATGGGTCGCGTGAGTCCCGTGGCTGTCCTGCGGGGCGCCGCCGCGGAGCGATCATGAAAGCCATTCGCATCATTCGCGACGAGCATCGCACGCTCGCCGCCGTGCTGCACGGGATGCTCTATCTCGTGCGCGAGGTCGCCGAGCGGGGCACGGAGCCGGATTTCCGGGTGCTGGACGCAATGATCTACTATATCGACACCTTCCCCGAGCGCTTTCATCACCCCAAGGAAGACCGCTACCTGTTCCGCATCCTGAGGCAGCGCTGCAAGGAAGCCGCGCCGCTGCTCGACCGGCTCGAGACGGAGCATCGTGCCGGCAACGAGAAGATCCGCGCGCTCGAGCAGGCGCTCGCACGCTATCACGCGGGCGGCAGGACCGAGCTTTCCAATTTCCGCGCCGCGGTCGAATCGTACGCGAGCTTCCACTGGGACCACATGAACGCGGAGGAGCGCGAGCTCCTGCCGCTCGCGGAGAAGCATTTCACCGCCGCCGACTGGCAGGAGGTCGATGCCGCCTTCGAAGGCCACGCCGATCCGCTGTTCAATGCGGAAGCGGGCGACCGCTACGCCGCGCTGTTCAGCCGGATCGTTGCGCTTGCGCCGCCGCCGCTCGGGGTCGGCCCGGAGCGCGCGGGCTCCGGGCGGTGAAGGAGGGCCCGGTGCGGAGACGGCGCGAAGGGCGAGGAGTGAACCAGGGGAGCGCCGTCCCGCCCGGGTGCAGCTCCTAGTGCAAGCGGTGTGCCAGCGCGAACGGCCGGACGGAACGAGCCGTGGCGCGTGGCTCGCGAGCGATTTGCCCCGCGCGACGGCGAACGCGCACGCGGCGGTGCGCGACAAGAGCGACGCGCAACGTCACCTCCGCGTCGCGACGCGGCACGGCGGTGGCGCGCTTCAGGCGCGCGTCGGCACCGCGGCTGCGCTGTCCGCGGGCGCGGCGCGATGATGCTGTGCACCGAGCAGCATGTAGACTGCAGGTACCACGAAGAGCGTGAACAGCGTGCCGATCGACAGGCCCGTGAAGAGGACCAGGCCCATCGCGTGACGCCCGGCGGCGCCGGCGCCTGCGGCGATCACCAGCGGGATGACGCCGAACACCATCGCTGCGGTGGTCATCAGGATCGGCCGCAGCCGCACCGCTGCAGCTTCCTCGATCGCCTCGCGCTTGCTCTTGCCCGAGAGCTGCAGCTGATTCGCGAACTGCACGATCAGGATCCCGTGCTTGCTCACCAGCCCCATCAGCGTCACCAGCCCCACCTGCGTGTAGATGTTCAGCGTCGCGAATCCCAGGTTGATGAAGATGAGCGCGCCGAACAGCGCCATCGGCACGGAGACCAGGATCACGACCGGATCGCGGAAGCTCTCGTACTGCGCCGACAAAGCGAGGAAGACGATGATGATCGCGAACAGCAGCGTCACGACGAACCCGCCGGACTCCTGGACATACTGCCGCGACGGACCGGAGTAGTCGACCTGATAGCCGCTAGGCGCCACCTCGGACACGATCTGCCGCATGTAGTCGAGGATCTGCTTCTGCGATACGGCGGGCGTGTAGACACCGAAGATCGTCGCCGAATTGAGCTGCTGGAAGTGATTGATGCCCTCCGGCACCGTGGTGGTCTTCTCCTGCGCGACGGTCCGCGTCGGAAGGAGCGAGCCGTCGGGCGTGCGGATGTAATAGTTGAGCACCTGCGAGCTGTTGAGGCGGTCCGTCTGCAGCACCTGCGGGATCACCTTGTACGAGCGGCCGGCGATCGAGAAGTAGTTGACGTAGCCGCCGCCGAGAGCGGCGGACAGCGCCGCGCCGACGTCCTGCTGGGTGAGCCCCAGCGTGGTGACCAGATCGCGGTCGACTTCGACCGTGGTCTGGGGCTTGTCGAACTTGAGGTCGGTGTCGACGTAGAAGAACAGCCCGCTCGAGCGCGCCTTCTGCAGCACGGCCTGCGCGACGTCGTTCAGCCGCTCGAAGGGCTCGGTCGTCTTGAGCACGATCTGCATCGGCAGGCCGCGGGAGCCGGGAAGCGAAGGAAACTGGAAGGCGGCGACGGTGGCGCCGGCGACCGTTCCCCATTGCTGCTGGAGCAGCTGCTGCAGCTCGGTGGCGCTGCGCTTGCGCTGGTCCCACGGCTTGAACAGCACGCCGCCGAAACCCTGGTTGACGACGGGCGAGCCGGTGATCTGGAACATCTGGTCGTACTCGGGCAGCACCTTAGCGATTTCGAACACCTGCTGCGAGTACACCTGCATCTGCTGCGGCGTCGCGTTCGGCGGTCCGAGGATCTGGTTGAGCACGATGCCCTGGTCCTCCTGCGGCGCAAGCTCGGCCTTGGAGGTCATGAACAGGTACACCGTCCCCCCGAGCAGGATCGCCCCCATCACGACGATCACGATCCAGGTGTCGAGCACGCTGTGCAGCGCCCGGCCGTAGCCGCGGTGCAGGCGATCGAACTGCCGGTCGAGGAAGTGCACGAAGCGGTTCTCTTCCTGCTCGGCCCGGAAGATGCGCGAGGTCATCATCGGCGAGAGCGTCAGCGCGATGATGCCGGAGACCGCCACGGCCCCGGCCACGGTGAACGCGAACTCGGTGAAGAGCGCCCCGGTGAGACCACCCTGAAAGCCGATCGGCACGTACACAGCGATCAGCACGATCGTCATGGCGATGATCGGCCCGCCGAGCTCCCGCGCCGCGAGGATCGATGCTTCGAACGGGGTCTTGTGCTCGAGCTTCATGTGCCGGTCGACGTTCTCCACGACGATGATCGCGTCGTCGACCACCAGCCCGATCGCCAGAACGAGCGCGAGCAGGGTGAGCAGGTTGATCGAGTAGCCGAGGATCAGCATCACGAAGAACGCGCCGACCAGCGACAGCGGGATCGCCACGATCGGTATCGCGACTGCGCGGAAGCTGCCCAGAAAGAGGAAGATCACGACGCTGACGATGATCAGTGCCTGGATCAGCGTCTTCTCGACCTCGTCGATCGAGCTGCGGATGAACTTGGTGCCGTCGTAGACGATCTCGCCGGTGATGCCGTTCGGCATCTGCGCCTGGATGTCCGGGAAGACGTCGCGCACGCGCTTCGCGACTTCGAGCACATTCGCCTCGGGGGCGACCTTGATGCCGATGAACACCGCGTTGCGGCCGCCGAACGCGGTCGTGAAGTCGTAGTTCTCGGCGCCGAGCACGACGTTGGCGACGTCCTCGAGGCGCACGATCGCGCCGCCGTTCTGCTTGACCGCGAGCTGCTTGAAATCGTCGACCGTGTGCAGGCTCGTCCCGGCGGTCAGGTCGACGCTGACCATCTGGCCCTTGGTCGTCCCCAGCGCCGCGAGGTAGTTGTTGTTCGCGAGCGCCGTGCGCACATCGCTGGCGGTCACGCCGTACGCAGCCATCTTCTGCGGATCCAGCCAGGCGCGCAGGGCGAACTGCCTCGCCCCGAGGATCTCGGCCGTCTGCACGCCCTCTACCGAATCGAGCCGTGGCTTGATGACGCGCGAGAGGTAGTCGGTGACGCCGTTGTTCGGCAGCACGTCGCTGAAGAACCCCATGTACATCGCGTCGATCGTCTCGCCCACCTGCACCGTGAGCACCGGCTGCTGGGACTCCGGAGGCAGCTGGTTGCGCACCGAAGCGACCTGCGTGTTGATCTCGGTCAGCGCCCGGTTGGCGTCGTAGTTGAGCCGCAGCGTCGCCTGGATCGTCGACACGCCGGTCGAGCTGGTCGACGACAGGTAGTCGATCCCCTGCGCCTGGGCGATCGCCGCCTCCAGCGGCTGGGTGATGAAGCCCGCCACCGTCTGCGCGTCGGCACCGTAATACGCCGTCGATACGGTCACCACGGCGTTCTGAGTCCGCGGGTACTGGCGCACGGAGAGGCTGGTGAGGGCGCGCGCGCCGAGCACGAGGATGAGCAGGCTGACGGTCGTCGCCAGCACCGGCTTGCGGATGAAGATGTCGGTGAAGTTCATGGCGTGGCTGTCGCCGCGGCTTGTTTACCCCGATGGGTACGCGAACGAGTACTCAAGTGAGTTATGCGGACGAGGGGTGCAGAGGAGCCGGAACCGGCCGGCTGCCTACTGACCTTCCTGGGGGCTCGGATTGGGGCTGTTCGCCGGCTGAACCGTATTGTTGACGACCACCGGCATGCCGTTCTTGAGCTTCACCTGTCCGCTGGTCACGACCTGGTCGCCGCGCTCGACGCCTTTCAGGATCGCCACCTGGTCGCCGCGCGTGGGCCCCGGCGTGACGAAGACCTGCTGAGCGGTCAGCACCCGCTGGCCCTTCTCGTCCTTCTTGTCCGAGGGCTTGACCAGAAATACGGTGCTGCCGTAGGGGTTGTAAGTGAGCGCGGTCTGCGGCAGCGTGAGATAGCGCTGCTCGTCGCCCGAATTCACCTTGACGGTCGCGAACATGCCGGGAAGAAGCTGCCGCCGCGTATTGGGTATCGTCGCCTCGATCTGCACGTTGCGCGTGTTGGTGTCGACCCGCGGATTGATCGCGTTCACCTTGCCCTCGAAGCTCGTGTCCTTGTAGGCGTCGCTGGTCACCGTGACCTTCTGTCCCAGGCTTACCTGCGGAAGCTGCTGCTGCGGCAGGTTGAAGTCGATATAGATCGGATCGATCGTCTGCAGCGTCACGATCTTGTCGCCCGCGTTGAGGTACTGCCCCGGATTGACGGTCGTGATGCCGAGCTTCCCCGCGAACGGCGCGCGAATCGTCTTCTTCTCGACCAGCGCCGACTGCTGCGCGACCAGGGCCCGCTTGGTCTTCAAGTCGGCGGCGTCGGTGTCGACCTGTGCCTTGGCGATCACTTCCGCGGCGAGCTGCGCCTTGTCGCGCTCGTACACGGTGGCGGCGAGGTCGGCGGCGGCCTCCAGCGAGTGCAGCTGGGCGATATCGGAGTCCGCGTTGAGCTGGACCAGGACCTGGCCGGCCTTCACTTCCTCGCCCGACTTGAACGCGATGCTCCGGACGAGTCCGGCGACTTCGGTCGTGACGTCGACGCCGCGGACCGCGCGTAGCGTTCCGACGGCCGAGAGCTGAGGCTGCCATTGCTGGTAATCGGCGTTCATCGCGCTCACCGTCGCCGCGGGCACCGGCGCGGAGGCCATGTACTTCTGCATCATGTAGCCCTTGAACCAGTTGAAGCCGACCAGGCCGCCGAGCACGACGGCAACGGCTACCAGCATGATCACCATGCGCTTTGTCATCGAGGATCGCTCCGTTCGCACGCTCCGCGCCGCCTTCAGGCGCCGGGGGCTGCAATCATTCAGTTCGTCCTGGGGTTCTCCGCCGAAGCCGCCTGCTCGTGGTTCCACCAGCCGCCGCCCAGCGCCTGGAAAAGCGCCGCCGTATCGGCGTAGCGGTTGGCCTGCACGCGGACGAGCGCGACCCGGGCCAGTGCATACTGGCGCTGTGCGTCGAGCAGCGCGAGATAGCTCGTTCCGCCGAGGTCGAACTGCTTGCGCGTGAGCTCCAACCGATCGCGCGCCAGCGCCTCCGCGTCGGACTGCGCCTTGAGCGTGCGGGCATCCTCCTCCAGCGCACGCAGCGCGTCGGCCACGTTGCGGAAGGCCTGAAGGACCGTCTCGCGGTATTGCGCCTGGGCGGCGTCGTAGGCGGCGATCGCGGCTCGACGCTCGGCCTGCAGCTCTCCGCCGTGGAAGAGCGGCTGCAGCACGCCCGCGGCGATGCTCCACAGGCCCGGTCCCGCCAGCAGCCTGTGGAATTCGAGCGCCTCCACGCCGAAGCTTCCGGTCAGCGTGACCTGCGGGTAGAGGTTGGCCTCGGCGACGCCGATCTGGGCGGACGCCTGGTGCATCAACGCCTCCGCGGCGCGCACGTCGGGCCGCTGCCGGGCGAGCTCCGAGGGCAGGCTCACCGGCAGATCCTCCGGGAGGTGGAGCGTGTCGAGATCGAATTCGGGGAGCGACGCCTCACTCGGCAGACGTCCCACGAGCACCGCGAGCAGGTGCCGCGCCTGCGCGAGCGCGCTTTCGAGCGGTGGGATCGTCGCGGCGGTCTGCGCCGCCTGGCTCTTCACCGAGACGAGATCGAGCCGCGCCGCGCCGCCGAGCTCATACTGGCGCTGAACGCGGCGGACGGTTTCCTCTTCCGCCGCGAGGATGTCCCGCGTGGCCTTGAGCTGCGCGCGCAGCGATGCCTCGAGGATCGCGGTGGTGACGATGTTGCTGGTGAGCGCGAGGTGCGCGCCCTCGAGCTGGTAGCCCTGGTAGTCGACCAGCGACTGCAGGGCTTCGAGCTGGCGCCGATTGCCCCCGAAGATGTCCAGCATGTACGACACGTCGATCGACGCGTTGTAGAGATTGAACAGCGACGCGCCCGGCTCGCCGATCGTCGCGTTGGAGATCTTCTGGCGCGAGGCCGACGCGCTGGCATCGACGGCGGGGTACATCAGCGCTCCGGTGCGTGCGACGAGATTCTCCTGCGCCTGGCGCAGCGTAGCGCGCGCCGCTGAGAGCGTCGGGCTGTCGGCGAGCGCCTCGCGCACCAGGCCCTCGAGCGGCTCGGAGCGATACAGCGACCACCACTGCGCCGGCAGGTCGCCGGGCACGAATCGCTGCGCTGCTCCGCCGGTGCCGGCGGCCGAAACCGTCTCCGGCGGCAACGTGCCTTCGGTGTAGCGGGAGGTCGCGGGTGCGTCGGGCTGGTGGAAATTCGGGCCGACCATGCAACCCGACAATCCGACGACGGCGGCCGCGAGGACCGTGATCTGCTTTGCAAACAAGAACGCTCGTCCCTTGTCGCGACACCCGGCGATTCTTCGCTGCGCCGCCTCGTACGACAACGAGAGCGAGAGCGCGGTTGAATCCCGTTCAACGGGAACAGCCAGGTATTGCCCTTTCGCCAGCGCGGTTTCTGCGATGCCGCGCTCAGGCATGTTTTTCAAAGACCGATTTTTTTCGCCGGTGTTCCGTCCCACGCAAGAGCTGGCAAATGTTCGCCGGACTCGGATTGGAGCTGAAGGCTGCTGCATCGACTCGCGGGAAGCCTGCATTTTAAACCAAGGCTGCCGGAGTCGACGAGCCTGACGCTCGCGCATTCCGACGAAGTGGGCCCGGCTGGACTCGAACCAGCGACCAAAGGATTATGAGTCCTCTGCTCTAACCGACTGAGCTACAGGCCCGCGGCGACGCGAGTTCGAAACGACTCCGAATCGTAGAGCAGCCGTCCGCAACCGGCGCCCGCCGCGGGCTCCTAGCCTTCGCCCTCGAGGAAGCTCCGGAGCTTCTCGGAACGCGACGGATGCCGCAGCTTGCGCAGCGCCTTCGCTTCGATCTGGCGGATGCGCTCGCGCGTGACGTCGAACTGCTTGCCGACCTCTTCCAGCGTGTGGTCGGTGTTCATCTCGATGCCGAAGCGCATGCGCAGCACCTTCGCCTCGCGCGGCGTGAGCGTGTCGAGCACGTCCTTGCAGACGTCGCGCAAGGATGCGTTGACCGCGTGATCCACCGGCGCGACCGTGCTCGCGTCCTCGATGAAGTCGCCGAGGTGCGAATCGTCGTCGTCGCCGATCGGCGTCTCCATGGAGATCGGCTCCTTGGAGATCTTGAGGATCTTGCGGATCTTCTCTTCCGGCATCTCCATCTTCTCGGCGAGCAGCGCGGGATCGGGCTCCTGGCCGGTCTCCTGCAGGATCTGGCGCGAGATGCGGTTCATCTTGTTGATCGTCTCGATCATGTGCACCGGGATCCGGATCGTGCGCGCCTGGTCGGCGATCGAGCGCGTGATCGCCTGCCGGATCCACCACGTGGCATAGGTCGAGAACTTGTAGCCGCGGCGGTATTCGAACTTGTCGACCGCCTTCATGAGCCCGATGTTGCCTTCCTGGATCAGGTCGAGGAACTGCAGGCCCCGGTTGGTGTACTTCTTCGCGATCGATATCACGAGCCGCAGGTTCGCCTCGGTCATCTCCCGCTTCGCCTTGCGCGCCTTCGCCTCGCCCGTCGACATCTGCTTGTTGATCTCCTTCAGGTCCTTCAAGGGGATCATGACGCGCTTCTGCAGGTCGAGGAGCTTCTGCTGCTGCTCGACGATGGCCTGCCGGTACTTGGCGAGCGTTTCGCTGAACGAATGCTCCTGCGCGATCTCGCGGTCGATCCAGCGCAAGGATGTCTCGTGCTCGGGGAACTTCCTGATGAAGTCGGGCCGCGGCATGCCGCCCTTGTTCACCACGAGATCCTGGATCTTGCGCTCGATCTGGCGGATGTTGTCGACCTCGCAGCGGACGCTGTCGCACAGCCGCTCTACCTGGCGCGCCGAGAAGCGGATCTGCATGAGCTCCGCCGAGATCTTGCGCTGCAGCTCGAGGTACTTCGGTGCGCGGTGGCCGTCCTTCTGCAGGACGAGCAGCATGCGCCCGTAGAGCCTGCGGATCGCGCCGAAGCGCTCCAGCGCCGCGACCTTGAGCCGCTCGAGGTTCTCGGCGGCGATCGCCCCGGCATCGCCCTCGTCCTCGTCCTCTTCGATCTCGTCGTCGCCGTCGTCCAGCGCTTCGAGCTCTTCTTTGAAATCCATCAGCCCGTCGACGACGTCGTCGATCTTGAGCTCGTCCTTCTCGATCTTGGCGGCGAGCTCGAGGATCTGCCCGACCGTCATGGGGCAGGCCGAGATCGCCATGATCATGTGCTTGAGCCCCTCCTCGATCCGCTTGGCGATCTCGATCTCGCCTTCGCGGGTGAGGAGCTCGACCGAGCCCATCTCGCGCATGTACATGCGCACCGGGTCGGTAGTGCGGCCGAACTCGCTGTCGAGGGTCGATGCCGCGGCTTCGGCCGCTTCCTCGTCGACGTCGTCGGCGGCGGTGGCCGGTGCCGCTTCGGACATCAGCAGCGTCTCGGCGTCCGGCGCCTCGTCGTAGACCTGGATCCCCATGTCGTTGATCATGGAGATGATGCCCTCGATCTGCTCGGCGTCGAGGATGTCGTCCGGGAGATGGTCGTTGATCTCCGCGTACGTCAGGTAACTCCGCTCCTTGCCGAGAACGATCAGGTTCTTGAGACGCGTCTTGCGCGCCTCGGCCTCCGCCGGCGTGAGCTCGACCTTGCGCAGCTCGACCCCTCCGTTCTTGCCGCTGCGAGCCTTGCCTTCGGCGAGCGCCTTTTCCTGCCGCCGCGCCGAGAGGCGCGCGGCGATCTCGCCCGCCGTCGGCTTGGCCGACGGTGTACCGGCCTTGACCGGAGCCGGCTGAAGCGCCGCCCCTGCCTTGCCCGCCGGCTTGACCGGCTTCGCCTCGGGCTGAGCCGGAGCCTTGACGGCAAGCTTGGGCGTCTTGGGCGGGACGAGCTTCGCCTTTTCGCGGGTGCGTGCCGCGACCGGGCCCTTCGCACTGCCCCGGGTCACGACCTTGGGTTGCGGCCGTTTTTTGGCGCGCAGGCTCCCCCTCGCGACCGGCTTGGTGGTGCGCTTGCGGGCCGCGGGCTTCCCCCGGGGCGAGCGGGCCGGCTTGGACGGGCGCCGCGGCGCCGCCTTGGCGCGCGTCGCGCGCCGCAGCGGCCGGGCCTTGCGCTTCGCCTTGGTCGAGGACTTCTTGGCAGGTTTCGATCGCTTGGACATGGTCATCTCGTCGTGAAGCGCCGGCAAAGGGTCGAAAAGCTCGGGCGGGCGCTCGCTGTCCCTAGGTGGGGTCGCCTCGGGAAAACCGCAAATTGTAGCATTTTCGCACCCCCTCCGCCCATCACGCGCCCCCGCCAAGGCGGGCCTGGAGGAGCCGGCGCTGGCGTGCGCGCTCGGACTCTTCCGGCGACAGCTCGACCGCCGGGAGCGGAGCCTCGCTCGGCCCGGAGCGCTTCTGCCGGAGCGTCCAGTACTGTCTGACACCTTCCAGCAGTTGAGTTTCCACCGCCTCGCCGGTCAAGCCGTCGCTCTCGGCCGCGGTCAAGGCCGCGATCAGCACCGGCTCGTGGGGCGTCCCGGCGAAACGCTGCATGACGCCGGCGGTCGTCAGTGGAGCGCTCGAGGCGGCGCAGAAGTCCGCGAGGGCGGCGAGCGCCTGGGCGTCGGCGTCTGCGCCTTCGGGGCGCGGCACGTCGACCTTGCGCGCGAGGTCGGGCGCGCTGAGCAGGCACTGGATGAGCCCGCGGAGGAGGGACGGCGCGGCTCGACCCCCGGCCGGGCCGCGCGGCGGCCGGGCAGGCGCGTCCGCGGCGAGCGGCAGCAGGGTCGCGAGGTCGCGCTCAGGCAGGCCCGCGCTCTCGGCGAGGCGGCGGCGCAGGAGCGCCGCCAGCACGGGAGCGTTGAGGCTCGAGAGCAGAGGCTTGGCCGCGGCGATCATCGCCGCGCGTCCTTCCGCCGACCGCGGTGGCGACCGACGCGCGAGCTCGGCGAGCAGGAAGTCCGAAAGCGGCACCGCCGCCTCGACCATCGCCTCGAAGGCTTCCGTGCCGCGGGCGCGAACCGCGTCGTCCGGGTCCTCGCCGTCGGGAAGGAACAGGAACCGCGCCTGCTTGCCGTCGGCCAGGACCGGCAAGGCGTTCTCGAGCGCGCGCCACGCCGCGCGCCGCCCCGCGTCGTCGCCGTCGAAGCAGAAGACGACCGTGTCCGTGATCCGGAAAAGCTTCTGGACGTGCACCGGCGTCGTCGCCGTCCCGAGCGTGGCGACCGCGTATTCGACCCCGTGCTGGGCCAGGGCCACGACGTCCATGTAGCCTTCGACGACCACGACCTTGCCGGCGCTGCGGATCGCGGGTCGCGCCTGGAAGAGCCCGTAGAGCTCGCGCCCTTTGGAGAAGAGCGGCGTCTCGGGCGAGTTCAGGTACTTCGGCTCGCCGGGGCCGATGACCCGTCCGCCGAAGCCCACGACGTGGCCGCTCGCGTCGTGAATGGGAAACACGACGCGATCGCGAAAGCGGTCATAGCGCTTGCCTCCTTCGCCGGTGATCACCAGGCCCGCCGTCTCGAGGGCCTTGTCCTGATAGTTCGCGAAGGCGCGCGCCAGCGGCTGCCACTCGTCCGCCGCGTAGCCCAGGCCGAAGCGGGCAGCGATCGCGCCGGTGAGCCCGCGCTGCTTCAGGTATTCGATCGCGCGCGGCGAATCCTTGAGCGCGGCGCGGTAGAACCTGGCCGCCTGCACCAGGGCTTCGCCGAGATCCTCCGCCTGCCCGCGCTGGAGCTCGCCGGCGCCGGTCGCCGTCCGGGGGACCTCGAGTCCCGCGCCCTGGGCGAGCTCCTCCACGGCATCGGGAAAGGCCTTTCCGCCGTATTCCATCAGGAAGCCGATCGCGGTGCCGTGCGCGCTGCAGCCGAAGCAGTGGTAGAACTGCTTGCCGGGGCTCACCGTGAACGACGGCGTCTTCTCGCTGTGGAACGGGCAACAGGCGACGTAGTTGGCGCCCGCTTTCTTCAGCGGGACGTACCGATCGATCACCTCGACGATGTCGGTCCGGGCCAACAGCGTCTGGATAAAATCGTTGGGAATCATGGGCTTGGAATCGCGGACCACGAACCGATCCAAGCCGCGGTCGCGGGGCCCATGCAGTTCATTATAGGCGAGGATTCCGGGACGCGAGCGGCCCCGGAAAGCGCTCGAGCCGCCGCCTTCAGCGCGCGATGCGGGCCTTGACGCGGGCGGCCACCTGAGTGAGATCCGCCCGGCCGGCGAGCTGGCTCTTGAGCGCGCCCATCACCTTGCCCATCGCTGCCGGACCCATGCTGCTGGCGTTTGCGATCGCGGCGTCGATGAGCCGGTCGATCTCCGCATCGGAGAGCTGCTCGGGAAGGTATTGCTGGAGCACTTCGATCTCGGCGCCCTCGGCCGCCGCGAGCTCCGGACGTCCACCCGCGTCGAACTGCGTGATCGATTCGCGGCGCTGCTTGATCATTTTGTCGACAATGCCCACCACGTCAGCGTCGGTCAGCTCGACGCGCTCGTCGAGCTCCTTCTGCTTGAGGGCGGCCAGCAACAGCCGGATCGTCGACAGGCGCGCCGTGTCGCGAGCGCGCATGGCGGCCTTCATGTCTTCAGTGATTCGGGCTTTCAGTGCCATGGAAGCGAAAAGGGCGAATCGCTTCGCCCCTCGTCCGTACGACTCGTCGTCCCGATCAGTAGAGCTTGGGCGGGAGCTGCTGGCTGCGCAGCCGCTTGTAGTGCCGCTTCACCGCCGCGGCCAGCTTGCGCTTGCGCTCCGCGGTCGGCTTCTCGTAGAACTCGCGGGCGCGGAGCTCCGTCAGGAGGCCGGTCTTCTCGATGGTGCGCTTGAAGCGGCGAAGCGCCACCTCGAACGGCTCGTTTTCGCGGACGCGGACTACCGGCATGAGGACCTTTGCTTGTCTTTGGGACGAATGGTGAGCAGCCAAAAAGTATAGCAGTCCGAGGCACGACCGGCAAGGAGGCTATACTCCCGGGTAGTGTCCCGAATTAGGACAGCACCATACTCCCGACACTCTCGACACGCCCGTGCCATCGTGAAAGTCATCGGTATCGAAACCTCCTGCGACGAGACCGGGCTCGCGGTCTACGACTCGCGGAGCGGGTTGCTCGCTCACGCGCTGCACTCGCAGGTCGCCATGCACGAGGCCTACGGCGGGGTGGTCCCCGAGCTTGCCTCGCGCGATCACGTGCGGCGCGTGCTGCCGCTCGCGGCGCAGGTCCTGGCCGACGCCGGCTGCCGGCTTGCCGAGCTCGACGCCGTGGCGTTCACCGAAGGTCCGGGGCTCGCAGGCGCGCTGCTGGTCGGCGCGAGCGTCGGCAGCGCGCTCGCCTTCGCGCTAGGCAAGCCGGCGATCGGTGTCCACCATCTCGAGGGCCATCTGCTCTCGCCGCTGCTCGGCTCCCCGCGGCCGTCGTTTCCGTTCGTCGCGCTGCTGGTCTCCGGCGGCCACAGCGAGTTCTACGAAGTGCGCTCCGTCGGAGACTACGTCTTGCTCGGCCAGACGCAGGACGATGCCGCCGGCGAAGCCTTCGACAAGACGGCGAAGCTCCTCGGTCTCGGCTATCCCGGGGGGCCCGCACTCGAGCGGCTTGCCGCGCGCGGGCGTCCGGAGGCAGTCAGCCTGCCGCGACCGATGCTCTCGAGCGGCGATCTCGACCTGTCGTTCAGCGGGCTGAAGACCGCCGTGTCCACGTTTGCGCGCAGGGAGCCGCTCTCGGAGGAGCGCAAGGCCGATCTCGCGCGCGGCTTCCAGGACGCGATCGTCGACGTGCTCGCGCTCAAGGCGATGCGTGCCCTGGACGAGTCGGGGCTATCGCGACTGGTCGTGGCCGGCGGCGTCGGGGCAAACGGCGCGCTGCGCCGACGGCTTGCCGCCGAAGCGCGAAAGCACCGCGCCGAGCTCTATTTTCCCGACCTCGCGTTCTGTACCGACAACGGGGCGATGATCGCGCTGGTCGGAGCGCTGCGGCTGGAACACGGCCGCGCGCAGAGCTACGCCTTCACGGTCCGGCCGCGCTGGCCACTCGCCTCGAGCGCGCCAACGCGCGCGCTGGCGAGCTCTTAGGCGCTTCGTCCGGCCGCGTGCGTTCGCGCGGCGGGAGCGCTAGCCGCCGATCTTGCTTTCCTTGCCGGCGAGCAGGCGCTGGATGTTGGCGCGGTGGCGCCAGACGAGGAGGAGCGCGATCGCCACCAGCGACCACGCCTCAAGTCCGTTGCCCAGAAAATAGAACCCGAGCGGTGGCGCCGCGACCGAGGCGGCGATCGAGGCGAGCGACGCCATGCGGAAGGCAGTCGCCAGCACGAGCCAGATCGCGAGCAGCAGCGCTCCCAGCGGCCAGGCGAGCGCGAAGGCGACGCCGGCCGCGGTGGCCACGCCCTTGCCGCCGGAGAAGCCGTGGAAGACGGGATAGAGATGCCCCAGGAACACCGCCACGGCGGCGCCTGCGGTCGCAAGCGACGCATCGCCCCAGCTCGCGGCCAGGCGGTTGGCGAGCCACACCGCGAGCGCACCCTTGGCGGCGTCGCCCAGGAGGGTCAGCACCGCTGCCGCCTTGTTCCCCGTGCGAAGCACGTTGGTGGCGCCCGGATTGCCCGAGCCGTAGCTGTGCGGATCAGGCAATCCGAGAAGCTTGCTCACCACCACGGCGAACGAGACCGAGCCGACGAGGTATGCGCCGGCAATGACCGCGAGCGTGGCCAGCGGGCTATTCATCTACAATGCGCGCCTCGACCTGAACAGCGGCCAGTCTAGCAAACCCGCACCGTCCGCCGTGAACACCATCGTCGTGCAGGAGCTGCGCGTCGAGACCCGCATCGGCGTCTATGCGTGGGAGCGGCGCCTTGCGCAGCCGCTCATCGTCGACCTCCAGCTCGCGCTGCCTTCGGTCAAGGCCTTCGCCAGCGACGAATTCGCCGATGCGCTCGACTACGCCGCCGTCGTGAAACGCGTGCAGGCGTTCGCGGCCGATCATCCGCACCAGCTCCTCGAGCGCTTCGCGGAGGCGCTCGCCGACATCCTTCGCGCGGAGTTCGGCTCGCCCTGGGTGCGCGTCGGCGTGGCCAAGCTCGCGCCGCTCCCGGGCGTCAAGCGCGTCGGCGTGGTGATCGAGCGGGGCGAGCGCCGCGAGCTTCAGCCGCGCGGATGATGGTGCGCGTGGAGCTGCTTGAGTCGCTCGCGCGCCACGTGCGTGTAGATCGTCGTCGTCGTGATGTCGGCGTGGCCGAGCAGCAGCTGAACGACGCGCAGGTCCGCGCCGTGGTTGAGAAGGTGGGTGGCGAAGGCGTGGCGCAGGGTGTGCGGCGAGAGCTCCGTGCGGGCGATGCCGGCCTTGACCGCGTGGCGCTTCACGAGATCCCAGAACGCCTGCCGGGTGAGCGCCGCGCGGCGGCCGGTGACGAAGACCGCGTCGCTCCTGCCGCCGCCGAGGAGCTCCGGACGGGCGCTGTCGAGATAGCGCCTGAGCCAGATGATCGATTCCTCGCCGAGCGGGACGATCCGCTCCTTGCTGCCTTTCCCCAGCACGCGCACGACGCCCATGTCGAAGCCGACCTGTCCGAGCTTGAGCCCGACCAGCTCCGATACGCGCAGGCCCGTGGCGTAGAGCGTCTCGAGCATCGCGCGGTCGCGCAGCCCCAGCGTCGTCTGCGTATCGGGCGCGGCGAGCAGCGCCTCGACCTGCGCTTCCGAGAGGCTCCTCGGCAGCCGCCGGGGAAGCTTGGGGGCGCGGACCCGCAGCGTGGGATCGGCCTTGATCGTCCCGGCGGCCGCCTGCATCCGGTAGAAGCGACGAAGAGAGGAGAGCCGGCGCCCGATGGACGTCGCCTTGGCCCGCGCCCCGAACTGCTCGGCGAGGAAGCCCTCGACGTCGCCGCGGTCCGCCGCGAGCAATCCCTTGCCTGCGCCGAGCTCGAGCCAGCTCGCCCAGAGCACGAGGTCGCGGCGATAGCTCGCGAGGCTCGTCGCGGCCAGCCCGTCTTCCAGCCACAGCTGATCGCAGAACGCGTCGATCAGCGGCGCTGAGTCGCTCGTTGCCGCTCGCGCCATGTCGCCGCATTTGTACCACAGCGGGCGAGGGAAGGTGGCGCGAAGGGCGTCGCTATAATGGCCGCGGCCGAGGCTGCCTTTCGCGACGCCCGCCTTCCCCGATGACCGACACTAACTCCGGCCGCTGGCAATTCTGGATCGACCGCGGCGGGACCTTTACCGACATCGTCGCTCGCCGCCCGGACGGCACGCTGACGACGCACAAGCTGCTCTCCGAAAATCCCGAGCACTATCGCGATGCGGCAGTCGCGGGCATCCGGGCGCTGCTCGGGCTCGCACCTGACGCAAGCGTGCCGGCGAGCGCCATCGAGGTCGTGCGCATGGGCACCACCGTGGCGACCAACGCGCTCCTCGAGCGCAAGGGCGAGCGCACCGTTCTCGCGATCACGCGCGGTTTCGCCGACGCGCTGCGCATCGCCTACCAGCATCGGCCGAAGCTTTTCGTCCGGCGGATCGTGCTGCCGAGCCTGCTCTACGAGCGCGTGATCGAGATCGACGAGCGCATGGGCGCCCGCGGCGAAGTGGTGCGGCCGCTCGATCTCGAGGACGCGGAGCGGGCGCTGCGGGCCGCGCACGCCGACGGCATCGGCGCCTGCGCGATCGTGCTCGTGCACGGCTACCGTCACCCCGAGCACGAGCGGCGGCTCGCCGCGCTCGCGCGCGCGATCGGCTTCGGCCAGGTCTCGGTAAGCCACGAGGTGAGCCCGCTGATGAAGCTCGTTTCGCGAGGCGACACGACGGTCGTCGACGCGTATCTCTCGCCGATCCTGCGTCGCTACGTCGCGCAGGTGGAAGCCGACCTTCCGGGGGTGCGCCTGCAGTTCATGCAGTCCTCCGGCGGGCTCACCGACGCGCACCGCTTCCAGGGCAAGGACGCGATCCTCTCCGGGCCGGCCGGAGGCGTCGTCGGCGCGGTGCAGGTCTCGCGGCTCGCGGGCTTCGACAGGATCATCGGCTTCGACATGGGCGGAACGTCGACCGACGTGACGCACTACGCGGGCCCGGAGTACGGATTCGAGCGCGCGTTCGTCACCGAGGTCGCCGGCGTACGGCTTACCGCGCCGATGATGCAGATCCATACTGTCGCCGCGGGCGGCGGCTCGATCGTCGCGTTCGACGGCTCGCGCTTCCGCGTCGGTCCCGAGTCGGCGGGAGCGAATCCCGGCCCGGCATCGTATCGCCGCGGCGGCCCGCTGACGGTCACCGACTGCAACATCATGGTGGGCAAGATCGATCCGACGCTCTTTCCCCGGGTGTTCGGCCCGCGCAGCGATTTGCCGCTCGATGCGGACGTCGTGCGCGCGAAGTTCGCCGAGCTCGCCGAAGAGGTGGCGTCGAGGACGGGCGACCGCCGCAACCCGGAGGAGATCGCCGAAGGCTTCCTCAAGATCGCGGTCGACAACATGGCGCACGCGATCAAGCACATCTCGGTCGAGCGCGGCTACGACGTCACCGAGTACACACTGTGCTGCTTCGGTGGCGCCGGCGGGCAGCATGCCTGCGCGGTCGCCGACGCGCTCGGGATCACGCGCGTGTTCATTCATCCGCTCGCCGGCGTGCTCTCCGCCTACGGCATGGGGCTCGCCGACGTGCGCGCGCTCAGGGCGAAGGCGATCGAGGCAAGGCTCTCGGCTGAGGAGCTCGCGCGCTGCGTCCCGGTCTTCGACGAGCTCGCGGGCGCGGCGCGCTCGGAGCTGGCGGCCCAGGGCTTCCCGGCGGCGCGCATCTCGCTCGTGCGCACGCTGCAGCTCAAGTACGACGGCACCGACACGACGCTCGAGATCCCGCTGCAGTCGAGCGGCGAGGATCCGCCGGCCGCCGCGCTCCCCACGCTCGTCGCGGAGTTCGAGCGGCGCTACCGCGCGCACTACGGATTTCTCATGCCCGAGCGAGCGCTGGCGATCGAAGCGATCGCCGTGGAGGCGATCGGCGTCTCGCCGGCGGGCGACGAGCGGCCGCCCACATTCGGGCCGCGCGCCTCCGGCCTGGCGCCGGCGAAGCGCAGCCGAGTATTCACCGGCGGCGTCTGGCACGACGCGCCGCTCTACGCCCGAGACGCGCTGCGTCCAGGCGACCGGATCGCCGGTCCCGCGGTGATCGCGGAGCAGAACGCCACCACGGTCGTCGAGCCCGGCTGGGAGGCGGCGCTCACCGTGCGCGACCATCTCGTACTCGAGCGGGTCGTGCCGGTCGAGCGCGCGCACGCCATAGGCACGCGTGCCGACCCGGTGCTGCTCGAGGTCTTCAACAACCTGTTCATGGCGATCGCCGAGCAGATGGGCGTGACGCTCGCCAACACCGCGTACTCGGTCAACATCAAGGAGCGCCTCGATTTCTCCTGCGCGCTCTTCGACGCCGAAGGCAGCCTGATCGCCAATGCGCCGCACATGCCCGTGCACCTGGGCTCGATGGGCGAGAGCGTGCGGACGGTGATCGAACGCCGCCGGGGATCGATGCGCCGCGGCGACGTGTTCGTGCTGAACGCGCCGTACAACGGCGGGACGCACCTGCCCGACGTGACGGTCATCGCGCCGGTGTACCTGCGTGCCGGCGACGAGCGTCCCGAGTTCTACGTCGCCTCGCGCGGCCACCACGCCGACATCGGCGGCATCACGCCCGGCTCCATGCCGCCGGACTCGAGGCACGTCGACGAGGAGGGCGTGCTGCTCGACAACGTGCAGCTCGTGGCCGAGGGAAGGTTCCTCGACCGCGAGCTGCGCGGCATTCTCGCCTCCGGGCGATATCCGGCGCGCAACATCGACCAGAATCTCGCCGACCTGCGCGCGCAGGTCGCCGCTTGCGCCAAGGGCATCCTCGAGCTCGAGAGAATGGTCGAGCACTTCGGGCTGGCCGTCGTGCGCGCCTACATGAAGCACGTGCAGGACAACGCGGAGGAGGCGGTTCGCCGCGTGCTCGGCGCGCTCAAGGACGGGCACTTCGAGTACGAGATGGACAGCGGCGCGAAGATCGCGGTGACGATCGCGGTCGACCGCAAGGCGCGCAGCGCGCGGATCGACTTCCGAGGCACGAGCGGCGAGCAGCCGGACAACTTCAACGCGCCCTCGGCGGTATGCAAGGCCGCGGTGCTCTACGTGTTCCGCACGCTGGTCGACGACGAGATCCCGATGAACGCCGGCTGCCTGAAGCCGATCGAGATCGAGATTCCGGAGGGCTCGATGCTCAGGCCTCGCTACCCCGCCGCGGTGGTCGCGGGCAACGTCGAGACCTCTCAGGCGATCACCGACACGCTCTACGGCGCTCTCGGCGTCCTCGCAGCCTCGCAGGGAACGATGAACAACTTCACGTTCGGCAACGATCGCTACCAGTACTACGAGACGATCTCCGGCGGCGCCGGCGCCGGACCGGATTTCGACGGCGCGAGCGTCGTGCAGACGCACATGACCAATTCGCGCCTGACCGACCCCGAGGTGCTCGAATGGCGCTTCCCGGTCCGCCTGGACGCCTACCGCATCCGCCGCGGCAGCGGCGGCGCCGGCCTCCATCGCGGCGGCGACGGCGGCGAGCGACGAGTGCGCTTCCTCGAGGCGATGACGGCGGTGATGCTCGCCAACCATCGGCGCATCGCGCCGTTCGGCGTCGCCGGCGGCAAGCCCGGCGCCGTAGGCCGCAACTGGGTCGAGCGCGCGGACGGAACCCGTGAGGAGTTCGGCGCGACTTGCCGGGTCGAGATGAAGCCCGGCGACGTGTTCGTCATCCAGACGCCCGGCGGCGGAGGCTTCGGCGCGGCCGAGTAGCGTGCCGCGAGCCTCGGCGGCCGGACGAGCGACCGCGCGAACTCAGGACGGAAGCTCCGGCGGCGGCTTGCCCTGTGCCGCGAACGCCTTGCGGATGCGCCAGCGCGCCTCCCGCGCGTACAGCCGATCCCTGCCCCAGTGCCTGTCGATCTCCGGCAGGGTCGCGACGAGCGGCGCGAGGTCCGGCTTCGATCCGGGCGTGAGCGCGGCGCAGAAGAGCGCGACGTTCTCGAGCTGCGCGGCGCGCCACGGCTCGTCCGGATAGTCCTCGGCCAGCGCCATGCGCGCCTCGTCGAGCCACGCCTTCGCAGCGGCAGTGTCGTGCTCGCGGCACGCCAGGTCGGCGCGATTCATCAGCAGCGGGGCGCGCATGCGGTGGTGGTGCTGACGCGCGATCCGTATGCCCTCGTCGAGGTACGCCTTCGCCTGCCGGGTCCGCCCGAGGCCGAGCTCGGCCAGCGCGAGCGAGTTGTACGAGTAGGCGAAATCGTCGTGGTCCGGCGCCTTGTCCTTGCGGTCGATCGCGATCGACTGGAGAAAGAGCTTCTCGGCTTGCGCGAAGTTGCCGCGCTCGAGCACGGTCAGCGCGTAGTTCTGCAGCAGCGACGAGTACTCCGGGTGCTCTTCGCCGAAGTACTTCGCGTAGCTCGGGAGGATGGCCTTCCAGCGCGCCTCCGCCTCCACGTAGCGGCCGGCGCCGTAGTCCGAGATCGCAAGCGCGTTCTCGACTTCGGCGACCCAGGGGTGGTCTTCGCCCAGCGCGTCCCGGCGCAGTGCGAGGGCGGTCTCGAGGTCCGTGCGGGCGCCCGCGTCGTCGTGGCGCTCGAGCCTGAGCATGCCGAGGGTGAAATAGCTCAGGGCGCGCTGCAGCCGGGTGTCCTGGTCGGATTTCGCGAGTTCCTCGAGATTCACCGCGAGCAGCGACTCGGCGGCCGCGACGTCGTTGTCCTGCAACGCGAGCTGGCCCATGATGTTGCGCGAGCGGCCGCGCTCGACCGGATCGCTCGCGGTCGCGTCGAGGCGCAGCAGCGGCTGGGCGGCGTACATCAGCGCCTTCGCCTTCGCGTAGTCGCCGCTGTTGTAGCTCGTCTCGGCGTAGGAGTTCAGGAACCTGAGCCGCCGCAACGGATCCAGCGTGCCGGAGAGCTCGGAGTGCTCGAGCTCGTCGAAGAGCTGCTGCGAGGTCTTGTACAGCCCGAGCCCCTGGTAGACCTCGCCCATGCTGCCGATCAGGCTGGCGCGGATCTCCGGCGCCTTCGGAAAAGCGCTGCGGATGCGGGTGAGGCCCGAGTCGAGCACTTCGCGGGCGGTGATCTTCTGCCCGCGGGTGCGAAACGGGTCCGCGTTCTGAAACAGCGAAAGCAGGAAGCTCGTCGTCTCGCGCGCGATATTGGCCTCCCGCTCGGCGACCCCGTGCTGCGCGCGCGCCTCCTGCTCGGCGCGCCAGGCCATCAGCGCGAGGCCCGAGGTGATCGCCATGCCAACGAGCGACGCCGCGGAGAGCACGATCAGCTGCCGCTGGCGCCGGCGCAGGTCGCGCCGCTTCAGCTGATCGAAGCCGACGCCGAGTAGCCCCGCGGCGATCCGCAGCAGCGCGTCGCCCTTGCCGTCCTTGCGGAGGTCTACGCCGAGCGGCTCCGCCCGCGTCGTCGCCCCGGTCGCCGGGTCGGGCGCGCAGCGCAGCGCGCGGGGGAAGCATTCGCGCTCGGGCTCGCCGCGATCGGTGGCGAAGGGCTCGCCGTCGACGATGAGGCACAGGATGCGATCGGCGCGCCCCAGCTTCCTGAACGCGACGATCTCCTGGTCGACCCAGTCCGACTTCGCCGCCGCCGGCGAGCCGATCACGATCAGCGCGGAGGATTCCTCCAGCGCGAGGCTGATCGCTCCCGAGAGGCTCGCCGCGCCGGCCAGGTCCGCCTCGTCGCGGAAAATCGGCGCGAGGCGCTCGCGACCCGAGCCGACGCGCAGGTCTTCGGGGACCCGGTAGCCCTCGAGCGCGGACTGCAGCCAGCGCGCGATCGAGGCGTCCTTGTGGCTGTAGCTAAGGAAGGCCGCGTAGCGCAGGAACGGCCTCGCGCTCGCGGCATCGACGGTTTCGATCGTGGCCTTCCCGTCCGTCATCGGGATTCGATCCGCCTTCCCCCCATCTCGCCGCCAGTATAGGCGATGAGGCTCCGGGAGCCGCGCGGCGCGGATGCAGCCGTGCAAACGAATCGCGCCGGAGGGCGGTCGGCCGCTCCGGCGCGATTCGAGGCGGTCGGTGTCAGGCGAACCGGCGGGCCGGCCGGCGACGCATGCGCACTGCGGCGACGAGCGCGAGCAGGCCCGGTCCGATCAGCGCGATGCTCGACGGCTCGGGCACGCTGGCAGCGCAGACGCCGGCATTGGTGAAGGTGGCGCACGGCTGGCTGGCGCCGTTCCAGATCTCGTCGCCGTTGGGCGTGAACGACCTGGAGTAGGCCATGCCCGCGGGCTTGAGGCCGTTCAGCTCGAAGCCCTGGCCGTCGAAGATGAGTTGGACGCCGAAATAGTTGACACCGCTGACGGTCTGTACGTCCTCGAACAGGTCGCTGAACATCGGCAGCAGCGCGATATCGAAGAACCAGTTGATGCGCAACAGCGGATCGTTCGCGGTGTCCGTCCAGGGGGTGCCGTTGTCGTGGTCGACCGCGGAGTCCGGCCGCGACAACCCGTGGCTCACGACCTCGAACGGCGCCGCGATGGTGTTGGCCGCGAAGAATCCCGCGTTGTCGAGCACGAACTGCGCATAGTCGAACGCGACAAGATCGAAGCTCGACGTCGAAAACTCCGGAGGCGCGGGTCCGTCACTGGATGGTGTGAAGACCGTCTCTCCGCCGGTCGGCAGCGGCGGGACAAAGTTGGGTCCGGATGGAGCGCCACCCCAGCAGACTGTCCCGAAGAAGGAATTGGGGTCGTTGCAGGCGTTCAGGTCCGTGCGAAACGTGCGCGCCGAAGCGGGCAGCGTAAGCAGGAGGGTGACCGCCACGACGCCGGCGAGCGAAAGACCGCGCATTTTGTGTTCTCCCTTGTCGTTCTGGGCACGACTGGCTTTTGTATAGGACACACGCAGTAACCATGCCATCCTGTCGTATGTCCGGATCAAGGGCCATAGAAAACATTGACTTGCAGCCTGTCCCCCCAACCGGGTTCCGGGACTTTCCCAACAATTTGCTGACGCGATGTAAGGATTTTCGACACCAACCCCCAGTGGCCGGATTGCCCGGACAACGAAAGCCTTCGGAGCGTTCGAGGAGTCGGCTCACGTCTTTGCGCCCTGCTCGAGGGGCGGCTTTGTCGAGCGGCCGGCGTGGCCGGACCCTTTGGCGAGGCAGCGGTGGCCCGCCGCGGTCCCATGTCGGCCGGGGCATCTCGGAAGACGGCTTCGAGGGCGGTCGAAGCTCGCTGCGCCTTGCGCCGCAGCTTGCGCGGGCGTCGGAAGCTCGCGTCGCCTGCCGCGTGGCTCATCGACGCGGGTGCATAATTTGTCCCCGATCCGGATACCGCGGGGTCTCCATGGCAGGCATCTACGATTTTTCGGTCGACGACATCCAGGGCAGACAGCAGAAGCTCGACCGCTACAAGGACAAGGTCATGCTGATCGTGAACGTCGCCAGCAAGTGCGGCTTCACGCCTCAGTACAAGGGGCTCGAGGCACTGTACGAGAAGCTGCACGCGCGCGGCCTCGAGGTTCTCGGCTTTCCCTGCAACCAGTTCGGGGCGCAGGAGCCGGGCTCGGAGCAGGAGATCGCGCAATTCTGCGAGCTCAACTACGGGGTCAAGTTTCCGATGTTCGCCAAGATCGACGTCAACGGCGAGCACGCCGCGCCGCTCTACCAGTACCTCAAGAAGACGAAGCCGGGCCTGCTGGGCTCGGAGGCGATCAAGTGGAACTTCACCAAGTTCCTGGTCGACCGCAAGGGCAACGTGGTCGAGCGCTACGCGCCCAATGTCGAGCCGCAGGCGATCGCGGGCGACATCGAGAAGCTGCTGTGATGCGCAGGCTCGGGGGGTGGTGCCGCGTGGCGCTTGCCGCGAGCGCGCTTGCCGCGGCGGCAACGGCAGGCGCGGCGGACCTCGCCAAGACGCTGCGCGTGTCCTTTCCCGTAGCCGAGACGGGATTCGACCCGCAGCCGGTCGGCGACATCTACTCCGCCTACGTCAACCGCGCGATCTTCGACCCGCTGTACAAGTACGACTACCTGGCCCGTCCGTACAAGATCGTGCCGAATACCGCCGCGGCGCTGCCCGACATCTCGGCCGACGGCAAGACGTGGACGATCCGCATCCGTCCCGGCATCTACTTCGCCGACGATCCTGCCTTCAACGGCAGGAAGCGCGAGCTCACCGCGGCCGACTACGTCTATTCCTGGAAGCGCGTCATCGACCCCAGGATCCGTTCGAACAACATCCAGGTGTTCGACGGCAAGCTGGTCGGCGCCGACCCCGTCGTCGCGAAAGCCAAGGAGACGGGGAAGTTCGACTACGATGCGCCCATCGAGGGGCTCCAGGCGGTCGATCGCTACACGATCCGCATGAAGCTCAACTTTCCGTCGTACGACCTGATGGCGGAGCTCACGACCTCGCCGACCGCCGCGGTCGCGCGCGAGGTCATCGAGAAGTACGGCGACGAGAACGGCTGGACGATGGCCAACCCGGTCGGCACCGGACCCTACCGGCTGAAGGAATGGCGACGCGGACAGAAGATCGTGCTCGAGGCCAATCCGACCTATCGCGACGAGACGTTCCCGGAAAGCTCGGCGCCGGAGGACCGCGCACTCGAGGCCCGGATGCACGGCAAGAAGCTGCCGATCATCGGCCGGGTGGAGATCAGCATCATCGAGGAGTCGAATCCGCGGCTGCTTGCGTTCCAGAACGGAGAGCTCGACTATCTGACCGTCCCGTCGGATCTCGTGACCAAGGTGATCGATTCCGACAACAAGCTCAGGCCCGAGTTCGCCCGACAGGGGATCGTGCTCGCGCGCGGCGTGCAGCCGGCCATCAGCTACACGTACTTCAACATGGAGGATCCGGTCGTCGGCGGCTACACCAAGGACAGGATCGCGCTGCGGCGCGCGATCAGCATGGCTTACAACGTCGACGAGGAGATCCGGATCCTCCGCCAGGGACAGGGCGAGCCGGCGACGCAGCCGATCCCGCCGAACGTCGGCGGTCACGATCCAAAGCTCAAGGGCGCCGCGACTTACGACCCGGCCGGCGCTAAGGCGCTCCTCGATCGCTTCGGCTACGTCGACAAAGACGGCGACGGCTGGCGCGACCTTCCCGACGGCAGGCCGCTCAGGCTGTCGATCGGCTCGGATCCCTCGGCGCTTTCGCGCCAGTACGACGAGCTCTGGCAGCGGAGCCTGAATGCGATCGGGATCCGCGCCGAGTTCGTCAAGCAGAAGTGGCCGGACCTGCTGAAGATGGCGCGCTACGGCCAGCTGCAGATGTGGTTCCTGGGCAACATCAACACGACGCCCGAGGGCTTCGGCTTCATGTCGCTGCTCTACGGCCCGCACTCGGGCTTCGCCAACCTGGCGCGCTTCGACCTGCCGGAGTTCAACCACCTCTACGACGAGGCGCACCGGCTCCCCGACGGGCCGCAGCGCACCGAGATCTTCCGCCAGATGTCGAAGCTCGTGAACGCCTACGCGCCGTGGATGCTCAACGCCTACCGCTACGAGAACGTGGTCGTGCAGCCGTGGCTGCTCGGCTTCAAGCACACGGTGTTCGACTGGCACCCCTGGAAGTACTACGACATCGATCTGAAGCGCCGCGAGGCCGCGGAAAAGTGAGATGAGCAGACTGTTCCGCGCCCTCGCGCCGGTGGCGCTCGGGCTCGCCGTGGGATGCGCGCTCGCCGCCGACCCGGGCAAGGTCCTGCACCTTCCCTTCGTCGCGCCCGAGAACGGATTCGATCCCCAGGCCACCGGCGACCTCTACTCGAACTACGTCAACCGCGAGATCTTCGACCCGCTCTACCACTACGACTATCTCGCACGGCCGTACAAGGTCGTGCCCAACACGGCCGCAGCGCTGCCGGAGATCTCGGCCGACGGCCTGACGTGGACCATCAAGGTCAAGCCCGGCATCTATTTCACCGACGATCCCGCGTTCAAGGGCAGGAAGCGCGAACTCACCGCCGCCGACTACGTGTACTCGTTCAAGCGGCTGATCGATCCAAGGCTGCGCTCGATCAACGCGCAGATTCTCGACGACCGTCTCGTCGGCGCGAAGGCGTTGATCGAGGCGGCGCGCAAGACCGGCAAGCTCGACTACGACGCGCCGATGGAAGGCGCGGTCGCGCTCGACCGCTACACGCTCCGCCTCAAGCTCAACTTTCCCGCCTACGACCTGCTCGCCGATCTCACCAGTTCGGGCACCGGTGCCGTGGCCCGCGAGGTGGTGAGC
>Ga0335077_10000396_pt1 | contig 47581 bp, 40 predicted proteins | sample Lox_Sample_31_FD_207151 | JGI IMG/M metagenome (GOLD analysis project Ga0335077, IMG submission 207151) | Soil microbial communities from Loxahatchee National Wildlife Refuge, Florida, United States - Lox_Sample_3.1 | ecosystem: Environmental > Terrestrial > Soil > Wetlands | place: USA... | reverse complement strand
CCGCATGGATTTGCGCTGCCCAGCCAGAAACTCCAGGAGCGCCGGAATCGCACCGTGCGACGGATCAAAAGGCAGTTCGCCTTGCGGCGCCTGCAACACATCGTAGAGCGCCTTTCCCCGTTTCTTCCCCGCACGTTCCGCCAATCGCACGATGTCTTCGGCTGCAAGGTGCCACGCTGGCGTGGAAAGCACACGCGCGCACGCGATGTCGTCGTACGGAAATGCAATCAACCGCAGATAAGCGAGCACATCGCGAACCAGCGGATGCTCCAGAATGGAGAGTTTCGTGATCACGAAGGGAATCTTGCGATGCGCAAGTTCTTCCACGATTTGATCACGGTGCGCGTGCTGTCGGTACAGCACTGCGAAATCCTTCCAGCGGCGCCCGGCTTTGTGGATGCGCTCCAGTTCGTCGGCCAACCAGGCAGCCTCGTCCTCGGAAGACTCGAGCTCGACAATGCGGATCTTTTCGCCTTCCGGAAGATTCGGGCGCAACACTTTCTTCGGGAATTCCGGGCTTACCTCGTTCATGCCGATGGCTTGCGTGGCCACGCGCAGAATATTGGGCGTGGAGCGGTAATTCTCCGTCAGCGCCACCCGGTATATCGTGGAGTCGTGCCCGTCTTTCCAGTCGGTGAAGCGCTCGAGGAAGAGTTTGAAGCTGCCGAAGGAAGCGCCGCGGAAACGGTAGATGGCCTGGTCATTGTCTCCCACCACGACGACGCTGCGCGATCCATTGCAGAGCAAATGCAGCAATTCCAGCTGCGCGATGTTGGTGTCCTGGAATTCGTCTACCAGGATGTGCTGGAAGCGCTCCTGCAGCTGGCGGCGCTTCTTATCGTCGCGCTTCAGCAGCGCAACCGCCTCGGTGATCAGGCCGTTGATGGCCACGCAGCGCTTTTCACGCAGGATTTCTTCGCTCGCCATATACGCCCGCGCAATTTCCTGCTGCAAAGCGACCTGCTCCGCGCGCTCCTTGTAGGTGTCCTCGTCGAGAGATTCTTTTTCGGATTCCAGTTCGGCGCTCAGTCGATTGGCGTAGGCCTGGTAATCGGCACAAGAAACCAGTTCATCCTGGCAGCGCGAGAAAAACTGAATGAAGTCCGTCAGGAACTGCCCGGGCTCGGCGAGCCGGCGGTATTTTTCCAGTTTCAGCTTCGCCAGATTCCGCCGCAGCAGGATCCAGTGGTCCACAGGTTCAAGCGCCAGGCGGTTCGGGTCGATTTCCTTGAGCAGCGTCTCGCAGAAAGAATGGAACGTGGCGAGCACCACGTTCTTACCACGGTCGCCCACCGCTTTCACAACGCGCGCCTTCATCTCACCCGCGGCTTTTTTGGTAAACGTTAGCCCGAGGATGTTTTCGCCGAGCAGGGAAGCGTCTGATTCGAGCAGATGCCGGATGCGCTCTGTGATCACGCGCGTTTTGCCTGTGCCCGCGCCCGCAATCACCAGCAGCGGTCCGTCGCCATGCGTAATGGCGCGCCGCTGCGCCTCGTTCAGCAGCAGCTCGCCGCTTTCCGGCTTGCCCATGTCAAACAGCGTTTTTGTCATTAAACTCCACTTTACCCGCGAACCGATAAATGAAACCAGGAAAAGGCTGCAATTGCGCCGAAGAGACAGGCGAAACCTGCCGCAAGTAACCAGCGACTCCGGATAAGCAGCTTACCTTGAGGGAAGAGAAGCCTATACTGACGCCAGAGTTCCCAGCTTCGGAATCTTCCGATAAGTGGGAACTGTTTGCCTTGCGGCAATAAGGAGTTCACCTGGGTGAGGATATCCATGTCCAGAACTACAGCCCAAACTATGAAGGTAAAATAGCCAATCAGCAGCGAAACGAAAATAAACCAGCCAAGAAGGATCATCGATTCTTGTCTCGACCGACCACAGCATTCTTGCCTCGCCGGAAAAGAAGTCTTGTAGTTGGCGGCATTCTCCCATCAAAGAAAAATCCTTTGACAGCGTCATTCACATTCGCGCGGAGGTCTTGCCAAGTCTCACCTTGGGTGAAAATATTTTCGCTGAGGCATTCGGCGGAATAACCACCTTGAGGCTCCTCCGTTACTTCGAACACCAATTCATTTGGGTCGACCGAGCTCATTTTGTCCTTAATCACATTTCCTGGAAGTATGCTTCCGTGAAACTTTGATCCATGAAAACTGTCATCATCGTTGGGAAGTCTGGCCGGGGGCGACACGGGAGTTGAACTCCGCGGATTTGTGGCGCGGCACGGTCAGAGCGGTCCACTTGCCGGACTCGGCGGCGAAATGCTTCGCGAGATAGGTGATCTGCCCGATGTGGTAGGCATAGTGGGCGATTTGCCGGTTGATCGCCTGCATCACCGAATGCGGCTCGGTGCGGATCGGCACGCTGCGCGCCAGGTCCGCGTCGGTGAGCGGCTCAAGCGCGTCGAAGACGCACTTCCAGCCTTGTTCCCACATCGCCAGAATCTCCACGCGCGTCTGGGGCGGCGTTTCGAATTCCGAGTCGCGATTACGGTCGGGCTTTTCGCCATCCGAGGTCAAAAAATCCGTCCAGCGCGAACGCATGTTGCCCCACATTTGCTTCACAATCGTGGCGATGGAGTTCGATTCGCCGTCGAGTGTGGCGCAAAGCGCCGCGTCGGGACACCGTTCGATGGCGCGCTCGGCCAGTTTCTTGTAATAGCGAAACAACTCGACGGAATCTTTGATGTACGAGGCAGTGAACTGTTGTGGCATTCCCGCATTGTCTCGCCGCGATGCGTGTAACGCAAGATTCACCGAATCGTAGTAAACTCGAATTCCGTCCGCACCTCTGCCAATCCTCGCTAGGAGAACCCTATGGCAATCGCACAAGCTCTGCTTCCGGAGTTCGACCATGAAATGGCCACCACTCGCAAAATGCTGGAGCGCTTTCCCGAAGACAAAGTGGAATGGCGCCCGCATGAAACCTGCATGACGCTCGGCCGGCTTGCCGGACACGTGGCCGAACTCGCCGGCTGGACCACAGTCACGTTGAATCAGGACAAGCTGGAGATGGATCCGAACAACTACAAGCCAAACATCGTTACTTCGCGGGCCGCGGCGTTGAAGCAGTTCGATGAAACCGTGAGCGCGGCGCGGGCCGCGATTTCCGGCGCCAGCGACGAAACCTTCATGAAGCCATGGACGTTTGTCGCCGGCGGGAAGACCGTGTTCACGATGCCGAAAATCGCGGTGATGCGCTCGTTTGTGATGAATCACCTGATTCATCACCGCGGGCAGCTGGCGGCGTTTTACCGCATTGCCGGCGTGCCAGTTCCGTCGATCTACGGACCGAGCAAAGACGAGCAAATTTTCTGACGCGCGGTACGTCATCATACTTGTAGGGGTCCAGCACCGCTGGACCCCAGCACAATTCGGCCGGGTTTGCTTGGAGGTTTGTCTTATGGATTCGCCGGTGATTCTTTCTGCGGTGCGTACTCCGATCGGGAAATTTCAGGGCGGGCTTGCCGGGTTCAGTGCACCGGAACTTGGCGGCAAGAGTGTGGCGGAAGCCATCCGCCGTGCCGGCCTCGACGCGAAGCAAGCCGATGAAGTGATCATGGGCAATGTGGTGCAGGCCGGCCTGGGGCAGAATCCCGCGCGCCAGGCGGCGCTCAAGGGCGGCTGTGATCCCAAAGTTGCCGCGATGACCATTAATAAGGTGTGCGGCTCGGGGCTAAAGGCCGTAGCGCTTGCCGCACAAGGCGTGCAACTCGGCGAATCGGAAATTGTCGTGGCGGGCGGGATGGAGTCCATGTCGAACTGCCCGTACCTGTTGCCCAACGCGCGTACGGGCTACCGCGTCGGAGACCAGAAAGTCGTCGACTCGATGATCTCGGATGGCCTGTGGGATGCCTACGAAAACTTCCACATGGGCAACACCGGCGAGCTGGTCGCCGAGAAATACGGCATCACTCGCGAGGAGCAGGACAAATTCGCGTTCGAAAGCCACCAGAAAGCGATTCGCGCCCGCAAATCCTGTTTCTTTGAATCGCAAATCCTGCCCATTGAGGTGCCGCAGAAAAAAGGCGAGCCGCTGGTCGTCAAGTACGACGAGTCGCCGCGCGAGGACACCACGCTGCAAGCACTGGCGAAACTGAAGCCGGCATTCAGAAAAGATGGAACCGTGACCGCGGGCAACGCCCCGGGAACAAACGACGGTGCGGCCGCCGTAGTGGTGACGAGCGATCGAATGGCACAGAAGCTCCGCAAGCAGCCGATGGCGCGCATCGTGGCGCAAGCCGTCAGCGGCGTGGAACCGAAGTGGGTGATGATGGCCCCCGTCGATGCGGTGGAAAAACTGCTGGCGAAAACGGGCTGGGATCGCGATAAAGACGTCGATCTCGTCGAGCTCAACGAAGCCTTCGCCGTCGCCGCGATTGCAGTGACGCGGCAACTACGGCTAAACCCGGAAAAGGTAAATGTGAATGGCGGCGCGGTAGCGCTCGGCCATCCGATTGGAGCATCCGGCGCCCGTATCCTCGTCACCTTGCTCTACGAATTGCAGCGCCGCAACCTCAAGCGCGGCATTGCGGCGCTCTGCCTGGGCGGCGGCAATGCCGTGGCCCTCGCGGTGGAACGGAGCTAATCATGGCTCCGGAAGCGGCGGGATCAAAGGCCCATCGCGTATGCCCGTGGTGGATTGGCTACTTTCTGGCGTCTCCCATCCGAAAGCTCTGGCAGGATCCTGGAACAATTCTCGCCCCCTATGTGCGAGAGGGGCAGCGAGTACTCGAGCCCGGGCCGGGCATGGGATTCTTCACGCTGGAACTGGCGCGCCTCGTCGGCCCTAAAGGAAAAGTTTTCGCCGTGGACTTGCAACCCAAAATGATCAGCCGTCTGCAGCGAAGGGCCGCCAAAGCAGGATTGGGAGATCGCATTGATGGCCGTGTGTCATCGGCGGTGTCGCTGGCAATCAGCGATCTGAACGGCACCATTGATTTTATTCTGGCGTTCGCAATGGTGCACGAAATGCCAGAGCCCGGAAAATTCTTTCGCGAAGTTGCGGCGTCGGCGAAGGAAGAGGCAACGCTGCTGCTTGTCGAGCCCAAGGGGCACGTCAAAGATTCGATGTTCGATAACGAACTGAAGCTTGCGAATGAAGCTGGTTTCCAAGCGGTCAGCCGCCCCGCCATCCGTCACAGCCAGTCCGCTCTGTTAAGGTTCTCCCGCGCGCAATCCCAGTAACAATCTTCCAAGCTCGAAAAGGCTAACGCGAAGCAGTTGCGCTCGTCTAAGATGCAACGGCTGGGGGGATCATGAGAACACTTTTTTGTTCGTTGCTGTTCGCAAGCGCGATGATCTGCAATGCGGGCATCTTTGCTAGAGAAATGCCCACGGCTGCTCAGGAAGCCAATCCCAACGTCGCCGGGCGATGGATCGTCACCGCGGATTTCTACGGCTCGCCTCTGCTTTTCACGTTGGAACTGAAGCAGGACGGCGAAAAGCTCACCGGCAATTTCGACGGTGACAAGCTCGAGGGAACCCTGAAAGAGGCGTCGATCTACTTCCTTGCGAAGGACGAACATGGCGGGACCGAAGAAGCAAAAGCCACGGTAAAAAACGAGAGCCTGACTGGCAGCATAATTTTCGTCAGCGGCGACGACCCTTCGCGTCCGGAGACACACACATTCACTGCTACGCGCGTACCGCCGCGCCCCACCGGTCCGGCTCAGCGCCACGACTTCACGCCAACGGTTTTTTACCGGCAATTTTCGGCGGCGAACAAACCGGTTTTCACCGTAAATCCGGGGGACACCATTCACACCACTACGGTCGACGCCGGCGGAAACGATGAAAAAGGGGTAACCCGCGTACTCGGCGGCAATCCGGAAACCGGCCCGTTCTATATCGAGAGCGCGGCGCCAGGCGACACGTTAGCGGTGCATATTACGCGACTCAAGCTAAATCGCGATTGGGCCATCAGCGACGACTATCTGGTCGATCGAGCGACCGACCGCGACCTCGCCGTGAAAATGAAAGACAGCGGCAAGGATGTTCGCTGGCATCTGGATATCGAGAAGGGCCTAGCGTCCCCGGAAAAACCTGGCGAACATATGACTCACTACATCGTGCCGGTCAAGCCGATGCTTGGCTGCGTCGGAGTGGCGCCGAATCCGGCAAGCGCGGCGCCGGGCACCGGTGATTCCGGCCGCTTCGGCGGCAACATGGATTTCAACGAGATCGTTGAAGGGGCAACCGTGTACTTGACCGTGAATGTTCCGGGCGCACTTTTGTATGTGGGCGATGGGCATGCCTTGCAGGGAGATGGCGAGCTGAACGGCAACGCGCTGGAAACTTCGATGGATGTCGAGTTCACGGTCGACGTAATTCCCGGGAAACATATTCCCGGGCCGCGCGTCGAATCCGCGAACTACATCATCGCCATGGGACTGAGCGGCTCGCTCGACGATGCGCTTCGGCAAGCCACGGCGAACATGGCGTCGTGGCTCGGGGACAAGTACAAACTGACGCCGTCCGAACTGGCCCAAGTGTTGGGCACTGCCTCCGAATACAAAGTGAGTGAAGTGGCGGATCGCAACGTCGGGCTGGTCTTGAAGATCAACAAAGAACGGCTGCAGGGATTGCAGCCGGCCGCGAAGTGAACAAGAAGCCCACGGCACGCCGATGTGCACGCCGTGGGACACCGGGAAACTTAGGGATTCGTGGCGGGGGCGGCATCGGCCGACGGTTTCGGCGCGTGCGTCAGTTCCGTGGCACAGAAGGGGCAGAACTTGTCGCTGTCAGAAACCTCGTGCTGGCACTGCGGGCAGGCCGGGTGCAGGTTGTACTTGCAGTTGGGACAGAAGTTGAACCGCGCGTTGACGACGGTGGAACATTGCGGGCAATTATAGGGCAGCGGTTCGCGCACCAGCAGGTAGATGATCAGGCCGATGAACATGTACGCGGGCGAAAGGATCAGCACCAGCAGGGTCCACAGTGCCGGATTCATGCCGCGGCGTTTCGCGTCACGATACACGTAGCCCAGCATGAACAGGAAGATGGAAACGAAGATCGCCACTGCGGTGATTGCGCCCGCCAGCGCCAGATAAGAAAGAAATGGCATCGAGCGGAAACTGTCGTCAGGGAAAATCGTACCGTTCGACCGAAAGTTGTAGTCATTGATGGACATTCCGATGATGATCGCCAGGATGTACAGGGTCAGGCAGGTCCATACCAGCCACTTGGGGATGACCCGCAACTCCTGCGTGAATTTGGCACGCTCGCGCTTGCGGCGGAAGCGGATCAGGCGAAGACGTTCACTGAATGCGTCAGACATAGTTTCCTCTCAAAACACCAACTACTCGAAAACAGGTCACTGCAAACTCTACGCGCGGCTGCTGGTGGCGCGCTGGTGAAGCACGGCGGCGACCGCAATCAGCGCCGGCACCGCCCACCACAACACAAAACAAAATTCGAGCACCGGCTTCGGCAGATTCGCCCATTCACCCACCCAGGCAAATCCGCGCCATACCAGCGGAGCGCTGAAGATGCCGAGCAGCCAACTGGCTGCCGTGATGATCCAGAGCAGCGCGTTGCTCGACGACACTTCGATCGACTGCTGCGCGCGCAAGCGGAGCCGCAATTGCGTCCGCGCGGCCAGATCGCTCGGCACCGCCACCGGAACGGATCGCAGCCCGCTGAGCAGTTCGCGCATGGTGGCAACTTCGCGGGCGCATTCGATGCATTCCCGCAGGTGCGCGTCGAGCCAGGCCTGGTCAGCGGGAGAAATTCCTTCCACCATCGACTGCGAGAATAACTGCAGCGCTTTTGTGTGCGGGGTATCGTTCATGCGGCACCTCCCGGCAACGCCGACTTCAGCGCTTCGAGGCCTCGATATAACCGCGACTTCACCGTGGAGATCGGCGTCGCGAGCACCGTGGCGATTTCTTCCAGCGGCAGTTCTTCGTGGAACCGCAGCAGCAATACTTCGCGGTAATACGGCGCGATCTTCAGCAGCGAGAGCTGCACCGTTTTTTCGTTCTCGCGTGTCACCAGCATCTGCAGCGCCGAGACTGACCGCTCATCCGGCGGATCGTAGGACTGCTCTGATTCGGGATTGCCCAAGTCCTCGAGGCTGGCGATCTTCTTCCGCCGCGAAACGTCGATCACCAGGTTGCGCGCGATGGTGAACAGCCACGATTCGAACTTGTTCTTGGCGTTGTACTGGTGGCCGCGCTCCAGCACGCGCACCCAGGTCTCCTGAAACAAATCTTCCGCCAGCGCCGGGTTGCCGGTCAGGAAGAGCAGGTAACGATACAGCCGCTGCTGGTATTGCTCGATCAGCCGGTCCAGCACTTCCGGATCACGTCGGCGAAGGCCAGCGGCCAGCAATTGCGTGTCGTCGGTCATGAGCCCCGCGAAGAGTAGCGGCGACCTCGAAGCAGTAAGGGTAAATGCCTGTGCGCTCATACTACCCTGTATACGGCCCACACGGTAAAAAAGACGCACCTCCGCCAAAGGCACTAACCCGTTTGTTCCCATCTGGTTGTGCAGCCCTCTCTCGACGCGAAGTCGCTGTGTGCCGGGCAGTGAATCGACGTATACTCTCGGGTGCCTATTTAACGTTGGGACCGATCACATGCTCCTGGGCAAGGGGACTCGAGAAATGAAAACTGCAGTGAGGGGTGTCGTTCAAGGCTGCGTCGTTGTGCTTTGTCTGGCCTCGGCCTGTTCGTCCGTCCGCGGACAGGGACTCGATTATCCGCAAGCGCGGAAGGTGGATCAGGCGGACGACTACCACGGCACCAAAGTGGCCGATCCGTATCGCTGGCTGGAGGACGACAATTCCGCGGAGACCGCCAAGTGGGTGGAAGCGGAAAACAAAGTCACCTTCGCGTATCTCGACAAGATTCCCTATCGCGTGGAAGTCAAAAAGCGCCTCGATGTGCTGTACAACTATGCGAAATACACGCCGCCGGTACGACGCGGAGAGTTGCTGTTCTTTACGAAGAACGACGGCCTGCAGAACCAGAATGTGGTGTATGTACAGAAGGGGCTGGACGGCGCGCCCGCGGTGCTGCTCGATCCCAATCAATTTTCGGCAGACGGCACGACGCGCATGGGCAGCTTTGAAGTTTCGCACGACGGCCGCTACGCCGCGTACGGCAAGCAGGTCGGGGGATCGGACTGGCAGGAAGTGCACGTGCTCGACGTCGCGACAAAAAAAGACCTGTCCGACGATTTGAAATGGATCAAGTTCGGCGGCGCGGCGTGGGCCGGCAATGGATTCTTCTATAGCCGATTCGACGAGCCGGAAAAGGGGCACGAGCTCTCGACCAAGAACGAATTTCAGAAGGTGTACTTCCACAAGCTGGGCGATCCGCAGTCGGCCGACCAGTTGGTGTACGAAGATAAGGCCAACGCCCAGCGCTTCCATTTTGTGGGCACCACCGACGACGAGCGCTTCGCCATTCTGGTGGTTTCCGACCGCGGCAAAGGCAAGCGAGGCAACGCGCTATATTTCCGTGACCTTTCAAAAGGCGACAAGACGTTTACGCCTATCGTCAGCGAGATTACCGACGACACCTACGACGCAATCGACAACGATGGCGACAAGCTGTTCATCTACACTGATCACGGCGCGCCGAATCACAGAGTAGCGGTATTCGACACCGCGAACCTGAAAGCTCCGTGGAAAGACGTGATTCCCGAGAAACCGGAGTCCCTGGAAAGCGTGCGCGCGCTGGGCGGCAAGCTGTTTGCCACCTACCTGAAGGATGTGGCCAGCCACGTCTACGTTTACAGCACCAACGGCCAGCTGGAAAATGAAATTGCCTTACCGGGAGCGGGAACGACCAGTGGTTTCCTGGGTGGCCGCACTGACAAGAACGCGTTCTTCCTCTATTCGTCGTTCAATTATCCTTCCACGGTGTTTCGTTACGAGCTGGCGACGAAACAGGCCGGCGTCTTCAAAGCGCCGGAGATTCCCGGCTTTCATCCCGACGACTACGAAACCAAGGAAGTTTTCTATCACAGCAAAGACGGCACGCGCGTTCCGATGTTTCTCGTCTACCGCAAAGGCTTGAAGCTCGACGGCAAGAATCCGACGCTTTTGTACGCCTACGGCGGCTTCAACATCACCCTGGCGCCAAACTTCAGCCCGTTGCGCCTCGCGCTGCTCGAACAGGGTTTCGTTTACGCTTCGGCAAATCTGCGCGGCGGCGGCGAATACGGCGAGAAATGGCACGAAGCCGGAACGAAACTCAGAAAGCAAACTGTGTTCGACGACTTCATCGCCGCGGCGGAATGGCTCATCGCGAACAAGTACACTTCTTCGGAACATCTGGCCATCAACGGTGGCTCCAACGGGGGCTTGCTGGTTGGCGCGGTGATGAACCAGCGGCCGGATCTTTTCCGTGTGGCGGTGCCTCAGGTCGGCGTGATGGACATGCTGCGCTTCCAGAAATTCACCATCGGGTGGAACTGGGCCGCGGACTATGGCTCGAGCGACAACGCCGACGAATTCAAGGCCATCTATGCGTACTCGCCGCTGCACAACATCAAACCTGGCGCGAAATATCCCGCCACGCTGATCGCCACCGCCGATCACGACGACCGCGTCGTGCCTGCGCACTCCTTCAAGTACGCCGCTACGTTGCAAGCGGAAGCCAGCAAGGAGAATCCCGTGCTCATCCGCATCGACACCATGTCCGCCCACGGCGCCAGCAGCACATCGAAAGCCATCGCGCTCACCGCCGATATCTATTCCTTCATTTTCTGGAACCTCGGCGTCGCGCCGAAGTATTAGGGAACCGGGATGTACTGTCCGCGATGCGGTACCGAATACCGGGAGGGCTTCACGCACTGCACCGATTGCGACGTGGACCTGGTGTGGGAACCGCCGCAGAAGGCCATCGTGGCGAGGCACACCGACGAATGGGGCCATGTGCACGACACGGTTCCCGGCGAACCCGGCGACCCAAACTCCGATCCGTTCTGCTCGTTCTGGAAAGGCGACGATGCGCGTGTCCACGCGGAGTTGTGCGAGGTCCTCGACGAAGCCGCCATCCCGCACAATACCGTGTTCCGCCGCGACCATCTTTTCAATTTGACGAACTACCCGGCCTACGAAGTGGGCGTGCCGTTCTCCATGTTTCAGCGCGCTGAGAATGCGGTGAAGGAAGCTTACGGCACGGACGACGTGGAAGAGGTCGGCGCAAGCGAACTACAAGGCCGCGCCTTGCCTGAGCGTTCCAGCGCGCCGCAAAGACTCCCCGCCACGCTGACCCCGCCGATTGACGAGGACATTCCTGGGCCGCCAAACGCCGGCGAGCCGGGCGATTGGTTCCCCGAAGACGCCACAGTGAAGGTGTGGTCTTCGGGAGGCCGCAGCGAAGCGCACACGGAATTTCTGGTCGCCGCGCTGCATGAAAACGGGATTCACTGCCGCGTGGACCATCTCGCGCGCAATGACGAGCTTTGCGTGCTGCCGGAAGACGCGGACCGTGCCCGCGAAATCGTGCAGGAAGTGGTGGAAAATCGACAGCCGGAAGAGTGATTTTCACCGTGGAAAGCAGGCCCTACAGCTTGTTGTGGGCGGCTTTTCGCTTCGCCTCTCGTTCCGCCTTTCGCCTGGCCATCTCTTCATGAAACTTCACCATCATCGCGTCCCACGTCGGCTGCAGCTGGTTGGGATCGCGAACGCACTGAAGAAAAATCTGGCGAGTATCCGCCATGGGCGCTCCGCCGAAAGTCCGCCGTGCCCCAGGCAGGGGAGGTCCCAGGGGATCACCGGCGGGTGGGATCACTTCCGGCAGTTGAATCGCATACATGCTTCCGGCGGCGAGTTGCTCGTGGGGATAGTTGAGCAGCCACAGGCAATTGGCGCCATCCTCGATCATGGCCGCTGACACTACGGCCCATTGCCCCGCATTCGCTTGTGTTGCCGTTTGGCAATCCCAGAATTCCGCCTCCGGAACGTACACCGAAGGCTCGATAAAGCCGTACTCGTCAAGGAATATGTGCTTGATCCCGCGTTTTTGCACGAATCGCTCCGCCTCCGGTAATGCCTGGTTCCAATCCAGATTCGAATCGTTAACCAAGGTATAGGCGGGCCGGCCAAAGCTGAGGTGATTCAAATACGGCATGAAGAAGGGATAGTGCCGGGCGATCGTGACCATCGAAATCACGGCCAGCAGGGCGTAGGCCGCCATCAGCACCCGCGCCCCGGACCAGCCATGTCCGAGGAGTAGCGACAGGACGCGCGGCACAGGAGCGAGCAACAGAATGAGCAGCAAAATCGGAATGGTGAAGTGCCGGATGCTGATGGTCATCGGGCTAATCAGGCAAAAGGCGGTGAACACGATCAAGAATGTCCAAATCGCCCGCCAATGAAACATCTTGTCGCTGGGTATCGGTGACGCCGACTCCAGCTTGCGCCGCGCGGTCCACGCCAGTGGGATCGTCAGCGTCAACATCAGCAAAAATGCCAGCGTCGACTTCAGGACGAACAGAACCGGAAAATAGAACCACACGCCGCGTGGGTAATTGTGGCCCAAAATAAACGTTGCCCGCGGCGAGCTCATGGCAAAGATGCCCACTCCCCGCAGATACAGCCACGCCGGCATCAGCAGCCGTCGCAGCGCCAGCGCCGGCCAGCTATGACCGAATATCTGCAGCGAGTCGCTCGGCTGGTTCCACGAAAAAATGAGATAGAGGACATACGCTGCGCCGGCCGCGACCAGAACCCCTTTCCACATCGCCCGCCCGCGTAGTTTCTGCCACGCGCGCAGTTCCGCTTTCTCTGTGGGCAGTCCGGGAAGGGGCATCCAGCGCAAGCTCAGCCGGAACGCAAGGATACAGAAGAACAGCAGGCCGGCGGAATATTTGGAAAGAACCGCGGCCGCGAAACAAAGTCCAAACACAATGATGTTCGCTCGCGAGGGCGAACGCCACAGTTCCGCGAAGCGCCACAGCGTCAACAGCACAAAGAGCGCAACCGGAATGTCCGTGAGTACCAGCGGTCCGAACACCAGGAAGGCGGGAGTGGAAACGAACGCGGCCAGGCACAGCAACCCGCCCCACGACCCGCCCAGCTCCGTTGCGTAGCGATAAACGAAATAGCCCAACAATATCGTCAGCAACAGCATCGGCAACCGGGCCCAGGCCACCGTCGAGTAAGGATTGTTCCATTTCAACGCCACCGCGTGGCCCCACGCCCATTCGCCCATCATGTTTCCGAAAATACTGCCGCTGAAGCCCCACGATGGATCGGAATAATCGGTGTGGACTCCGCGCAGCACCAGCGGAAGCGCCGCCAGAATTTTCGGGAGCGCGGGATGTTCCTGATTCATGCGCAGGTCGAGTCTCTGAAGGTAGCTGACACCCGCACCGATGTGCGCAACTTCATCTACGGTGATGGACTCTCGCAGGGCGGCGCCGCCGGCCAGTACCGCCATCAGAAAAAGTAAAAGAGCAGCGAACACGTGATGGATATGCTTCATGGTCAGCAACTCTCGCAGAAAATTCTCGAGAAGATGAGGAGGGGAGCGGCGAGGGGAGCGACCAAGCCGAGCGAGATGACACCCCGGATTCCCTCGGCAACCTTAGTCTTTACATAACCTGGCACCCAACAATGTGAATACGCACACGCATCGCCGGATGTTTCGCCGTAAATCCGGCTTGACTTGGCGGCCTCCTCGCGGCACGCTTGGCTCCCCGCTTTCCCACCCGGAGGCCTCCATGAAAAACGCCGCGGTCGGATTTCGTCCGCACTCAGGCTGGACCGCGCTGGTTGCCGTGTCATTGGAACGCGGCAAGCCGGTAGTGCTGTTGCGCGAACGCGTGCATCTCGTGAAGACGTTTAATTACGCTTTTCGGCAACCGTACCACACTGCCGCCAAAGCGCCGCTGGAAGAGGGCCAGGCCTTCATCGCCCAGGTGCGGGACGAGGCGCGCCAGCTTGCCTATCGCGCGCTGCGGCAGGTCCAGGCGAAGCTCGGCGACGCCGATTATCGATTGACCTGCAGCGGACATCTCGAAGGAGGGGGGCGAATGCTGCCCGGGCTCGAGAAAATCCTGGCCGCGCATCCCCTGATTCACACTGCCGAGGGCGAATTCTTCCGCGAAGTGCTGCTTCATGCCAGCAAGAAGTTTGGCCTCACGCAATTTCAAGTGAAAGAGAAAGATCTGCTGCCGCACGCCTCTGTTGCGCTTCGCCGCAAAAAGGAAAAACTGCAAACGCAACTCACGGCACTCGGCAAGCCGCTGGGCCCGCCTTGGTCCCAGGACGAGAAATTCGCTACGCTCGTCGCCTGGCTCGCGTTGCATCCGCCTTCGCCGCGGCGCACGAAGGCAGCTTGACCAGCGCGTGACACAGCAGGCAGGACAGTGGAGGTAGCGGTATAATCCCGAGGCGAGGCAGACAAACTCCGAATACATGGCGAACGCCACAAAAATTCACTGGATTCGCGCCGTGCTGGCAGGAATCCTCGCCGAATTAGCAGTTTTCGCCATCGTGTTTCCCACACGTCATTTCTTTGGTCAGCGCGCGTTTCTGGCATCGATTCTGATTGCCTCCGCGCTAATGCCATTTTTGTTTGCGTTGTGGGTTGGCCGGCACATTCAATCGCTTTTTCTGCTTCACGGATTGTTGGTCGGCCTGGTGGCAGCTCTGTTTTATCTGGGCTTGGCATGGGGGCAGCCGCAACCTCTGCTTTACCGCGTCGCGCATGGGTTGAAGATCGTGGGCGGGGCGTGTGGCGGCATTGTGGCTTCGCGCCGGAAGCCAACCGAGGGATAACTTGTGACGATAGACTCGATCAAGACCGTGGCAGTGTTGGGCGCGGGAACCATGGGCAACGGCATAGCCCACGTGTTTGCGCGCGCGGGCTACTGCGTGATTCTGCGCGACGTGGAAGAACGCTTCCTGCAACGCGGCATGGACACCATCGGCAAGAATCTCGATCGCGAAATCAAGAAAGGGAAACTGGCGGAAGCGGACAAGCCCGGCGTGCTGGCGCGGCTGAAACCGACCACGGACATGGCCGCCACTGCCGGGGCCGACTTCGCCGTTGAAGCGGTTCCCGAAAAGATCGAAATCAAGCGCGCGGTGTTAACGGAAGCGGATCGCTTGCTACGCCCTGAAGTGATCCTCGCCAGCAATACCTCCTCGATTTCCATGACCGCACTCGCCGCCATGACCAAACGTCCCCAACGCTTCGTCGGCATGCACTTCATGAATCCCGTGCCGATGATGGTGCTGGTGGAAGTGATTCGCGCGCTGCAAACCGGCGACGAAGCCTTTGCGATGACCATGGAACTGGCGAAGAAGCTCGGCAAAACGCCGGTGGCGGTGAATGACGCGCCGGGATTCGTTTCAAACCGCGTGCTCATGCCGCTCATTAATGAAGCCGCCTACACCGTTATGGAAGGTGTGGCGACGGCGGAATCCGTTGACGCGGTGATGAAACTCGGCATGAACCACCCGATGGGCCCGCTGGAGCTTGCCGACTTCATCGGCCTCGACGTGTGCGTCGATATCATGCACGTGCTGCTTGAAGGTCTCGGCGATCCCAAATACCGCGCCTGCCCTCTGCTGAAGAAATACGTCGCCGCCGGCTGGCTCGGCCGCAAATCCGGCCGCGGCTTCTATTCGTACACCTGATATCGCGGCTATCCCTGGCTATAAGTGAATCCGAGCCAAGTGGCAGGGTTCCCAGGGCGAACACAGGGCGAAAATACTGTTTGCTTTTTGTTCGCCTTTCCGCTATCGTGGCCCTGTCAGTTTTCAACAGGTGCCCTATGACCGATCTGCGGACCGCTGTGCCAACCTGCATCGAACGTGAGAGACTCGCTTTTGAGCTGTTGGAAGTGCGGACGCGGGGCCAGTACTTGACCCGTCTGCGCAGCCTGAGCCGGGAAGAGCGTGCCGAGTGGGACCGGCGGGAGCGGACGGCCCTGGCCAGCCTGGTCGATCACGACCTGGAGCATAGGTGTAACGGTTGAAGACATTGTAGGGCGAGAGGGAAAAAAGGGGCTAGCATTCGCAAGTACGAAATGGTAATATTCCTCTAACGTAACACAGCGGAGGAGCGGCGCCGTCCCAGCGCTGTTTCGTGAATGCAGTCCTGGAAGCCCAATCGCTCAAATTCCTAATTTCCTCCACCGAGGTGTGAAGATGACGGATGAACGGTCAAAGTTGCTGGAAGCGGCGATCTCGCAGATCGAAAAGTCCTACGGCAAGGGCTCGATTATGCGGTTGGGCAGCAAAGATGTGCTGGTGCCGGTGAATGTGATTCCGTCGGGCTGCCTCTCGCTCGATGCGGCGCTGGGTGTGGGCGGATTTCCCCGCGGACGTGTGATTGAAGTTTATGGGCCGGAATCCGGCGGTAAGACGACACTGACGCTGCACGTGATTGCCGAAGCCCAGAAATTGGGCGGCCAGGCCGCGTTCATCGACGCGGAACATGCGCTCGATCCCACGTATGCACGCAAGCTGGGCGTGGATGTCGACAATTTGCTGGTCTCACAGCCGGACCACGGCGAACAGGCCCTGGAAATCGCGGAGACGCTGATCCGTTCGGGCGGCGTCGACGTAGTGGTCGTTGACTCGGTCGCGGCCTTGGTGCCGAAGGCTGAGCTCGAAGGGGAGATGGGCGAGCCGCAGATGGGCTTGCAGGCGCGGTTGATGTCGCAGGCGTTGCGCAAACTTACTGCCATCGTTTCGAAATCGAAGACCTGCCTGATCTTCATCAACCAGATCCGCGAAAAGATTGGCGTGATGTTCGGCAACCCGGAAACCACCACCGGCGGCCGCGCGCTGAAGTTCTACGCTTCGATGCGCGTCGATATCCGCCGCATCCAGGCCATCAAGGAAGGTGATCGCGTGGTGGGCTCGCGCACGCGCGCCAAGGTAGTGAAGAACAAGGTAGCCGCGCCGTTCCGCGAAGCCGAATTCGACATTGTCTACGGCGAAGGCATTTCCCGCGAAGGCGATCTGCTCGACCTCGGCGTCGATAAGGGCATCATCGAGAAGAGCGGCACGTGGATGAGCTATGGCGGCGAACGCATGGGCCAGGGCCGCGAAAACGCGCGCATTTTCCTGAAGGAAAATAGGGATATTCGCGAAAAAATCGAAAACGCCCTGCGCAAGAAAATGGAAATCCCGGTCAGCACGAATCCGAACGCCGCGGCGACTCCCGGCGCGAACGGTCATGCCAACATCCCGGCCGAAAAGCCGCCGATGAAGGCGGCCGCCGCCGCAGGTATCGACGCGAAAGGAAAACCAGCGCGCTAGCCATCAACAATCTCTTCGAAGAAAGAGCGGGCGGGGCGGGGAAGGGTGACCCCACCCGTTTCTTTTTTGCGCACGTTTCGGAGGCCTCCCCAACGTGCACAACGAACAGGATGATCAGGGCAAGCTGCTTCGCGTGAAGCTCTACACCATTCCGTCCCGCTAGGCTGTGCCAGGATTCAGGGGTTTAGAACAGCTGGACAGGTGCGGCCTGCACGCACGTCCAGTCGTTCATAAGAAAGCACATAACCTCGTACTGGGCCACCTTATCTATTGCGCCGCTAGAACCAAAATCCGTAAACTACGTCTCAGTTTGTGACACATGCCGCTGTTTGGAGATGAGAACCGGAGTGTGAGACAGTAGATAAGTACTTTGAAATCTGACATCCAGGCGATTGGTCGCCGGGATGCTATCGACGAAGGAGTTGACCTCGCTGGCTGGCTTTAGTAGATTCGCTCGAAGCCATCCCAGAACTACGGAGAGTCACTTCAGGGTCAAGGGCTGAATGATCACGGACTTGGGAAAAACTATCGTTACCGCGTTGCTTGTTTCAACGCTTGCTTTACCCCTCCCGGCTGCGGAGCCGGGCGCAAAACCAGTCGTCAGCACTAATTCCAAGTCCACGTCCAAATCGAAAGCCAAATCCAAATCGCGTCATAAGCTTGTGCCCTCGAGATACAACGGCTATGCCCCGACCTACGCGGATTCGGTGAGCGCCGATGATCCCACTTACGATGATCCCATCGTGCGTCAGGCCGCTGTCGACGCGCTTGGCCGCTACAATGGTTCGGTGGTCGCGGTCGATCCGCACACTGGGCGCATCCTCACAGTCGTAAACCAGAAAGTTGCTTTCAGCGACGGCTACATTCCTTGCTCCACCATCAAGCCCACCATCGCCGTCGCTGCTCTCGAAGAAAACGTGATTACCAGCGACACCATGTTGAAAGTGGGCCGCCGCAAGTACATGAATTTGACCGAAGCCCTCGCGCATTCGAACAACGTCTTCTTCGAAGAACTCGGCCGCCGCATGGGTTTCGACACCGTTTCAAAGTACGGCCGCCTGCTCGGCCTCGGTGAACTCGCCGGCTACAACCTGCCGGATGAACATCCGGGCTCGTTCCCGACGCAGCCCCCGGCATTCGGCGGCGTGGCGCGAATGTCCAGTTTCGGTGAAGGCATCCAAATCACGCCGCTGCAGCTGGCGGCCCTCGCCGCTGCGTTTGCAAACGGTGGCACGCTCTATTACTTGCAATACCCCCATACGCAGGAAGAAGCGGAAAATTTCGAGCCAAAGGTGAAGCGCGATCTTAACATCGGCAATGTTCTCCCCGGAGTTCGTGAAGGCATGCTTGCCGCGGTTCTGTATGGCACGGGCCGTCTGAGCTTCGACGCCGGTGGTGACGAAACGCCGCTCGGCAAGACCGGCACCTGCGACGATCACACGAATCCGTCGCGCATCGGCTGGTTTGTCAGCTATGCGGATGAAACCAATCCCCGAATTGCTCTGGCGGTTCTGCTGCGCGGTAATACCCGCCGGGTGAAGGGCCCGACTGCCGCTCAAGTGGCGGGCGGAATCTATCGCCGCTTGCGCGAACAGAATTATTTCGCCGAGCCCAAGCAGATGGCTGCGCTTCACACTAGCGCAGGTAAGTAGGAATTCCCGATCATTTGAGACAGAAAGATCCGTCAGGTGGCCGGAGTCTGTTTACTCGAGCTTTTTAGCCGATGGTACGGCCGCGCGGGCGGGCTTTCACGTGAACGGAAAGTACCGGGGCTTGCAGATTCATGTGCGTGTCAAAGCACCGGTCGCAAAGCTGCAGGCAGAACTGATCCTCGCTCTTCGCCCGGAAACTGCGGTGGCACTGATGGCAGGTACAAATCTTCTCGTGATGCGTCTGTTCGCTGGCGTGAACTTCGGGATGGACTTCGATCATTATGGCTCCCCCATCCTGAAGATGGGCAAATCACTTGCCATGGCGTGCTATTGAAGCGAAAAGACTTATCGGATTGCGACATTGCCAAAATGTGTGTTTTCGCGCATCACTTCCCGCGAAATCCCCCCTGGGGCCCCGTGAAGCTTTGAGCGCCGTCGGACTCCGAAACCTTTGACGTGCGCCTCGCGATGAGACAAAAGAATAAGCGTACTGTATTCTGAAGTGCGTTTGGGTGATCAGTCGCGGGGGCGATTCGTCCAAGCAGTCGACATCCTTGGGGGAAATTTGAGCCGCAGCTTTCTTTGGGTTCTGGGAATCATTCTGGCCGTGGGAGTCCTGGTGAATGGATATCTAGTCCGCCAGCGACACGAAAACGAAAAAACATTTCAGGATGAAGTGAGCCTTGCGCGGGCGGAAGCCGATCGCATTCGGGCGCAAGTGGTGGTGCCCACCACGCAGCGCCTGCCGGCGGGCCAGAATTTTGCCGGTGCTCTGGAGCGATTCGGGTTGACGGCCTCGGAAGCCGCGGGAGCTACCGCCGCCGCGCAACAAGCTTTCAATCTACGCCAGTTGCGCGCGGGCAACACCGTCGTCGTCGGCCGCTCCGTCATCGGCGAACTTCGCGAGATCAATTACAAGATCGATGCCGACCGCATGCTGCATATCGTTCCGGGTTCACCGAGCTTTTCCGCCGAAGTGAAAAATATCGCCACGCATATGGAAGTCGAGTCCGTCGGCGGCCAGCTGGACGATTCGCTTTTCAACGCGGTGGAAGATTCCGGGGAGTCTGCCGAAGTCGCCATGCACCTGGCGCAAATCTTTGGCTACGACCTGGATTTCTACACCGATCCGCGCAAGGGCGATACCTTCCACATCGTCCTCGAGAAAAAGAAATACGCGAATGGCGAGCTCGCCGGCTACGGCAGAATCTTAGCGGCTGAGTACGTCAACAACGGCAGGAGGTATCAGGCGCTGCTCTTCCATGATGACCAAGGCCGTCCTGCCTACTACACGGCGGAAGGGAAGTCCCTGCAGAAAGCGTTCCTGCGCTCGCCGCTGAAATTCGCCGCGCCTGTCACCTCGCATTTCAGCAAAGCGCGCTTCCATCCCATCCTCAAAGCCACGCGCCCGCACCTCGGCACCGATTACGGCGCTCCCGTGGGCACGCCGGTGCAATCCATTGGCGCTGGCCGCGTCGAATTTGCGGGACGCAAGGGTGGCGACGGCAACATGGTCAAAATCGTCCACTCGCAGGGCTACCAAACCATGTACCTCCATTTATCGCGAATCTTCGTGCATGTCGGCGAGCGCGTGGAAATCGGCAAGACCATCGGCCTCGTCGGCATGACCGGCCTCGCCACCGGCCCGCACCTCGACTTCCGCATCGAGAGAAATGGTCAGTTCCTCAATTTCGAAAGGCTCGGCCTGCCTCCCTCCGAGCCCGTCTCCAAAAAGAACATGCCCGAATTTGCCGAGGTCCGCCAACAGTGGCTCCCCCTACTCGAGCATTCGGACCAATTGCAAGCGCAGAATCCATCTGCGTCAAACACGCGCTAATTCGTTCTTTGATTCTCTCCGCGTTTCTTGTACCTCGCGTAGATCATCAACCCGATGAGGAACATCGCGGCTTCCAGAGCGGTGGCCTCGGCAGCGCTGATGTGGTTATACAAGCCGAAGGCCATTCTCGGGGAACCGGCGAAAAACAGAGGGAGATCGGGCGGCAAAGCGTGTCCGTAATCCCACGTCCAGGTTCGCCAAGAAAAACTGGAAAAGGGAATTGGATGCGACACCAGGTCCAGCACCCAATGGCTGGCGATCATGGCTCCGACCACCATCCCTGCCCGATAATCGCGATAGATCGCTCCCACCAAAACGGCGGTTACCGCGGACCAAACGAGGCTCATGAACAGGCCGTGAGACCACGAGGTGGGATCGCTTGCACCGCAAAGTGCCAGCGTCATGAACAGAAGATCGAGCGACATCGTTGCGAGCAATAACACGAAAAGAGGCACTCGCGGCGCCAACGGCTTGGCCGCCAATCCTGCGGCGAAGTGTCCAAGCAACCCCACCACATCCTCCGCGCTTACGCTTCATCATAGTTCAATCTTCCGTTTACGTGGCTATCCGATATCCTTTGTGGTTTCCGGTGCATCTATGAGGTGTTCCCACGCGATAGCATCAGCAAGAGAATGGTCGCTGGGCCGAACGTTGCGTTAGACTCTTTCTCCCCGGAGGTTTCCATGTCCATTCGGCCTGTGAAGCGGCTGATTCAATCCAAGCCCACCCGCGAAGGCGCGGGCGTGCACCTTCGGCGCGCCTTCGGATTCGGCAATACCTCGGACTTCGATCCGTTCCTGCTGCTCGACGATTTTCGCAACGATGTGCCCGAGGACTATCTCGCCGGTTTCCCCTGGCACCCGCATCGCGGCATCGAAACCATCACCTACGTTCTTGCCGGTACCGTCGAACATAAAGATAGCCTCGGCAATGCCGGCGCCATCGCGCCTGGCGACGTGCAATGGATGACCGCGGGCAGCGGCATCATCCACCAGGAAATGCCCAAGGGCGACGAAGTCGGCCGCATGCACGGCTTCCAGTTGTGGGCTAATCTTCCTTCGTCGCTCAAAATGACTTCGCCGCGCTACCAGGAAGTGAAATCACCGGAGATTCCCGACGTCGCCGATGACGACGGCACCAGCGTGCGCATCGTTTGCGGCAACTTCTGGGGCAAGAAAGGCCCCATCGACGGCATCGCCGCCGATCCTATCTATCTCGACGTCACCGTTCCTCCCGGCAAACGCAAAGTTCTTCCGGTCGAGACCACGCGCCACGCTTTTGCCTACGTTTTCGCCGGCTCCGGCAAATTCTGCAACGCTTCCGATCCCCTCGCCGTTCCTACGGAACCCGTCGGCTGGCCCGACACCAAGCCGCCCTCAGAAGCCGCCAATCGCTCCCTCATTCTTTTCGATCGTGGTGATGAAGTAATGGTTCAGGCGGGCGACGACGGCGTCCGCTTCCTGCTCGTTTCCGGCAAGCCGCTGGAGGAACCGGTGGCGTGGTACGGACCGATCGTCATGAGCACTCAGGAACAATTACGTCAGGCGTTCGACGAACTCGATCGCGGCACGTTCCTTAAGTCAAAAGGAAAAGGGCAGGCTTAGGCTCTACCGGGAAGTAATCGTGGCGCCGCGTGCGTCCACACTTCCTGGATAATGGCGTACAAAAACGCCGTGGAGAGCCCGAACAGAATCCATCCATTCAGCGCTTCGAGGGAGCCCATCAGGCGCCACTGCGGCGCAAGAGTGATGCCCGAGTGGCCGAAGGTGGTCATCGCGTTCAGGGAATACAGCACGGCGGACTTCTGATCGGGCATGGCTTGGAGTATGCGGAACGCGATAGCCCAGACCGTCGCTTCCAGGCCGTGAAGCAACGTCACTGAGACCGTCGTTCCCGCCAGAAACAGCAGCGCGTTCGCAGAAAATGTCCGCGTGCCGATGCGGGTCAGCAGTCGGTCGAATCTTCTCTTGATTATCAGCAGACCCACCACATGGATCACCACCGTGGCGACGCTCAGTGGCAGGCACCACAGCCAGTCGGAAGTCCACGGAGCCAGAGCTTCGGCATCAATATACACAAGGGCCTCCTTCTTTCACTTCGTGCCTGGCGTTGGTGCAGGTTCCACCAGGTTCTTTGCGCGGTGCAGCTAACACGGCGAGCTTAACATCGGCAAGGACGGAAGCACTGACGAATTAAGGGTGTGTTGTCGAATACCTCTCGGTCAGCCGGCTCGCCAGTTTGCCGTCGCTTTCATCGGCCCGAGGGCGCCCCGTCAGTAGATGATGGGAAGTTTAGAGAAGTCCGCGTCGCTGTCTTCCGTCACGCGCAGCACCAGCAGCGTGCGGTCGTCGTGCGGCGCCCGGCCCGGACCGGTGTGATCATCGGTGGCCTTCACAATCCTTTGCGCAACCGTATAGCCGGGGTCCGAAGGTGCCACCGTCGCCAAAACCGCCTTTAGCCGGTCGATCCCGAATTCCTCCAGGTCCTTGTTCATCGCTTCGTGGATCCCGTCAGAGGCAAACACAACGATATCACCCGGCTGCAGCGCGAGTCGCACATCGTCGAACTCCGCATCGGGAATCAGTCCCAGCGGCATGCCGGTGACCCTTATCTCTTCCACCGCGCCATTGCGGACCAGAATCGGCAACGTGCCGCCGGCATTGGCTACGTCGAGTTCTCGTAAAGCCGCGTCGTAAATCACAAATTGCATCGCGATAAAGCGCGCATCGAGCCGCGCCGCCAGCAGACGGCCATTCAACAACGTCAGCATTTCCGCCGAGGTCGCTTCTCGATCGTGCACCAATTCGCGCAAAATCCCGATGGCCAGCGAACCATACAGCGCCGCCGCCGTACCTTTCCCCGACACATCTCCAATCGCAATGGCCAGTCGCCCGACCCCGAACGGCAGCAAATCATAGAAATCGCCACCCAGCTCCCGGGCCGGCACATAGGCGGTGGCCAGGTCGAGCCCCGGAACTTCGCGCGCGCCGGAGGGCAGAAGCTGCCGCTGAATTTCTCGCGCCATCTCCAGATCATTCTGCAGGCGCGTCTGGTTCTCCCGCGCTTCCTCGAAAAGCCGCGCGTTCTCCAACGCCACGGCGATATACGAGCCCAAAATGTTCAGCAGCCGCTCATGTTCCGCCGTAAATGCATTCGGTTCCGTGCTCTCCAGATCCAGCACACCCACCAGGCGATCCTGGCGCAACAGCGGCACCACAAGTTCCGAACGCACTTCCACTTCGCTGTCGCATTTCAGGTAGCGCGGGTCCAGCCGCACATCCACCACGCGAATGGTGCGGCGTTCTGCCGCGGCCGCGCCGGTGATTCCCTGATTGAGCGGCATTTGCAGCCGGGTGGGAAGAGCATCCTCGAATCGCAGCGAAAACACGCTCTCTAGAACCCTCTCGCTTTCATTCCAGAGCATGACCGTGAAGACTTGGTAGTCCACCAGCTTTTTGACGCGTTCCGCGATTCGCCGCAATAGCTCTTCGCGGTCCAGAATCGAAGTCAGTTCGTGGCTGATCTCATAGAGCAGGCTGAGTGTCTTTGCCTGCTCGGGTTCCGACACGAACACCGTCCCCGGTACGGGGTCGGCATCGCCAAGCAGTGAAAATGGAACCATTTTGGGCTTCTGATCCATGTCCGAAGATTGTAACTGCTTTGTTGGATGACCGGCGGAAAATATGGTTTCACGGCAACGTAGATTTTTATATTCGTGGCAGCAGCGCCAGGGTGCGCAGGCCGTTCACGATTATTTGCAGCCCCAATGCCACCTGGATGATGCCTAGCACAATGCCAAGGATCTGCATCGGCATTCCGGCGTATTTCAGCACCTGATGCGCAAACAGCATGGACACCAGGTTCACCAGCATCAGTCCAACCAGTGCGCCGAACACTGCGCCGCGGGTGAGCAGATCCGGCGTCAACGTCATACAAATAATGGCAGCGGCGATACCGTAGGGCGTGACGATGGTAGGGAAGGCCAATGGCGAGACTGCCATCTTCAGCGCGGGCTCGTATTCCCGCAGACCCCGGTCTTCGGCGTCGAACTGCTGCATCACCGTTCGCAGAGCTACCAGGAAGAGGATGATGCCTCCAGAGACTGCCAGCACCGGAACCGAAATATGAAAGCGCCGAAGCGCCGTCTCTCCCACAAGAGCCGAGAAAAACAATGCGAGGCACGATACCAGAATCGCCCGAACGGCCAACCTTCGCCGAAACATAACATCGCCCTTGCTGGTCATCTGCACAAACGGGCCTAGGATCTTGATCGGCCCAAGCATGAGGAAGAAAAACGCGAACATCTCTCTCGGTGAGATCAGGCGGGAGCCTGCGGCGGCGGCCGGCATGGATTCCTGGGCGAGCACACGAAACCGCCCAAGATACTCGGCACTGTCCAACGCAGCTTGTTCTTCGCCATGATCCTTATCAAACCCGGGGACGTATGTGCTCGTCGGAGAGCTTTTCTCATCCGGCGCCCGTTGCCTGGAAGTTGTTTGGCGGTTTCTTCGGCCGCGTAAGGCAGGTTGCGACCGCCGTAGTCGCGCCGCCCGCCTTGCGCTGCTGAACTATTCTTAAGCTGTGGGGAAGGGAACTACTTCACTTCCCAGGTATCTCCGGCCCTCAGCAACTTGGCCAAATCGCCAGGGCCTTTTTTCGCGATGACTTCTTTGACCTGTTCGTTGATCAAGTCTTCGTAACGCGGCAGGTCATCCCACGCGCGCAGAACGCCGATGGGGGTCGGGAATCCCGGCCGCTGCTCCATGTGCGAAAGCAAAAACGCATAAGAAGGACGCGGGTGATGCGCGTCGTGTACAACCAAGTCCGACTCAGAAACGCCATTGCCGAGTTGCACGACTTCGATGTCGCCATCGGGCTTGCGCCGGATGCCCTTGTCGCGGTTTTTGCCAAACACGAGCGGCTTGCCATGCTCGAGTTGGATCACGTGTTCGCTGCGCGCATCCTTTTCCGTCAATCCGACCCATGCGCCGTCATTGAAGATGTTGCAGTTCTGCAGAATCTCAATGAACGAAGACCCACGATGCGCCGCGGCGGCCTTCAACGTTTCCTTCAGGTGCGCCTGGAAGATGTCCACGGAACGCGCCACGAAGGTCGCCTCCGCTCCAATCGCCAGCGAAATCGGGTTGAACGGCCGGTCCGGCGAACCGAACGGCGTGGACTTCGTTACCTTGTGGAATTCCGACGTCGGTGAATACTGACCCTTCGTCAGTCCGTAAATGCGGTTGTTGAAGAGCAGCACCTTCACGCCCACGTTGCGCCGCAACAGGTGAATCGTATGATTGCCACCGATGGCCAATGCGTCTCCATCGCCCGTGGCTACCCACACTTCCAACTCCGGGTGCGCGATCTTGATGCCCGACGCAACGGCCGGGGCGCGCCCGTGAATGGAATGGAAGCCAAACGTGTTCATGTAGTACGGAAAGCGGCTCGAGCATCCGATGCCGGAAACCACCACGAAATTCTCGCGGGGAATTCCCAACTCCGGAAACACCGACTGTACCGCCGATAAAATTGCATAGTCGCCGCAGCCGGGGCACCAGCGCACTTCCTGGTCCGTCTGAAAATCCTTCTTCGTCAATGGCGGGAGGGCAGTTGTCGTCATGGTGTTCTCCTATATCCCCAGCATCTCTTTGATCTTTTGATCGAGTTCAGCTTGCTTAAACGGACGGCCCTGAATCTTGTTGAGGCCGACCGCGTTCACCAGATACTTGGCGCGGAGAACCCACAAAAGCTGGCCCATGTTGAGTTCGGGTACGAGCACCTTTTTGTAGCGCTTCAGAATCTCCCCGACGTTGCCCGGGAGCGGATTCAGGTACCGCAGGTGCAAATGGCCGATCTTCCGGCCCTTGGCCCGCTGCTCTTTCACCGATTGCGTGATCGAACCGTAGGTCGAGCCCCATGAGACGATCAGCAGGTCGCCTTCGGCGTCGCCGTTCGGCAGCACGTTCGGCACGTCGTGAACGATCGCTTCAACCTTTGCCGCCCGGATGCGCACCATCTTCTCGTGATTCAGAGGCTCATAGTTGACGTTGCCGGTGACATCCTGCTTTTCCAGTCCGCCGATGCGATGTTCTAGCCCCGGCGTGCCGGGAATGGCCCATGGCCGTGCCAGCGTTTCGGGGTTGCGCTTGTAAGGTTCGAAGCCTTCCGGACTCTTGGTGAAATGCACGGGAATCCCCGGGATTTCGTCGACGCTCGGGATGCGCCAGGGCTCGGCGCCGTTGGCAAGATAGCCGTCAGAAAGCACGATGACCGGCACCATGTACTTCAGCGCGATGCGGCTCGCCTCTACGGCAATCCAGAAACAATCGGCAGGGGTAGCAGCGGCCAGCACCGGTATGGGCGCCTCGGAATTGCGGCCAAACAAGGCCTGCAGCAAGTCCGCCTGCTCGGTCTTGGTCGGCAATCCGGTCGACGGTCCGCCGCGCTGCACGTCCACAATCACGAGCGGCAATTCCGTCATGGTGGCCAGACCCATCGCTTCCGTCTTCAGCGCCATGCCCGGGCCGGACGTGGTCGTGATCGCCAGTGCTCCCGCGTAGGAAGCGCCAATCGTCGAGGTAATCGCCGCGATTTCGTCTTCCGCCTGGAAGGTCAGCACTCCGAAATCCTTGTACGACGAAAGTTCGTGCAGGATGTCGGATGCCGGCGTAATCGGATAGCTGCCGAGAAACAGTTTCAATCCAGCCTTCTGCGCCGCGGTGACAAAGCCAAGCGCCAGCGCCTGGTTTCCGCTCAAGCTGCGATACACGCCCGGGCTCAATTGTGCCGGCGGTATTTCGTAGCTGATCTGGAACGCTTCCGTCGCTTCGCAATACGAATAACCGGCCTTCAGCGCCAGCTTGTTTGCTTCGACCAGCAACGGTTTTTTCTTGAACTTATCGTCGATCCAGCGGAAGGTCGGATCCGCCGACCGGTTGTACAGCCAGTAGCACATGCCCAGCGCAAAAAAGTTTTTGCAACGGTCCATCGCCTTAGCGTCAAGTCCGAGATGTTGCAATGCCGCGCGCGTCAACCGCTGCAGTTCCACCGGAAACACCCGGAACTTGTCGAGCGAATGATCCTCGAGCGGATTCGTCGTCAAATGCGCCTTGCGCAGATCGCCTTCCTTGAAACTGTCGGAGTTGACGATCAAAATCCCGTTGGCCTTTAGATCACCGACATTCACTTTCAGCGCCGCGGGATTCATGGCGATCAAGACGTCGATCGCATCGCCCGGCGTATGCACTTCGTCCGACGAAAAATTCAATTGGAAACCACTGACACCCGGCACCGTACCCGCAGGGGCGCGGATTTCCGCCGGGTAGTCTGGAAACGTGGCGATGTCGTTTCCGTAAAGCGCAACGGTATTGGTGAACTGGCTGCCGGTGACCTGCATGCCGTCGCCGGAGTCGCCGGCAAACCGGATCACGGCCTGGTCAATCACTTCGCGTTTGGTCTTAGACGATGATACTTCAGCAAGCGTGGACATCTGTAACGTGACCCCCGTCGTGCAGCAACTCCTCAACGGTGAGCAGAGGAGCCAGGCCCCTCGGAATATGGGCGGTACGGGCTACTGCAATCGGTAGCGCGAGCCGAACCGCCAGGAGCCAACTGATTGAGAATAGCACAGGAAGAAAGAGGAAATGGAGGACGCAGGGAGAGTTCGAAAGAGTCACGCAGCAACGTGACTTAAATCACAGCTTTATGTCCACCAACTCCCCGTCTTGCTCCGCCGCTGCTTCCCTGACCGCTTCGTCCTCCATTAGCCCGAATTGTGCTTTTACGCTCTTCATTCGGAACAGGAACAGCCACCAAACGCTTGCCGGAAACAGCATGAATACAAACGCAATGGCGAACAACTGCCGCAGCGAATCCGCTTCCCGCACAAAATGTTCCGAAATCACGAATGTCTCGAACGGCCGGAAGGCGATCAACCACAAGGATCCCAGCAGTGCCACGGCGGCCCAGATCATCGCGCTGATTCTTGCCCACGGCCGCAATTGAAACAGTCCGATTGCCGTGCGAATGCCCGTCGCTAACATCAGCGGCGGTACCAGCGCTACCAAGAAAAATGCTGTGGCGTGAATTTCATAAAAACGGTGGCCATGTTCGTCCGCGGGCGCATTCACCAGGTTCAACAGGATATAGCCCCACAAGCACAACACCGAAACGCATCCAAGGATCGCAAAGGTAGCTGCGGCGGTAACACCGGCAGACCGGGGACGAGGATTCTCCATGCAAAGAAGATGACAGAACCGGAGGAGAAAACGGAATAGTACGGGATGCATAGAACCACAGGGGCAGAATTGGAAAACCAGGCTTGACGTTCGCTTTCTTTTCGCCTATGATCATTTTGCCCGGCCACGCCCGTTGTCAGGCGCAGGCACATTCTCTATCGGGCCTTTTTCGGGGGCGCCAGCTTACACGCGGAGGCACATATGGCCCTGACCAAACGACAGAAAGAAGTTCTCGATTATCTCGTGGCATTCGAGACGCGTAACGGCTACGCGCCCAGCTTTGAAGAGATCGGCAAGGGCCTGAAGCTCACTTCGCTCGCCACCGTTCACAAGCACATCAGCACGCTTGAGAAAAAGGGCTTCATTCGCCGTGGGTACAACCAGAGCCGTTCCATCGAAATCGTCCAGTTGCCCAAAACTCCAAAGGAGCAGGTTCTCGAGCGCCGCCTCCAAGAACTTCCCCTGGTTGGTCGAATCGCCGCCGGCCGTCCCCTCGAAGCCGTCGAAGAGCGCGAAACTCTTTCCCTTGGTGATTTTGCGCGCGGCGGAAATTCGTTCGTCCTTCAAGTGAAGGGCACCTCCATGATCGAAGATCACATCATGGACGGTGACTACGTCGTCTGCGAACAGACCCAAGTCGCCAATGCCGGTGACATTGTCGTCGCGCTCATCGGAGGAGAAGAAGCCACTCTGAAGCGCTTCTATCGCGAAGGCGCCGGCAAAATCCGCTTGCAGCCCGCCAATTCGGAAATGGCGCCGATCATGGTGCCGGCCAGCGACGTGAAGATTCAGGGACGCGTCATCGGCGTGCTGCGAAAATACTGACGCCTTTCTACCATAAATCGCTTACGCGCCGCTCCAGCGGTTCCGCTAAAATGTAGCGGTGCATCGTGAACGCAGCCAGGTCCTGAAGCACTCATTTCTTTCGCGCAGCCTCTGCATTCTTTTCGCTTCCTGCCTTCTCTGCGCTTTGCCGGCCACAATTTCTGGTTATGCGGTTCTTGCGCATCAGGCGTTGATTGACGTGGTTTGGGAGTCGCAGCTCAAGCCGCTGCTGCGCCATAGATTCCCAGACGCCACCGAAGATCAACTTGATGCGGCCGAAGCCTACGCGTATGGTGGTTCCATCGTTCAGGACTTTGGCTACTATCCCTACGGCAATCCGTTCTTCAGCGACTTGACCCACTACGTGCGCAGCGGCGACTTCGTGGCGGCGCTGCTCCGCGATGCCCAGGACGTCGACGAATACGCTTTCGCGCTCGGCGCTCTGGCACATTATGTCAGTGACAACGATGGCCACCCCTTGGCCACCAATCGCGCCGTTCCCCTGCTTTATCCCGACTTGCGGAGGAAATACGGTGACACCATCACCTACGAAGACGATCGTCTTGCTCACGTGAAGACGGAATTTGGCTTCGATGTCCTCCAGGTCGCCCAGCAACGCTATGCGCCCGAGGAATACCACGACTTCATCGGCTTCGAGGTCTCTCCCGATCTGCTCGAACGCAGTTTCCAGGAAATCTACGGCATCCCTTTGAAATCCATCATTCCCGATGAAGAAAAGGCTCTGAACTCCTACCGTCACGCGGTCAGCAAAACCATTCCCAAAGCCACGCGCATCGCCTGGAGCCTGAAGAAAGACGAAATCCTCGCTGCGGAGCCGACCGCCACCCACCGCAAGTTCGTCTACAACCTGTCGCGCGCCCAATACGACAAAGAATGGGGAAAGGATTACGGCAAACCCACATTCAGCGACCAGTTGCTCGCCGTCCTCTACCGCCTGGTGCCCAAGTTCGGGCCGCTTCGCGTGTTGCAGTTCAAAACGCCGACGCCGGAAGCCGAGAAGCTCTTCGAAGCCAGTTTCAACTCCGCCCTTGCGAGATACCGTACCCTCCTTCGCGACGAAAAAGCCGGTCAGCTCAAGCTCCCCAATACCAATTTCGACATCGGCGATGAGAGCTATCCGGGCAAATACCGTCTGGACGACGACGCTCACGCCAAGCTGCTTCACCGGCTTGCGGCGAACAAATTCCAAAGCATCAGGCCGGAATTGCGCGCCGAACTCCTGGGTTTCTACAGCCATCCCGACGCGCCCTATTCCACCCGGAAAGATCCGCAGGCTTGGGCGCAAGTGCAGGCCGAAATCGAATTGTTGAGGCAGACTCCGGCGTCGGCATCCGCCTCCGCCTCCGCTGCCACGAGCGCCGCCCGTACCCCTCCACGCTAAAACGAACGTCTCTCTGATAGACTATGTCTCCCTCGTGCGCCCGCGAGAAAATGCCTGGGGAGAATTGCTGAGTGGCAACGCAACCCGAATCCATACTCATCATCGACGCGGATCTTCCCCGGCGCGAATTTCTTCAGAAATTGTTGCGGGAAGCAGGCCTGGAGGTTCAGGTCGCGCCGGGATTTGACGGTATTGTGCAGCAAATTCTCGACTCGAATCCCGATGTCGCGTTCCTCGCCGCCGATCCCATCGACAGCGGCTTTGCTCAGCTGATTGCCAGCATCAAAGAAAAACCCGCTGCCCAGGCGCCTCGCCTGATCGTTCTTACCGGCGCCGCCGCGGAGCAGCGCATCCGCGCGTTACAGGCAGGCGCCGATGACGCGCTGGGCACGCCATGGGAACCCGAAGAGGTTGTCGCGCGGGTGCGGGCGCAATTGCGGCAGCAGCGCGCGTTGCAGGACTTGGACCGCAAGATTCGCAACGCTGAAGACAGCTACCAGGTGGCCCAGACCGCGTTCCAGGCCTTGGCAGTCACCGAAAAAATGACGCGCGACGCCTTCTCTCTGGAACGCATCCTCAAGATCGGTGTCGGCGCGCTACTGGCCCTTTCTCTCATCATCGCCGGAATTTTCTTCCTCTATTCCCACAAAGCCGAGAAAGAAACGAATCGCGCTTACACGGTAATCTCACAACTCGAACGCAGCGTTCAGACGCAAGAACAATTGCTCGCCTCTGCCCGCAAACTTCGCGAAGATCCCACGAACGCCGACGTGCTTCAGCAGAAGGAGCAGCTCCAACAACAGACCGAGTCGCTGCGCCAGAAGCTTGCTGCCTCCAGCGGCGGCGACGTCGGCGAATTGCGCCGCCAGCTCGATGAAACAACGGGGCGGCTCTCCAAACTCGAAGGTAACGCGCAATCCGCCGAAGCGGTAATCCGCGACTATGCTCCCAGCGTTTGTCTGCTGCACGTTTCCGTGGCTTTCAACGAAAAAAGTTCCGGCCGCCGCTTGCGTTACGGTGGCATCAACGCCGATGGCGAGCCGCTCAAGGACAGCAACGGCAAGACCGTCTACACTACCGATGGCAAAGCCCCCGAGGTCCGCGCGGATTTCTTCGGTACCGGCTTTATCGTTGCCGAAGGAAAAATGCTCACGAATCACCATGTCGTCCAGCCCTGGTGGCAGAACGACGAGCTCGCCGGCATCCTGCATCAGGGCCTTGATCCCGTCATCGCCGAGATGACCGCCTATTTTCCCGGTGAAACCACCGGTATCCCCGTCGGCATCTCCGAAATTTCCCAGGAAGCCGATCTCGCCCTGGTCCACGGCGATTTGTCTGTCCTCAAGCGCCCCATCTTGAAGCTCGACCAGCGAAAAGACGCTGCCGTCAGCGGCGAAGCAATGATCAGCCTCGGCTATGCCACGGGTCTCGACGCTATCCTCGCGCGCGCCGGCGATGATACCGTCAAGCAGATCGTCAACGCCTCGGGCGGCGACCCGAAACTGGTCCTCTCCGAGCTCGCCAGCCGCCACCTGATTCGTCCTTTAGTCACCCAGGGCCACGTGGGTGATGTGCTGCCCGATAAAATCGTCTATGACGCGCAAACCACCTCCGGCGGCTCCGGTGGCCCAATCCTCAACCGCCAGGGTGGCGTGATCGGCGTGACCTTTGCGGTCGTCCGCGGCTTTGGCGGCTCCAATTTCGGTGTCCCCGTCCGATTCGCCGTTCCGCTGTTGAAACATTAAGCGTAGGCTTCAGCCGCTTAGCTTGTAGCTCACCCCTTCCAGGGGTGAGGCTTTTGGGAGGCATAGGTTTTGCGCCTGTGGGTCCCTGTTGTCGATTCGTTTCTTAACTGGTCCCCATCGGAAATCCTGCGCGTCGCCGGGTTTCGGTTTCCCATACCAACCAATGTAGAATTTTGGTTTGCCCTTAGGGAGTCAACCGGCACCGAAGCATGAAGAAACAGCGCACCTTCCGCAAGCTGCTCGCGGCCAATCGCAGCGAGATCGCCATTCGCATCTTCCGCGCCGCCACGGAGCTCGGCCTGCGCACCGTGGCCATCTATTCCCAGGAAGACCGCCTCGCCCTTCACCGCTTCAAAGCCGACGAAGCCTACCAGGTCGGCATGGGCAAAGGTCCCGTCGAAGCTTACCTGGATATCCCCGGAATTATCGCGATTGCCAAGGAGCACGAGGTCGACGCGGTTCACCCCGGTTACGGTTTTCTTTCCGAGAATCCCGCGCTCGCTCGCGCCTGTACCAAGGCAGGTATTGCCTTCGTCGGTCCTACGCCAGAACTACTGGAATTGCTCGGCGACAAGACCGCCGCGCGCCGCCTGGCCGCTGCTGCCGGAGTTCCCACTCTGCCCGGCACGGAGAGCCCCGTCTCTTCGCCGCAGGAAGCGCAGAAGATTGCCGCGCAAATCGGCTTCCCCGTCATCGTCAAAGCCGCCACGGGTGGCGGCGGACGCGGCATGCGCGTGGTTCACGATCCCGGGCAACTCGCCGCGCGCCTCGAAGAAGCGCAGGGCGAAGCCAAGTCCGCCTTCGGCGATGCTTCCGTTTTCCTCGAGAAATATCTGCCGCGTGCGAAACACATCGAAGTCCAGATCCTTGCCGACGCGCACGGCAACCTGCTTCACCTCTACGAACGCGATTGCTCTGTGCAGCGCCGCCACCAGAAAGTCGTCGAAGTCGCGCCCGCCGCGAATCTGCCAGAGCGCGCGCGAAAAGAAATCTGCGATGCCGCCGTTTCTCTTACGCGCCAGGCCAACTATCGCAATGCCGGCACCGTCGAGTTTCTCTACGACGTCGATTCGGAGAAGTGGTACTTCATCGAAGTCAATCCGCGCATTCAGGTCGAACACACCGTCACCGAGATGGTCACCGGCATCGACATCGCGCGTGCGCAGATCCTGATTGCGCAAGGCCACAAGCTGCACGAAGAGCCGATGTCTCTGCCGTACCAGGAAAAGGTTCCGCTCTACGGCTCCGCGCTGCAATGCCGCGTCACCACCGAGGATCCCGAAAAACATTTCGCGCCCGATTACGGCCGCATCTCCACATACCGTTCGCCAGCGGGCTTTGGCATTCGGCTCGACGGCGGCACAGCGTATGCCGGCGCGCTTCTCGCCGCTTACTACGACTCACTCCTCGTCAAGGTCACCGCGTGGGGCAGCAATCTTCCCGAAGCCTGTCAGCGCATGGACCGCTCCCTCCGCGAATTCCGCATTCGCGGCGTGAAGACGAACATCCCGTTCCTCGAAAACGTCGTCAATCATCCGAAGTTCCGCGCAAGCGAAGTCACGACCTCTTTCCTCGATGAATCGCCGGAGCTTTTCCGTTTCACCGGCCGCGCCGACCGGGCCACGAAGCTGCTCTCGTATGTCGGCGACATCATCCTGAACGGCAACGCCGAAGTAAAAGGGAAGAAGGTTCCCGAAGAAATCGACAAAGCGCCGCTGCCTGCGGTTCCGGGAATCGCTCCGCCGCCCGGCACGCGCCAGTTACTGCAAAAACTCGGCCCCAAGAAATTCGCTGCCTGGGCCCGCAAAGAGAAGCGGCTGCTTTTCACCGACACGACCTTCCGCGATGCCCACCAGTCCTTGATGGCCACGCGCGTTCGCACCTACGACTTGCTCTCCACCGCCGCCGCGGTTGCGCAGCGCCTGCCCAACCTCTTTAGCCTGGAAATGTGGGGTGGCGCTACGTTCGACACCTCCATGCGCTTCCTGCGCGAAGACCCGTGGCAACGCCTCCGCGAATTGCGTGAACGCATCCCCAATATCTGCTTCCAGATGCTCTTGCGCGGCGCTAACGCCGTTGGCTACACCTCGTATCCAGACAACGCGATCGTCGAATTCGTTCGCGAAGCCTACAAACAGGGCATCGACATTTTCCGGATCTTTGATTCCCTGAATTCCATCGACAACATGCGGGTCTCCATCGACGCCGTCCTGGAGACCGGCGGCATTTGTGAACCGGCGATCTGTTACACCGGCGACATCCTCGACAATCGCCGCCCAAAGTATTCGCTCTCCTATTACGTTAAGATGGCCAAACAGCTCGAGAAACTTGGCGCGCATTTTCTGGCCATCAAGGATATGGCCGGCCTCTGCAAACCCTACGCAGCCTACACGCTCGTCAAAGTGCTCCGCGAGGAAATCGGCATTCCCATTCACTTCCACACCCACGACACCAGCGGCATCAACACTGCTTCTCTTCTGAAAGCCGCGGACGCCGGCGTCGACGTTGCAGACGCAGCCATCGCTTCCATGAGTGGCGGCACCAGCCAACCCAACCTCAACTCTGCCGTTGAGGCATTGCGCAACACCCCGCGCGACACCGGGCTCGATATCGCCGCGCTCAACGAGTGTTCCGATTTCTGGGAGACTGTCCGCACCTACTATTTGCCCTTCGATTCCGGACCGAAGGCCGGCACCGCTCGCCTCTATGAGCACGAAATCCCCGGTGGCCAGTTCACCAACTTACGCGAGCAGGCCACCGCCATGGGCCTCGGCCACCGCTGGCGCGAAGTCGAGAAAACTTATTCCGATGTGAATCAGCTCTTCGGCGACATCGTAAAGGTCACTCCGTCCAGCAAAGTGGTCGGCGATATGGCGCTGTTTCTTCTTGCCAATGAACTCAAGCCCGCCAACCTGCTCGAACTCGATGAGCACCACGACCTTTCTCTTCCCAATTCCGTTGTCGAAATGTTGTCCGGGGCCCTCGGCGTTCCTCCCGGTGGCTGGCCGAAAAAGCTCCAGCGCATCATCCTGCGCGGCGCGGCTCCATTGAAAGGGCGTCCCGGCGCCAGCCTCGCTCCTGTCGATTTCGAACACGAGCAGGCCGAGCTCGAACGGAAAGTGAACCATCCCGTTCGCCGCGACGCGCTTCTCAGTTACTTGCTTTATCCCGATGTGTACCTCAAATTCAACGCCTTCCGTCAGGCTTATTCCGACGTCAGCGTGCTTCCGACGCCTGCCTTCTTCTATGGCTTGAAGCCCGCGCAGGAAATCACCATCGAAATCGAGCCGGGCAAAACCATGATCGTGAAGTTCCTCACCATCAGCGAACCGCACCCCGACGGCACGCGCACGCTCTTCTTCGAACTCAACGGCCAGCCTCGTGAAGTCAGCGTTCGCGATCGCGCCCTGCGGGTCCAGGAGCGCGCTCACCCGAAGGTCAATCCCGAGGATCCCGGCCAGGTCGGCGCGCCCACCGCTGGACTTGTCAGCAGCATCGCGGTTCAGCTTCATCATCCTGTCGAGCGTGGTGCTAAACTGCTCACACTGGAAGCCATGAAGATGCAATCCAACATCTACGCGCCGATCACCGGCAAAGTCACCAAACTGCTCGTCACTCCCGGCCAGCACGTCGAAGCCAAAGATCTTCTTGTCGTCATCGCTCCGTGAGCGGCCCGCACCTCATCAAGCACGAGCGGTTTCCGTCGCGCTTCCTGCGTAACCAGCGCGACCTGATCGTCTATCTTCCTCCCGGCTACGACGAGCAGCCGCAGCGCCACTTTCCCGTCCTTTATCTTCACGATGGCCAGAATCTTTTTGACGGCGCCACCTCCTTCATCCCCGGCATGGATTGGCACGTCGGCCACACCGCCGATGATTGCATTCGCGCCGGCCGCGTGCAGCCTCTCATCATCGTCGGCATCTACAACGCCGGCAAGCAGCGTCTCGGTGAGTACACGCCCACGCGCGCGCCCAAGCTCGGCGGAGGCCGCGCCAATCGCTATGCCAAGTTTCTTCTCGAAGAAGTGCAACCGATGGTGAAAGGGAACTATCGCGTGTTGGGCGGCGCTGAAAATACCGGAATCGGCGGCTCGTCGCTTGGTGGACTCGTCTCTCTCTATCTCGGCCTGCGCCAGCCACAGATTTTTGGCAAAATTGCGGCGCTCTCTCCCTCGGTGTGGTGGAATCAGCGCGTCATTCTTCGCTTCGTCGAGGCCGCGCCGGTTCGTCCACTGCCGCGCATCTGGCTCGATATTGGTACACGCGAAGGTCCGCGCATTGTCGACGACGTGGAACGCTTCCGCGATGTGCTGCTGAAAAAAGGTTGGCAACTCGGCCGCGACCTGTTTTACCAGCGCGTCGAAGGCGCCGAGCACAACGAAGCCGCCTGGGCCGCCCGCGTCGGTCCCTTCCTCGAATTCCTCTTTCCCGCCCGCTGAAACGTCGGGACCGGACTAATAGCTTCCGTCCAGGAAAGCATCAACTTCCTCGTCCGTCATCGGCTTCCACCAGTTCGGATCATGGATGATGACTTTCCCTTTCAATGTCCCCAACTTGGGCTTCTTTCCGCTTCCCACAACCGTGCGCACAAGGTCTGCGACGGGCCTTCCTCGCCGGCAAATGGTGACCCGCTCACCTTTTTCGGCGGCCTTGACCATCGCGCAAAACCTCGCTTTTGCTTCGCGAATACTCACGTTCATACTGACCCTTTTTCGCTGCCGTTCACTGCCAAACACCAAAATACACCAATCCCGTATATAATCCGCGCAGCATTTTCCAAATCAATGAACGCCAATCGCCCCATCGGCATTCTCTGCGTCTCCTCTTACGAAAAGGGGCAGGAATTCATGCGCGCTGCCAAGCGCATGGGCTGCGCCGTCTATCTCCTCACCACCGAAAAGCTGCGCCACGCCGCCTGGCCCCACGACTCGATCGATGAATCCTTCTTCATGCCCGAAGAATTGCCGGTCACCGATCTGCTCCGCGCCGTCAGCTATGCCGCGCGCTCGCGTCACATTGACCGCGTGGTCGCCCTCGACGAATTCGACATGGAGCACGTCGCCGCCATCCGCGAACATCTCCGCATCCCCGGCATCGGCCTCACCACCATCCGCTATTTCCGCGACAAGCTGGCCATGCGCGCGCAGGCTCAGGAAGCTGGCATCCTCGTTCCCGAATTCATCCACGTCCTCAACTACGACGACCTGCGCGAATTCATGAGCTACGTCCCGTCGCCCTGGCTCCTCAAGCCTCGCTCGCAAGCTTCCGGCATCGGCATGAAAAAAATTAACGCCGCCGATGAACTTTGGCCCTGGCTCGACCAACTCGGTGACCGCCAGTCCGAATACCTCCTTGAGCGGTTTATCCCCGGCAGCGTCTTTCACGTCGACAGCGTCGTCAGTGAACGCAACGTCGTTTTCGCGGAAGCCCATAGCTACGGCGCCCCGCCCCTCGACACTTCGCACCACGGCGGCGTGTTCACCACGCGCACGCTTCCGCGCGAAGCCCACGAAACCATCACCCTCAAGGACCTCAACCAGAAAGTTATCCAGGGCCTCAACTACGTCCGCGGCGTCACCCACGCCGAATTCCTCAAGGCTCGCGCCGACAATCGCCTCTACTTCCTCGAAGTTGCTGGGCGCGTCGGCGGCGCCTACATCTCCAATCTTGTCGAACAGGCCACCGGCATCAATCTCTGGCGCGAGTGGGCCCACCTTGAAATCTCGGCGGGCAAGATGCCGTACCAACTCCCGGAGCCGCGCCAAGACTACTCTGGCGTCATCGTTTCGCTCGCCCGCCAGCAGGAACCCGACACCTCCTCCTACAGCGATCCCGAAATCGTCGAGCGCATTCACAAATTCCACCACGCCGGCTTCGTCCTCCGCTCGCCCTCCAGCGAACGCATCGAGCAGCTCCTCGCCTCTTACTCCCAGCGCTTCATCTCGGATTTCCTCGCCACCCAGCCCGTCCCCGATAAGCCCACTGCTTGAGTCTTTACGCAGGTCTCCTTGCGGATATCACCTTCGGTCTAGGCTGGTCTGCTTGCTGAATTGGCGCAACAGCTCAAATCTTGATCCAGCACCACTCCTTCGAATACGGCACGCGGCTCATGCGATAGCCGGACCTCTCTCCGGTCACCACGCAATCGCTCCAGTTGAATCCCACCCGCGCTTTCTGATCGTACAGTCCCGGCTCCTCCGAAAAGGTCATGCCCTTTTTCAACACCGTGTCATCACCGAGCGCCAAGTACGGCGCCTGGTGCCCTTCTGAACCCTCGCCATGCGCGGGTCGATGGTAAATGTAGTCCTGCATACCCTGCGCCACCTGGTACTTGTGAATCTGGTAGGCCACTTCCGAACACACCGTGCCTTCCTTCTGCAGTTCCACTTGCATGTCGCAGGTGTGCTGGCTCACCTCCCACAATTTCCGCATGTGCGCGTCAAACTGCCCGGCCTGATCCGCCAGGATGAACATGCGGTAGTTCTCGCCGCCGTGCCCGCCGACGTGCGCGTCACCTTCAATCTGCATCGGCATGTTCCGCTCGATCCGGTGAAAGCGCGGCTGATTCGGATGTGGGTACGCACATAGTGGGCCCACGCGGCAATCGACCTCCACTCCCGCGCCCACGCCGTGATGCGGCGCGCCATCTGCCAGATCGAGGTCCGCATACAGCAGGCTGTTGATCCACAGCGTCGCCGCCATCCCCACTTCGTAATCTGTCACGTCAGTGCCGAACGTCAGCACATAATCACGCGCATAGGCGTGCGCTCGGTCGAAATACACATACGCCCGCCGCGTCAGCGCCAGTTCTTCCGGAGTCTTCACTTCGCGCATATCCAACAGCATGTCGCCCACGTCCACCCATTTGATTCCCGGCAGAATCTTCTGCGCCTTCTTCAAATCGTCGGGATACATCTTGCCGTCGATCCCGACTCTCTTTCCTTGCACGCCTTTTTTCTTGATCCCCTGCAGCAAAAACTCCCACAAGTCCACCGGCTTCCCCTGCACCACCTTGCCTTCTTCCGGGAATCCACCCTCGGCATGCTTGGTATCGAAATACAGCCACCCGCCGCCAAACCACCAGCCCTTCACCAAGTCGCGGTCCAGTCCCGGATACAGATACCAGGGATCGGCATCGTCCTGATTCATGAACACCGCCTGTGGCCGCTCCGTCTTTGTATGCCAGTAGCCGGTCAGATAAATAATGTTGAGCTGATCGCGCAGCACAAATGCGTGTATATCCTTTTCCGCCAGCTTCGCCTTGAAGCGCGCCACTGCCTGCTTATTCCATTCGAGCGGCAACCGGTCGTACTTTGCCGGCTCCGGCGGTCCCTCTTCTCCCGCACGCGGAGTCACCAGCAGCCCCTCACTCTTGCCCGTGGCTCGCGCTTTCAGGAGGTCGGTCAGCGCTGGCGTCGTGGCCGATGCCTGCATCCCATCCACCCGTTCCATTCGCGCGAAGAATCCACTCCCGAACAGCGCCACCGTTCCGCCCTTCAACAGCTCGCGCCGGTTCCGATTCATATGCCCTCCCAATGTGGCATCCGTTATAGATCAAAGTTCTGAAGAATCAATGAGGAGCAATTCGAACTACGGAGAAACTAGCACATTTGCGGCCGCCGCCATATGCGATTGTCGATCGCTCTCACCAGCCGAGTCGGTCGGCAAACCGTCGTTTTCGTAACTACGTGCTCGAGTTGCTTTCTCTTCTTTCGCCGCCCATTCCCCGCCCCCGAAGTACAAGGTCCCTACCTGTTCTTGTGTCTAGTTACTTTCAGGCGAGCTAGTACGATATTGTGTTTGTCACGGGAACCCCACCGGACTATCTTTTGCTTACCCCGGGCCGGAAATCTGCGTGGGGTGTGCTGTCCCTTGGGAGGACCGATGTGGGGGAATAAGAAGCCGGATACGCCGCAAGCCGCGCAGCCGGAGCAGCCGAGAAATTTTCCAGTCAATCCGCCGCCTTCGACACCTGCGGCTACATCTTGGGAGGGAACTAATTCGATGAGTACCGATGCTATGCGTCCAATGGGTGCCACCGCAGATCGTTCGACCGCGCGGCTCGGCCCCAGTTTGCACATTAAGGGAGAAATCTCCGGCAACGAAGATCTCCTGATCGAAGGTTCGGTGGAAGGCCTGGTCCAGCTCGACGAGCGCAAGCTCACCGTCGGCGCTACCGCCAAGCTCACCGCCGATATTATCGCCCGTGAAGTTGTAGTCTACGGCAGCGTGAAAGGCAATCTCCGCGCCAAGGATCGCATCGAAATTAAGAAGGACGGCTCGGTCAACGGCGACCTCACCACCGCGCGCATCATGATCGAAGACGGCGCCTACTTCAAAGGCTCCATCGAGATCGACAAGAGCGGCGAAAAGGAAACCGGCGGCGGCTCCTTCGCGAAGACTTCGTCCAGCACGGCAACTGCCGGCGTTGGCCCGAAGACCATCTAAGTTTCTACCAGTTTTCTCCTAACCTGAGGGCGGCGCCTGCATTTCCGGGGCGCCGCTTTAATTTTTACCCGGCCTTCTTCCGCCCCGCCGTGGCCCTTGTAGGGTCCGCCGTCTGCGGCTGACCGTGTTGCTGATCACGCAAGACTCATGGTGGTGCGATGGCTCACATATTTCCTAAGTTGACAAGTCACCAGTAAAGCTCTATTTTGTCCCAAGGTGTTCCCCCCAGTTCACCGGGGGCCAGTCCGGCAGCCGCCCGCCGGACTCTTCGCTCGCACCGCTCTTCCTCTCCCAGGAGTCTCCCGATGCGCGGAAGCCGCCGCAGCTTCCAGGCCTTTCTCGCGGGAATCTTGCTCTCCACAGCAGCATGTGGCAGAGGCGGTGGAGGCGGAGGTGGGATCCAGCCTCCACCACCTCAACCCGATTTCACCATCGCCGTTTCGGCGCCGTCTGTTGATCTCCCCCAGGGCAGCACCAGCAATCCCGTCAACATTAGCGTGAATCCCGAAAACGGTTTTTCTTCCGTTGTCAGTGTCTCGTTTTCCGGTCTGCCTGCAGGAGTCACCAGCAATCCTTCCGCTCCCATCACGGTCAGTCCCGGTTCCGCTGTCTCCATTCTCTTTGGCGCCGCGCCCGACGCCTTGGCCGGGCAGTTTGCCGTTACCGCGCAGGGCACCTGCGGCTCGCTCTCCCATTCCTCCGCGCTTACCCTCGACATTCATGAATCGGTCCCCGTGAATTTTCCCCGCACAACCTTTGTTCCCAATGATTCTCTCGCGTCAGCTGATAATCCCGCCGGTGAGCCGCGTCATCGACACCTGGTCTTTGACGCGGCGAGCCAGCGGCTCTACGTAGCCAATCACGCCATGAATCGTGTGGAAGTCTGGAGTTCCACGAATCCCTCGTTACTCGCCACCATCGATGCTCCCGGCGCTTCCAGCGTGGACCTGACTCCCGACGCCAAGACGCTGTGGGTCGGCACCTCGATGGAGCAGATTCTCGCCGTCGACACAACTGCCTTCCAGATTAAAGCACGCTACCCGGTCAGCGGGCTTATCCCCATCCCCGGCGTGGTCTTCAATCGCCCCACCGAACTCCTTTCCCTCGTCGGCGGCAAACTTGTTGTGCGATTGCGGCAATCTGGCGCCAGTGAATCCCTTCTCGCGATCTGGGATCCCTCTTCGAATGCATTCACGAATCTCACCTCGCTCGCACCGGCGGTCTTTCAAAACGGCGTTAGCGTCCTCGCGCGTTCCGGTGATCACACCAGGGTGCTCGCCGCCAACGATTCCAGCGGAGAACTCGCCCTGTTCGACGCTATTGGTAATTTGCTCACCGGTCCTCAGGCGCCCGCGTCGGGCGCGATTCCTCTCGCCGCAGCCAGCGCGGATGGCAGTCATTTCGCCGTTGTCTTTACTTCAGGTGCCACCTCGCAGCTGACCATGCTCGATTCCCACCTCAACGCCGTTTCGAATTACTCCACGCATTCTCCGGCTGGCCTGGTGTTTTCCCAAGACTCGCAAACGCTTTATCTCGACGAGCCCTTCGGCAATTCCTACGTGGTCAGCGCACTCGCCGCGAATAATCTTCAATCGCTGGGACAGATTGCCGACATTCCCATTCAAGGCACGCCCACGCAGATTCAGGAAATGTGTGCCGCTCCGCTCCTCTGCGGCCTCGCCAACCGTGGCATCGCGTTTCTCGATACTTCGCAGCCCGGCACTCTCCCCCCAATCGCGCCTGTCTTCGCCGGTGTGCCCGTGGCTCAGCCCGCCGAAGGGCCCGCGACCGGCGGCACCTCGATTACGCTGGCCGGCACAGGCTTCTCTTCGAATCCACACGTACGCTTCGGTGCTGGCAATCCTTCGAACGCCACGCTTCTCGGTAATTCACAGTTGCAAGCGTCCTCACCTGCAAATGCCAGCACTGGCCCCGTCAAGCTCATCGGCTATTTCACGAATGGCTGGCTCGCCGCCGCCCCCAACGCCTTCAGCTACGGCCCCACCATCGTCCGCGCCCTCCCGAATGCCGGTTCTTCCTCCGGCGGAGACACCGTCACCCTCCTCGGCTATGGCTTTGGCAGCGGTACTGGCAGTCTCTCCGTCACAGTAGGCGGCCAGAACGCTACACTGGTCAGCGTCGATGCGTTCCCCGTCTTCGGCTCCGCTCTTGGCCTCGATGCGACATTTCCGTTTCCTCTCGAACGCCTCATCTTTAAGACTCCACCCGGCTCCCCCGGCAAAGCGGATCTCGCCGTCCACTCCTCTTCCGGATCCACCACCATCTCGAAAGCCTTCCAGTATCTGACCTCCACTCATCTCTATTCGAGCCCCGGCGTCCACAAATTCATCGTCTACGATTCCCTCCGCCAGAAGCTCTACCTCACCGCCACTGATCACGTCGACGTCTTCGATCTCAACGCGCAGGTCTTTGTCTCCGCCATCAGTCCGCCGCCCAATGGTCCTCCTCCCAGCGCGGCTCTCCGTGGCGTCGCGCTTACTCCCGATCATTCGCAATTACTCGTCGCGGATTTTGGCGCGCAAAATGTCTATCTCATCGATCCCGATGGCGCGCCGTACAACGGCACGGCTGTGAATGTCGGCGGCGTCGCTGGTTATCTGAATTCCGGTCCTGCGCGCGTCACGGCCACCAGCGCGCAGACCGTCTTCGTCGGTCTCAGTGGAGAAGGGAACTCCTACGGCGCCTGCAGCAATTGCCTCGGCCAGATGAACCTTCTCGCCAGCCCGCCTTCTTTCGCGCCTGCCCCTCAGCCAGAAGTCACCTCGCTCACCGGAGCTCGCCTCCTGCAAGCCGATGCTGCCGGCGACACCGCTTATCTCGCCTACGGCACTTCTCCTGGAGGCCTGGTGGCTTCCTGGAGCGCATCTGCTCCAAACGCCTTCTCACTCTCCTCCGCTAGCGATGCCGCCACGGATCTCACCACTTCTGCCGATGGCTCCCTCTTCGCCATGCGTGCCCACAACATTACTGAAATTCGTGCCAGAGACCCCACTCTCACAGCATCGCCCGCCAGCGCCGAACTCGAAACTATTCCGAATCGTGTCGCCGTCCCTGGTATCGCCCTTCATCCCACTGGCGCACTCCTTTACGAGCCCTTTCTCGATGGCCCCCCTCCCTCCGCCCCTTCCGCCACTGGCGTTCGCGGTGGCATCGACATTCGCGATGCGCACAATGGCCAGCTCCGTCTCCGCATTTTTCTCCCGGAGCCCCTCGCCATGCTCGACACCGACATCGACGGGCTCCACGGCGGCTTTCTGACTACTGACGACGACGGACAGCGGCTCTTCGCGCTTACCACATCCGGCCTGACCATCGTTCGATTGGCGAACGTTCCTCTCGGAATTGGCACCCTTGCTCCGGCCGCTGGTTTCGCCGCTGGCGGAGTCCTAGTCACCCTGCGAGGGAGTGGCCTGGTGAATGGCACCAAGGTCACCCTGCGCGGAAAATCCGCGAATGTCACGTGGAAAGACAAGAACGCGCTCACATTCGCCACGCCCGCCACCCCACAAGGCCTGCAACGCCTCGTCCTTACCAATCCCGACGGTGAAACTGTCTCTCTCGAAGCCTCCTTTCTCGCTCAGTAACAAGCATTCAATTTCGAAACCGATCAGTGCTATCGTTCATCCAAGAACTGAGCACGCCGATTCACAGGACACAACCATGACTACGCGCAAACTTGGCAATTCAGATCTGCACATTACTCCCATCGGCTTTGGCGCTTGGGCCGCCGGTGGGGGCGGTTGGGAATTTTCCTGGGGGCCGCAGGACGACAAGGAATCCATCGCCGCCATCCACAAAGCTCTCGAACTCGGCGTCAACTGGATTGACACCGCCGCGGTCTATGGTCTCGGTCACTCCGAGGAAATTGTTGCCCAGGCGCTAAAAGAATGGCGCGGCTCGCGGCCCTATGTCTTCACCAAGTGCGTCCTCGCGTGGGATGAATCGCGCAAGATCACGCCCAACCATTCCGCCGCTTCAATCCGAAAAGAGTGCGAAGACAGTCTCCGCCGGCTGCAGGCAGGGACCATCGATCTTTATCAAATCCACTGGCCGCCTTCTGACAATGGTCCCGGCCTCGAGGAATCCTGGCAAACCCTCGCCGCGCTCCAAAAGGAAGGCAAAGTCCGCTGGATCGGCGTATCCAACTTTAATGCTGACCAGCTCAAGCGCGCCGCCAAGATTGCTCCCATCACTTCTCTCCAGCCGCCCTATTCGATTCTTCGCCGCGCAATTGAAGATCAGGTCCTTCCCTACTGCCGGCAGAACGATATCGGCGTCATCGTTTATTCGCCGATGTTTTCCGGCATGCTCACCGGCGGCATGACGCGCGAACGCGCCGCGGCGCTTCCTCTCGACGATTTTCGCCGCCGCAATCCCGAATTCCAGGAACCAAAGCTCTCGAAGAATCTCGAACTCGTTGAAAAACTCAAATCCATCGGTGCCCGTCGCGGCCGCAGTTCCGGCGAAGTCGCCATTGCATGGGTACTGCGCCATCCTGCCGTCACTGGTGCCATCGTCGGCTCGCGCAGCCCCAAACAGGTTGAAGGTGTGATGAAAGCCGCCGATTTTCGATTGACCGATCGGGAAGTCGCCGAGATCGAGGAATTTTCCGGTAACATCGCCAAGGCAAAAGCCGCATTCTGATTATCCGATTTCCGCCCGCTGCGAATCCTACAGGAGAACTGCGCCATGAATCTGGGGCTGCCGGGTAAACTCGCTGCCGTCACTGGTTCGACGGCCGGTATCGGTTACGCGATCGCCGCGGCGCTCGCCTCGGAAGGCGCGCGTGTCGTCATTAATGGCCGCACCGAGGAACGCGTCAATGCCGCCGTCGAAAGACTCCGCCAGGTGAATCGTGGCGCTGAATTCTCCGGTGTCGCCGCCGATCTTGGCACGGCTGCCGGTGTCGAGAAATTCGTCGCCGAAGTGCCGGCCGCCGACATTCTCGTCAATAATCTTGGTATTTTCGAAGTGAAGCCGTTCCTGGAGATCTCCGATGCCGATTGGCAGCGCTTTTTCGAAATCAATGTTCTGAGCGGCGTGCGCCTTAGTCGCCACTATCTCCCCGGCATGCTCAAGAAAAACTGGGGCCGCATCATCTTCATTTCCAGTGAATCCGCGCAGAACATTCCGTCCGAAATGGTTCACTATGGCATGACCAAGACCGCCCAGGTCTCCGTCGCTCGCGGCATTGCGCAAACCGTCGCCGCCACCGGCGTCACCGTGAATTCCGTGCTTGTCGGGCCAACCGCGTCTGAAGGCGCCGCGGACTTCATGCAATCCCTCGCACGCCAGCAAGGTAAGACCAACGCGGAAATGGAGAAGGAATTCTTCGCCACCGCCCGTCCCGGCTCGCTCCTCAAGCGTTTTGAAACCCCCGAGGAAGTGGCCGCCGTCGTGACTTTCCTGGCAGGAACGCAGTCGGCCATCATCAATGGTGCCGCGATTCGCGCCGAAGGCGGCGTCATCCCCAGCATCTTCTAGTTGCTTGGCGGCGGAGAGGCGGGTTTACGCCCGCAAATAATCCGCGCGCCAGTTTTTTACCATCAGCTTGATTGCCTTTTGATCCTTAATCTTGTCCGTCAACACTTTTCTCGCCAGTTCCGGCAATTCTCCGTCGCCCGCAAATCGCAACGCCACGAGTTGTGCGGGCGTAAACTCCAGAATCCGCCCCTGCAGGTCGCTGGGCAGCAGCCGGCTCATTCGTTGCCGTTCCTCCACGCGGATCACGCGATCCTGCACGCGCAGTGCAAACAATCTCGCATTGAAAATAAAAATCAGCAGCGCCATTGCCACCAGCACGCTAACCACTCCGTCCCAGCTGAACCAGTTGTGAATCAGCCGGTAAATCGACCAGCCGAAATTCAGCAACATCACCGGCGCCACGTAAAAATGAAACGTCGGCACCCACCTCACGTGGTTCGCGTAACTTTGTTCCGTCATTTCGGACCCCCTCCTGTTCGCGGGCATTCTATCAGACCTGCCCTGCGGGACAGTTATTCTCTCGATGTCTTGCGCGTTGTTTTATTTCTCGCCGTTACCTGTAAGCGCAGAATATACGAATGCAGTTGCGCTTCCGTTGGAAGCGGGGAGCAAGCCATGAACAACCTGAGCCTGGCGAGAATCATGTACGGCACCAATGAAGATTTCCAATCGCCGCACCCAGCCAAA
>Ga0335077_10000395_pt1 | contig 47611 bp, 43 predicted proteins | sample Lox_Sample_31_FD_207151 | JGI IMG/M metagenome (GOLD analysis project Ga0335077, IMG submission 207151) | Soil microbial communities from Loxahatchee National Wildlife Refuge, Florida, United States - Lox_Sample_3.1 | ecosystem: Environmental > Terrestrial > Soil > Wetlands | place: USA... | reverse complement strand
ATCCGGTGATCGATGCCGAAACGATCCACACCGATCCAGCGATACCCCGACGAGCCCAATGACAGAACCCACCAACACCACACCCACCGCACTCCCCCACACCGACGCGTCGCGGATTGTCAGAGCGTCTCGGATTGTTGGAGCGCATGGGCAGTGGGCGTGCGACGGCGCGATCGCCGTCCTGTCCGTTGCGGTGGGACATAACGGCGCTCGGGCCCGACGCGAACGTGAGCTGGTCGGGGCAGCGATTCGAGCGGCAGGGGGCGGGCCAGGACGTGCCGCGACGCGCCGATGAGAAACCGCGACTTGCAGGGTCGTGTAGCAGTCGTCACTGGCGGTTCGCGCGGGATCGGTCGGGGCTGTGCATGGTTGCTCGCTCAGCGCGGCGCGCGTGTCGTCCTCACCTCGAGGGACCAAGCCGCGGCCGAACGTGCCGCCGCGGACATGCCGGATGGTCGCGTGATCGGGATCGCGGCGGATGTGATGGATCAGGGCGCCGCTCGCGTAGCTGTCCAGACCGCCGTCGAGCAGTTCGGTTCGATCGACATCCTCGTCAACAATGTAGGGATCGGTGGCCGGGACGGCGGGACGTTCGGATCGCTGGTTGACGTCCATCATGACGCGTTCACCAGGACGTTCGACATCAATCTGTGGGGCTCGATCTTCTGGTCTGGGCTCGTGTGGCGTGCGTGGATGCGCGAGCACGGCGGCGCAATCGTCAATATCGCTTCGCAAGCTGCGTTTGATACCGCGGCGAACATCGCGGTTTACAGCGCTTCCAAGGCCGGACTTGTTCACATCACGCGCTACCAGGCGCTCGAGTTCGCACCAAAGGTCCGCGTCAACGCCGTCGCGCCCGGGATCGTGAAGACCGAACTGTCGGAACGACACCTACGTGACGTCGCAGACACGATGATCGCGGCCACCCCTCTCGGCCGGCTGGGCGAGACGGAGGACGTCGCGGAGGCGGTCGCCTTCCTAGCGAGCGATGCCGCGGGCTGGATTACCGGCCAGACGCTCGTGATGGACGGTGGCGCGTTGCTCAAGGGAACCCTGTAGATCGTGCATCAGGCAGAGTCGTTGACGACGGCGCTTCCCGCTCCCGATTACGGCGGGGTGGTGGCTTCGTTTGCGTGCCCGATGTGGTTCTCGGAGCGTTTGGCGACGCACTGGCGGCCCTGCAATTGTTCCCCTCCGCGGCGTAGCTCCGCGACCAAACGGCGGGAGAGAAGATGGATTCGGCGAGGCAGGTTAACGTGACTAGATTCGATCCGGTATCAGTCGAAGTGCTCAAGAATGAGCTCGCGGCGATCAGCGAGGAGATGGCGATCACGATCTCTCGTAGTGCTCAGTCCCCGATGATCCGTATCGGAGATTTCGCTGCTGCGGTTCTGGATGAGGGCGGAGTTCCGGTTGGGGGCCAGGGTTATGCGAGCCCGATCACCATGTGCCAGTTCGCCAACTTGACGGCCGGCGTTCGAGCCAAGCTCGGTGACGACTTTGCTGCGGGTGATCTCTTGATCGCCAACGACCCGTTTCAGGGGTGGTCGCATCTCCCCGACATCGCCGTGCTGTGCCCGATTTTCTGGATGGATGAGCACGTTGGATTCAGCATCGCGTATTCCCACCACACCGATATTGGCGGGCGTTTCCCCGGTGGCACGAGTTCGGAGCCGACGACATCGTATGAGGAAGGCTTGCGCCTCCCGATCGTCCGCTTGGAGGCCGGAGGGAAGCGCAATGCCGAATTGCTTGAGGTGATCGCGGCGAACGTCCGGTCGGGCGATGTCTGGCTCTCGGACCTTGAGGCGAAGATTGCTGGCTGTCGCCGAGGTGCTGCCGAGTTGCACGAGTTGCTCAAGCGGCACGGGCTGGAGGCGTTCCAAGCATTCCGCGATTACAGCAATGATCGTGCCGAAGCGGCGATGCGTAGCTCGATCAGCGCGATCCCAGACGGCACGTACGTGGTTGAGGAGTCGTTTGAATGGAGTGAGTCAGACGCTGAGTCTGGCGTTCTGGTGAGGATGGCCATGACCGTCGACGGCGATAGCCTGCGGATCGATTTCGCCGGCACCGGAGCGCAAGTCCCTCGGGCCGTCAACTGTCCGATGTCGGTGACTCGGGCGCAGGTCTCGGGGACGCTTCGTCTGCTCGTCGATGCCGACGTGCCGATGGGTACCGGGCTGCTGCGACCGATCGAGGTGGTGGCGCCGAGCGGAACGCTGGTCAGTGCCGAATACCCTGGGGCCGTCGGCGGCCGATCTCCACTCAGTGCACGGCTGCGAGGGATGGTCTTCGAGGTGCTCGACCAGGCGCTGCCCGACCAGATCCCGGTGCCCAGCGGTGGCGTGGACGTATTGCACGCGATCATCGACAACGGCGGGCGCTCGGACCTGGTACTGATGGAACCGCTGTTCAACGGCTGGGGAGCCCGGCCGGACAAGGACGGCATTGACGGTGTCGCCCCGATCGATGTCGCTGGCTTCGGCGTCAACCCCGCCGAACTCGTAGAGAAGACGTTTCCGGTCGTTGTTGAGCGCTACGCGTACATACCGGACAGCAGTGGAGCGTCTCGTTTCCGGGGCTCACTCTCGACCGAACGCGTGTGGCGATTCCTCGCACCAGCGACTGCGATGATGCGCACGAACAGGCTTTCCCCCCAGCGTGGATTCGATGGCGGCGGTTCCGGCGGCCAGTCGAGCAGCCGCGTCATCCGCGCCGATGGTTCGGTCGAGGATTGCTCCACGGTCATGTTCTGGCACCTTGAGATGAACGCCGGCGATCGACTCTGTCACGTCATGGGAGGGTCAGGTGGACACGGGGACGCGTTTGAGCGTGACCCTGCACTCGTTCTCGCTGACGTCGAGAACGGCAAGGTCAGCGTTGAAGCTGCACTGCGGGACTATGGCGTCGCGATCACCGATGACGGACCTGCGCGCGTGGACGAGAGCGCGACCGAGCTGGCCCGGACGCGACGTGTCGTCGCCTCGTCCGGTGCGGCGGGATCCGGGGATACCCATGCCAGCGACCTTGGGTCAAGCTGATGTGGGGGCTTATATCGAAGGGAGCATCACGTGCGAGTCGCATTTGACGTGGGCGGGACGTTCACGGACGTCGTCCTCCTGACTAAAGATCAGTACGTCGTCACGGCAAAGATCCCGTCGATCCTGACGTCTCTGGGACGGCAGCTCTCCGAGTTCGTCGGTGAGAGCGGTGACGGCGTCCCTGAGCAGTTCTACCATGCCACCACGACCGCCTCGAACATGGTAATCGAGGGAACCAGCGCTCGCACCGGGTTCGTTACCACGAGCGGTTTCCGTGACGTCCTTGAGATGCGAGGTCACCGCCGTCCGTCGCTGTATGACCCGACGTGGGAACGCATGCCGAGCTACATACCCCGCGCGCTATGTCGAGAAGTCGACGGCAGAATCCTCAGCAGCGGAGAAGTTGACACTGAGTTGGACGTCGAGGGGGTAAAGTCGGCGTTGCTCGAGTTGGCCGATCAGGGCGTCGAAGCGGTGGCTGTGGGCCTCGTGAACTCGTACGTCAACGACTCACATGAGCGCGCGATCGCCGAGATCGCGAGGGCGGTGATTCCTGAGATTCCCGTCAGCGTGTCGGCGGAACTCAACGCCGAGATCAACGAGTACGAGCGTGCGAGCACCGCCGCGATCAACGCCTCCCTCATCCCAGGCATCCGGCATTACCTCGATGCGCTCGAGCGGGGCATCCCGGGCCTGAAGGGCAAGCTCGTGATCATGCGGTCCAACGGCGGGCTGATGACCGCCGATGTCGCACGCGAGAACCCGATCTACATGATCGAATCCGGACCCGCGGCCGGGGCTCTGGCCGCCGCCGCCCTCGCCCGGCAGACCAAAGTCGCGCATGCCATCGCGTTTGATATGGGCGGCACGACTGCCAAGGCGTGTGTCGTGGACAACGGAGTGCCGGGGGAGAAGCCCGGGGGCGAGATCGGTCGTGCCGTCACGTCGACGACGCGGCTGTGGGGCGGCGGTGGCTACGCAGTGCGCGTGCCGTCGCTGGACATCGTCGAGGTGGGGGCTGGCGGTGGCAGCATCGCTTGGGTTGACGACGCGCTGCATGTCGGACCGCAGAGTGCCGGGGCGGACCCCGGCCCGGCGTGCTATGGGCGCGGCGGTCGGCTTCCGACCGTCACGGACGCCAACGTTGCCTTGGGCTACATCAGCCCCACCGCGATCGCCGGCTCGCGCTTGACGATCGATGCTGCCGCTGCGCGCCAGGCAATCGACGAGCATGTCGCTCGGCCTCTGGGCCTTGAGCTGCACGAGGCAGCATTGGGCATCGTCAGAGTGGCCAACGCGACGATGATGCGGGCGCTCCGGGCGGTGACGTCCGAGCGAGGTCGCGATCCGCGTGACATGTCGATGATCGCGTTTGGCGGCTCGGGTCCGCTTCACGCGGCCTCGCTCGCGGATGTTCTCGGGATTGCGGAGGTGCGAGTCCCGGTCATGGCCGGGATCTTCAGCGCCGTCGGTCTGCTCTTTGCCGACTTTCGCAGCGATCATGTGCGGACGATCGCGTCGCCCTTGACGGAAGACAGCGTTCGCGAGCTGAGTCGCATGTTGAAAGAGATGGAGGAGCAGGCCGCCGACGAGATGGCGCGTCAGGGCGTTTCTCCCGAGGACATGGTGTTCGAGCGCTATTGCGACCTGCGCCATGAGGGCCAGCTGGGGGAGCTGAGTGTGGCCGTGCCAGATCACCACGACGTCGGAGTCGAGCTGATTGATGAGCTACTTCGGCGCCTTGACGATGCTCACGCCGAAGAATACGGCCACGCGTCCACCTCGCCGGTCGAAGTCATAGCGGCGCGATTGCGTGCCACGGGGCGCCGTCAGAGCCCGAGCTTTGCCGATGTGGCAGGACAGTTCCTGCGGCAACGCAGCGCCTCCGAGCCCTCAGAGCGCCAAGCCCACTTTGGCGAGTCGGCGCCTCGAACCGTCGCGGTGATTGATCGTTGGGGCCTCAGCGGTGAGTTCACCGCTGGCCCCTTCATCATCGAGGACCCCGATACCACCGTGTTGGTTCCCCCGGGCTGGCAGGCGCGCCTCGACGAAGATGGCACCGTGGTCCTATGCAAGTAAGGTCGCGGAGAGTCGCCGTGAGCGATCACTGTGTGGACGGCTCTCGCCTCACCGTACTGCTTGCGAACCATCAGACCAGGAAGCCGCTCTCGTCTTACGTCGGCGAAGACACGCTGTTCGAGCAGCAGGACCTCTGCGGCGAGCGCCCCCTCGGGCTCGCCCGCGCTGGCAAACGTCCGGGCCCTTCCGCGCTGGCGGCAGCGGGACACCTGCCGATGGTCAGCCTGACGGCGATGTCAACGCCACCTTTCCGCATTAGGAGAACTTCCGTCGGGTCCTCGGCCGGCCCCCGACTGGGTGTGGTCATCGTCACCGGCGGCGATCCGGACGCGCCTAAGGCCCTCGACGTCGGATCCTTCATGTCGATGTCGCCGCAGCCGCCGCGCGTCACCCTTTGCCCGCCCAGGCGTCGACGAGCTGGCTGGCGACCGAGCAGAGCGGCCGTTACCGCGCCAACGTCCCCGGGCACGGACAGGACGGGCTCACCGCGCCGGGCCGCGTGGAAAGTCACTGCCTCACATGTCGTGACCATTCGCGCACGGCTCGCGTCTGAGCCAATGCAAGCCGATCAGCGAATACGGGTGCCGGGGAGGTGCTCATGTCAGGGCCACTGACCGGCGTACGGGTCGTCGATGTATCCGCCATGGTGGCGGGCCCGTTTTCGACGATGATTCTTGCCGAGCAGGGCGCCGACGTGATTAAGATCGAGCCCCTGCAGGGTGATGCTCTCCGTAGCGACCATACCCATGGTCACGAGATAAACGCGCTGTCATTCAACTCAAATCGGGCCAAGCGTTCAATTGCGGTCAATCTCAAGGATCCGCGCGGTCTGCAGATCGCGGAGCGCCTCGTCGCGCGCGCCGACGTCTTCGTCGAGAACTTCCGAGCCGGGGTTGTCGAGCGGATCGGCCTGGGTTACGAGAAGCTGTCCGCGGGCAATCCTCGGCTTGTGTACGTCCGCTCGTCGGGGTTGGGACCGCGCGGGCCGGGCGCCGGGCATCGGGTCTATGACCCGGTTATCCAGGCCAAGGTCGGGCTGTGCCATCTCCAAGACGAGGCGCGCGGACCACAATTAGTCAACACCTTGATTGTGGACAAGCTTGCTCCGACGCTAATCTCTCAGGCGATCACGGCGGCGCTGTACGAACGCTCCGTCTCGGGACGTGGTCAGTATATCGAGCAGTCGATGCTGCACGCCATGCTGTGGTGGATGTGGCCCGACATGATGGTGACTCACACCTACACGGCAGACGACGACACGGACGAGCGACCGCCCTTCTACGGTCCGCCCCTGATCTATGCGACGACGGATGGGCACATCGTGGTGGTGGCGGGCACCGACCCGGACTGGCGTGCGTTGTGCACAGCGGTCGAGCGTCTCGACTTGGTCGACGACAGTCGCTTTTCGGCGATCCAAGGCCGCATCGAGAATGCGGTTGAATTCGGCGAGATCTTTGCCAAGGAGTTCGGCAAGGCATCCACCGCGACCTGGGGCCGGCGACTGGCCAATGCTGGGGCGACTTTCACCGTTGTCAACACAGCACGCGATGTGCTCACCGATGAGCAGATCTGCGCCAACGACATGATCACTTTGATCGACAGCGAGGCGTTCGGGCAGGTCCGCGTGCCGACACCGGCCGCGCGGTTCTCGCGGACTCCGGCCGCAACCAGCCTAAGCCCGCGGCTGGGGCAACACACCGAGGACATCCTGAGCGAGATCGGCTACAGCGCCGACGAGCGATCGGCACTCCTGGCCGACGGCGTCGTGCGCCAATTCTCGAGACCAGGTAGCAAACCTAAGCCACCCCAGAGTGCGTGATAGTCGTCCGAAGCTGTCCGGCGGTTATCGTCGCTTGTTAAGCAGTGTAGAGGAGCACAGCCGGTTGAGCGCGACAGATCGAAATCGAACCCCGGTGGTACCCAGCACGTGTTGACGCTTGTGGGTGCGAGCGCCGACGAGGTGCAGCCTTTCCGCGGCCGCAAGCCGCCGTGGTTCAAGGTGCCCGCGCCCAGCGGCCCTAGTGTAGAGATCCTATCCACGCTAATACCTTCTCGGAGCGTCGCCACAGAGAGGTCCTGTTGACGGTCGGTCGCGTTGAAGTCGTTAGCGTGAGTCACGCTTCCGCACTCGATTGCATCGTTGCGGCGCTCCGGTCAAAAGCGCGTCGCCGTCGCTTGCTCGAATCTCGACGGTCGCGATCTCGGCGAGGAGGACGCAAGCGGGGCGTAAGCAGGGAGCTCACCGGCCTCCCGTCCGGCGTCGAGGACGTGGAGGCGCGGTCGGGCCTGCTCACGAGAGCGGGAGGAGAATGGACGCGGCTGGTACCTCCTTTGCCTGTGTGGGGTTGTCCAGCACGCTCGGTAGTCAAGGGCTCAGTGGATTCTGCGTTGAGGTTCAGATCAGGGTCGGCATGTCCGCGGGGTCGGTATCACGATTGAACGAGCGATTAGCCAGCCGGGTCGCGGAGATACGCCATCGTCCAGGAGGTTCAGAGTGACTCATCCCATTGCCGACGAACCGGAGGTTATTCCCCTAATGCCCAATCGAACATCTCCGAGCGCGCGAACGACGCCGCTGAAGGTGGTAATCGCCGGCGGCGGTGTCGCTGCGCTGGAGACGGCGCTGGCGCTCCGGGACCTTGCAAGTGATCTGGTCGCCTTGACGCTTGTATCGCCGGGGTCCGACTTCACGTACTGGCCGACGGGCGTTTTGTCGCCGTTCCAACAAACAACAGCGAGGCAACTCGCGCTGGCGAAGGTCGCAGCGGAGGTCGGTGCGGCGCTCGAGCAGGGCAAGCTCGAGTCAGTTGATTGCGATCGCCGGGTGGTTTCGATCGGGCAGCGTGAGCTGTCGTATGACGCGCTAGTGATTGCCACCGGGGGCAGGATCAGCGACGCCCTGCCCGACGCAATCACGGTCGATCGGTCACGGATGCAGGAGAGCCTGCGAACCCTGATCGAAGAGGTCGACAGCGGATCGATCAGCACGCTCGCATTTGCCGCTCCGAGACCGACGTGGCCATTGCCCGCGTACGAGCTTGCGCTCCTTGTCGCTGAGCGCGCTAGGGACCGAGACGTTGACCTCGAGATCACGATCATCACCACCGAGCCGCAACCGCTGGCGATCTTCGGCGACAGCGTCAGTGCCGCCGCGCTGGAGTTTCTCGCCAGCGCCGGGATCGACGTGATCGCCGGTACTCAAGCCCAGAGCTCGCCTGGAGGATTGCGCCTGGAGCCGGGCTCGCGGGAGGTGCGCTTCGACCGCGTCGTCGCGCTCCCGAGGATCTCGGGCCCGGCGCTTCCGGGCCTGCCGGCCGATGCTGATGGATTCCTGCCGATCACCCCGCGTTGCGAGGTCGTGAGTGCGGGGCCCGTCTACGCAGCGGGGGACGCGACCCAATTCCCGGTTAAGTTCGGCTCGATCGCAGCCCAGCAGGCGGACGTCGCCGCGGCCGCGATCGCTGCGCTCGCCGGCGCCGACGTCGAGCCGGTGGAGGTCAGCGGCGTTGTCCACGGCATTCTGCTCGCAGGCGGAACGGATCGTCGCTTGTACTTCACAGCCCGGATTGTCGACGGCCGTGCGCTCGATTCTCGGACAAGCGATGGCCCCACCTGGCCGGTCGATGCGAAGCTTGCAGCGCGATATCTCGGACCATATCTGGACCGGCTCTGGGCGGAAGGACCCCGGTGGGTAGCGGGCCAGCTCGCCTGGGAAGCGACCCTCACGAGGTTGGAGTCGGAAAGCTCTCCCTGAGATGCCGCCGCCAAACCCGTTACACCCGGCGGCTGCTGCGGCCTGCTTCGCAAGGATCAGCAGTTGAGATCCAAAGCCCTCCGGCCGCGTTGATCAGGAGGCGAACAGCCTCCGGCGCCCGTCCGGCGCCGAGAACGTGATGGTCCACTTGCTCCGGCGGCACGTACTTCTCGGCGAGGACCGCAGCGGCCTCGGCTGGGCACGCCGCAAAGCCTCCTCAGGCAGCCGGGCCGCGACGTGTTCGCGCCCCAACGCGTGCCGGAAGCGGTAGCTCCCGCGTTGATTTGCGGGCCCGGCCGCTCGCGAAAGCCGAGCAGGCGATTCATAGGACGACACCGCCGCCGCCAGCATCCGGTTCACCGTCGACGCCGACCGCCGAGCCGCCTGCTCGCTGAGCACAATACTCTCGGCGCCGGCCGCCGCCCCCACACCCGAACTCCCCCAAGCTCGACGAAGGTTGAGGTTCTCACTCCGGATTTCCGTGGCCAAGATGCCGCTGGCGAAGGTGATCGCCGACGTCCGGAGGTGTTCCATCGAAACGCCGAGGTCGTCCCGCGGATGTACCCGGTCGCTCGGCGTGGATCGACTTGGGCCCAGTCCAACCGCGTGCTGGGGTCCGCGATGAGATGGGGGGGGGTGAGGTGGTCGCCAAGTCCGGGTTGATGGTGGGGCTCGGGGAGTCCTTCGAGGAGATGCTCGACGCGCTCGGCACGCTGCGTGAGAACCACGTCCAGGTCCTCATTGTGGGCCAGTACCTGCGGCCGACCGAGCGGCATCTACCGATCGTTCGCCATTGGCACCCGGGAGGAGTTCGAGCGTCTGGAGCGGGAGGCCTCCGCGATGGGGTTTGAGCAGGTGGCCGCCGGCCCGCTTGTCCGCAGCTCCTATCACGCCGATCAGCACGTCGCTCAGGCCGAGCCGACCGTGGACGGCTGAAGCGGTCCACGGTCGGGAGAGGAGCTCGACGGCGGCTCCGAATCATCACAAGGTCGTCCGGCGTCCCAGGATCGACGCCCGAGGCCCGCGATCGGCACGCTGCCTCCATCAGCCAGCGAAGGCGAAGAGACAGCGCCGCCAGACGACGATGAAAGGTCGATGGGTAAGGCGGATCGTTGTCGAGGGTGCAGAAGGCGTCCCGACCGAGCGGGGACCTTCAGGGCTCGACCAGGCTGATGGAGCGCTCTTCAGTTCGACGAGTTGGCCCTCGGCGGCGTGTGCTCGCCACGCCGCGGGACGGATGTCGGCATCGCTGGCCGTTCGCCGTTGAATTTCAACGGAGGGACCGCCGTCGGGTATCCATTGATTTCGATGAACAATCCGCGATCGACGTTGTAGGGATGCGACAAGGCTTCGCGGATCGTCAGCACCGGCGTGACGCACGCGTCGAATTGTTCAAAATGCCTGACCCATTCGTCGCGATCCCGCTCCAAGAAGATTCGCGCGATATCGCTACGCAGAGTAGGCCAGAACGATTGATCCCATTGCCGGTCGAGGTAGGATTCCGGCAGCCTCAGGCCCTTGAGCAGTTCGGCGAAGAACTTGGACTCGAGGGGACCGACCGCCACGTATCGGTCATCTCGCGTGCGATACGTCGCGTAGAAAGGCGTGCCGCCGTCGACGATGTTCGCTTCGCGCGCGTCCGTCCAACTACCGTGGACCAGCATGTAGTACATCTGGCTCATCAACGTCGCTGCGCCGTCGATCATGGCGGCCTCGACGAGCTTGCCGAGGCCAGTCCGCTCGCGCTCGTAGAGGGCGGCCAATATGCCGGTGACCAGCATCATGCTGCCGCCGCCGTAGTCTCCGAGGAGGTTGAGAGGTGGAGTCGGCGGACCGTCCCGTTGCCCGATCGCGTGCAACGCTCCGATCAGCGAGATGTAGTTGATGTCGTGCCCACCCTTGTCGGCCAGCGGCCCATCGCTTCCCCAACCAGTCATCCGCCCGTAGATCAGACGAGTATTGCGCTGCCGACAGTCCTCTGGCCCCAGGCTCAACCGCTCCATGACGCCGGGCCGAAATCCTTCGAGCAAGACATCCGCATCATCGATCAAGCTGCGGGCGTAGGCGAAATCTGCAGGGTCGCGGAGGTCTAACTCCACCGAGCGGCGTCCGCGGAACATCGGATTATCGGCTCCGATTCCGGTGGTCGTGCCCGGCCGGTCAATCCGCGTGATCTCTGCTCCGAGATCGGCGAGGAACATAGCCGCGAGCGGAAGTGGCCCCATGCCTCCGGCCTCGACGATACGCACCCCTGAAAGTGCTGGGTTCGCGGCCTGCGCATTCATTCGGGGTGCTCCATCTCTGTCGCCTGATCCGCGATGGACAGCGTTGCCGGAAGCTCTGGTGCTCGCCCCTTCACCCGAACGTGACGAGCGTCGCGACGCCGCCGTCGCGTGGCCACGCGCCACGGGGTCGATGAGTGAGCGCGGCCGCAATGTCCGAATCGGTCGACAGTAGGAGACGAGGCCGATGCTGCTCGGCGATGCCGATCGGCACCGCGGGCGCGCTTGCCGCCAGACGTCCGACGACGGTCCAGATCAGGACGCGTGGGCCGCGACACGGCCAGGTGTTATACCCGCCCACGGCGTTCGAGCCGGCCTATCCGGTTCTGGCGCCGAAGTCATCATAAATCAACCTGGTAGATCCGGGCTCGGGAACTCGTCGGTCCGAATTCGATCCACCCGATAGGACGCAATGCGCCACTCACCGTCCTCCTTAACATATTCCTCGTGGTAATGGCCGTAGCCGCGAACGACGGTTCCTCCACCCGGGAGCGGACCAGGCGCGCCGTGAAAGTCGAGGTAGTCACACATTCCCCAAATTCCCGTTGCTGTCGTCGGACCTGTGATTCTCAGCTCCGGCATATAGGCCTGATGCACCGAAGTGGCTTTGCTCAGGGTCTCGCGCGTTAGCCTGACATATTCAGTTTTGGTCCACGATGGTTTCCCGTCATCGAGCTCGATGCCTACGTCGAACACTGCATCATCTGTGAACAGGGAGGCCAGTCCGTCCCAATCCTTAGTGTCAAGGAACCGGATATATCGCGCCTTCAAAACCTTTATGGCCTCGAGGTCGGCCAACTCAGAAACGCTAGTCATTGTGCTCGCCCGGTTTCTCCATTTCGGGAATTAGCCAATCGGAATGGGGTGTTGTTTGAATCTCGGCCTGCCAGCCCGAGCTTTGGTGGTGACGGTAGTCGACCGTGGCGAGCTCGCCAACCCTCACGACGCCCAGGCGGGACTCTCAGCGAGTCGTACATGGCGCTAGCCGAGCCGGGCGAACGCACCGCTTCGCCGCGTCGACATGGATGCCCGGACAAGATCCTGCTCGCTGAGCTCGTCGGTGGGTAGACCCGCGTCGAGCCCCGCGTCGCTCCGCGCGTCAAGCCAGCTGCCGACGCCGTCCTGAAGCTCCCAGATTGTGAGATCGCGGTACGAGAACGGTGCGGAGAAGGGGACTGGGGGATGCTCGAAGTCGGATTTCTCATATTGTTGGACCGCGACCACACTGCCGAGCGCCGACACCTCATCGAGCCACTGAGCACGCTGATGCTCGAGGATCGTCGCCCGCAAGTCGATCGGGTACTGAGCGAATTCGACCACCACCAGCTCGCCCGTCGCATGACTTCCGTGCCGGTCGCCCAGCGGGGCTTGAACCGTCGTACGGGTCGGGACCGGACTGCCTTCGTAGGCCTGTCGCTCGATCGACATGGCCCGGTCGAAGACACGCTCGGGATCGTCGGTAAACTCGTACAACGAAAACAGGGGAAAGGCGAGCGGATCGTTCATCGTGCGCTGCTCGTCGTGCAGCGCGAACAGCGCCCCGGCGGCGACCCCTTTGATCAGATCGACACCCTCCGGGATATGCACGTCACGGAGCCACTCAGCGTATGTCGCGGCCTCGTTGGGCGTCGGGTTGTAGAACGTGATGACGACGACTGGTGCGGTCATTCGGGCTGCCAGCAAGCTAGCGAAGGCCGGGACGACCGTCCACTGTCGTAACGAGTAGTACAGGCCAAGGTCGCCGCGCTATAGCATCCGAGCAAGGAGGGATGCGTGCCAAGTTGTCGGCGTCGGAGACGAATTTGAATGGGAAGGAGCGGACAGATGACGGTTGATCACCGCGAGCGGACGTGCGGTCCGCGCATAGAGCTGTCCCCGTTCTTCACGAGCTCACCCTATGAGCCCACGCTCCCGCCGGTCACCAGTCTTGACGAGGTGGACCTGACGGATGGCGATCTCTACGTGCACGGCGATCCCCACGCGGCGTTCCGTCTGCTTCGCCAGCAGGCGCCGGTGTTCTGGCATGACCGCGGGGGCGCGTCGGCATTCGGCGGGCAGCCATTCTGGGCCGTGACAACGTATGAAGGCGCCACGCGGGTGTTTGGCGATTCGGTGGCGTTCACCGGCGCCGATGGACAGGTGCTCGACCTCCCGAAGGACCCGCTCGAGGGGTTCATCGGCCTAGCCGAGGGCAAGGAACACCGCCGGTGGCGCAAGGCCGTCGCCCCCGAAACCGGACCAATGAGGATTGCGGAGCACGCCGGACGCGTCCGGGAAACGATACGCGCGACCCTGCCCGAGTACGTCAGCGGGTCGACCCTCGACGTGGTTGGCCTGTCGGATGCGCTTCCGCCAGCGATGCTGTCGGCGCTCCTTGAACTGTCTGCGGATGAAGCGGCAAGGATCGCACAGCTCTTCGCGTGGGGCGATTTCTCAGAGAGCAGCTTTGAGGGCCGGGGAGCCTTCATGAACGAGACCGTCGACGGGCTCATCGACGCACGCAGCGGCCTCCCGGGTGACGACATGATCTCTGTGTTCACGCGCCGGGCGGCCAAGGGCGACCTCACGCAAGCCCAGCTGACGAAATACGTCGAGAACATCATCGAGGCGGCGTTCGTTGGGACGCGGAGTGCGGTCCACAACCCGATCCTGACTCTGGCCCATCATCCGGACCAGTTTGCGCGACTCCGGCGGGAGCCCGACTGGATCGCAGACGGCCGCGCCGTCGAAGAGGTGCTTCGTTGGGCAGCGCACGCTGTCCACGGGGTTCGCCGCGTCAGGGTGGACTCGGAGATCCTGGGGCAACCGGTCAAGGCCGGCGATGTCGTCGGCGTGTACTTTGCATCGGCCAACCGCGACGAGAGCGTTTACGAAGATCCCTATGTGTTCGATGTTGGCCGCCGCGCTCCGCGCATCCAGTCGTTCTCGGTGGGGTTGCACCAGTGCCTGGGCCAGTACTACGTCAGAAGCATCGTCAAGTCGTTGTTGCACGAGCTCGTGGAGCACGTAACGACCATCGAGCAGGTCGTGCCGAACGAGCGGTTTCTCCTGGGGGGCTCGACCGTCGGATCGCATTTCACCGAACTCTCTGTTGAGGTCGACTACCACCCGGCACTGGTTTAGGGGTAGGCGCTCGACGCCCGACGCGCTCGGGGGCGTCCGTGACGAGTCCTGGCGCAGCCTCAACCGGTGTGGGTCGCCGAGTCGGATCGCTCCAACTGTCTTGAGGCGACCCCGTACGCGGCCTTGATGTCGGGGATCGAGGAACGGATCGATCGTTGACCGGCACCTCCTCAAGCACCCGGGCGTGATGTCGCGCGACGGGGTGCTGAAGGACCGAACGGATCAGACGCAGCGGGGCTCGGACTCGCAAACCGGGGTGATCTCTTGATCTCACCCACTGTGACGGCTGGCGGGTCGCCATTCAGCGCTGACCGGACGGACCGCTTTGGCTTATCAACTCGACGAACGCGGACACGGACACGTCGGCACGCCACGAGGACGTCGGCGGGGGAGGGGCCACCGGATGCCGCGGCGCGGCCGCCGGCGCTGGTAAGTGCTCCCGAACCTGCGCTGACCGCTAGCCCGTCGTGCGCGCGAACTCGACAACGCGACGTCGGCGAATGAGGCTCGCCACTCGGATGGGCTCACGCCTCGAGCCTATCCTTACGGGCGGGGCGTCGCGAGATCGGAGACAGGCATCGTGACCGGTGGAGCGGTCGTCGCGACAGCGTTACCCGCCTTGAACTCCGCGACCTCGGCGTCCCAGCGCTCGGTGACGAACTTGTTCTGGGCGGGGTGGGCGTGAAAGGCGGTGTGGGCCGCGAGGTCGGCGAACTCCATCATGACCACGTGCTCGCAGGTGCTCCATTCTGGCGGGGTGATCTCCCGCATCAACTCGAAGTTCTCAACGCCTGGGAGCGACCCGAGAGCGACATACTCGCGGAGGAAATCCGCTTCGGCCTCCGAGCCAGGGTCGTGCTTGAGCCGGAACGCGCAGAAGAAGCGGATGCGCTCACCGCTCAAAGGGGTCATGCGAGCACCTGCTGAGCGCTACCGTCGGCAAAGTGGGCGAGCTCCTCGCCGGCTTCCCACTGAGCCAGGCGGGCCTCGATCTGGGACCTGACCATGTCAAAGCCGCCGGTGCCGAAGATCGCGCGGAGCGGCGGCTGGTCGGCGTCGACGAGCCGCAGGATGGCCGAGCCGGTGGCCCGCGGGTCGGGCGCCGTGGCCACACCCTCGCGCACTGCCTCCGCCATCGCCTCGCGCTCCTGCTCGTAGACCGGGCTGAGAGCCTCGCCCACCATCGAGGACACGCCGGTCGCGTCGGTCGCGTATCTGAAGGGTTCGATGATCGTCACCTTGATCCCGAACGCCGCAACCTCGCCGGCAAGCGCCTCGCTCAACGCCTCCAGGGCCCACTTCGACGCACAGTAAAACCCGTTCAGCGGGAACGATGCCGCACCCGCGGTCGACGATACCTGAATAATGTGCCCGTTGCCTTGCGCACGCAGGAGCGGCAGCGCCGCCTGCGTGACCCATAGCGCACCGAAGAGGTTCGTATCGAACTGCGCCCGCGCCTGCTTCTCTGTGACCTCCTCGGTCGCCCCGAACAGGGCGAAGCCGGCGTTGTTGACGACGATGTCGAGACGGCCAAAGTGGTTGTGCGCGGCCGCCACGGCCGCATCGACCATCGCCTTATCGGTCACGTCGAGCTGGATCGGCAGAACATTCTCGCCGTAGCGCTCGACCAGATCGGCGAGTGTGGACGTGTCGCGGGCGGTGGCGGCGACGCGGTCGCCGCGCTCGAGCGCGGCCTCTGCCCAGACGCGACCTAAGCCTTTCGACGTTCCGGTGATGATCCAGACCTTCGACATGCGCCGCTCCTTGATTTCCCTGTCCACGCGCGTTCTATTTCTAGCTCGATTCGGGAGATTCGCGCCGAGCCCGCCTCACTCTGTCAGCTCAAGAGTCTCGTGTCTGCTGTCCGAATCGCTAGTGCCGACGCTCAGGCGAACCGTTTGCCCGATGTCGTGACCTCAACGCTTCGCCGCTTCCTCACAGAACAGGCACGCATGACTCGGGGCCAGCGTGGACTGCTGATCCTTAGCCGTAGAGCTCTCTCATCTCCTTCTCCATGCCGGTTGATCCCGGCGCCTCGCCCGGGCATCCTTGTCGAAGAGACGGAGCGGTAGTACGGGTGTAGACCGGACCGCCCTGGTAAGCCGGTCCCCGGATGGAGTGGGCCTGATCGAGGCTAGGCTCGGGATCGTCGGTAAACCCGTACATCGAAGAACAGGGGAAACGCCAGCGGATCGGTCATAACCGGCTGTTGTCCTACGGGGCGAGGAGATGCCCAGCGACGACCCCTTCGAGCAGCTCGACGCCCCCTGAGAGGTGAAGCGGACGCAGCCGCTCGGCGTAGGTCGCCGTCGCATCGAGCCTCGGGTTGTAGAACGTGAAGACGAAGACAGAGGAGGTCACGACTGCGATGGCGGGGTGGGGCTGGGAATCTTGACGGGCGGCGCCGTTAGCGCGACGGCGTTACCGGCCTTGAATTCTGCCACCCCCGTGTTCCAATACTCGGCGACGAACTTGTGGTGGGCGGGGTGTTCGTGGAAGGCGGTGTGGGCTGCTAGGTCGGCGAACTCCCACATTACCACCCACTCACAGGTGCTCCATTCCTTTGGGGTGACCTCGCGCATCAACTCGAAGTTCTCAACGCCGGGGACCGACCCGAGAGCGGAGTACTCGCGGAGGAATTCGGTCTCTGCTTCCGAGCCGGTCTCGTGCTTGAGTCGAAACGCGGAGAAGAATCGGATCCGCTCACCGGTCAGAGGGTTCACGAGCGCGTCTCCTGACCGGTACCGTCGGCTAGCTGGGCGAGCTCCTCGCCCGCCTGCCAGGTCGTCAGCCGACCCTCGATCTGGGAGCGGACCAGGTCAAACCCGCCGGCGCCGAAGATCGCTCGTAGCGGCGGCTCGTCGGCGTCAACGAGCCGTAGGATCGCCGGGCCCGTCGCCCTCGGGTCGGCGGCCGTGGCCACGCTATCGCTGACGGCCTTCGCCATAGCCTCACGATCCTGCGCGTAAACCGGGTTAGGAGCCCCGGCCAACACCGACGAAACGCCGGTCGAGTCGGTCGCATAACTCCACGGCTCGACGATCGTGACCTTCACCCCGAACTGGGCCACCTCACCCGCGAGCGCCTCACTCAACCCTTCCAAGGCCCACTTCGACGCGCAGTAAAACCCGTTCAACGGAAACGAGACCGCGCCTCCGATCGACGACACCTGAATGATGTGCCCGCTGCCTTGCGCGCGCAGGAGCGGGAGCGCCGCCTGCGTGACCCAAAGCGCGCCGAAGACGTTGGTATCGAACTGCGCCCGCGCCTGCGCCGCCGTGGCCTCTTCAATAGCACCAAAAAGCGCATAGCCAGCGTTGTTGACAACCACGTCAAGCCGACCAAAGCGGGCGTGCGCAGTCGCCACGGCCGCATCGACCCTCGCCTTATCGGTCACGTCGAGCTGGATCGGCAGAACATTCTCGCCGTAGCGCTCGACCAGATCGGCGAGGGTGGACGTGTCCCGAGCGGTCGCAGCAACACAATCACCACGGTCAAGTGCAGCCTCAGCCCAAGCGCGACCCAACCCTTTCGACGTCCCCGTAATGATCCAGACCTTCGACATAGCACTCTCCTCAAATGTGTCCGTGTGCGCGCCGATAACCGAAACCTCTAAACCACGCTCACCCTAGAGGTTGTCAAGCGACACACCCGGGGGCTGCTGAGAGATCTCAAGCAAATAACCGTCCGGGTCACGGAAATAGCACCAACGAGAGCCGGCATACTCAGTGATATCGACCGTGACCGGCGGAGAGAGAAACTCAACACCCGCAGCCTTCATCCGCTCGTACGACTCATCAATGTCATCGACCTCAAACCCGAAATGGATCGCACCCACATGCGACGTGTCCGGGACGACCACCTTCTGGCTCGCCGGATAGCGATACTGCCAAAGCTCAAGCAAAAACTTCCCACGGCGGATGTGCCCTTGATCGGCGACCGCACCCGGGATGCCAATCCCCTCACCAAACCACGGCCGATCCGACACGTAGCGCTCAAGCGGAGGGCGGAAACCGAGGTGCTCAACGTAGAAGCTGATTGACCGCTCAAGATCCGACACCGTCAACGACACGTGAAATGTGAGCGCGGGCGAACCGTTCTCTTCTGTGCTCATAGCCTGCTCTCCTTTTATTCAACGACTAGTTCGCTCCGAAACTGGGCGATCTGACCGGCAGTACGCACAGTCAACGACGGGCCAAACAAACCGCAACCCGTCCCCCTCGTCCTCACGGGCCTGACGAGTTGATCATGACGCCCAGACCCAGATCGGGACACTGCCCTGACCGACAGTGCCAAACGCAACGTCATCTATTCCAGACACGCGAGTCAACGCGTTTCGGGAGAGATCAACATGCTAACGAACCGAGGGAGTTCCACTCCCCGGTCGGGGTCGGAGCGGGCTCGGACAAAGCAGGCGTAGATGTTGATGCGTCTGGCTGCGGCCAGACGCGCTCCGGTCATTATGATGTAGTCGACCGAAGCCGAGTAATCAGCCACAGGCCGGACTCGCGAGCATGCCGAGCACCCAATGGGAGCACCGGTGCCCGCGTGTGGAGATGCGAATTGGGGATCTGGCTCGGCTGCCGGACAGGGCGCCGTCGCCGACTCGGTTGCCGGCTACATGGGTTGCAGATGCGCTCAGAAGTTGCTCCAGCCGGCGTCCACGGGCAGGTTGATGCCCGTGATATTGATCGCCTGGTCGGAGGACAGGAAGCAGACTGCGTTCGCGATGTCCTGCTCGGCGAGCCAGTCCACGGGCAGGAGCGACCGTTGCGTCGTGAAGAACCTGGGGAAGCGCTCGTGACCGCGCGCATGGGTATCCCCGTGATTGATTTCGGTGTCGACCCCGCCAGGACTGACGGTGTTCGCGCGAATGTTGTAGGCGCCCAGTTCCCATGACAACGTGCGCATCAATCCGATGATGCCGTGTTTGGCAGTCGTATATGCAACGCCACCGGGTTGTGGTTGGGCGCCCATCGCCGACGAGATCAGGGTGATAGCCCCGCCGTTTCTGGCTTCGATCATCTTGGGAATGAACGCTGTGGTCACCTTCCACGCGCCGCCCAAGATCACATCGATGGTCTCCTGCCAGGACCCCTCCTCCAGGTCCCAAGAAGGAATGCCCCCGACCCAGATTGCGTGGTTGACCACCAGGGCGTCAACGCGGCCAAATTCGCGCATGGCCGAGTCGGCCAACTCGCCAAGTGCAGCCAAATCACGCGCGTCGGCGCGGACGGCAAGGCAACGGCGGCCTTCCTTTTCTACGAGGCGGCGCGTTTCTGCAAGGTCTTCCGGGGTTGCCGCGGGGTGTGTCGGGTATTGGAGGGGCTCGCAGACGTCGAATGCGACGACATCGGCACCCTCCCGAGCGAGCGTGATCGCGTGGGCGCGACCCATGCCCCGGGCTGCCCCTGATATCACTGCGACCTTCTCGGCCATTTGTCCCATCAGGGACTCTCCTTCGCCGGACGAGAGAGCGCGCCGCTCGCTCAGTTTGTGTAACACTGGTACAGTCACCCGGGATAATAGCCCCCCGAAACGGAAAGTAGTGTTCGGCGGCCTCTGCTCCTGCGGTGAACCCTCCAAGGTTGACCGGAGCCCGAACTGGTGATCGACGCGTCTTCGGTGATGGCGTTTGGGGTGGCGGGCGGTGAGGTAGTCGCGTCCGCGGTCTCGGTAGTGAGGCTCTGCCAGATCGCGCGGATGATCGAGCGCGCGATTGCCCCGGGCCTCTGTTGTGAGCTTGCGCCCATAGAGCGGTCTGGAGGCGGGAATGTCCGATGCGAGGCGGCTGCCATGGCGACAGCTTTGAACGCGATCCGCAATTGTGGCGAGGCTTTGCGAGTGTGATGGTGTGAGCGCGGCGCGCCGGGTCACACGGCAACCTCGCCTCGCGTCAAACGCGACCCCCGAGGGAGACCATCGCGGACCATGATCGCCGGCCGCGCCGCGCTGACGTCGCTGGCCGGTGAACCTTGAGACTTGGGCTCGACGAGGTGGGATCGGCGTAGGCGGGTGAGGACGGACTGTCGTTGGGGGTAGTGGCCACCGCGTAAGGCGGGTACTAGTTTGAGATGATGGCGAGGCTTCAGCGGGTTAATGAGACGACCGTCGAGTCGCAGGTCATCGGTGGCTCGGAGCCGATCGCCGGGGAGATCGAGGAGCATCAGGAGCAGGTCGGTTTGCAGTACTTCGTCCCGCACGCCAGCGGGATGCCGATCGATAAGAGCCGCTCCTCGATGCGACGCTTCGCCGAGAAGGTGACGCCGCATTTCACCGAAGGCTCGAGCCCAGCGATCGCGGGGGCCAACCAAGGCGCGGAGCTCGCGCGCGCTTCGCCCGGCGTGTGATGGAGGATCTGCGGGGCCGGGTCGCGATCGTCACCGGTGGGTCGCGGGGTATCGGGCTGGCGTGCGCGTCGCTGCTGGCGCGGCGCGGCGCGCGGGTTGTCCTGACCTCGCGAGACCAAGCCGGGATCGAGCGGGCCGCTGCGGGTATCCCGGGTGGACGCGCAATCGGGGTCGCGGCAGACGTGCTGGATGAGGACGCCGCTCGCGCGTGTGTCGACACGACTATTGAACGGTTCGGATCGATCGACATACTTGTCAACAACGTAGGGATCGGTTCCCCGTATGGCCCGCTTGTCGACCTCGATCGTGCGGGCTTCAGCCGGACGATCGACACCAACCTGTGGGCGCCGATCTTCTGGTCCGGGCTGGTGTGGCACGCTTGGATGCACGAGCACGGCGGCTCGATCGTCAACGTCTCTTCGCAGTCTGCGCTTGAGACCACGAAGAACATCGCAATCTACAGCGTCTCAAAGGACGCCCTTCTGCACGTCACGCGCGATCAGGCGCTGGAGCTCGCACCGAAGGTCCGCGTGAACGCCGTGGCCCCCGGAATTGTCAAGACCGAGCTGTCGGAACCGTACCTACGCGACAACGCGGACGCCGTGATCGCGGGCACGCCTCTCGGCCGAGTCGGCGAGCCGGACGACGTCGCGGAGGCGGTCGCATTCCTGGTTAGCGACGGGGCTGCATGGATCACCGGCGAGACGATCCTGATGGATGGTGGCGCGATCCTGGCAGGCAAAGCGCCCGGAACCTAGCCACCATGGGTCGGCGTGGGCGTCGCCGCGCGCCGGAGGATTGCGCGATGCTGGCCGGACCGGATCTCAGGAAGAGAACTTGTCGATGGCCAATTTACGCTGCGGGGCTCGTGCGGCTGCGTCCGATCAGGGCGACCGTCGCCGGCCTTCCAATACCTGCGCCACACTCGTGGCGGCAAGTCGCTTGATGAGTGCGACGGAAGTAACCCAAACGGAACTGGAGAGCCGGATGCGGGTGAACTCGCGCGTCCGGTTCACGGGGCGGCGGCGGTAAGACCACCGCGGGTCCCCGCGGCGCGGCGGCCGGCCGCCGACCCTACGATGATGTCGGCGGTCCGAAGAGTCGCTGGAATCCCGACCGGATCGCGGTCAGGCACGGCCAGGAGGCTGGTGAGGTCACGCTGGGCGGCCGTCGCGTTGAGGTTCAGCGTCCCACGGCCCGGAACGTGGACGGCGAGCCAGAGATGCCGCTGGCGACCTATGAGCCCTTCGCCGATCGCGTCCCGGCCACCCGAGCGGTGCTGGAGCAGACGCTCGCCAGCGTGTCGAGGCGTCAATATCGGCGCACACGGGAGCCGGTCGGTAAGGCGATCGAGACGTGGGCGAGGTCGACCTCCAAGACCGCCATGTCGCGGACGCTCGTAGAAAGCATTCCCTGGTCGGGTTTCAGGCCCCGCTCAACGAGATCAGACAGCAGCGCCTTCGCGACGGTCCGTTCTCAGTGCTTCTTCCCAAGAGCCCGAGCCAGATCGTCCCGCCTCGTGGCTGATTCCCAGCGCGACCATCGTCATCCTGCTTTCCACCTTGCGGCCTCGAGCATCCTTGCCGGCAACCCGGGATCCCCCAGTTGACGGCTGATCACCTCGCCCGGGGCCTCACGGGTTCGCAGTTCCTACTCGACCGATCGAGAGCGCTGTGCAAAGCGGCCCGACCCCGTGTTCGCCGAGGTCCCAGTGCCGCGCTCCCTGTGCCCGGGGAGTGCCGAGTGATGCAGTTCTCCCCGAAGGTGTCCGGCCCCCCCGGTCACAGGTCAATTCTCAACCGGCCTTGACAACAGGGCCATATGCGCTGGGCGTGGCGGGGGATCGACTACCCACGCATGCTGGAGCACCCCCCCGGCCCGCTGACGAGGTCGATCACGCCCACCCCCGCGCAAAGGGATGCAGGAGACGCTGACCGTGATCCAGCGCGAACTCAAGGTCAGTCAGCACCGCTTCGGGTCGTACTGTCGTTGCGGATAGTTGCTCAGGTGGTCCGGGCGTGCGACAGTCGAGCATCGGAACGTTCGGTTCCCTCTGACGCGCAGTGCGCATAATCGAGGAGGAGAGTGGTTTGCGTCTATTTGGTCGCAGTGTCAGCCGTGGGTCGGGGCTGCTTATAATCGCCGCGTTGTGTGGCGTCGTCGTCGCGGCTTGCGGCGGTTCCAGCAGCAGTACATCGTCGTCGCCGGGTTCGTCGTCGGCGGCTTCGGGCACAACGTCAAAGCTGAGCGGTAAGCCGATCGCGCTTGGCGCGATCGTTACCGAGACGGGTCCGGTCGCCACGGGTGGCGGGTATGAATACGCCGCTAACGTCGCGAAGGCGTGGACCGCGTGGGCGAACGCGACCGCTGGGGTGAACGGTCATCCGGTGACGATGACGGTCCTCGACGATGCGGCAACGCCGGCTACTGAGGAGAGCGACGCGCGCGAGCTGGTACAGCAGGACCACGTGGCTGCGGTCTTCATTGAAGACCAGTCCGCGTCAGTGGTCGCACCATACCTCGCGTCCCAGAAGATCCCGTTGTTCTCCAGTTTCGGCGACGGAGGGCACACCCCGCAAAACACGAGTTGGTTCGGTGTCGACATCGAGCCGCCTTACGTGCCGTTGAACTTTGCGATGGTTGATAAGGCTGCCGCAGCGACGAAATTCTCGAACGCGGTGTGTTCGGAGGTTGCGATCTGCCTGTCATACGGCAAATCGCTCGCAGCGTTCGCCCCAAAGATCAGTATGCAGTCTGGGGTCACGGCCGCTATCGCTGAGACCGCGACCGACGCAACGGCGCAGTGCTTAGCCTTCACTGGGTCGCATTCGGATGCGATCAACATGTTCATCGGGACGAACCCGATCAACCTGATCGCCAAGGCGTGTGAGCAGCAGGGCTACAAGGGCATCTTCACTACCGCGACGGTCGTCGATACAGCACTCAAGACAGTGCCAACCCCGCTGGTTCTGTCAGTTGATGCGTTCCCGTGGTGGGCCAGTAATCCGGCCGCGGCCCAGTATCGCCAGGTCATGGCGAAGTACGGACCGGGCGACGACTACGAGAGCCCCAATGCGTCGAACATGTGGCAGCTGCTACAGGTCTTCAGCTATGGCATGAAGGCGAAGGGGCCGGCGGCGGGCTCGGCAGTTACTGGCCAGGACGTGATCTCCGCGATGCAGAACGGAGTGAAGGGCGTGACGCTCAGCGGCATCTTGCCCCAGCCCGTCACCTTCTCAGCGTCCGGGCAGACTCCGATCCGATGCTTCTGGCCTGCTCAGTGGAAGAACAGTCAGTTCGGGGAGCTGCAGGGTTCGTGGACATCCGGCAACGGCGAGTCCGGCGCTCTGAAGAGTGACTGCGTACCGACGAACGCGGTCGGCTGAGTAATCCCACCAAGTTGACGCGGGAGGTGTGCAGGTGAGGCACCTCCCGCGCTGCGGTTTAGACCGATGTGACCTCTCGTCTCGTTGGTCTGACCAATCAGCCTTCGCGATCGCCTCGGCGGCTGCACACATCCGCCCTGAGGTGATTCTGTCGTGTAGCGGCGCAGCGCCGAAGGCACCGGTTGGCCCGGCGGAAGGCCTCATCCCACGCCGACGTCAGCTCGGTCCTTCCCCGCACACAAATCCTCTTTATGCCGGGTCGTCTTGAGAGCACCGAGCTGAGTGAAGGTTCGGCATCCGACCACGTCGTTGCCGGCCGGTGCGACGGCAGTCGAGCGGTCACCCCGAGGACGGAGATCGTCGCAGCGGAGCCGTTGCAAAGGCATTGGAGACACCGGGGAGCAAGCGCGATCTCACCCCCTTAGACACCCTTGGCGTGTCCGGCGGCGCGATATCGGACAGGCTCCACAACGGGCCAGGAGGGCCTCGAGGATCTCCCCGAAACGGCGCTGTGCGCGCAGAGGATCGCGTTGCGGATTACTTCCTCAAGATGGCAAAAGCGCGCGAGTAAGCAGCACGAGCGCTCTCTGATTCGGGCGCTTTCGAGGGCATACCGGCTTTGAAACCTCGGCTACGGCCTCAGAGGTGATCGAGTCAACGCTGAAAGCTGGTCTCCGGCATGCGCGGCGTCCAGGTTTGGCGAGGAGTCGATCCGGGTCCGGGCTCAGGCCGGGTCTTTGCCGAGGAGAAACCCGGCAGCCGCCCAGCCCATCCCAACGGCAACAACGGCCAATTCTGCACCTGGAATCTGCCGTTCGCCGGATCGGCCGGTCACCTGAAGCATGCCGTCCATGAGGTGATTGACGCCGTGGAGCCGGCCGGTCCCGAGGTTGCCCCCGGAGGGGTTGACCGGCAGTTGCCCGGTGGGCGATATGCGGCCGTCCTGGATGAAGTCGAAAGCCTCACCTTCACCGCATAAGCCGAGGCCCTCGAGCCAGGTGATGGTCATGAAGCTGAAACCGTCGTAGAGATTCGCGAGATCTACCTCATCCGGCGAGTGCCCGCCGTCGGCCCACAATCGCCTGCCGATGTCCCGGTTGTCGGTGAACTGTTCTTCCCACGATTCGTCGACCGTCACGCGGCCGCGTGGGGGCGTCCCATCGGCTACGCCATGGACGTATGCCGCTGGCTGGGCCAGATCGCGTGCCCGGTCGGCCGTGGTAATGATGAAGGCCGCCGCGCCCTGTACCGGCAGGTCGCAGTCGTAGATAGACACCGGTCGCGACACCATCCGGGCGTTCAGATAGTCGTCGACCGACAGCTCGATCGGCTTGTACTGCGCCCAGTAGCTGCCCTCATATGCCAGGCCGTTTTGACGTGCCTGCAAGACCAAGGCTGCCATCTGTTCGCGGCTTCCGCTTTTATACTTCGCTTGATATCGGCTCCACGGCAGCGCCGCGGCGTCGGCGGGCGGATAGCGACCGTAAGGCGCCCGGAACTGTTCGAGGTACTGGACCGAGTCCAACCCGGGCGTCTCGATCTGCCCGGCCTCGGTCTCCTCGGTATGTCCATAGACGCCAGCGCCGGGGTTGTGCAGGGCCCGGAACAAGAGCGCGTAGCGGCACCGGCCCGATTCGACCGCTCGGATCGCCGCCAGCGCAGAATTCGCGATCGTGCCGGCTACGTCGGCTGTCCAGCGCGGCTCCAGGCCGAGAGATCTGACTAGAAACTCCGTCGACACAAACTCGATGCCGTCCGCTGAACTTGCCATCGAAAACGGCGCGTCCGGGGTGCAGACCACACCGTCGATCTGGTCGAGCGCCAAACCGGCATCAGTGATCGCTGCCCTGCTAGCCTCCTCCGCCAGTTCGCCAAGCGGTACCTCGGGGCCCCGAAAAATGCGGGACTGACTGAAGCCGACGAACGCAGCAGTGTGTCGCCCTTTGCTCATCTGTGAATACTGGCGAAGCCTGAGCTCGTCAGCCGGGACAGCGCAGCCTGCATAGCGCCCGCCCGATGCAGCGGGACGGCTTGCGGGTGGCTGTCGCAATCGCGCTCTGACCAGCCTCCACATTGGTGGGACATCAAACGAGCCTGAACTGCGGAATGACGGACTCGTCGGTGATCGTCTGGAACTCAACTTCGACGGGCGCGCCGATTCGGAGATCCGCGTACGTTGAGCCGGGAAAGTTCGACACAAGAATCAGGCCTTCCTGCTCGTCCAACTCGACTTCCCCAACAAGGTAAGGGGAGGCGGCCTGGAAGTACGGGTGCCGCGCCCCAGAAACGGTCTCGGTGAAGCTGAACACGGTGCCGCGGCCACTCACCCGTTCCAGGGAGAACTCGCCTCCGGAGCACTGAGTGCAGGCGGCGGTTGGCGGAAACTGAAGTCGCCGGCACTGAGAGCAGCGCTGCAAAAGCAACTTTCCGGCCTTGACGCCTTCCCAGAACGGTGCGGAGAGTTCATCAGCAACGGGTGCGGGTGGATGCAGCGTCATGTCCGGTCGCGGGCATTCATCGCGACAGCCGCGGACGCCTTGATCGTAACGGGTGTCATTCGAAGCTGCTTGCTCGCGATGGTCCCGTGCCGCGCCGGCGCGGAACTCGCTGCCGAATGGCGTGTCGCACCGTGTGGGCGGTCGTCGTACCACTGTGCAACAGCGCGATCCGGCCGGATGCGGGTTGGGCCTGCGGCAGAGGACGACGTGGGTCGGCTCGACGATCAGGCATTTGCCAGCAGGTCGATCTCCTCTTCGCTGCGGTGGAGCAGCTCACCAAAGACGTACTCGTTGTCCTCACCGTAATTCGGACCGGAGCGGTTCAGCCGGCCACCGATGTAGGCCGGCGTTTCGGACATCTTCACCGGATGCTCTCTGATGGGCCAGCGCCCAATCTCAGTTTGATCGAGCTCCACCCGCCATTCCAGGTGCTTGAGTTGCGGATCGGTGTCACAGAGGTCCTCGGCGTTCTGACAGACGCCGGCGGGGACTCCACGGGCTTGTAGTTTCGCCATGAGTGCGTAGCCTTCGCGGCCGCTCGTGGCTTCGTTCATCACCGAATCGAGGAACTCCTGATTCTGGATCCGGAGCTCAAGCGAGGTGAGGCGGTCGTCTGCTGCCGGCGCTTGGATGCCGAGGACCTCCACCGCTGCTTGCCATTGCTCCTCGGTGAACGCGGCGATCGCGATCCAACGATCGTCCCCCTGTGTGCGGTAGGCCCCGTGGGGCGCCGCGGCCTTGTAAGGCGACCGATTCCCATAGCGTGCCCATCCCCTACTGTTGACGGAGTAGTCGAGGGTTGTCGTGCCTGTGAGGTAAAGCCCGGTGTCTCCCTGGGAGGCGTCGATATGGCAACCCTCTCCGGTCACGTTACGCCGGTAGAGCGCCGCCAGCACGGCAAGAGCCATGTTATATGAGCTGAACTGGTCGAGATAGGAGAAGCCGATGCCGGCCGGGGGGAACGGAGACGGCAGACCGGACATCTCCGAAATGCCGGCGAAGGCTTGGGCGGATGGGCCGTAGGTACGCGTCGGGCCATAGGTGCCCAACTCGCCAAGGCCGGTCTGCTGAACGTAGATGATGTTCGGATTCAGTTCCTTCAGCTGCTCGTACCCGAGGCCGAGCCGCTTCATAGTGCCCGGCGAGTAGCCCTCAACGATGACATCGGCATCGCGGATCAGATCCTCGAGGGCGCGCCTGCCGTCAGGCGTTTTGATGTTCAAAGAAGCCGCGAGCTTCCCTGAATTGAAGTCCATGAACAGGCCGTTCCTGTTGAGGTGCCCCGGAGCGGGAAGCGGAAGGGGCGCCGTCGCGCGTTCGCGCTCCTCACGCCCACCCGGAGGACAGATCCCGGTCGGGGCAAGCCGCATGCCGTCAATCCGGCCCTCGTGCTCGACCTTGATGACCTCTGCTCCCATCGCAGCGAGGTATCGTCCCGCGCCGGCGCTCGCAATCATCCACGCCAGGTCGACGACGCGCACGTCCGAGATCGCGAACGGCTTACCTCTCTCGCTTGTCAGCGGCGGCCGCTCCGTGCGCTCGGAAACGTGCTTACGGACATGGAGCCCAGCCGGCGCCGACCACTCAATCAAAATCTCCTGAGTGTGCTCGCCGACGAGGGGGGGTCGCGGCCCTCGACGCCACTGCATGCCTTCGGTGACCCATTTCCCGCCGCTGTAGATGAAGGTCTCGCCGAGTTCGTCGTGATGCACTTCGAAATACGATCCGCGAATGTGCCAATGCTCCTCATTCACGTTCTCTTCCGGGCGACGGATCGGCGCCCACGGCAAGCCGAAACGCTGGGCGTCGCGCCAGACGTCGCGGTCGTACATCAGAGCCCGAATCAAGCGGTCGGTCCGCACGGTCAGCTGCTCGGTCGCTTCGGTTGAGTCGCGCGTCTCGTAATCGTATTGATCGGCGAGGCCCTCGTCGGCTTGATACTGCTTCAGGAGAGCCATTGAGCCATCCCAGCCGTCAAGATTGACGCCCCTCGTGCCGGCGTATGTACGGTACGGAAGCAGCCAGCGGCCGTCCTTGGTCATCGCAATTGAAGGAATCGAGCCGCCGATTGGGATCGAGTGGCGGCACGTATGCCGAGCGTGCGCGAGTCGCAATAAGGTCCAGTGCGGGACGTCAGTCTCCATGTTGCCGGCCACGGCTTGGTGCACGCTGGTAGAGAGGTACTGACCGACGCCCGCGGACAATCTGAAGCTCAGCGCAGCGAGAATTGATATCGCGGTTAGTTCACCGGCGATGTGGTAGGCCTGCCACATCTGCGGCGCGATTGGTGGCGTCTCATAGAACCCACTCGGGTCGGGGTCGTAACCGCAGTTCATCATCATGCCACCGAGCGCGAGGTGAATCAGGTCACTGCCCTCGAAGTCGCCCCATGGGCCATCATCACCAAAGGGTGAGATCCGGGCCCAAATTAGCCTCGGGTTACGCGCCTTGGCGTCCTCGTAACCAACCCCTCGCGCCGACAGGTAGCCACGGGGGCGGCTGTCGATCACGACATCGGCTGAGTCCAACAGTTGTGCCAGATCCTGCAGCCCCGGTGGGGTATCGAGATCGAGAACGACGGATCGTTTTGCGAGGTTGTAGTGCCAGAAGTAGAGGCTTCTGTCGGGGTGGGGCTCGTCGTGGTAGAAGGGCCCATACGAACGGGTGACCTCGCCATTCGGCGGCTCGACCCTAACCACGTCAGCGCCGAGCCCGGCCAATACCTTTCCGCAGTATTCGCCGAGTTCGCCGCCGATCTCTAATACGCGCACCCCGCCCAGAAAATGTCTGAACTGATCTGTTGCATCGCCGTTTGAGCCGTTAATGGCCGGCATGAACAACCTCCCCATAATCTCGCTCGGTGGAACACGGCACAATTAGTGAAGGACGCTGGCTAATGGCGTGCCGATTGCGGTAACGCGAAACCGGAAAGCGAGACGGCCACCGGGGGGACCCTTGGGATGGCTGACAAGAGCTATGTGCCAGCCGGCCTTGCAAGGCTGCGACGCAGTCTGGTGACAGGTCCAAGGCCTTGACGTTGAGGCCGGTCTCGCTATCCCTTTCCAGCATGACGGGCACTCCGTCGATGTGCGGAAGTTTTAGCCCCGCTGCGTTGACGGCGATCTGAGGTGCGGGCGAGACCACGGGCGGATGCCTTAGCGTTGGGTCGCCCGCCTGCGTTTGGCTGCGCGCGGGCTGGCCGTCGGGGGCCCGAGCCGGTGCGGGTGGCTCGACAATGAAAGCACACCTCGGGAGCGTGGCGTCAGGCTCCGGTCTTGCGTTGCTGGGAATGCTGTCTCCTTGTCATCTGCGGTCGGGTCGGCTCGTGCTCCGGCACGTCAACGTACCGCCGCCCGACGACTGCCCGACGCGGGCTGAAGTCGGACTCCCGCGCGGCGGTGACGTTTCGAACCCGGGTACGAATGCGTCGGGTCGCAGCGGGTGGCGATAGCCGTGGGAGTGCAAAACGGACGCCGACGGATGATGCTAACGCCCGTCTGCGGCCTAATCTGTTGCGGACCCACGTGCCGGTCGCGGCACAGAGCCAGTCGTAACGGTACGCATCTGGAGTCCCGCTTGTCAACTTCCGGCGGATGGGTTGGGGCTGACTGTCGGTCGGGGCAGTGGCCGGCGCGGTGGGTGGGATTCACCCATGGTAAAGGATGCCGGCGGTTGGCACGAAACGTGAGGCACGGAGCCTAGCGGCGTCCAGGGCTGCGAGTGGCCAAGCCGCTTGGGCGCGGCACCGAGGGGCGTCGACTACTCGCAGGGGTGATGCATGTTCCTCGACGCTCGCGTGACCGAGTGAAGAGAATTTCTGACGACGGTTGTGGCGGATGAGACTCTCGCATCTGGCAGAGCCTGATTGCGCCGCCGGAAGGAACCGCGCGGATTGGAGTGGACTGTCGGTCGGGGCAGTGGCCGCCGGGCTGGGCGGGCTTTACCGTTCAGAGCACGGCGCCAGCGGTGCCAGAGTTTAGATCTTGCCCATGCCGTGCTAGTCATGGCCGGATTATTTGCGGACGTCACGAGCGCGCGGTGAGCGCCATCCTGGGATGTTCCGTCGAGGAGGAGACTGTGCGGGGTCCGCGTGACTTCTGGAGACCATTGGCAGTTAGCGCCGCGGAGCCGCCGAGCGCGATCCACAGATCGCGGCCGTCTACGCCGACGTGGTGGGAGTGAGCGCATGACGCAGACGGCACCAGACGCCACCGAGGCGCTCCGAGCCGAGATTCGTGCGTGGTTGGAGTCGACGATGCGCGAACTGCGCGATGGCCTGCCGCCGACGCTGAGCGAGGCCGACGAGATGGATTTCCGCCGTCGCTACGCGAAATGCCTTGCGCGCGACGGGTGGATCGGGCTGTCGTGGGATCCTCGCTGGGGCGGGCGCGGGATGACGCGGGCCGAGCTGCTCGTGTTCGCTCAGGAGAGCGTGCGCGTGGATGCCCCCGAACCGCTTGGCCGGCACGGAACGGACATCCTCGGGCCGGCGATCGCCGTCTATGGCACGGAGGCCCAGTGCGAGCGTTTTCTACCGCCGATCCTGGCGGCCGAGGAGGTCTGGTGCCAGGGGTTCTCCGAGCCGGGGGCGGGTTCTGACCTCGCCTCGCTGCGCACGCGGGCAAAGCCCGACGGGGACGGGTGGCGCATCAACGGCCAAAAGATCTGGACCACAGTGGGCCAATACGCAGACTTGTGCCTCGTCCTTGCGCGTACCGATCCTGAGGCCCGGCCGCATGCTGGAATCAGTGCCTTCGCGGTGGATATGCGGGCGCCGGGCGTCACAGTCCGGCCGATTGAGCAGATCACTGGTGCGCACGAGTTCTGCGAGATCTTCTTCGACGATGTTCATGTACCCGGGGATTGTCTGATTGGTCTGCCGGGACAAGGTTGGAAGTTCGCGATGGCTACGCTTGAATTCGAGCGCGGCCTCTACTTCATGTCGCGCCAGGTGCGCCTGACAAAGGACGTCAACGACCTCGTCGCGCACGTGCAACAGAACGCCGACCTGGTCCCCGAGCGGATCAAGGATCGCCTGGTGGATGTCTATGTGAAGTCGCAGGAGCTGCAAGCGGCCGTCGACTTTCACATCGAGTCTTCCCTGGGCGGCGAGCGCCCCGGTCCGGACAACAACGCGACGAAGGTCTTCTGGAGCGAGACGTATCAGGAACTCGCGGACATCGGCGCGGAGGTCGATTCGCTGCTCGTCGAGCGGCCCGTGGGGGGCAAGGACTGGTCGCAGTTCTATCTGGAGGCGCGGGCAGCGACGATCTATGCCGGCACCAGTGAGATTCAGCGCAACATTATCGCCGAGCGTGGGCTCGGCCTGCCGAGGTGATGGCCGTGACGGTGCTGCCAAATGAGGACGAGCGTGAGATCTCCGACGTGGTGACGCGCTTCTTTCGTGAGCGGACGCCGCTGAGTGGTCAGCTGGAAGCCGCACAGGGTGAGGTCACACTTCCGCGCGCTCTGTACCGCGAGCTTGCAAGCCTCGACATCTTGAGCCTGGCGTTGCCGGGCGGTGCCGAGGCGCTAGGTCTGACACCGCTGATCTCGGGCCTGATCGCCGAGGCCGGCGGTCGGGAGCTTGTGCCCGGCCCGTGGCTGGATCAGCTCATCGCGGTACGGGCTCTGGGCGCGGACGAGAAGCTCGCCGCGCCGCTGGTGTCCGGTGAGCAGATCGCCGCGGTCGCCTTTCACGCCGATCTATCTGCCGAATCCGGGTCGGCGTCGGGCATGGTTCGCGGCCTGCGGTTCGGCGATCGCGTGGATCGTTGGGTCGTGTTGACGGAAAACGCGGTGATCGTCGTCAACCCCGCCGGCCCAGGCGTGGCCGAGGTGGAGCGGGAGGCTTCGATCGATCCGCTGTGGCAATCGGTCACGGCGACTCTGGATAGCGCTCCGGTGCTGGCGCACGTTCAGCTCGACGCTGATGAGCGCGACGCGTTGCTGGGTTACGCACGCGGGGTCACCGCGGCCTGGTCGGTCGGAGCTGGGCTGCGGCTGCTCGAGGACGGTGTCGCGTATGTCAAGGAGCGCAACCAGTTCGGACGGCCGGTCGGCAGCTTTCAGGCGGTTAAGCACCGCGCCACGAATGCCTACGTCGCGCTTCTGCACGCGCAGTGCCTTGCCCGTCGTGCGCTCGCCACGGAGTCGTCGCACGATGCGCGTGTGGCGCGGGTGGCATCTGACCGCGCATACCGCTTTGTCTCTGAGCAGGTACTCCAGCTGTACGGCGCCATCGGGTTCACCGCGGAGTTGCCGGTTCATCTGTTCTTAAAGAATGCGCAGCAGTTGCGCGCCTGGCCGACCCACGTTGATGGCGACCTCCGGTATGTGCGCGAGCACCTGAGGCTCGACTTGGTAGGAGCGGTCGCATGAGCGACTCGCAGAGTTGGGCGACGTCAACCGCCGAGGTGCAGGACGACGATGTGATCGTCCGCGGGCGCAGGTTGTCGGACGTCGCCGCAGCCGGTGGCCTAGGCCAGCCCTAGCGATTGGAGACAAGCCATGACCGCGATAGAGCAAACCGAGACGGCCGCGTTCGCGGATCTGAGCAGACTCTTTGAACCGCGAAGCGTTGCGGTGATCGGTGCCTCGGCCGACGGGAACAAGATCAGCGGGCGCCCGATCCGCTTCCTCGAGCGAGCCGGGTTCAGAGGCTCGGTCCACCCGGTGAACCCGAAGTACGAGACCATCATGGGGCTCCCGTGCCGACCGTCGGTCACGGCGGTCCCCGAGCCGGTCGACCTGGCGCTGATCTTCGTGCCCGGCCCGGCCGTCTCGGCCGCGGTTGATGACTGTGTCGCCGCGGGTGTTCCGCTCGCGATCGTCTTCAGCGCTGGGTTCGGGGAAACGGGTAGAGCGGGACGCCTCCATCAGGAGGAGCTGGTCGCCCGAGCCCGCGCGGGTGGGATGCGGCTGCTAGGTCCGAATAGCCTCGGGGTCGCCAGCGTGCGTAACGGGCTGGTGGCATCGTTCGCCACCCTGTTCGACCGCCATGAGCTTCCGCCGCCGGGACGCGTTGGCCTCGTCTCCCAAAGTGGCGCGCTCGGCGCATACATGTATGCGCTGGCCCAGGATCAAGGAGTCGGTTTCAGCCGTTTCGTGGCCACGGGGAACACGGCGGATCTCGACCTCCCCGATGTGATCGCCTACCTGGCCGACGACGATGAGACCGATGCGATCGGCGTCTACCTGGAAGGGATCACTGAGGGCGAGCGTCTGCTCGAGGCGCTCGGGCGAGCGCAGGCCGCCGGGAAGCCCACCGCCATCCTTAAGGTGGGTCGCTCGGAAGCTGGGCAGCGGGCCGCTGAGTCCCACACGGGCGCGCTCGCGGGCAGCGACGCCGTCTTCGATGCGGCGCTCCGGCGCTCTGGAGCCGTGCGTGTGCCTGACCCGCAGGCGCTGATCGACTTCCTTTCCCTCAACACAGGGGACCAACCGCCGATGACAGGTGGGCTCGCCGTGCTCAGCGGCTCTGGAGGCGCTGCTGTATGGACCGCGGATCGGTTCGCCGATTTCGGACTCGAGCTGGCGCAGCTAACCCGCGAGACCGAGGCCCGTCTCGCTGAGGCGCTGCCGGCGTTCGCCTCGCCACGCAACCCGGTCGACGCCACCGCGCAGATGCTCAACGACGCGTCACTCTTCCAAACCTGCCTTGACGTGATCCTCGCCGATCCGGGGGTTGGAACGCTCGTGATCTTGTCGGGCCTTCAAGAGCGCGACGGCGAGCGGTACGCGCAGCAGATCGTCAAAGGCGCGCGCCACGCTGGTGGAAAGCGGGTCGCGGTCGCCTGGCTCGCGGCGCCTGATTCCGTGACAACGCTGTTGGGCCGCGAGCGCATCCCCATGTTCGGCGACCTGGCGCGCTGCGTCGGTGCGGTCGCCGCGTCGCTGATTGCAGACCAGCGCCGCCGCGCGCCACGGCCGGCCAACCAGGCGCGGTTGCTCGACCCTAATACACACCTGGGCTCGCTGGACACAGAGCACTCCGCGAAGCATCTCCTGGCGAGCCTCGGGCTCGAGACTCCTCGTGGTGCTCTGTGCAGCACGCGCGAAGAGGTGATCGCCGCGGCATCATCGATCGGTGGCAGGGTCGTGCTTAAGGGGCAGGTCGTGGGCGTGGCTCATAAGTCTGACCACGGCCTGGTCTGCGTGGACGTCGAAGGCGAGGGGCCGGTCGGGGACGCGTTTGATGCGCTCCAGGCGGCGATGGGCGAGGTTGCCGGCCCTGAGAGCAATCAGGGAGTGCTTGTCGAGGAGCTGCTGCCTGAGGGCTTGGACCTCGTCGTCGGCTGTGTGCGGGACCCGGCCTTCGGACCGGTGACGATGATCGGACTCGGGGGGACGCTCGTCGAGCTGCTGAACGTCGTCGACTTCGTCGTCGGCGAGGTCGATGTGGACGAGGCATTCGCCCAGCTCGGTGCCGTTCGCTGGGCCGCGCTGTTCGAGGGCTTCCGCGGTGGACCGCCCTATGACCGGCGCGCCACAGCAGAGGCGGTATCCCTGCTGTCGCGTGTGGCGACGCAGCACGTCGACCAGATCGCTGAGATTGAGATCAACCCGCTCCGCGTCCTCGCAGACGGTCGCGTCGTGGCGCTCGATGCGCTTGTGGTCCCAACGGACGGCTGAATCGTGGGATGCGCGCAGCGCCCATGCCCTGCGTGACCTGGGACCATTGCATTGAAAACACATTGAGCCTGCAGGAGAATCTTGTGCCGCGAGTAGCGAAGAAAGCGGTCTCTGAGGAAACCGCCAGACAGATGTATTCCCGAATGGTGCGGATCCGGCGGTTCGAGGAAACCGCGAAGGGTCTGCTGGGACGGGGCGAGCTCTACGGGGGGTTCCATACCTCCGTCGGGCAGGAGGCGTCGATCGTCGGGGCCTGTGTCGCGCTTGAGCCGACCGATTACATGGTCGGCACCCACCGCTCCCACGGCCATCCCATCGGCAAGGGCGCGGACCTCGGCCCGTTGCTGGCGGAGCTGTTGGGTCGGGCGGGCGGTGTCAATCAGGGATACGGCGGCTCGATGCACATGAGCGACTTCAGCGTCGGGAGCCTGGGTGAGACGAGCATCGTCGGCTCCGGGTTTCCGGTCGCCACCGGCGCTGCCTTGGGTTCACAGCTGCAGGGGGATAAGCGGGTGTCGCTCTGCTTCTTCGGTGAGGGTGCCGCCAACGAGGGCACGTTTCATGAGTCGCTCAACCTGGCCGCGGTGTGGGACCTGCCGGTCATCTATCTCTGCGAGAACAACGGGTACGGCGAGCTTACGGCCGCGCACAGGGTCATGAAGGTGCCGGACGTCGCGAAGCGGGCGGCCGCGTACGGGATTCCCGGCGTGGTGGTCGACGGCCAGGATGTCCTTGCCGTCTATGAGGCGGTGCGTCAGGCGGTCCGCCGCGCCCGGTCAGGGAAGGGGCCGACGTTGGTTGAAACGAAGACCTACAGGTTCGACAACCATGGGGTTGGGCTGCCGGTCGAGCACTACCGCACGGCCGAGGAGATTGAGATGTGGATGACCGAGCGTGACCCGCTCGACAAGGGCCGTCAGGTTCTGAGCGCGTTCAGCCTCTCAGATGAAGACTTCAAGGCGATCGAAGCGGACGTCGAGCGTGAGCTCGATGTTGCGCTCGAGTTCGCGCGCGGGAGTCCGGCGCCACTACCGGAGGATGCGTTCAAATACGTGTACACCGACCCGATTGAGATCGATCGCTGATGCCGACCATCACATATCTTGAGGGCGTCATTGCCGCCCAGCGGGAAGAGATGGAGCGGGACCCCTCCGTTTTCCTCATGGGTGAAGACGTGACCTGGAACATCCAGGGGACGACCAAAGGGCTGGTCGAGCAGTTTGGGCCTGAACGCGTGCGCGATACCCCCATCTCGGAAGCGGGATTCCTCGGTGCCGGGGCGGGCGCTGCGATGGTCGGTATGCGACCGGTCGTCGAGATCTTGATGGCGCCGTTCCTGTACGTGGCGTTCGACCAGCTGGTCAGCATCATCGCCAAGTCCACCTACCTGTACGGCGGTCAGGCCTCGCTGCCGTTGACCATCCGTCTGCCGCTGTTCTACGGCGGCGGCAACGCGGCTCAGCACTCGGATCGGCCGTGGTCGACGGTGATGACGATTCCGGGCCTGAAGATCGCGATTCCCTCCACCGCCACCGACGCCAAAGGGCTCCTGAAGTCCGCGATCAGGTCGAACGATCCCGTCCTAGTGTTTGAGGACGCGAACTGCTGGTCGTCGCGTGGTGAGGTCCCCGATGATGATGATTTCCTGATTCCCCTGGGTCAAGCCAACGTGTTGCGCACCGGCGCGGACGTGACGATCGTCGCGATCGCCTCGACTGTGAAGATGGCGCAGGACGCCGCCAAGCAGCTGGCCGAGGACGGCATCCAGGCCGAGGTCATCGACCCCAGGACGATCAACCCGCTGGACAAGGACACGATCCTCGACTCGGTGCGCAAGACGGGACGGCTCGTGGCCGTCGATCCTGCCCATCGCATGGGAAGCTTCGCCAGCGAACTGAGCGCCATCGTGGCGCAGGAGTGCTTCTGGGATCTCCAGGCTCCGGTCGAGCGGGTCACCACCCCCCACACACACATTCCGTTCGCGCGCGAGATGGAGCGGCCGCTCTATCCGAACGTCGACAAGATCGTCGCCGCCGTGCGGCGCACGATGGGGTGACAGATATGAGCATCGAGGTACGCCTGCCCCAGTGGGGCATGGGAATGCAGGAAGGCACGATTCTGCAGTGGCTCAAAGCCGTCGGTGACCAGGTGACCGAGGGCGACGTGCTCGCCGAGGTTGAGTCCGCGAAAGCAGTCGACGATCTGCTGGCGCCGGCAGACGGCCAGCTCGCGCAGATCATTGTCGCCGCGGGGGAGACCGTCCCCGTCAACGAGGTGCTCGCGACGCTCGAGCCTATCGGCGACTCCGGCGGGCCCCAGCCCGCGGCGGCGCCAACCCAGACGCCCGAGGCTGTGGTCGCACCGGAGGCGGTCAAAAGCGCACCTAGCGTACCGCCGCAGTCCGCCGCCGCACCGCAGACCGGGTCCGCGTGGGTTCGCAATGTGGTTCCCCGGGCGCGTGCCATTGCGCGCTCGGCTGGGATCGATCTGCATCAGGTCACCGGCACCGGGCCGGAGGGCCGGATCCTCGTGTCTGACGTCGAGGCGTTCCTTGCGGGTTCCGCGGCAGGGAGTGACGCCGGCGCCGCTGTCGCCTCGGCTCCGGCATCGGTCCCCGCGGCTGCTCGGCCCGAACCGGGAGCCGGCGCGCCGATGAATTCGATGCGCCGCACGATCGCCCGCCGGATGGTCGAGAGCCTTCAGACGACGGCGCAGCTCACGCTCATTCGGAGCATCGACGTCACCGCCGCCGACGCGGTGCGCCGCTCGATCGCCAAGCCGGTGAGGCCGTCGTTCACCGACATCTTCCTGCGCGCCTGTTCGCTTGCGCTGAGGGAGCACCCGCAGGTCAACTCGTGGATCGACGGCGATCGATTGATTCGGCGTGAGACGATCGACATCGGGTTTGCCGTGGCGGTTGACGGCGGGCTGTTGGTGCCGGTCGTCAGCAACGTCGACACGCTGAGCATCGAGCAGATCGCTACGAGCACGCGTGCGCTGGCCCAGCAGGCGCGCGAGCGGCGGATCGATGCCGCCGCCCTTGAGGGCGGCGGCTTTTCCGTCAGCTCGCTGGGCGGCCAGGGGATCGATGCGTTCACACCGGTCCTGAATCCGCCCGAGGCCGCGATCCTCGGACTCGGGCGCACGTCGGAAAACCCCATTCGGTACGGGTCGGGGCTGGCGTGGCGGACCGAGCTGACGGCGAGCCTGACGATCGATCACCGGATCGTGGACGGGGCACCGGGTGCGGCGTTCCTGCAGACCATCGCTGACATCGTGAGCGATTCCGATCGCCTGTTCGGCTGAGCGCGCTCAGCACGGTGAGCTGAAATGTATGCCCTGACCGCCGCCGCTCGTCGGCGGCGACAACGGAAGGACGGCGCAAGATGACCGACTTCGATGTCATCGTTCTCGGCGCGGGCCCGGGCGGGTACGTGGCGGCGATTCGCGCCGCGCAGCTCGGTAAGTCCGTTGGGGTGATCGAAGACAAGTTCTGGGGCGGCGTATGCCTGAACGTCGGGTGCATCCCCTCAAAGGCGCTGCTCCGCAGTGCTGAGCTCGCCCACCTGCTCGCGCACGAGAAGCAGGAGTTCGGCATCACCGGCGATGCCAGCGTCGATTTCGCCGAGAGCTGGAAGCGCAGCCGCCAGATCGCGGACGCGAGTGCCACCGGCGTTCACTATCTGATGCGCAAGAACGGGATCACCGAGATCTCGGGGCGGGGAACCATCAGCGGGCCGCGGTCAATCGACGTTCGGGCGGAGGATGGATCGGTCGGCTCCTATCGGTTCGGCGACCTGATCGTCGCCGTTGGCGCGACCGTCCGGCTGATCCCTGGAGTGGAATTGTCGCCCAACGTGATGACCTATGAGGAGCTGATCCTCTCTGAGGAGCTACCGGAGAGCATCGTCATCGGAGGCTCTGGGGCGATCGGCGTGGAGTTCGCCTATGTGCTGAAGAGCTTCGGTACCCAGGTGACGATCGTCGAGTTCGCTGATCGTGTCGTGCCGACGGAGGACGCCGCGGTTTCGGCGGAGCTCCTTCGCCAGTACCGCAAGCTCGGAATCGACGTGCGTGTGTCCAGGACCGTGGAGAGCGTGAAGGACACCGGCAGCGGGGTGGAGGTCCTCACGACGGATGTCGCGGCGGGCGACTCCGAAGTGCTCTCCGCGGAGAAGTTCCTCGCCGCCTTCGGCTTTGCTCCGCGGACCCAGGGCCTCGGTCTCGAGGCCGTGGAGGTGCAGCTGACCGACGCCGGCGCGATCGCCGTCGACTCCCGAGGACGAACGAGCGTCCAGGGCATCTACGCGGTCGGTGACTGCACCGGCAAGATGATGCTCGCGCATACCGCAGAAGCGATGGGCGTGGTTGCTGCGGAGACCATCGCCGGGGCCAAGACGATGGAGATCGAGTTCGACATGATCCCACGGGCGACGTTCTGCCAGCCGCAGATCGCGTCGTTCGGGTTCAGCGAGGAGCAGGCGCGGGATCGCGGGTTCGATGTGGCGGTTGCGACCTTTCCGTTCATGGCGAACGGAAAGGCCCGCGGGATCGGTCAGACGGCGGGGTTCGTGAAGATTGTGGCCAACGCCCAGAACAGCGAGTTGCTCGGGGCGCACATGATCGGACCCGAGGTCACCGAGCTGCTGCCGGCCCTCACGCTCGCCCAGCAGTGGCATCTGAGTGCGGAGGAGGTCGCGCGCAACGTCTTCGCGCATCCGACTCTCTCGGAAGCCGTCAAGGAGGCGATCGAAGGAATCGCCGGGCACATGATCAACCTGTAGGGCTCCTGGTGCTTCCGTCGGGCCGGCCCAGTCGACAGACCAGCTGCGAGCAAACTAACGAGCATATTCGCGTCGAGCCGTCGGCCTGACCTTCGCCGTCGTCATCCGACAGATCCTGCTTCGGCGACAACAGCACCCGCGGGACAGCCAAATCGACGAGGTCCTGATTCTGGAGTCTGAGGTCCAGAGAGGCGAGCCGGAGCATCCTGTGACGCCCCCTGGATACCGAGGAACTCCGCTAGCAGTTGCCACTGTTCGTCAATGAAAGCCTCCATCACGATCCACGATTCCTCGCGACGCCGAGCTCCGTTGTCTGGACCCCCTCGAGGCCCGCGTCGTCTACGCAGCCGATTTCAACCACTCGAGACTGACTCTCTGCCACCCCCGACTCGGAACAGCCCCCCAAGAGGGCGTTGCCGCCTCCGCGTCTGAAGCTCTTGCGCGGCGGGTAGCTGTCGAGTTGACGACACGGTTCGATGTCAACTGCGTGTGCGTCCGCAGCGGCAGCCCGGCACGATTCTTCGCGAGACCCCACCGGCCGATAAGGCAGAATTCGTGGGCCGGCGCCGAGGCCGCGGGCTCGGGTTATGACCGGCGGCCGCGCGCATCGACAAGCCATCATTTTGCTATGCGTCCGCCATCGACGGGCAGTGCTACGCCGGTTATGTATCGCCCGTCTTCGGAAACGAGGAACAGCAGTGCATTAGACACGTCGTCCGCCTCCACCCAGGGGATCGGGAGGGCCTGCATCTCCTCTGCGGCGGCCGCGAACTCCTCGATCGTCACGTGTCCCTTATCCGGGCGGAACAGCCTCATCATCGAGTCGTTGACGATCATGCCGGTGTTCACATTGGTGGGGTGCAGGCTGTTGACCCGAATCCGGTCGGGGGCGAGTTCCAGTGCTAGTGCGCGCATCAGCCCGGTCACGCCGTGCTTAGCGGCGATGTAGTGCGCGTGTCCAACGTCCCCCTCGAGTCCGGCCACCGAGCTTGTGAGCACAATCGACCCGCCCCGCCCACCTGACCTCAGATGTCGTAACGAGACCTTGACGGTGTTCCAGACTCCGGTCAGGTTAATGTCGATCATGTCATGCCAGGCCCGCTGGGATATCTCGTCGACGACGGTCGGATTGGCGATCCCCGCATTTGCCACCACAATGTCCAGCCGCCCAAGCTCGGCCACCCCGTCATCCACGAGTTGCTTGAGCGCCTCGAAATCGCGCACATCGACACGCCTGGCCACGATCCGGCGGTCCAACGCTTGGACGAGCTTGACGGTCTCCGCTAAGTCCTCGGAGGTTGGCATCGGATAGGAAGCCGAGTCGATCGCAGCGCAGGCGTCGAGAGCGATGATGTCGGCGCCCTCCTCTGCCAGACGCACTGCGTGACTACGACCCTGACCACGAGCAGCACCGGTGATAAATGCAACTCTGCCGTCTACTCGACCCGCCATGCTCATTCCGCGAGCCATCAATTTCTCCTTGCGCAGTTCGACATTGGACACTGTGGGCTGATTTGCGGAGTCAACAGTCGCCCGGGGATCCTGACCGCCCTATCACCGACAGTCCTCGGCGATCACGATAGGGCCTGACTGTACCCATTTCGCGCTGTATCAGGTAACTCGGGCCAACGCTGGAGCAGCTTACGGCGACCTGAGTGTGGCGCCGGGCAAAGGCTCGTGTTGTCACGGATGTCAGGGCAGTTGAAAGACCGGGAGCCGAAATTGTCCGGCGTCATCCTCGGCGTCTATATACGTCACGAGGACCGGAACCTCATATGTGACCTGGTTGTTCGTGAAACCCTCGGGGTTGCTGATAAATAGCGGTCCCTCTTCAAGTTGAACCACGATGGTGTCGTACGGTATGGCGACGTCCGGGTAGTATTGCTGGTAGAAAGTACACCAACTGATAACCGTGCCACGGCCTGACAGTCGTTCCCATACAAGATGTGTGGCGCCGCATCGTTCACACGCCTCAGGAACGGCCGGCCAGTTAAGGTGCTGACACTCTTTACATCTCTGGAGCCGCAGCTCGCCACGCGCGGTATACGACCAGAATTCATCATGTCCCGGCCCCCGCACGCGGTTCGGACGACGGTCACGCATTTCGCCCTGCTCGAGTGAGGATCATTGGGTAAGCGCTGTCGGTGGTTGTGGCCGCAAACAGCGTGGCATGGAGATCGTTGACTTGCCGAGGCCCAGCCTCATGGCGAAGTTGCTTGACGGCCTCGACAAGGTTATTCCACCCAGCCATATATGAATGCGACAGCATGCCGCCGTTGGTATTTACAGGCAGCGAGCCGCCGATGGCGGTCTCGCCCGTCCGGACGAATGCCAAGCCTTCGCCCGGTTGAGCGAAGCCAAACCCCTCAAGCTGGTTAACCAGATGAATGGTGGAGGCGTCATAGACCATTAGGTGCCCGATGTCCGAGCGGGACAGCGCTGCCATGGACAGTGCCTGGTCGCCAGCAGCCATGAGCTGGGTTCTGAGCCTGTCCCTGATCATAAAGTCGAGCTTGGCGTGATGAACAGTCGCAGAGCCCCAACCGGAGAGCACCACGGGTGCATGGGGACGGGCACTCGCCGCATCCGCGCGCTGCATCAAGATGCAGACTGCCCCGTCGTTCAGGAGGCAGATGTCAAAGAGATGGAGCGGCTTTACGACGTAGCGCGACGCAAGGTAGTCGGCCATCGTCAGCGGAGTGGTCATGACGGCGTTCTCCGTGAGCGACGCGTGCCGTCTGAGTGTGAGCGCCACGTGCCCAAGATCGGCTTCGGTCGCACCATATTCTGACATGTAGTATTGCCACATGAGGGCCCAGTGCGCGGCCTGCGAGCTCCAGCGCCAGGGGTGGTAATACCAATACGAGTCTCCTCCGGCCCCTTGCCAGGTTGACCCGCCGAAGACGCGCGCACCGGTCCGGAAGGGAGCTGCAAAGATGAGGGCCACGGTATCGCAGCTACCATCGGCTAGGAGCTGCGCGGCGCATGGGACCTGCTCAAGCCAACCCCCGGTCCTGAGGACTCGAAGTGTAGGAAGGGCCAAGAGTTTGACGTAGCGATCGAACTCGCTCTCCATCTCCACCATAAGAGTCACGCCATCTATATCCGAGCGCGTCAGAGCTGCGTCATCAAGAGCCCGCTGAAATGCGAGCGATATCAGGTCGTCAAGCTTTGCCCTGACGTCACCTGGCTCTTGGAGGCCGCGTGAGAGACGATAGTCAGTGGCGTAGTCGGTCTCCCCGACCCCGACGATAGCCGCCCGCCCGCGCAAGGCGGCATCCGGTTCTGGTCGTGCGTGGTGGGGAATGGTGTCGCCTTGCCCTCTGGTACGCGGTATCGCTAGGTGTTACAGGCGCTGGACGGGCATCGGTGTCCCCGTCCGATGGTTGGGGGGATCCGGGGCGCCGTGCGGCCCAACGGCTCGATCCGCGATTGGCAGGCAGCCATTCCCGCTGCCGCGCTATAGGCGAGAGGAACTGTGGTCGGCGAGACCTTCGTCGAAGGAGACACGGGCTAACCGAGTCGACAAGGCGACTTAAGATCGGTCAGGTCCGGCTTGGCCCGCAGAGTCAGGGTCGGGAGCGAGTGGACGGAACGTCTGGGTGGGTGCATGCATTGGACGTGGGAGATGCCCTGGGGCCGTAACAGTGTTACGGCGAGGCGATATTAGCTCTCAGTTTCCGCGAAGGCAAGGGTCGGACGGACGCTCGGGGCAGCGATCTCGCTTGGCGCGCGACGGCCGAGGGCGAGCCGTTTTGGCCGCTCATTGGTTCCCGGGTCGCCTACGTCCGTGGGTCGCAGCGGTATCTCGACGACACGAGTGGATGGGCCGCCGGGTTCGCGGCGGCCAGCGCTCGGCGGGCGACGGAGGCGCCGACCGGAACGGCACCTGCGGTAAAGGGCCAATCGGGTTCTTCGGAGCCATCGAGGATGCCCTGGGCGGATGTGCCGGCGTTCGAGATGAGCCCGTGTGTCGCCCGCGCCGCCGCGCCAGCCTCGGTCGAGCGCATGGGCGAGCACCCATCGACGCTGGGCTCCCTGGCGGGGTTAGAGGCCGTTGCGACAGGGAGCTGTCGGAGCGCCTGCGGTGAGATGGACGTCTTCGACGCGTCGGGAACCATGACTCTGAATAGGCCGAAGTCGCCCGACCCGCGTAGCCAATGTGGTCGGGGGTACGGTTTGGTTTGGACGTCCATCTCTATGAACATGTTCGATTCGGATCCTCGGCTCGCACCAAGTCCCAGTTCACCGCGATTCCAGGCCGCGCTAAGCGGGTGGCGAGGCTTCTCGCGATTCGCCGAGATCGTGCCGCGGATTTTCGTCGGCCTATCGGGCGAACAGTGCTTCGGCTCGTTCGAGAGTCTTCGGCTGACGCTTGTGTACGCAGGCGCACGAGATGTCGCTGGCCGTCGATTGCGGCGGCGGCGATCGTGTCTGACTGTCGTGTCGGGCAGTTGCCGTCGCCGCCCATAACGGCGTACGTTACGTCGGTCCCGCAAAGGAGCGCCCAACGGCTCTGCGTGGGAAGCAAATGAGGAGAGAGGTCCCCCCGCGTACTAGGCCCTACCGTCAGCCGGAGACGCCAGCCGGTGACGCTGGAAAGAGCGCGCAACCGATCAGAATGAAGACATTGGGGTCGATGAAGACCAAGTAGTGCGCGGAATCTCTCGGGCCCCTCGACGCATCGAGAGGAAGTTTAATGAGCCTGACAGTCCAAGAGGCGTTCGACCTTCGGTATCGCGACCGACTCTTCATCGGAGGAGAGTGGGTCGCTCCTTCGACGTCGGCCCTCATCGATGTCGTCAATCCTGCGACCGAGGCGGTCATGTTCCAAGTGGCCGACGCTCAAGCCGAAGACGTCGATCGGGCGGTGACCGCGGCGCGTTCCGCTTTTGACGACGGCCCGTGGCCCCGCTTGAGCCACGCGGAGCGTGCAGAGTACCTGCGAGCGATCGCGGCGGCCCTCCGCAAGCGCGTTGAGCAGATCGCCGCGGTTCACTCGAGTGAGATGGGAATCCTCTACAGAGAAGCGCTCTACGGTCCCCCGTGGGCTGCGGCGCGCTACGACTATTACGCCGGCCTCGTGGACGACTTTCCGTTCATCGAGCGACATGTGCCACAGGACGGCGGCAAGCTCAGTCTCCTGGTACGAGAGCCAGTGGGCGTCGTGGGAATGATCGTCCCATGGAACGGGGCGCTGACGATCATCGCGCCGAAGCTTGCCGCGGCACTGCTCGCCGGGTGCACCGTCGTGCTGAAGGCGGCTTCCGGAGCGCCGGGGGAGCCCCTCATAATGGCTGAAATCGCCGAAGAGGTCGGACTGCCGGCCGGTGTACTCAACGTGATCACGGCCGAGCGGGAGGTTTCCGAGCTGCTCGTGCGCGATCCTCGCGTGGACAAGATCTCCTTCACGGGGTCGACGACCGCTGGGAGGCGGATCGCGTCGATCGTGGGCGAGCGGATCGGGCGCTTGACCCTTGAGTTGGGTGGAAAGTCTGCTGCGATCGTCCTCGACGATTACGACATGCAAGCGGCGGCGACGGCGCTGGCGGCCTCAGGCGTGCGGATGACGGGCCAAGTCTGCGCGTCGCTCACGCGGATCGTGGTCCCCCGCAAGCGACACGACGAATTCGTCGAGGCGCTCAGCGACGCGTTCTCGGCCGTGAAGGTCGGAGATCCCTTCGATCCGGCAGTCGGGATGGGCCCGCTCGTGTCGAGCCGCCAGCGCGACACGGTTGAGCGCTACGTGGCGATAGGTCAGCAGGAGGGTGCCAAGCTGACGACCGGTGGCGGTCGTCCAGAGCACCTCGGTCGCGGGTTCTTCATCGAGCCCACCGTGTTCGCGGATGTCGACAACTCCTCCACGATCGCACAGGAGGAGATCTTTGGGCCCGTCCTCAGCGTGATACCAGCGGATGACGAGCGCCACGCCGTCGGCATCGCCAACGACTCGATGTATGGCCTCAACGCCACGGTATTCTCCAACGACATCGACCGTGTCTACGAGGTCGCTCGCCGTCTGCGGTCAGGCACCGTCGGTCATAACGCGTTTCGAAGTGATTTCGATCTTGCGTTTGGCGGTTTCAAGCAGTCGGGGATCGGCCGTGACGGCGGCCATGAGGGCCTCTACGGGTACGTCGAGCCGAAGACTGTGGTTCTCGAGGACGAGCCGTCAATCTTCAACACGAATACGTCTAACCACGAGGAGGGAGTCCAGTCATGAAGGTTCTCGTCCAGGAGGGCAAGTGCCAGGGGCACGCGCGGTGCCTCGCGGAAGGTCCGGACGTCTACGAGCTCGACGAGCTCGGATACAACTCGACAAACGTCGAGGATGTGCCTCCGCACCTGGCCGATCAGGCGCGGCGCGGGGCGCTGGCTTGTCCCGAACAGGCCCTGACCGTCGTCGAGGACTCGTGACCGATGACGACTATCGTGTGGTCGGCCGCTCGATCAGAACCGTGAGGACGGAGTGCCGATGACCGCGCTCGAGAACAACCGGCCCGACGGCGCCCCGGTGGTCGAGTTCGACCTTTCGACTCACAACCGGATGGCTGATTCGAACGCGGCTTGGGCCGAGCTGAGGGCGACGAATCCCGTGGCATGGTCGGACGACAACGGCGGCGCGTGGATCGTGTCGACCTACGAGCTGGTCTCTGCGGCGTTCCGCAACTGGGAGTCATTCCGCTCAGCGCGCGACGTCCGCACGATCCCCGGGGCTGGCGGCTCGCCGAATTTTATGCCGATTAATGCGATACCCGTCGAGACCACGTCGCTGATGATCCCTGAGGAGCTCGATCCACCTCTGTGGAGGCCCTACCGGCGCGTGTTCGCTGATCTGCTGCGCCCACGGGCGGTGGAAGAGCTGGCGCCGCGTATCAAGTACTGGGTGACGAAGTACCTCGACGACGTCATCGAGACCGGCGAGTGCGACATCGTCTCAACGCTGACCAGCGGTGTACCGGGAGCCGTCGTGCTTGAGTGGCTCGGATTTCCCGAGGAGGAGTGGCATCGCCTAGGTGAAGCATTCCATAATGCGGCGTCGTTCGTCCCAGGGTCGGACACGGGGCAGCATTATATGGACGAGCTGGAGTGGACCTTTGAGCGAATCAGGGAGGAAGTGACGGCGGTGCGCGAGTCACCTCGTGACGACGTGACGAGCCGCTTGGCGAACATCGAGATTGACGGAGAGCGGACCTCGTACGAGTTTGCCACGGGAATGGTGAACATGGCGATGTCGGGTGGTGTGGATACCACTACATCGGTCGCGTCGGCGGCGTTCGTTCATTTGCACTACAACCTAGAGGATCGCCGGCGTCTCATCGAAGAGCCAGAGCTGATCGACAGGGCGATCGAAGAGTTCCTGCGCGTATACCCGCCGGCGCGGACCCACGGTCGCACGGTCGTCGAGGACACCGAATTGGGCGGTTGCCTGTTGCGCAAAGATGACCGGCTGATCATCAGCGAAGTGTCGGCCTGCCACGACGAGGCCGCGTTCCCCGACGCGGACAAGTTCGTTATCGATCGCTTCCCCAACCGCCACGTTGCGTTCGGTATGGGGATTCACCGCTGCCCGGGATCGCACCTGGCGCGCGCGATGTTCAAGGAGATGCTGACGCAGGTTCTCGAACGGATCCCCGACTACCGAGTCGTCGAGGATGAACTCGAGGAGTACCCGCA
>Ga0335077_10000394_pt1 | contig 47643 bp, 39 predicted proteins | sample Lox_Sample_31_FD_207151 | JGI IMG/M metagenome (GOLD analysis project Ga0335077, IMG submission 207151) | Soil microbial communities from Loxahatchee National Wildlife Refuge, Florida, United States - Lox_Sample_3.1 | ecosystem: Environmental > Terrestrial > Soil > Wetlands | place: USA... | reverse complement strand
CAGGCAGCGAGCCAGCGCTCCTTCAGCCGGGCCAGCGCGCGGTCGGCGCCGGGCACCTCGTCGCGGCCGCCGCCCCGCACGTGCCGGCCCAGCAGCCGGCGGGGGGAAAGCACCGGCCGCAGCGCCTCCAGCTGGGCGGCCAGGCGCTCGCGCAGGAGCTTCGCCACCGTTTCGGTCTTCGCGCGCATGCGGGCCAGCTCGTCGATCGTGAGCGGGCGTCCGGGGTCGCTCATGGGGAGTTCACTCCGCGGCCACGCTATCGCTGCGGGCTTGCGCGGGTCAAGGCTTCTTTCGATTGACCCCGGCGGAGGCATTCATCCATACTTCGCGCGGAGTTGGCTCGCTTTGGGGTCGCCCGTTTCGCGTCGTTGTTGGCGCCCGCGACGCGGTTGCTCGCGAGCGGGGTCGCCGTCGCGCTCGCGTGCGCCAGCGGTCCGGCGCCGTCGTCGATGTGCCTCGGCGTGACGGCGAGCCCGAAGCTGAACCTCTACGAAGGCGAGCCGCACGTGGTGGTGCTGAAGTTCTACCCGCTGCAGAACGTGGCGGCCTTCCAAGCGGCCGACGCGCAGGACTTGGTGAAGGGAAAGAAGCCCGCGGGTCTGACCGGCGATCCGTGGGAGGCGAGCGTCCTGCCTGGCCAGGCGCTCGACTTCTCCGAGCAGCTGCCGCGCGACACCTCGAACGTGGGCATCGTGGCGGACTTCTTCAACGGCGCGAGCCGCGCCGTCGTCCCCGCGAAGTGCGGCATGTTCGGCAAGCCGAAGATCGTGTTGTCGGCGAGCGACCTCCAGGTCGCGAACTAGCCATGGCCACGAAGGCGTGGGGAGCGCATCCGGTCGCGTGGCTCGAGGGCATGTTCCTGCGCCCGCAGCACCTGCAGCAGCGCGACCTCTTCGACGACGCACGGCTGGCGGCGGCGGTGCGCTCGCTCGACCCGTTCCACTGGGGCGTGCGCGCGCTCGAGGTGAACGAGGCCGCGCTCTCCGACCACCGCTTCGAGGTGCTGCGCCTCGACGCCGTGCTGCCCGGCGGGCTCGCGCTGCGCTACCCGGGCAACTGCACGCTCGAGACGCGCGAGTTCGATCCCGCGGCCGCGTCGACCGACGTGTTTCTCGCGGTGCGCCGGCTCGCGACCGGCGAAGCGCAAAGCGCGTCCGCCGACGCCGGCGCGCGCGACGTGCGCTACCGGGTGCGCGCCGAAGAGGTGCCCGACCTGTCGCGCGGCGCGAACGAGGCCGAGGTCGACTTCCTGGTGCCGAACGCGCGGCTCTTCCTCGGCGGCGAGAAGCTCGAGATCGAGCAGCACGACGCGTTCCGGCTGGCGCGCATCGCGGCGACCGGCGAGCTGAAACGGCCGTTCGCGCTCGCGAAGGACTTCGCGCCACCGCTCCTCGCGGTGCAGGCGTCGCCGCTCCTCGACGACGAGCTCGCCCGGCTGCTCGGCCAGCTCGCTGCGCGCATGCGCGTGGTCGCGGGCCGCACCGCGACGATCGCGATCGCCGACCTGCCGCGCATGTGGATGCGCTACACGCTCGCGCGCATGACGCCGCTCCTGCGGCACCTGTTGTCGACGGGCGCGACGCGGCCGTTCGAGCTGTACTCCGCGCTCGTCGAGACGGCAGGCGCACTCGCCGCGTTCTCGCTGCAGGAGCCGGTGGAGCTGCCGCGCTACGACCACGACGACCTGTACCGCTGCTTCCACGAGGTGATCGCCTTCATCGAGCGCGAGCTCGAGAAGGCGCTGCCCGACCGCTTCACCGAGCTCGAGATGCGCCACGACCGCACGGCGTACACCACGAAGGAGCTCACGCGCGAGCTCGTCGAGGCGCGCAACCACTTCTTCATCGCGATCAAGGCGGCGGTCGACGCGCAGGAGCTCGTGGCGCTCGTGCGCGAATTCGGCAAGTGCGCGGCGCGCGACGAGCTGCCGTCGATCGAGATGCTGAAGCTCGCGGGGCTGCGCCTCGAGCCGCTGCCCGCCGCACCGACGGAGATCGCCGCGCGCGTCGGCTTCTCGTACTGGAAGCTCGAGCCGCACGGCAAGCTCTGGAACCGCGTGCGCGACGACTGCACCCTGGCGCTGTCGCTCGGCAAGCTCGAGGGCGCGGACGTCCGACTCTACGTGGTGTCGGCGGAGGCCTAGCCCGTGGGGCAGGGCAGACTGACTCGCCTGGCCGGCGCCTACGTGGCGCACGTGCAGTCGCTGCGCGCAGGCGACGGGCGCGCGTTCCCCGACGCGCCGGCGCTGCGCGCGCAATTGCTCGCGCTGCTCGCGCCGTTCCACGCCGCCGCGACCGCACAGGGCATCCCCGGAGAAGAAGTCGAAGAGGCGCGCTTCGCGCTCGTCGCGTGGACCGACGAAGTGCTCTCGAAGGCGAGCTGGGCGGGCCGCGACGAATGGCTGCGCGAGCCGCTGCAGACGCAGCTCTACCGCACCAACCGCGCGGGCAACGAGTTCTACGCGCACCTCGCGAAGCTGCGGCCCGATCAGGCCGCGGCGCGCGAGGTGTACTTCCTGGCGCTCGCGCTCGGCTTCGAGGGCCAGTACCAGGGCCAGGAGGCCGAGCGGCGCGCGCTGATCGCCCGCGAGTACGAGGCGCTGCGCGCGGCGGGCCGGCTCGCCGAGACGTCGCGCGAGTCGCAGCTCTCGCCCGGTGCGTACGCGCTCGACATCGAGCTGCCGCGCCGCGCGTCGAGCGGGCTGCTGCTCGGGCTGGGCGCGCTCGCGCTCGGCATGGCGGCGGTGTACGGGCTGCTCTGGGTCGTGCTGCACGCGACCAGCGGCAACGTGCCCGTGCCGAGGCTCGGCTAGCCGTGCGCGAGTGGCTCGCGGACGCGCGCGTCCGGATGGCAGCGCTGGCCGCGGGCGGCGTCGCGCTCGTGTCGCTGTTGCTCGGCGCGCTCACGCGCAACTGGCTCGTCGCGCTGCTCATCGCGCTGACGGCCCTGCTCGCGGTGCTCGTGGGTCTGCTGGTGCGCGTGTTGATCCAGCGCGAGCGCGAGGACCAGCTGCACCTCGGCGTCGGCGACGCGCGCGGCCGCGGCGGGCGTGCGCTCGGCGGCGCCGCGCCGGCCGGCGGCGCCGTGCTGTCGCCCGAAGAGCGCTTCGCGGGCGAGCTCGGCGAGGCGCGGGCGCAGCTCGCGCGGCGCGGCGGCATGTACGAGGTGCCGTGGCTGCTCCTGTTGGGCGAGAGCGGCGGCGGGAAGAGCGCGGTCGTCGCCAGCTCGGGGCTCGACCTGGTCGCGCAGTCGGCGCGGCGCGGCTTCGAGCCGACGCGCTTCGCGGAGCTGGTGCTCGCGAACGACGCGATCGCGCTCGACACTGCGGGCCGCTTCTTCCGCGGCGCCGAGCGCGACCACGAGGACTGGCTGCGCTTCCTCGGCCACGTGCGCAGCGCGCGGCCCGACTGTCCGGTCGACGCGGTCGTCGCCGTCGTGCCGGCCGCGTCGCTCTTGCGGCCGAAGAGCGGCGACCTGGACGACGACGCGCGCGAGCTGCGCCGGCGCCTGAACGAGATCCGCGTGAATCTCGCCGTCGATCCGCCCGTGTACCTGGTCGTGGCGAAGGCGGACCAGCTCGAGGGCTTCGCCGAGACGCTGCGCGCGCTGCCCGCGAGCTGGCGCGAGCAGGCGTTCGGCTGGACGAACGACCAGCGCCGGCTCGCCGATCCCGAGGCGCGCGTGGTCGAAGCGCTCGGCGCGCTGTCGGCGCGGCTCGACGCGTTCCTGCCCGAGCTGCTGCTGCGGGAGCCCGACCCGGCGCGCCAGCGACGCATCTTCGTGTTTCCCGACCAGCTCACAGCGCTCGCGCGCACGGCGGCGCGCTTCGCCGGCGTGGCCTTCAAGCGCGATGCCTACAGCGAGGCGGCGCCGTTCCTGCGCGGCGTGTACCTGGCGAGCGCCCGCGCGCAGGAGGCCGGCGGCGAGAGCGCGTTCCTCCGCGAGCTGTTCGTCGACGTGATCCGCGGCGACGACGGGCTCGCGCTCCCCGAGAGCCGCATCGGCCCGCTCGGGCGCCGCGCCATCTTCGGCGCCGGGCTCATCGCGTCGGCGTGGCTGCTCGCCGTGTGGGGCGGCTCGTTCGCGCGGAACTACGAAGGCACGCACGAGCTCGCGAAGCGCGCCGAAGTCGCGCTGTCCGCGGACCCGTCGCTGCGCGACCTGGGCGACCTGTGGACCGCGCTCGCCGACAGCGCCCAGGAGGCGCGCAGCGCCATCCACTGGATCGGCTTCGACGAGCTGTCGCGCGCGGTCGAGCGCGGCAAGGCGACGTACACGTTTGCGTTCGAGCGCAGCTTCGACCGCCTCACCAAACGCAACCTCGAGAGCGCGCTCGCCGGGCAGGACGAGCGCGGCGTGCGCGCGGCGATCTCGCTCGCGACCGACCTGGATTGGCTCGTCTCGGGCGCGGCCGACCTCGACCAGGTGCCCGAGCTCGCGGACTACGTGCCGCAGACCGCCGCGCACGACGTCGCCTCGTACTCGGCCGCGTACGCGGCGTACGTGCGCTGGCTGCCCGAGCGCGAGCGCGACGACGCGCTGAAGCGCGAGCAGACCATGCTCGCGGGCGCGGCCGGCCGGCTGCTGCGCCTGCCGGTGCTCGAGGACATCACGAGCCAGCCGACCGGCGCGTTCCCGGCGGTGCGCTACGAGGACTTCGGCCTGCACTCGCCCGGCGATCCGGCGGCGAGCGCGGTGCCCGGGATCTACACAAAAAAGGGTAACGACAAGCTCGTGGGCCGCTTGCTCGGCGCGATCGAGCGCACGGATTCGGTGCCGCCGGCGCAGGTCGCGGCGTTCAAGTCGCAGTACACCGACCGCTATCTCGCGAGCTGGCACCGTTTCTTCACCGGGGCGCCGATCACGCCGCGCGCCGCCGCGGACGCGAAGGGCTCGCCGTACCTGAAGCTCCTGCCGGAGATCGACAAGAACGCGGCCGTCGAGCTGCCCGGCAAGACGGACGCGCCGGCATGGCTCAGCGGCCTGCACGACGTGCTGGCGACGAGCGCCGGCGTGGGCGCGTTCCTGCCCGGCGGCGACCCGACGCTGAAGGAGCTCGGCCCGCCGTGGACGGCCTACCAGAAGGCGCTCGACGCCGTGGCGCTCGACGTCGAGAGCGCGAGCGCGAAGGGCGAGCGCGCGCTCGGGCTCGCGCGCGACGTGGGCGAGGCCAAGCCGACCTCGTTCTCGGCGGCGCTCGACCTGGTCGGCAAGATCACGCGCTCGAGCGGCGACCCCGCCGGCAGCGAGAAGCTGCGCGACCTGCTCGACGCGCCCGTGCTCGACGCGTTCTCGGCGCTGCTGCTGTCCGCCCGCGACGAGCTCGACCGGCGCTGGACGGAGCGCATCGCGAGCAAGTTCGCGGGCGAGCTCACGCCGCAGGCGCTCGGCGAGCTCTATGCCACCGACGGCGCGCTGCCGAAGTTCCTCGCCGAAGAGCTCGCGCCGTTCTACAAGGACGGCGCGCCGCGGCAGATCCTGGGCGACCGCGCGCTGCCGTTCGGCAGGGGCGCGCTCGACTGGCTCGCGCACGCGCACGACATGAGCGCGCATCTCGGCGGCGCGGGCGGCGCGTCGGGCGTGCAGGTCGTGCGCCTGCGTGGCGTGCCGTCGACCATCGAGGGTGGCGACGGCCAGCGCGTGCTCCGCCGCGACTTGAAGCTCGCGTGCCCCGACGGCGAGCAGACGTTCCTGTACCGCGAGGGCAGCGGAGAGCAGGCGTTCAACTGGCGCGCGAGCTGCGACGAGGTCGATCTGCGCGTGGTGCTGGCGTCCGCCGCGAACCCGAGCGGCGTGGAGGTGGCGCGCACGTGGCGCGGACCGCTCGCGCTGCCGCGTTTCCTGCAGGACGGCCACCGCGGCTCGGACGAGGTCTACGACTGGACGCTCGAGTCGCCCGACGGCGTGCGCGTGCGAGTCCGCTACCAGCTCGAAGCGGGCAGCGACGTGCTCCGCCTCGCGCACGACGCGCCGCCCGCGTCGCTCGGGAGCTGAGGTGAGGCCGCTGCGCGCGCTCGGCTGCCTGCTCGCCGCGGCTCTGGCGGGCGCGTGCGCGAAGCCGCCGCCCGACCTCGACGCCGAGCCGGCCGGCGCGATCGCGCTCCCGCTCGGCCAGGTGCACGCCGACACCCTCGACTGCGACAAGGGCGACTGCGCCGACTGGTACAAGATCGCCGTGCCGGGCGAGGGCAAGCTGTTCGTCGACGCCGACCCCGCGGTCGCCAACGCGGGTTTCGCGGTGCAGCTCGTCGACGCGGGCGGAGCGCCGCTCGCAGCGGGCGACAGCGCGGGCGGGAAGGCGGCCGTGCGCCTGCACACTCCGGTGTCGGAAGGAGCGGTGCTCGTGAAGGTCGTGCCCACGGATGCGAAGGCGAACGTCGCGTACGCCGTCACGGCGCGCTTCAAGCCTGCACCGCCGCCTCCGGTCGTGAAGGCGCCCGAGCCGCGCTTCGAGACGAAGAGCGCCGCGGTGCTCGAGGTCGAAGGCGACCGCACGGCGCATCCGGCGGTGCTGATCGACGCGGGCCAGGCGGCGAAGCTCGCTCCCGGCATGCGCGGCCGCCTGGTCGACAAGGGCCATACGATCGGCCAGATCGTGGTGCAGGACGTCTATCCCGACGGGAGCCGCGCGCGCGTCGACGGCCCGCTGTCGGGGCAGATCGGCCCGCACACGACCGCAGAGATCGACGTGCCGATCGCCGCTCCGGCGGGCCCGGAGAGCCCGCCCGAGAAGTAGCGGCGTGGCCGCGCGCCTGGTCGAGCTCCGCGGCGGCCGCATCGCGTCGGAGCGCCGGCTCGGCCGCCGCGAGGTCGTGCTCGGCCGCGCTCCGTCGTGCGACGTCGTGCTCGACGACCCGCGCGTGTCGCGCGAGCACGCGCGCATCGACGCGAGCGAGGGCGAACACCTGCTCGTGGACCTGGGCAGCCGCAACGGCACGCGCGTGAACGGCCAGCCGGTCACGCGCGCGGTCGCGCTGCGCGACGGCGACCTCGTGCAGCTCGGCGACGCGGTGTTCCGCTACGAGCTCGAAGCGGGGGCGCGGCCGCGCACCGCGCTGTGGCTCGGCGTAGCGGCGGCCGGAGTGATCGCGCTGGCGGCAGGCTTGTTCTTCGCGCTGCGCAGCGACCCGGTGCTGCGTCAGGCCGCGGAGACGGCGCGCGCCGCCGTCGAGGCCTCGCAGAAGGGCGACGCCGCGCGCGGGCGCGACTTGCTGCAGGACGCGGTCGCGCAGCTCTACCGCGCGGGGCGGCTCGACGACGTGCCGCGCCTGCACGCGCGCGAAGAGGGCCTGCAGCGGCTCGGCCAGGCGCTGGGCGGCGGCGTCGACCTCGTCGCCCTCTACCGCGCGGACGTCGAGCGCGGGCGCGCGCGCCAGGTGTCGGCTGCGCCGCCGCCGGGCCGCGGTCCGTGCCGGCTCGACGAGATCGCCGCCGCCGACCTCGACGTGTGCGTGCGCGAGCGCGCCGAGGCGATCCTCGTGGGGCTGTGGCAGGACCCCGCGAAGGTGCCCGACTCGTTCTACCGGCAGGTCGAGGACCAGCTCTTGTTCCTGCTGCGGACGAATCGGCCGTGGGTCGCGTCGTCGCTCGCGCGCGGCGAGAAGCTCGAGCCCCTGCTCGTGCGCGAGCTCACCGCCGCGAAGGTACCGCCGCAGCTCCGCTACCTGGCCATGATCGAGAGCGGCTACAACCCGAACGCCGCCAGCGGGGCCGGCGCGCGCGGTCTGTGGCAGTTCATCCCGTCGACGGCGCAGCGCTACGGGCTCGTGGTGTCGGGCTCGGTCGACGAGCGCCTCGACCCCGCGAAGTCTACGCGCGCGGCGGCGCGCTACCTGTGCGACCTGGCGTTCGAGTTCGGCGACGAGGCGCTGCTGCTCGCCGTCGCGTCGTACAACAAGGGCGAGGGCGGCATCCGCTCCGCGCTCCACAAGCTCGACGACCCGCGCACGGAGCGCTCGTACTGGGTGCTCGCGCAGCGCGGGCTCCTGCCGGCCGAGACGCGCGACTACGTGCCGCGGCTCATCGCTGCCGCGGTGCTGGGCGAGGCGGGCGTGCCTTCGGAGGCCGCGCTCGCGGAGCGGCAGACCGCCTCGGCGCATGAGTGAGCCGGGGCGCCGGCTCGCGCGGCTCGCCTGCGCGCTCGCGCTCCTCGCCGCGGCCCCCTCGCGCGCGGGCGACGCGTCGTGGCGCGGGCTGGACGAACGGTCCGACCAACACAATTCGGTGTACACTCGGAAGTCGTTCTACGTGGAGATGCGCGACGGCACGCCGATCGCCGTGGACCTGTGGCTGCCCGAGGGCGCCGGCGAGTCCGCGAAGCTGCCGGCCATCCTGCGCCAGACGCGGTACTGGCGCTCGGCGCAGCTCCGGCTGTTCGTGCGCCCGTTCCGCGGCGGACCGGAAGAGCTCGCGAAGCGCTTCCTGGCGCGCGGCTACGCGTGGCTCGACGTCGACGTGCGCGGCTCCGGCGCTTCGGGCGGCGTGCAGCGCTCGCTGTGGGCCGACGACGAGGTCGAGGACGGCGGCCAGCTCGTCGACTGGATCGTGCGCCAGCCGTGGTCGAACGGGCGCGTGGGCGCGCTGGGCGATTCGTACGACGGCACGGCGGCGGAGCTGTTGCTCGCTGCGGGTCGGCCGGCGGTGCGCGCCGTGGCGCCGCGCTTCTCGCTCTTCGACGCGTACACCGACATCGCATTCCCCGGCGGCGTGCGGCTGGTCTGGTTCACCGACACCTGGGGCCGCCTCGATGCCGCGCTCGACCGCGGCGAGCTGCGCCGCGCGTTCCCATGGTGGGTGCCGCTCTTCGTCATCGGCCCGCGCCCGGTCGACGGCCCCGGCGCGGCCGACGCGCTCGCCGCCGCGCAGCGCGCGCACGCCGACAACTTCGACGTGGCGCACGCCGCGCGCGAGGTCGAGTACTGCGACGACGTGGCGCCCGAGCTCGGCCGCTCGACGAAGGACTTCAGCCCGTGCTGCGGCCGTCGTGCGCGCATCGAGGCCTCGGGCGCGGCCGTGTTCGGCACGAGCGGCTGGTGGGACGGTGCGTATCCGCGCGCGGCGGCGCGGCGCTTCCGCAGCCTGGCGAACCCCGGCGGCCGGCTATTGCTCGGCCCGTGGAACCACGGCGGCGACCAGGCGCTCGATCCGCTCCAAGCGACTCGCGCGAGCGAGTTCGACCACGCCGCCGAGCTGTTGCGCTTCTTCGACTTCCACCTGAAAGGCGTCGCCAACGGCTGGGAGCGCGAGCCACCCGTGCACTACTTCACCACGGGCGAATCGCGCTGGAAGAGCGCCGCGAGCTGGCCGCCGCCCGCGCACGTGCAGCCGCTCTGGCTCGCCGAAGGGCACGCGCTCGCGAGCCGGGCGCCGGCCGAGGCCGCCGCCGCGGACGAATGGCGCGCCGATCCCGAGAGCCGGACCGGCACGTCGAGCCGCTGGCGCGGCCTGACCGTGCCGACGTGGACCGAGTACGGCGACCGCGCGGACGCGGACCAACACAATCTAGTGTACGACTCGGCGGCGCTCGAGGCCGACCTGGAAGTGACGGGCCATCCCGTCCTGCACCTGTGGCTGCGCGCCGACGGCCCGGACGCCGCGGTGTTCGCCTACCTGGAGGACGTCGACCCGAAGGGCCGGGTCGGCTACGCGACCGAGGGCTGGCTGCGCGCGCGCGACCGCAAGCTGGGCCCCGACGCCGAAGCTCCGTACGCCCTGCTCGCTCCCTATCATTCTTTCGCGCGCGCCGACGCCGCGCCCCTCGCCGCGGGCGAGCGCACCGAGCTCGTCTTCGACCTGCTGCCCCTCTCGCACCTGTTCCGGCGCGGCCACCGGATCCGCCTGTCGCTGGCCACCTCCGACCGCGACCAGTTCGACGCCGTGGCCGGCGCCGCCTCGACCCTGTGGCTGGAACGCAGCGCGGGCGCGGCGTCGCGGCTCGAGCTGCCGGTGGCCGACCGCAGCCCGTAGCCTGCAGGTGAGGCCCTGCAGTGCCGGCCGGGCTCTGCACTCCAGCCCGCGCGGAGCCCGCCAAGCCCGCCCCGCTGCACGAGAATTGCGGCATGCCGCTTGCTCGAGGGGGGAGCCGGATGAAGCGCCGAACTACAATTCCAGGTGCCGCCATCGGGGTCTCGACCGGACTCCTGCTCGGCGCGCTGAGCTCGTGCGGGGTGGAGCGCATGCCTCACGACTGGGACGAGTGGAAGAAGTGGAAGGGACGGCACCGCTACGGCCGGCCCGATTGGAGCCGTTCCGGCCGCGGCGACTGGAGCCGCCCGGGCCGCATGCGCTCGGAGCGCGACGACGAGCGCGAGCTCGAGCGCGCGTCGCGGCGCGAGCGCCGCCGCCGCCCGCCGCTCACGCCCGAAGAAGAGGCCTACCGCGAGGCGCGCCGCGCCGCCGAGCGCAAGCTCGCGTTCTTTCGCCACCTCGTCCCGTACGTGTCCGTGGTGCTGTTCCTCACGGTCGTCGTCGGCCGCTTCGTCGGCGCCGTGGTCGCGCTGTCTTGGGGCATCGGGCTCGCGTCGCACTACTTCCAGGCGTTCGTCGCGCCGGGCCTGCGCCAGAAGTGGGTGCGCGCCGAGGTCGAGCGCCAGGTCGCGCGCACCGTGTCGCGCCAGCGCGTGGTGCTGGAAGACGAGAAGCTGCGCTCGCTCGAGGAGCTGTCGGCCTCGATCGCCCACGAGATCCGCAACCCGATCACCGCCGCGAAGAGCCTCGTGCAGCAGCTCGGCGAGGACCCGAGCTCCACCGAGAACGTCGAGTACGCGAACATCGCGCTGCAGGAGCTCGACCGCGTGGAGAAGTCCATCTCGCACCTCCTGCGCTACGCGCGCGAAGAGGAGATGCACCCGACGCAGATGAAGCTCGTGGACGCGATCGAGAGCGCGCTCGAGACGCTGCGCGAGCGCGTGCAGGCGGCGAACGTGAAGATCCGCCGCGACTTCGACGTGCCGGGCGAGCTCATCGGCGACCGCGAGCAGCTGCGCCGCGTGTTCATCAACGTGATCGGCAACGCGCTCGACGCGTTCGCGGACGCGAAGACGCCGAGCCCGACGCTCGCGATCGGCGTGGGCGAGAACCTGGGCGGCAGCGAGATCTGGGCGCGCGTGAAGGACAACGGCCCCGGCATGGACGCCGATACCCAGACGCGCATCTTCAAGCCCTTCTTCACCTCGAAGGCGAACGGCACGGGCCTCGGGCTCGCGATCACCCGCAAGCTCGTCGACGCGCACGGCGGCGCCATCGAGGTCAGCTCGACTCCCGGTCAGGGCACCGAGTTCACGCTGCACTTCCCGAAGCAGGCGCAGCAGCCGGAGGCGCGGTCGTGAGCGCACGCGTCCTCATCGTGGAAGACGAGAAGGCGATCCAGCTGGCGCTGCGCGGGCTGTTGCGCCGCGATGGCTACGACGTCGACCTGGCCGACACGGGCGAGGACGCCGTGCGGAAGCTCGGCGAGGCCGTCTACGACCTGGTGATCACCGACCTCGCGCTCGGCCGCGGCCTGTCGGGCATGGACGTGCTGCGCGCGACGAAGGACGCCCGCGCCGAGACGGCGGTCGTCATGATCACCGCGCACGGCAGCGAGAAGGTCGCGGTCGAGGCGATGAAGCAGGGCGCCGAAGACTACCTGCCCAAGCCGTTCGACAACGAAGAGCTGCGCGTCGTAGTGCGCCACGCGCTCGAGAAGACGCAGCTGCAGCGCGAGAACCGCATGCTGCTCGAGCGGGTGGAGCGCGAGTTCAGCTTCGAGAACCTGATCGGCCAGGGCCGGGCGATGCGGCAGATCTTCGAGACGATCCAGAAGGTCGCCGAGACCGACCTGTCGGTGCTGGTGCGCGGCGAGAGCGGCACGGGCAAGGAGCTCGTGGCGCAGGCGCTGCACCAGCGCAGCGCGCGGCGCGCGAAGCCGTTCATCGCGGTGAACTGCGCCGCGATCAGCCGCGAGCTGGTCGAGAGCGAGCTGTTCGGCCACGAGAAGGGCGCCTTCACGGGCGCCGACGCGCGGCGCATCGGCAAGTTCGAAGCCGCGAACGGCGGCACGATCTTCCTCGACGAGATCGGCGACATGGCGCCCGAGACGCAGGCCAAGGTGCTGCGCGTGCTGCAGGAGCGGAGCTTCGAGCCGGTCGGCGGGAACCGCGCGGTGACGGTCGACGTGCGCGTCGTGGCCGCGACGCACCGCGACCTCGAAGCCGAGGTCAAAGCGGGCCGCTTCCGCGAGGATCTCTACTACCGCTTGAAGGTCGTGGAGATGACCTTGCCGCCGCTGCGCGAGCGGCTCGAGGACGTGCCGCTCCTCGCCCAGCGCTTCCTCGACCAGGTCGCGGAACGACTCGGCCGCGCGCGCAAGCCGATCTCTGCCGAGGCGCTCGCCCGGCTCGTCACGTGCTCGTGGCGCGGCAACGTGCGCGAGCTGCGGAACGCGATCGAGCGCGCAGCCGTGCTGGCGTCGGGCGACGAGATCCAGGCCGGCGACCTCGCGCTCGACGGCGAGCCCGCGGTGACGAGCGCCGACCCGCTCGTGCTGCCCGGCGTGCCGTTCCGCGATGCGAAGCGCCACACGGTGGAGAGCTTCGAGCGCGCCTACCTGATCAAGGCGCTGCGCGAGCACGGCGGCAACGTGTCGCGCACGGCCGAGGCCATCGGCATGGTGCGCCAGAGCCTGCAGCAGAAGATTCGCGAGCTGGAGCTCCGCTCCGAGGATTGGAGCGAGGACTCCTAGGAGACGACATGACCCATCCGTACGCACAGCGGGGCTTCTTCGCGCGACTGCGCGACCTGTGGAGCGGCATGTTCTCGGCGTGGATCCGCGACCGCGAGGCGTCGAGCCCCGACGCCGTGTACGAGCGCGTGATCGGCGAGCGCGTGCGCCAGTACGCGGAGCTGAAGCGCGCCGTCGCCGGGATCCTCTACATGCGCAACAAGATCGAGGGCGAGATCCGCGACCGCCGCGCCGAGCTCGCGCGCCTGCACGCCGACATCGCGCGCGCCGTCGACAAGAACGACGACGAAGTCGCGGTCGTGCTGATCACGCAGAAGGACGGCCTGCTCCAGGACCTGGAGCGCTCCGAGAAGGAGCTCGACGAGGTCTCGGCGGAGTGCGAGTCCGCGAAGACGAACCTGGTGAAGTTCCGCGCCGAGATCCGCAATCTCGAACGCGAGAAGCTGCGCATGCTGGCCGCGCTGGCGAACGCGCGCGCGCGGAAGCGCATCCAGGAAGCCTTCGAAGGTCTCTCGACCGAAGGCGAGATGCGCGCGCTCGAGAGCGTGCGCGGCGAGATCGAGCGCATGAAGGCCGAGAGCCGGATCGACGTCGACATGGACTCGGGCCTCGAGAAACGCGTGCGCGCCATCCGCGACGAAGCGAAGCTCGACGCCGCGCGCCGCGAGCTGGAGGAGCTGAAGCGGCGCCTGCGCCCCGCGGGCCAGCTTGCGCCGGCACCGCGCGAGGTGGTGATCGAGGCGCCTCCGGTCGCTGCAGCCGGGCGCTAGTAAGTCAGTGACTCGCATTCCCTAGGTCGAGTAGACTTCGGGGATGCCGTGTCCCCGGCGCCAGAGACCGAAGGTCGCCTTCTGGCTGGTCACGTTCGTCGGACTCGCACTCGCGAATCAGGGTTTCGCAGTCAGCATCACGGTGTACGCGCAAGGGGACGGCACCGACGCCGTAGCGAACGTCGATACGACCGATCCCACCAACGACGCGACCGCCTTCGGAGCGCGCGCTGGCCTAGGAGAGACCGCGGTGCACGGCGGCGCAGGCATCGCGACCGCCCGAACCAGGGGCACGACTGGACCGGCCACCGCAACGGCCATTGCGGGCGGGGGTCAGGGCGGAGGCCCCGCAGGAGGCGCCACTGCGTCTGCCGACGCGCGAGCGACGGGCAGCAATCCTGCAACCGCGACGGCGCTGGCAATCGGCGGTGTCGGCGGAGTCCTCCCCGGCGGTGGGAATGGCTCCGGGGCCGGGGGTACCAGCCTCCAAGCCACGGCGTATGCGCAATCGGGCTCGGGGAACGCCGACGCGACGGCGCAGGTCACCGGTGGCGCGGGCAATTTCATGCTCCCGAATTCGTCCGGCTCGGGCGGGTCCGCCGACATCGCGAACGCGGTCTCCGGCATGACGGCGGGCACGCTCACTCTCCAGCAAACGGCCGTGGGCGGAGCCGCGGGCGGGACTGCAGGGGACACCGGCGGCGGAGACGGGGGCCATGCCACCAACACGCTCGACTTCTCCACGACCGCGTCGGCGCTGAACGCGACGCTCCATGCCCACGGGGGACTCGGCGGCACCGTGACGTCGGGAACTGCTGCTGGCCGCGGTGGAGACGCCAGTGGCACCGCGGACGTCACCAACTCGAGCGGCTCACTCACTCTGGACGTCAAGGCATCGGGTGGGGGCGGCGGGGGATCCGGCCTCGGCTCGGGTGCGCAGGGCGGGGCTGCCGGAAATGCGTCCGTCCAGGCGCGAGGCACCGTCGGGGGCGATGGTCACGTCTTGGTGGTCGGCAACTTCGATCCCCGCGTGGGTCTCGAAATACCGAGCGAGCAGGACTTCGGTGCGTTTGGCGGAAACTCGGGCGGGACCCTCGGAAACGACTCGCCCGGCGCAGGCAACGCGCAGAGCCGCTCGATGGGCGTCGCGCTGGGCGACAGCCAGGTCACGGTCAACGACCTCGCGGTGGGCGGGAGCGGCGGTGAGCCGGACCTGCTGTTCGGCGGAAGCGATGGAGGCGGCGGAAACGGCGGCACCGCGTCCTCGCGCGCGGAAGGGAGCAACGCGGGTTCGAGCTCGGCGGTCACCGTCAGCTCGACGGCGATCGGAGGCGCTGGCGGTGGCGCGACCGGAGTGGGCCGATCCTCCGGTTCGGGTGGCCAAGCGACGGCGAGCGCCGCCGGAAGCTCGACTCAGTGCGACGTGAGCGTGACTGCCACCCAGATCGGCGGTTCGGGCGGTGCGGCCTTGAACGGAGCCGCAGCCGGCAGTGGAGCCGGCTCCGTCCTCGTCGACGCCGTGAGCGGCAGCACCAACGGTGCGCTCACGCTGGCTCAATCGGCGATCGGCGGCAACGCCGGAGCTTCTACGGATCCGGCGAACGTGGGAGGCGCAGGCAACGCCAGCTCCGACCTCACGTTCGACGACGGCGGGACCGGGAGCCTGTCCATCCGCTCCAGTGCCACCGGTGGCTCTGCGGGAGGCTCGGGCGGAACGGCCGGGACGGCCTCAGCTTCGGCGCATGGCACCGGCTCTGGACCCGCCGTCTCCGTCACGGCGACTGCCCAGGGAGGCGCGGGCTTCTTCACGTCGTCGGGGCAGGTGGGAACCGGCGCGGATGGCGCAACGGCGACGGTGGGCGCCGTCACCGCGTTGGCAACCGGATCTGGAAGCGCGAGTGCTGCTGCGACCGTGACCGGCGGTGCGGGCGCGACGTCCGTTCAAGGTGCGGGTGGAAACGGTGCCGTTGCCGCGCTCGTCGACGTCGTCTCAGCACAGGTCAATCCGCTGACTTCGGGCTCGCTCAGTCTCACTCAGTCCGCGTTCGGCGGAGCAGGAGGCGGGGGCGCTCTAGGTGGCGTGGGCGGTGCAGGTGGCAATGCTTCGAACTCACTGACTCGCACGGTGCAAGCCGCCGGCGGAGTCCGGGAGTTTCTCCAGGCCAAGGGTGGGGACGGCGGGGGCCAGACCCAGGCGAGCTTCGTCGGGTCGGCTCCCACGGGTGGACGCGGAGGAGACTCGCTCGTCACGAGCGAGCTCACCTCGCTCAGCGGTTCGATCCGCTTCGACGTCGAGGTCGGGGGCGGCAACGGCGGGTCGGGTCCCCAGGGAGGTGACGGAGGTCGAGCCGAGGTGGACGCACACGACGATGCGATGCGCGCGGGTGATTCCGTCACTCTCGGTTCGGAGTCGTTCGGCCCGGTGGTCGGCGGCAACGGCGGCTCGGGTTCGGCAGGAGCGGGTCGAGGTGGAGACGCCAGCGTTGCGCTGTACGGAGCCAACCTCGCGCCGGCCGGAGGCGGGAGCTTCTATGCGCCGGTCACGGTGACGAGCTCGGCGACCGGGGGGTTCGGCGGATACTCGCGGACGCCCGGCGAGGTGGGGGGAGCGGGCGGTAACGCGAGCGCAACAGCCGTGGGCTCGAGCTTCGGGACGTCGACCGTGACCGTCGAGGCGACGGCGAAAGCCGGGCAAGGTGGAGGAGGGTCGGAGCCGTCGGATCCGTACTCGCTCGGCACGTACCCCGATGTCACCGGCCATGCCGGGTCGGCCCTCGCACAGGCGAATGGCAGCGGCCTCGGCGCGGTGAGCGTCTACGCGAGCGCGGACGGCGGCAAGAGCTTGGGAGCCGCGCTGGCGCGGGCCAGCGGGCTGGGCTCGAGCGGATCGGTGGGCTCGGAGGCTTCGAGCGGACTTCCTTATTCGAGTTCTGCGTATCTCGACGCGACCGCTTGGGCGCCGTCTTCGACCGCGCCGTCCACGCAGGCTCAGGTCGCGTTTGCGCAGCCCTTCGTCGCTCCTCGCAGCAGCGTGACGGAAGCGATCGCGGTCGGGAAGCCGTTCGAGAGCGACGTCGCTGCTGCGCTCGCGGGGTCGCCGAGCCTGGCGCACGCAGTCGAGTCGCCCTTGATGCTCGGGGGGGTATCGCTCGTGCGCGGCACGGGGGGTGTTGGAGACGCCGAGGAAGACGTCGAGCTCTCGGAAGATTTTTCGCAGATCACCTCGGGGGCTCACCTCGCGCTCGGGCTGTTCGACGGCGAGCTCGCGAACATCGGGTTCGACTCGCTGCGCTTCACCGTCCACACGAACCAGGGCCTCGTGATCGACGAGACGTTCACGACGCCCGACGCCGCGGTTGCGTACTTCACCGACCATCTGCTCGTCCTGCCGACGCTGTCGGGCGCCCCGAGCTTCTTCGACGTGTCGTTCGCGCTCGTGTCGGCCGCGGCGGGAGCCGAGTTCGACGCGAAGCTGCTGCTCGCCGTGGTGCCAGAGCCGGAAGCGCTGGCCTCGTGGCCGTCGATCGGGCTGCTCGCGTGGCTCGCTGCCCGTTGCGCTACCCTCGGCGCGCTCGCGCCGGGGTGGCGGAATTGGCAGACGCGACGGCCTTAGAAGCCGTTGCCGCAAGGCGTGCAGGTTCGACTCCTGTCCCCGGCACCCCGCGAGCCGGTTCCGGCGGGCTCAGGGGCAGCTGCCGGCCGTGCCCTGCTGGCAGACCAGCGGGCACGTCGCGCACTTGGGACCCGGGACCTTCCCGTTCAGGGCGCGGAACTGCGCGAGGTCGGGCGCGCCGATTGCGGCTGCGGCTCCCTCGTCCAGGTCGAAGATCGCGCACGGGACCGTGCCGCTCGTCCCGCAGGTGTCGAGCGCGCGGTTCTTGCCGTTCGACGCGCGCATCTGCGCCAGGTCCGCCGCGCCGACGGCGGCGCCCGCCGTGCCGGGGAACTTCGCGTCGCACTTGTTGCCGTAGCCGTCGTGGTCGTCGTCGCGCTGCCCGCCGGTGAGCGTCGCCCACGAGTTCGTGATGAGATACGTCCCCGCGTCGGGAGTCACTCGCGGGTTCGAGATGTTCACGCAGTTGTCGCAGGCGTCGCCCACGCCGTCAGCGTCCGTATCGGCCTGGTTGGCGTTTGCGACGGTCGGACAGTTGTCGGCGCCGTCGATCACGCCGTCCTGGTCGACATCGGACTGGCCGTACGAGAAGTCCAGCCCCAGGAGGTCCGTCTCGTGCCCCTGGAACGTGACCCCCGTCTCGGTGAGGTCCATCGACTGGATCGTTCCGCCCGAGGCGACGAAGCCGACGAAGCCGCCGGGAAACCACACGCCGGTGCCGCCGTCGCTGCGCAGGCGTCCGGTCAGAGGCGAGGACGTGCACATCGTGCAATCCGTCCCCACGAGGTTGGCCTCGGGTTCGTCGTAGCTTTCCGTGCCCCCGTCGGTGAAGTGGAGCACGAAGTGCACCGTGCCCGAAGAGGTGGATGTGCCGAGCTGCGTCTCCTGCACGTCTCCGAACCAGCCGCCCGTGGCGGTGACTCCGGGCGGGAAGTGGATCGTGATCTGCTCGTTGAAGTTAGTGGTGACCAACAGCGACGACGCCGTCGGCACCGGGTTCCCGACGATCAGTGCGGGATGGGTATCGCCGCCGAAGCCGACGAGATAGAGGCCATTGGCTTGGCTGGCGGTGAACGTGATGGATCCCTGCGGTGCGCCGCTGGTCGGATTGGCGAACGTGAAGCTCGTGGCCTGAGGCGAGATACCGGTGACGCCCGCCAGGGTATCGAAGTCGAGATAGCCGAGCGTGTTCAACGTCGCGCCGACGTACGGAGGGGTCAGAGTGAAGACCTGCGCGGAGGTCGCGGCCCACGCGGCGTTCGCCAGGGCCACGGAAACCGCAAGCAGAGCGAACGGTACGAACACCCGACGACGGCTCATGGCAGGCCTCCCCGTGAGAGACGTTTCGACGCACCACGGCCGCCACGAGCAGCGACTCACACGAAACGACTCGCACCGTCGCGTCCGCTGATGCGGGAGTCTACACCCGGCTGTGTAGCGGCGGCGGGAAAATCGTCTGTGACAGATCGGAGTGACGGTGTGAGAGATTTCTCATCTCGACGCTCGGATCATCCGAAGCCGGCGGTCTTCTCGAGCTCGGCGACGATCGCCTCGGAGTAGCCGAGCTCGTCGACCAGCGCGCGGCGCAGCTCGGGCAGGGCGAGCTCGCGGCTCGTCACGCCCGCAGAGGTCTTCTCGTGCCGGGTCTTGGCCACGAACGACACGAGCCGGCCGGGGAAGTTCTTGCGCGCGTACAGCGCGTTGTTGAAGACGGAGTAGCCGCGCGAGATCTCGTAGCGGGCGAGATAGAAGGGCTCGTCGACGGGGTCCTGCATGAGCCGACACGGCATGGTGTTGGTCGACTGGGTCATGCCCCAGTGCACGAGCGTGCCGGCAGGGTCGGGCTGTACGCGGATCGGGTGGACCGGATCGCCGTTGTCCGAGGCCGCGCCGAGCCGGATCGGCGCGCCGGGTAGCATCGAGGAGTCCACCAGCCACTCGCTGCCGTCCAGGCGCACGATCAGGCTGCCGTGGTTGTGGTCGTTGCGGTCGAACATGGACGCCGAGATGCGGCGCACGTCGAAACCGGTGGCCGACACCAGCGCGTGCAGGCCGTTGCTCGACGGCCAGCACGTACCGCCCGTGCCGTGCTCGAGCCAGGCCGACAGGAAGTCGCCGGGCAGACCCCCCGGCAGCGGCTCGCCGCCGCCACGGGCGAGCGCGATCCGCTTTCGCAGGTTGTCGAACGGAACGGACTGACACCATGCCGTGTAGAGCGCGCGCAGCCCTGCAAGGTCCGCCGCCGGCGGCCGCGCGAAGCCGAGCTTCGCGAAGACGCGCTCGACCAGCGCAGCGTCCGCGGTCATCGGGTGCCCGTGAGCGACTCGAGCTTCAGCCGCTCGGCCTTCGCATAGGTGAGCTTCTCGGCGATCTTCCCGTCGCGCACGTGCAGGATGTCGAGCCCGCGCCAGCCGCGCTTCCTGCCGTCGCGCTCCAGCGTGCACAGCCAGCGGATCAGGCCCTTGCCCGAGCGCGGATCGACGAACAGGTCCTCGGTCTCGAAGCGCATGCGCCCGAACGCGCCGGCGAACTGCGGCTCGAACGCGCGACGGATCTCGGCCTGCCCGCGCGCGGGCGTGCCGTCGAACTGGTCGTACACCGCGTCGTCGGTGAAGTGCGACATCACGGCGTCGAGGTCTTCGCGGTTGAACGCGTCCGTGAATCGCGTGACGAGGTCTTCGAGCTCCGAATGGGTCACCAGCGCGCTCCTGGATGCGCCCGCGCGACGGACTGCATCTCCGACAGCAAGTGATCGAGGTGCTCGCCGTGCTTGCCGCGGCGGCCGCCCGAGATGGCGAGCGGAGACTCGGCCGCGTGCAGGCCGGTGCGCGCGAACAGCTCGGCGAGCTCGCGCTCGAAGTGGAGCTTCGTGAGCTCGAGGTTCGCGCCGACGCCGATCGGGGCGAGCGACGCGTCCAGCTCGTCGGGCGTCCACAGCTCTGCGGTGTAGGGCCACAGCTCGTCGATCGCGCGCTGCATGCGCGCGTGGCTCTCCGGCGTGCCGTCGCCGAGTCGCAGCCACCACTCGCGCGCGTGGCGCACGTGGTAGCGCACCTCGACTGCGGCCTTCTGCGCGATCCCGGCGACGCGCGCTTCGCGCGAGCGCGACAGCTGGTCGAGCACGTTCGCGCCCGCCGCGTCGAACAGCACTTGGCGCGCGATGGTGCACGCGAAGTCGCCGTTCGGCTGCTCGACGAGGAGGCAGCTCCGAAACTCGGTCGGGCCGCGGAAGAAGGCGAGCGCGTCGGCGTCGCGGCCGGAGCCTTCGAGCTCGCCCGCGAGCCCGAGCCACGCGCTCGCCTGGCCGATGCAGTCGAGCGCCACGTTCGCGAGCGCGATGTCCTCTTCCACGATCGGCGCGTGGCCGCACCACTCCGACAGGCGGTGGCCCAGCACGAGCCGGTCGTCGCCCAGGCGCAGCATGTACTCGGCGAGCCCGGCGCTCATTCTTTCGCGCCCCGGTAGAAGCGCGGGTGGCGGTAGATCTTGTCCGGGCCGGGGTCGAGGAAGCTCGGCGAATCCTCGGGGGTCGTCGCGGAAATGTGTCGCGACTCCACGACCCACAGGCTCGTCACCGGCCCGCGCCGCGCGTAGGTGTCGCGCGCGTTCTGCAGCGCGAGCTCGGCGTCCGGCGCGTGCACGCTGCCCGCGTGCTCGTGCGGCGCGCCCGTGCGCTCCTGCACGAACACCTCCCAGAGCGGCCACTGCGTGTCGGCGCGGTTCGCTGCCGCGCGCCGAGGGCGCGCCTGCTTCACGCCCGACGCTTTTTTGTGTACGCCTCGGCGGCCTCGCGTACCCATCGCCCCTCCTCGTGCGCGCGCGTCCGCGCGCGCAGGCGGTCGCGATTGCAGATCCCGCCGCCGCGCACCACGCGCCAGAACTCGTCCCAGTCGATCGGCCCCGCGCGCCAGTGCTTCGCCTCGGCGTCCCAGTGCAGCTCGGGGTCCGGAATGTCGAGCGGCAGCGCCTGCGCCTGCGGCACGGCCAGATCGAGGAACCACTGGCGCAGCTCGTCGTTCGACTTCTGCTTCACCCCCCACGCCATGAGCGCGTCGCCGTGCACCGACGCGTCGTCCGGCGGGCCGAACATCATGAGCGTGGGCCACCACCAGCGGTCGAGCGCATCCTGCGCGAGCGCGCGCTGCGCGGCCGTGCCGTTTGCGAGCGCGCCCATGATCTCGTAGCCCTGCCGCTCGTGGAAGCGCTCCTCCTTGCAGATGCGCACCATCGCGCGCGCATAGGGGCCGTAGGAGCACTTGGTCAGCATGGTCTGGTTCAGGATCGCCGCGCCGTCGACGAGCCAGCCGATTGCGCCGATGTCCGCCCACGTGAGCGTCGGGTAGTTGAAGATGCTCGAGTACTTCGCCGCGCCCGACAGCAACCCCTCCACGAGCTCCTCGCGCGACACGCCGAGCGTCTCGGCCGCGGCGTACAGGTAGAGGCCGTGGCCCGCCTCGTCCTGCACCTTCGCGAGCAGGCCGAGCTTGCGGCGCAGGCTGGGCGCGCGCGTGATCCAGTTGCCCTCGGGCAGCTGGCCCACGACCTCGGAGTGCGCGTGCTGCGAGATCATGCGCACGAGCTGGCGCCGGTAGGCCTCGGGCATCCAGTCCTTGGGCTCGATCTTCTCGCCCGCGTCGATCCGCGCCTGGAAGCGCCGCTCGAGCTCCGCCTCGTTCACGCGCGGAGAGTATCATCCCGAAATGGCCCGAGAAGCGATCCTGACCGAGGTGCGCGGCAACGTCGCGTTCGTCACGCTGAACCGTCCGGACGTGCTGAACAGCTTCGACCGCGCGATGGCGCGCGAGCTCCAGGGGGTGCTCGACGGGCACGCCGCGCACGCCGACGTGCGCGCGCTCGTGCTCACTGGCGCGGGCCGCGCGTTCTGCGCCGGCCAGGACCTGGTCGAGGTCGTGCCGCCCGACGGCTCGAAGGGGCCCGACGTCGCCGAGGTCGTGGCCGAGAGCTACAACCCGCTCGTGCTGCGCCTCGCCGCGCTCGAGAAGCCGGTGGTATGCGCGGTGAACGGCGTCGCGGCCGGCGCGGGCGCGAACCTGGCGCTCGCGTGTGACTTCGTGCTCGCCGCGAAGAACGCGTCGTTCATCCAGTCATTCGTGAACATCGGGCTCGTGCCCGACAGCGGCGGCACGTTCTTCCTGCCGCGGCTCGTCGGGCTCGCGCGCGCGAAGACGCTGACGATGCTCGGCGACCGGCTCTCCGCCGAGCAGGCGCTCGCGTTCGGCTTGCTCCACGCCGTGCACGAGCCCGACAAGCTCATGGCCGAAGCCGAGGCGCTGGCCGTGCGGCTCGCGGCGATGCCGACGCTGGCTCTCGGGCTCACGAAGCGCGCGCTGCACGCGTCACTCGACGCGACGCTCGAGAAGCAGCTCGAGCTCGAGCGCGCGCTGCAGGGCGTCGCCTCGAAGTCGCACGACTATCGGGAGGGCGTGAAGGCCTTCCAGGAGAAGCGCAAGCCGAAGTTCACCGGCCGCTAGGCGCGGCGGCGGACCGCGGTCAGGAGCGCGAGCGCGCCGGCGACGAGCACGAGCGACGCAGGCTCGGGCGCCACCGTCACGAGCACGACCGTGGCGTCGGGCGCGAAGTCGGAGATGTCGGCGTTCGTGGCCGAGCCGACGCGCGGCCACAAGTTCCACTCGTACTGGCTGAGCGGCAGCCCCGTCGAGGGCAGCAGGCTGGCGGCGATCGTGGCCGAGACCGAATCGCCGCTGATCTGGAGCACGCCCGGCAGCGTCGTCGCCGCGCTGCCGTCGAGCAGGTTCACGATGCCCGAGCCGTTGCCCGGGACGCCGATGAAGACGGAGTCGAAGATCACGCCCGCGCCGACCGGCGGCGTGCCGCCCTGCAAGAGCTGCGTGCCCGTGCCGCGGTTCACGCCCCAAACGTACAAAGCGCCTGGCGAGGTGTTCACGGGCGCGGCGAAGGTCGCCTCGAAGGTGAAGGTGGCGGCGGTCGGGTCGTAGATCACTTCCGAGGACAGCACGTCGACGTCGCCGTTGTGCGGACCCGTGTAGGTGGAGATGAAGTCGCCCGCCGGATCGGTCACGGCCATGGCGAGTGAGTGGCGTGCGCCGAAAGAGAGCGCCAACGCGATTGTGAGAACGAAAGTCAGTCGACGCGTGACCATGCGGTTTCTCCCTTTGGACGTCGGACGAACTACGTCGCGACCCCTCGGGGTGGATTGCTAGCAAGCGATGCGCCAGCAGTACCGCGTGCGCGCGTCGGCGAAGTCGGGCGGAAGCGTGGCGCGCGTCACGTCCTCGACCGCGCGTGCGCCGAGCGCCTCGGCGTCGAGCTTGAAGCGACGAAAGTTCGTCGAGAACCACAGCACGCCCCCGGGCGCGAGCAGGCGCAGCACGGCGCGGATGAGCGCCACGTGGTCGCGCTGCAGGTCGAGCTCCTGCCGCATCTTCTTGCTGTTCGAGAAGGTGGGCGGGTCGAGCACGGCCAGGTCCCACGGGCCGACGTCGCGCGCGAGGAACTCGAGGGCGTCGGCGCGGACCCGCTCGTGCTCCGGGCCCGCGAAGCCGTTCAGGCGCAGGTTCTCGCCCGCCCACTCGAGGTAGGTCTTCGACAGGTCGACGCTGGTGGACGAAACCGCGCCGCCCGCCGCGGCGTATACCGTGAACGCGCCCGTGTAGCAGAACAGGTTGAGGAAGCGCTTGCCCGCGGCCTCGGCCTGCACGCGCGCGCGTGTGGCGCGGTGGTCCAGGAAGAGCCCCGTGTCGACGTAGTCGTGCAGGTTCACGCGGAAGCGGTGGCCGCCCTCCGACACGGTCTGGAACGCGCCGCTCTCGGCGAGACGCTCGTACTGGCGCGCGCCGGCCTGGCCGCCGCGCCGCTTCGCGATCGCGTGCGCCTCCGGGACGTCGAGCGCCGCCGCGGCGGCGAGCCGCATGCGCTCGAGCCACGCGTCGTCGCGCACGGGGTCCGTCGGACGCGCTAACACAGAAATGTGTAGAAAGTCCTCGTAGCGGTCGATCACGAGCGGCAGCTCCGGGATGTCGCAGTCGTACAGCCGGTAGCAGGTCACGCCTTCGCGGCGCGCCCACTTGGCCAGGTGGTGCGCGCGTTTGCGCAGGCGGTTCTGGAGCATCGTCTCCGGGGCGGCGCTCAACCGAGCACGCCCTCGCGCGCCAGCGCCTCGATCTCGGCGGCGGAGAACCCCGCCTCGGCGAGCGCTTCGCGCGAGTGCGCGCCCAGCTCGGGCGCGCAGCCGCGCGGGTGGATCTCGGCGCCGCGCAGCGCGAAGGGCGCCGCCATGGTCTGGAAGCGGCCTTCCTTCGGGTGTTCGAGCTCCGCGAACGCGCCGATCGCGTGGGCCTGCGGGTCGGTGACGACCTGGTCGAGCGTCGCGACCGGCGCCCAGATCAGCTTCTCGGCGTCGAGCGCGCGCGCCCAATGCGCGTAGTCGTGGCGGTCGAAGATGTCGGCGATGGCGCTCGACAGCTCGCGGCCGGCGGCCGTGCGCTTGGCCGGTGTGTCGTAGCGGGAGTGACTCGCCCAGCCCGGCTCGCCGATGGCGGCGCAGAAGCGCGGCCAGAACGGCTGCGAGTCGGGGTGCACCAGCAGGATCCAGCGCTCGTCCGCGGTGCGGTAGCTGTTCCAGATGGGGTTCGCCGGCGCCGTGCGGTCGTGGCGGGGCGGCTGCGTGCGCGTGACGAGGGCGGCCGACAGATCGCTCGCCAGCGTCCACATGCCCGTGCCGTAGAGCGTGACCTCCGCATACTGCGCCTCGCCCGTTCGGTCGCGGACGCGCAGCGCGAGGAGCGTCGACAGCACCAGGTTCAGCGCGGTCGTGTGGTCGCCCTGGCCGCCGCGGCAGAGCGGCGGCGCGGACGGAGGCTCGCCGAGCGACGCCATCAACCCCGAGCGCGCCCAGAACGCCGCGAAGTCGAAGCCCGGCCGGCCCTGGTCGGGGCCGGTCGTGCCGTACCCGGTGAGCGAGGTGTACACGAGCCGCGGGTTCACTTGCTTCAGCACGTCGAACGTGAGCCCGTACCTCTCGCGGCGGGGCGTGGTGAGATTCGTGAGGAACACGTCCGCGTCGCGCACGAGGCGCTCGACCACGCCGCGCGCCGACGGCTTCTCGAGGTCGACGACGAGCGAGCGCTTGCCGCGGTTGTCGATCTGGAAGGCCGTGTTCAAGTCGGTGTCGTAGCCCAGGTTGCGCATGTTGAAGAGCCGCAGCGTGTCGCCCGCAGGCGGCTCGATCTTGAGCACGCTCGCGCCCATGTCGCGGAACAGCGCGCAGGCGGCCGGCCCCGCCACCCAGTTCGCGACCTCGACCACGCGCAGACCCTCGAGCGGTGCAGCCATTTCGCGGCCCTCCTCGCCCCCAGAGCGTACTCGATCGCGCAGCGGGTCAGTGCGGCAGCGCGGCCAGGATGCTCTGCGCCAGGGCCTCGTAGTCGCCGTCGAAGTGGTGCGCCCCGGCGCGCTCGTCGCGGCTCGCCAGGTCCGCGGGCAGCCGCGGGCACAGGCTGTCGCTCTCTTCCTTGCCGTACATGCACAGGACCTTCATGCCGCGCAGCTTCTCGACTTCGGGCTGGGTGGGCAGCGCGTCGGGCGAATCGCCGCCGCCCAACCAATCCGACAGGTGGAACTCGAAGTCGACCGACTGCGCCGGCCCGAGCAGCGCCACGAGCGCGACCTTCGCGCGCAGCTCGGCCGGGAGCCGACTCGCCATGAAGGGCAGGACGTCGGCGCCGCGCGAGTAGCCGACCAGCGCGATGCGCCGCTTCTGCCATGAATCGAGATAGTGAGTCGCGATGCGCGCGAGGTCGGCCGAGCTCTGCTCGGGCGTCCGGCGCGACCAGAAATACTGCAGGCTGTCGAGGCCGACCACGGCGACGCCGTGCTCCGCCAATGCGCCGCCGACCTCGCGGTCGATGCTCGCCCAGCCCCCGTCGCCCGAGACCACGATCGCCAGCACGTCGCTCGCGCCGTCCTTGGCCGGGATCTCGACGAGCGGCAGGTCGGACAGCGCGTCCGCGTGCGGCTCCTGGCTCGGGGTGTTGCGGCTCGCGATCTCCGCGAAGCCGCCGAGCAGCGGCGGCCGCCAGCGCGCCTCGACCGAGAAGCCGTGGCCGACCTTGTCCAGTGCGTCGAGCTTGGCCTTCGGGATGGCCGCGACGAACGCAGCGGCACCTTTCAGGTCGCACACCTGATCGATCGCGCCGTGCAGCACGATCCAGGGCACGCCGAGCTCGGGCGCGGGGTCGACGAGCGCGTTCTTGCCGTCGGGGGTGAGCTTCGAGACCAGGCCGTGGCCCTTGCAGAAGGGTTGCTGCAGCGGCAGGTCGGGGCAGAAGCCGAGCGAGATCGCGCCGCGGAACGTGTCGACGGGCGCCTGCACCAAGGTGGCGTAGGCGAGCGTCGCGCCCGACGAGTAGCCGACCAGCACGGGCACGAGATAGCGCGGCAGCGCCAGCTTCTTCTGTGCGTACTGCGACAGCGCCTCGAAGTCGCCGGCGGGGTAGTTGCAGGCGTCCCGCGCACGCACCAGCGACGCGACGTACTTCGGCGTGTTCACGCCGAGCACGAGCGCGCCCTGCTCGGCCAGCGCCTTGGCCATCTCGACCACGCCCTGGTTCCAACCGCCGTCGCCCGACATGAACAGCACGACACTAGAGGGTGACGCCGACGGCCGCACGATCGCCACGTCGCCGAAGCGCCCGAACGCAAGTGACTCCGCGCCCGCGGCCGCAGCCGACAGCCACAGCGCGAAGCCGAGCACCGCCGTGCGCGCGTTCACCGCGCCACCACCCCGACCACCCCGCCCGAGATGAGCGACGCGATGTCCGTCAGGATGAACGGCAGCGCGATGCCGCCCGGCGCCGCGAGGTACCGCGGCTCCCACACCGGGTCGAACTTCTCCTTGAACGCGCGCAGGCCCTGGAAGTTGTAGAAGTGCTCGCCGAAGCGGAACAGGAGCGCGCCCGCGCGATTCCACACGGGCGAGAAGCGGTGTGACTCGAGCCCCGACAGCGGCGCCATGCCCAGGCTGAACCAGCGATAGCCCTGCGCCTGGCCCCAGAGCATGAGCTCGGCGAACAGGTAGTCCATCACGCCCGGCGGCGCGTCTTCTGCATGGCGCATCAGGTCGATCGACAATTCGTCCTTGCCGCCGCCGAGCCACACGTTCGCGAACGCGACGGGCTGCCCGCCGCGCATGACCGCCGCGATGGGCAGCCGCGCCAGGTAGGCGCGGTCGAACGAGCCCACGGAGAAGCGCTTCTCGCGCGTGTGCTTCGCGGTGAGCCACTCGTTGGAGATGCGCTCGAGCGCGTCGAGCTGTTCGGGCACCTGCTCGGGCGACAGCATCGCGAAGCTGCCGCCCTCGCGGACGACGCGGTTGTGCGCCGCGCGCAGCGCCTTGCGGCCACCGCCCGCGAGCGAGAAGTCGCCGAGCGCGACGCGCGCCTCCTCGCCGATCTTGCGTGGCGACAGACCCAGGTCGAGATACAACGGCAGGTCTTCGGCACTCACTTCGTAGAACGCGACCCAGTCGCCCTCGGCGTCGGCGAGCTCGAGGAAGCGCCACGCCAGCTCGCGGCGCGCTTCGGGCGGCCCGATCGGATCGCCCATCGCGATCCAGCTCTGCCGGTGCGCGGCGTACATGAGGAACGCGCTCGCGTCGTCGCTGAAGAGGATTCGCTTGTCGCCGACCAGCGCGAGGTGTGCGCTCGACGCAGGCGCCTCGGCCACGATCGGCGCGACCTTCTCGAGCTCCTCGGGACTGGCCGGCGTGTGCTTCACGCGCGGCGGGCGCAGGAGCGCCGCGAGCGCGGCGATCATGGCCACCGTGGTCGCGCCCACGAACGCGCGCAGCGAGCGCGACACGTGGCTCGACAGCTCGAACTGCCACCACAGCTCCTTCGACCAGTCCCTGTGGCGGTACGACAGCGCGAGCACGAGCCCTGTGCCGACGAGCACGAGGAACACGCGCGTGGTCCACACGAGCGAGAACGGCTGCTCGAAGAGCGAGCTGCGCCGGTAGAAGAAGCGCCGGCAGGGCAGGAGCGCTGCGAACAGCAACAGCAAGAGCGACGCCTCTTCCCAGTCGAAGCCCTTGAGCAGCGACGCGAGCGCGCCGCCCGCGAGCAGCGCCAGGGTCGCGAAGTACGCGCCGTCGAGCCGGCGGAAGAGCGCGCGCGACAGGAGCAGCAGCCCCACGCCGATCACCGAGCCGAGGAAATGCGACAGCTCGAGCAGCGCGAGCGGCACGACCGGCGCGAGGAAGTCGATGCGCCCGGGCGCCGCCGGCGTCGCTCCGGACAGGAGCAGGATGACGCCGGCCGCGAACGTGATCGCCGCGAACACGCGCGGCAAGAGCTCCGACGCCCACAGGGCGACGCGGTCGCGCCCGCGCGCGAACGCCGCACGGCGCTGGAACACCTCGTAGCCCGCGTACAGCGACAGCGCGACCACCAGCGGCACCAGGTAGTAGAGGATGCGGAACGCGAGCACGCAGCCGAGCAGCACGTCCGCGGGCAGCCAGCGCCGCAAGAGCAGCACGATCGCGGTGTCGAACACACCGAGTCCGCCCGGGACGTTCGACACGAGCCCGAGCACGATCGACAGCATGTACGCCGAGAGCATCTTGGGGAAGGTGAGCCCCGCTGCCTCTGGCAGGAGCGCGTAGAGGACGCCCGCCGCGAGCGACCAGTCGAGCACCGACAGCGTCAGCTGCGCGAGGCTCAGGCGCAGCGGCGGAATCGCGACCTCGAAGCCAAACACCGTCACCGTTCGGTGTTTGGTCGTCGCGGAGTACGTCAGGTACAGCGCGAGCACGATCAAGAGCACGATCCCGATCGGCAGCGAGTTCGCGTTCGGCGAGAGCCAGGCGCGCGTCAGCCGCGCGGGCTCGAGCACCAACACGAAGCCGCCCAGCGCGGCGAAGCCGAGCCAGAACGTCACGACGTTGAAGAAGACGATCCGGGCGATCTCGGCGGGCCGGAGCCCGTAGCTCGAATACATGCGGAAGCGCACCGCGCTGCCGCCGAAGAACGCCAGCCCGATGTTGTGGCTGAACACATAGGCGATGAACGAGGTCAGCGCGACGCGCCGGTAGCGCAGCTGCGCGCCGACGTAGCGCGCGGCGAGCGTGTCGTAGCCCGTCAGCGTCAGATACGAGAGCGCCGTGAGCCACAGCGAGACCAGCAGCTGCGGCAGCGGGATCGCGCGCAGCTGCGCGAGCACGTCGCCCACGTGGTAGTGGCGGATCTCGCGCGAGAGCATCCAGACGGCCGCGCAGAAGAGCGCGAGGCCGACCACGGGACCCAGGGCGCGTACGAGCTTCTCGTTCATCGAGTTGGGGGCCTTACCATACCCGGGCGCGGCCGAAGGAGAAGCCTACCTGCGCCCCGTGCGGCCGCGCGCTCCACGCGCGCGGAAAATCTCGGCGGGCGTGCGATCCGGGCAGCTCAGGCGGACGCGCCCGAATAGCGGCGCAGGCCGCGCTTCCAGAACCAGCGCGACAGGGCGACCGTGGCGACCGCAACCGCACAGCCCAGGAGCAGTGTGCCGCCCGTGAGCCGGCCCGCGAGCGCCTCGGCGGGCACCGTGACGGCGATCGCGACCGGCACGAACACCGTCAGCATCACGCCCAGCCAGCGCGGGTAGATCCCCACCGGCCAGCGGCCCGCCTGGTACATGCTCCAGAAGATCTGCATCACGTTGTCGAGCCGCACGAACCAGAACGCGCAGGTCGCGAGGATCATCCAGAAGCCGTACACGGTGGCGGCGCCGGCGACGAACGCGACGGCGAAGCCCGCGGCCTCGAGGGGCGTGACGCGCTCGAGGCCCGACAGCCCGTACGCCAGGATGCCGAGGCCGAACGCCAGGTCGACGAGCTTCCACACGCGCACCTCGCTCGCCGACGCGAGGAGCTGCGCGTCGATCGGCTTGGTGAGCACGAAGTCGAGCGTGCCCTGGCGCACGTCCTCCATCAGCTTCGTCAGGCTCGGCGCGATCACCACGTGGATCGCGCCGTACACGGTGAAGTACACGCCGAGCAGCGCCACCAGCTCGGCGGGCCGCCAGCCCGCCAGCGTGTCGGTGCGCGCGAACACGAGGCCGATCGCGCCCAGCGCCGACGCGAAGTTGAGGAGTGACTCGACGATCTGCAGCCAGAAGTTCGCCCGGTACGCGGCTTCGTTCTGGAAGCCGAGCTTCGCGAAGATCCACAGCACGCGGAACGTCCCCAACTCAGTTCCCCACCGCGGCGAAGCGGCGCACCGCCCGCGGCCACAGCCAGGCGAGCAGGAGCGCGCCGGCGGCGAACCACGCGACCTGGAGCGCAAGGCCCTCGAGCGCTTCGGCGCGCGACAGCTTGCCCAGCACGAGGTCGATCGGGAACGCGACCATGAAGCGGAACGGCAGCGCGTTCGCGAGCGCGCGCAGCCATTCGGGCAGGATCGCGAGCGGCGCCACGCGTCCCGACAGGAAGAACATCACCGCGAACCACGTCTGGTTCACCGCCATGATGCGCGTGGTCCAGAAGCACGCGAGCGCGAGCGCCCACTCGAACACGAAGCGCACTGCGAACGCGAACGCGAGCCCGAGCGGGAAGAGCGCCGTAGACCAGAGGCGCAGGTCGGCGCGCGGCTCGAACGCAAGCGCGAGCAGCGCCAGCGCGGGCAGCAGCACCACCGACATGGCGAGCTTGTGCGCGACGTTTTCGGCGAGGTCGTTGTGGATCGGGTGGATGGGGCGCAAGAGCAGGAACGAGAACTGCCCCTGCTCGACGCGCATCTGGAACTCCCACATGTGCCAGCCCGAGGTGATCTGGTTGACCGCCGCGAGCACGAGGTAGTACGCCGCGAACTCGTGCGGGCCGTAGCCGCCGAGCGAGCCGCCCTGCGACTGCGCGACCGTCGACCACACGACCAGGTAGATCAGCGGCTCGACGACCATGCCGAGCAGCCAGATCACGTTCGACGCGCGGTACTGCATCTCGACGGCGAGCGCGACGCGCACGAACGTGGCGTACAGGTTCACCACGAGAGCCGGCTCCCGTGGATGCGCTTCACGGGCAGGGCGGCCACGTCGACGCCTTCGAGGCAGCGCGCGTTCACCGCCCAGCCGTCGAATCGCGCGACGCCTGCGCGCAGCTCGTCCGGCGTCGGGTCGCTCGGGCGCCGGAACGGCAGGATGCCGCACGTCTTGCAGAAGAAGTCCTTCGCCGTGCGCGAGCCCCACTCGTAGGAAGAGAGCTCGTCCCATGGCACGAGCAGGCGCAAGCTCTCCTTCGGCACGCGGAACACGAGCGCTGCGCGCTTCGAGCACACCGAGCAATCGCACGCGCGCACGTGGTCGAGCGCGGCGTCGACTTCGAAGCGCACGCGGCCGCAGTGACAGGCGCCGCGGTACGGGGTCACTTCCCGCTGCTTTCGACGGTGCGCCCTTCGGCGAACACGCGCTCGATCACTTCCTCGATCGGCGGGTCCTCGACGACCAGGTCGAGCACGGGCAGGTCGGCGAGGAGCCGCGCGGTGACGCGCGGAGTGTCGGCCTTCGGCACGCGCAGCACGGCGCGGTGGCCGTCGCGCTCGACGACCTCGCCGTAGCTTGCGAGGTCCGGCGCGGGCCGGCCGAGCTCGACCGACACCGTCTTGTGTGTGGCGAAGCTCGCCACGAGCGCCGCCAGGTCGCCGTCGAAGAGCAGCTTGCCGTGGTGGATCACGATCACGCGCTTGCACAGCGCCTCGACGTCGGCCATGTAGTGACTCGTGAGCAGCACGGTCGCGCCCGTGCGCTCGTTGTAGGCCGCGACGAACTGGCGGATGCGCCGCTGCATCGTCACGTCGACGCCGATCGTCGGCTCGTCGAGGAACAGCACGGACGGCTCGTGCAGCAGCGCGATGGCGAGCTCGCACTTCATGCGCTCGCCGAGCGACAGGTTGCGCACGGGCCGTTCGAGCAGCGGGGCCAGGTCGAGCAGCTCGGTGAGCTCGCCGACCACGCGCCTGAAGCGTGCGGCGTCGATGCGGTAGATCGCGCGGTTGCGCTCGAGCGAGTCCGCGACCGGGATGTCCCACACCAGCTGGTTGCGCTGCCCCATCACGAGCGTGATCTGGCGCAGGAACGCGTGCTCGCGCTCCCACGGCACGTAGCCGAGCACGCGCGCGCCCCCGCTCGTCGGGTGCAGTAGCCCGGAGAGCATCTTCAGCGTCGTGGTCTTGCCCGCGCCGTTCGGGCCGAGGAAGCCGACGATCTCGCCGGGCTCGACCGACAGGTGGATGTCGTCGACCGCGGAAACCTGCCGCGTGCGGCGCCGGAACACGCTGCGCAGCGCGGCGCCGAAGCCGGGCTCGCGCACCGGCACGACGTACGTCTTCGCCAGTCCCTGGACCGAAATCGCCGGCTGCGCGCCCATCGCGGACGCGCAGGATAACGCAGCGGGCGCCGCTAACCGTTCGCGCGCGTGCCGCGCCGCGCGAAGTCGTGCGGCGGCTCGGCGAGGAGCGGCGACAAGGTGGGCGCGAGCATGCGGAACAGCTGCGCGGGCAGCGAGCTGGTGAACGCGAACGCCGCGGCATCGGGTCCGTGCACGTACGCGGTGATCACGCCGTAGAAGCGCTCGTCGATCAGGAACACGAAGGTCGCGGTGCGGTTCACGACGCGCGACTCGAGCAGCGTGCCGCCGGGGCCGAAGGTCTTGAAGCGGTGGTCGCCGGTGCCGGTCTTGCCGCCGACGACGGCGTGGCGGCCGTCGGGCGCGACGAGCGCGTTGCGCGCCCGCACCGCGGTGCCGCTCTCGACCACGGTGACCATCGCGGTGCGCAGCGCGCGCGCGACTTCGACGGGCATCACCCGGACCCCTTCGCTCTCGAGCGGCGACAGGACGGTCTCGTACGGCGTGTCGGCTGCGAAGCGGAGCTCCGAGATGCGCTCCGTCGGCTGGCGCACGCCTTCGTTCGCGATGATGCCCGCCATCTCGGCAAGCGCGGCCGGCCGGTCCGCGGCGCTGCCGATCGCCGTCGCGAGCGACGGCACGAGCGTGTCGAACGGATAGCCGTGCTGCTGCCAGTTGCGGTGCACCTCGAGGAAGGCCTCGATCTCGAGCAAGCTGCGGATGCGCCGGTCCTGCGCCGCGCGGCGGTGGCGGCTGAACAGCCAGTTGTACACGGCGATGCGCTCGTCGGCGCTCGCGTCGATCACCGCGCGCAGCGTCGCGTCGGGCTGGTGCATCAGGTACTCGACGAGCCAGAGCTCGAGCGGATGCACGCCGGCCAGGTAGCCTTGGTCGGCCAGGCTGAACTTCGCGGGCGAATACGTGTCGTACAGGTGCTGGCGCATGGTGGGCTCGAGGTGCGCCTCGGGCAGCTGGTCGCGGAGCGCCGCGTCGAACTCCTCGAACGAGTCGTCGGGCCGCGCGGCGCGCAGCGCCATGGCTACACGCTTTGGTGTACGCCGCACGCTGCGCACGAGCGTCTCGACCATCTCCTGGCGGGACTGGCCGTGGTACTTGCGCCAGAAGCGCTCCAGGTAGATGCGCCCTTCGCGGTCGGCGAAACGCTTGAGGTACTCGGTGCGGCGCGGGTCGTGCGGGTCGCGCAGGATCGCCGCGGACGAGCCCGCCGCCTGGTACGTGTAGTAGTTCACGATGTCGCGCATGAGCCGGATGAACACCAGGTTCACCGAGCGCGTGAACGACTCGCGCACCGTCAGGATGCGGGAGTCGTCCTCCTTCTCGAAGTTCGCGAAGTGGTGCACGCCGCCGCCCGTGAAGAACGCCTCGGCGGGGCTCGCGGAGTACTTGCGGTCGAGCGCGTCCTCGATCAGCTGGTCGAGCCGCAAGCCGGGGTGCGCGATCAGGTCGTCGAGCACGAAGCGCGTGATGCGGTCCTTCGGGTCGGTTTCGACCGCCTTCAAGGTCTGCAGGTGTTCGCCCGCGAAACGCTCGTGCAGCTCGGCAACGATCTCGAGATACGTCGCGAGCGTGCGCAGCTTCGCGGTCGAGCCCAGGTCGAGCTTCACGCCCTCGTTCACGTCGAACGGCTGGTCGAGGTTGTCGGCCTGCACGAGCAGGTCGTTCGCCGTCGCGCCGCGCTCGTAGAGCGAGAAGCTGTAGACGATCTTCGCGGGGTCGCCCGCGTCGAGCATGTGGCGGCCGTACAGGCCGAGCGACTTTGCGCGCTCGGGATCGCGCAGCTCGCGCAGCTGCTGCGTGATCGCCTCCTGCACGGGCGCGTTCACGGTGCTGGCGACTTGCAGGTCGAGCCGGTCGAGCGCGTAGTAGTCGGACAGCCCGAGCAGGCTCACCAGCTTCGCGCGCACGGCGTTCGCCGACTTGCGGTCGTCGCCGCCAGCGGTCGCGGCGGCCGTCGCGCGCGGGCGCATCTCGAGATCGATGCCCAGCGACGCCTCGCAGAGCTGCGGCGAGATGATGCCCTCGTCGCGCAGCAGGTGCAGATACGTGTCGGTGCGCGCGCGCAGCGCCTCGGGGTCCTGGATCAGGTAGTAGGACGGGCGGCCCGCGGACAGCACGAGCGAGAGCGCCTGCTTGTACGCGCGCGCGCGGGCCTCGATGGGCGCGCTCGAGCTCGCGTCGTCCGCCTCGCGCAAGAGCCGGTTCGTCTCCTCGAAGTCGGCGTCGTACCAGGTTTCGAGCGCGTCGCCGATGCCGATCACCTCGCCCTGCGGCGGCGCGGCCGCGAGCGGGATCGAGTTCAGGTAGTCGACCACGATGCGCCGGCGCGCGGCGCCGGTCTCGGGGCCGTCCGCGTACGCGCGCAGGCTCGCCGACGCCATCTGCCGCAGCTTCTCGAGCGGCGAGGTGGTCAGCCCGCCCGAGGAGTGGCGGAACTTCTCGATCTGCGTGGCCAGCGTGCTGCCGCCCGCACGCTCCGTTTCGCGGCCCGCGACCTGCAGCACCTGCGAGAGCGCGGCGCGGCCGAGCCGGTCCCACTCGATCGCGGGATTGCGCTTGGGGTAGCGGTCGTCGAGCACCTCGCGGTTCTCCACGAACGCGAGCGACCGCACGAGCACGGGCGGCACGTCGCCGAAGTGCGCGTAGCTGTGCTCCGGGAACCTCGTGTTGAAGAACGGCCGGCCATAGCGGCCCAGGATCGTGAGCCCCGCGCGCGTCTTCTCGGGGTAGATCGGGTTGATGCCCCAATCCTCGAGCCCGGCCAGCTTCTCGGAATGTCGCGCCTGCCGGTCGATGCCGAAGCCGTTCGCGGAGAGCCGCGCCACGAAGTCGGGGATGCGCGTGTAGCCCAGCCGTTCGTCGAACGGGCCGCCCGTGGGAAAGCGGATGCTCGGGCTCGGGCCGGCGCCCATCTCGAAGCGGGCCTGGCGCGCGATGCGCGAGAGCTCTTTCGCCTGGAACGACGAGGTGCGGATCTCGTGCCCGATCGCCCACACGCCGAGCGCGACGAGCAGCAAGAACGCGCCCAACAGCCACCAGCGCCTGCGCACGCGGCGCCGGCGCCCGGGCAGCGCGCGGGGAGCTTGCGCCCTGGCCGACTCGGAAGCCGGCGCGGCGGGAAGGGAAGGGGACGACTGCATCGCTTCGCTCGAGGATCCCAGACGAGGTTCGGCCGACGCTGAAGAGTGGTGCTCGTCACGGGCGGGTGTCGCGCGGGGAATGGTGCTCATCGCGCGTCCGGGCGCGGCGGTGCGCAACACAAGTGCGTGTTGCCCGCCGGCTGCGTGCGCACGCGCTCGCTAAGCTCGCGCGCCGTGTTCTCGCGCCGGACGGACTGGGAGCTCTCGCCGAACGCGCTCGCACGTGCGCTCGCGAATCGGCGCGCCAGCGGGAGGGGCGTCGTCGATCTCACCATCACCAACCCGACCGATGTGGGTCTCCGGCACTCGTCGTCGTTCTTCGCGGGGCTCGTGGACTCGGCCACCGCGCACTACCAGCCGGAGCCGCTGGGTCTGTCGCGAGCCCGGGGAGAGGTTGCAGAGTACTACCGGGTGCGCGGCTGCGCTTGCGACCCGGCGTCCGTGTGGCTCTGCGCGAGCACGAGCGAGGCGTTCTCGTACCTGTTCGCACTCCTCTGCGATCCCGGGGACGCCGTGCTGGTTCCGCGGCCGGGCTATCCCTTGCTCGACTACCTGGCCGGGCTGTCGGGCGTTCGACTCGTGCCGTATCCGCTGCGCTACGACGGGCGCTGGCACGTGGATCTGGGCGCGTTCGACGCGCTGCTGCGGGCGGAAGCCCGCGCGCGCGCGGTCGTGGCGACCTCGCCGGGAAACCCCACGGGCGCGCCGCTGTCGCAGAGCGACCTGGCCGCGCTCGAGCGCGCCTGCGCGGAGCGCGGCCTCGCGCTGGTGGTCGACGAGGTGTTCGCCGACTTCCCGCTCGACCCCGAGCGCCGCGCCACCGAATCCGCGCTGGGCGAGCGCGCGTGTCTGGCATTCGTGCTGTCCGGGCTCTCGAAAGCCGCGCTGCTGCCCCAGCTGAAGCTCGGCTGGGGCGCAGCGTGCGGGCCGCGGGCGCTGGTCGACGCGGCGCTCGCGCGGCTCGCGCTCGTCGCCGACAGCTTCCTGTCCGCTTCCACGCCCGCGCAGCTCGCCCTGGGCCGCGCGCTCGAGGCCGCGGCGCCGCTGCGCGAGTCGGCGCGCGCCCGCGTGCGCGCGAACCTCGCGCGACTGCGCGCGGAGCTCGCGGGCGGCGCCTCGAGCGCGCTCGAGGTCGAGGCCGGCTGGGCTGCGATCGTGCGCCTGCCGGCGCTCCCGGAGCGGGACGACGAGGGCTGGGCGCTCGCGCTGCTGGAGGACGAAGGCGTGCTCGTGCACCCGGGTGCGCTCTACGACGTGGACGGCTGCACCGCGGTCGTGTCGCTCCTCGTCGAGCCCGAGGCGCTCGCGGCCGGCGCGCGCGCCCTGGCCCGGGCGGTCGCGAAGCGCGTCTAGGCGCGCGCCTTCGACTCGTTCGCCGCGGCGCGGAAGATGCCCTTCGACATCGTCGACGACTCGGCCTCGACGCGCGCGGCGTAGATGGCCGCGCGCGCCGCGTGCGCGGCCTGGCTGTCGGGCTCCGCCTCGACCGCCCAGTCGGCCCAGTGCGACGCCATCCGGAGATCGCCCGCGGCGAGACACGCCTGGGCGCGTGCAACCAGCTTGCCCACGCCGCCCGCGAGCGCCGCGATCTCGCGCGCCTGCTGTGCGCGCGGCGCCGGCTTCAGCTCGCTCGGCACGCCCGACCACCAGCCGCCGAGGCAGCGGACCACGTTGCGCACGATGAACTCGGGCTCGTCGTAGACGGGCTGCAGATAGGGCCGGTCGGCGAGCGACGCGGGCGGCTTCACGGTCTCGATGATCTCGTACACGGTCGCGCCGCGGTTCAGCGCCTCGAGCGTCTGCCGGTAGAGCGACTCCAGGTAGTCGGCCGTGTCGAGCAGCGCCGCGCGCACGCGCTCGGCGCCGAAGATCGGCACGCCGTGGCCGGGCAGGAGCACCTGCGCCTCGCGGGCGGCCATGGTGCGCAGCGCCACGGCCCAGTCGGACGCGTAGCGCTGCACCTTCTGCGGGTTGCCCGCGTTCGGTGCGGCCCAGATGAACAGGTCGCCCGTGCAGAGAGCGCGCGCGTCGGGGATGTAGACCCAGGTGTGGTCGTCCGTCTCGCCGCGCGCGTGGTGCAGCTCGAGCGCGCGCCCGCCGACGCGCAGGCGCAGCTCATCGCGGTACGTCGTGGTCGGGTAGTCGGGGTTCTTCGGCCACTCGACCGGCACGCCGAACTGCCGCGTGTTGATCGCCGAGTTGTAGCCCGCGGTCTCGATGTAGCGGCGCATGCGCGGCGCCACGTCCTCGTGACCGACGATCGCCGGGCGCGCCCAGCGCTGCGCCTCGGCCTCGCGCAGGAACGGCGGCAGACCGTACGCGTGGTCGACGTGCCCGTGCGTGTAGATCGCCGTGTGCACGGGATCCTTCGCGTAGCGGCGCACGGCTTCGAAGCTGCGCTGGTGTTGCGCAGGGTGGAACGAGCCCGTGTCGACGAGCACGAGCCCTTCGCCGGTGCGCACGGCGATCACGTTCACGAACGCCTTGTAGAACGCGACGCCCTGCGCGACCTCCTCGATCCGGTCGATGAACGCGAACGGATGGTTCGCCGGGTCGCGCATGTCCGCGCCGCCCGAGAGCAGTCGATCCGAGAGCTCCTGCAGCGTCGCCACGCGCGCCTCCCCGGGTTGAGGGCCTTCGCGTGTACCCTATCATGGGCTCGGGCCCCGAGCGGCGGCTTCGAGCGGCGAGTCTTCCAGGTCGGAGAGTGCGATGAACGTGAGCGTCGAAGAGACGGGGCCGGTCGAGCGCCGGGTTCACGTCGAGATCCCGACCACCGACGTGGACGCCGCGTTCGAAGCGTTCTACCGCGAGGTGCGCCGCAGTGCGCACATCAAGGGCTTCCGCCCGGGCAAGACGCCGCGCGAGGTGCTCGAGAAGTACTTCGCCGAGCGCGCGTCGGGCGAAGTGCTCGAGCGCCTGGTCGGCGAGACGCTGGGCCAGGCGATCGCCGAGAAGGAGCTCGACGTGCTCGGCGAGCCGCGCCTGCAGCCGGGCGAGCCGCCGAAGCCGGGCGCGCGCTTCGCCTACGACGCCGACGTCGACGTGCGCCCCGCGATCGAGCTGCAGAAGGTGCGCGGGCTCGACGTCGCGCGGCCGGTGTTGCCGGTGCCCGAGCGCGATCCCGTGGACGCGCACCTGGAGGAGCTGCGGCAGCGCCAGGCGCAGCTCGTCGAAGAGGCGAGCGGCAGCGCGGCTGCACGCGGCAACGTGGCCGTGGTCGACTACGTGGGCAAGATCGACGGCAAGCCGTTCGCCGGCTCGAGCGCGCGCGAGGCGCAGGTCGAGATCGGCTCCGGCCGCACGTTCGGCGGCTTCGAGGACGAGCTCGTCGGCATGCAGGTGGGAGACGAGCGCGCGTTCGACATTGCCATGCCGGCCGACCACGAGGACGAGGCGCTGCGCGGCAAGAGCGTGCGCTTCGAGGTGAAGCTCGTCGCGCTGAAGCGCCGCGAGGTGCCCGAGCTCGACGACGAGTTCGCGAAGGACGTGTCGAGCTTCGCGACGCTGGCCGAGCTGCGCGCCGACCTCGACAAGCGCGTCGCCGAAGGCCGCACCGCCGAGCAGAAGCGGCTCGAGCGCGCGGCCGTGATCGAGGCGCTCCTCGCTGCGAATCCCTTCCCGGTGCCGCCGCGGCTGGTGGAAGCGCAGGTGCGCGCGCGCATCGGCCGCATGCTCTCGCAGTTCCGCAACGCGCGGCTCTCGCGCGAAGCGCTCGAGGGCCTCGTCGAGCGCTGGAGCGCCGAGCTGCGCCCGCAGGTGGAGAGCGACGTGAAGCTCGCGCTGCTCGCGCCCGCGATCGCGAAGGCGGAGTCGCTCGAGGTCAGCGACGAGGACGTCGACCGCGAGCTGCAGAAGATCGCCGAAGCGAGCCAGCGCCCGTTCGGCGAGACGAAGCGCGAGTACCGCGAGCGCGGGCTTCTCGACGCCGTGCGCGCGGGAATCGCGGAGGAGAAGGCCGTTGAATTGGCTCTCGGCGCAGCTAACCTGTCCGATGCCTAAGAGCGCGGAATCGAATGGGAAAGCCGGCCCGGTTGCACATGTCGCAGCAGTTCGTGCGCTCGCCGGTCCGTTACAATAGGGGAGATGTCGTTGCTGATTCCGATGGTGATCGAGCAGTCGCATCGCGGGGAGCGCGCCTACGACATCTACTCGCGGCTCCTCAAGGACCGCATCATCGTGCTCGGCAGCGGCATCAACGACGATGTCGCCAATCTCGTCATCGCCCAGCTCCTGTTCCTGGAAGCGGACGACCCCGAGAAGGACATCTTTCTCTACGTGAACTCGCCTGGCGGTGACGTCAACGCCGGCCTCGGCATCTACGACGTGATGCAGTACGTGAATCCCGACGTGCAGACGATCTGCATGGGACAGGCCGCCAGCATGGGGGCGGTGCTGCTCGCCGCTGGCGCGAAGGGCAAGCGGAGCGCGCTGCCGCACGCGCGCGTCATGATCCATCAGCCCTGGGGCGGCATTCAGGGCAAGACCACGGACATCCAGATCCACGCCCAGGAGTTCCTGACCCTGCGCCACAAGATCGACGAGATCCTCGGCCAGCACTGCGGCAAGGACCCGGAGCAGGTCGAGAAGGACACCAAGGACGACCGCTTCATGTCCGCACACGAGGCGCTGGACTACGGCCTCGTCGATCGCATCATTTCGAGGCACGAGCGCGGGCCGCGCGGGATCACGGAGGGGAAGCAGGGCGGATGAAGAAGAAGGAAGAGGGAACGAATCTCGCCTGCTCCTTCTGCGGCAAGAGCCAGAAGGAAGTGAAGAAGCTCATCGCGGGCCCGACCGTCTACATCTGCGACGAGTGCATCGAGCTCTGCAACGACATCATCGCGGAGGAGGCGAGTCGCGACAGCGACCGCGGCAGCTCGTCCGTTCCCAAGCCGCGCGAGATCAAGGCGTTCCTCGACCAGTACGTGGTCGGGCAGGAGTCCGCGAAGAAGGTGCTCTCGGTCGCCGTGCACAACCACTACCGGCGCATCGAGAACCAGTCGGTCGTGGGCGACGTCGAGCTGCAGAAGTCGAACATCCTCCTGCTCGGCCCCACGGGCTGCGGGAAGACGCTGCTCGCGCAGACGCTCGCGAAGATCATCGATGTCCCGTTCACGATCGCGGACGCGACCACGTTGACCGAAGCCGGCTACGTGGGTGAGGACGTCGAGAACATCATCCTGAACCTGCTCCAGAGCGCGAACTACGACGTCGAGCGCGCGCAGCGCGGCATCGTCTACATCGACGAGATCGACAAGATCGCGCGCAAGTCCGAGAACCCGTCGATCACGCGCGACGTGTCGGGCGAAGGCGTACAGCAGGCGCTGCTCAAGATCATCGAGGGCACGATCGCGAACGTGCCGCCCAAGGGCGGCCGCAAGCACCCGCAGCAGGAGTTCGTGCAGGTCGACACGACGAACATCCTGTTCATCTGCGGCGGCGCCTTCCACGGCATCGAGGACGTGATCGAGCGCCGCATCGGCGTGCAGGGCATGGGCTTCGGCGCCGAGCTCCGCAAGCGGCAGCGCAAGCTCGGCGAGCTGTTCAAGCACATCCAGACCGAGGACCTGTTGAAGTTCGGGATGATCCCGGAGTTCGTGGGCCGGCTCCCGGTCGTCGCGACCCTCGACGAGCTCTCTCAGGAGGCGCTGCTCAAGATCCTGACGGAGCCGAAGAACGCGTTCGTGAAGCAGTACCAGAAGCTGCTCGAGCTCGAGGGCGTGACGCTGCGCTTCTCCGACGGCGCGCTGCGTGCCATCGCCGAGGAAGCGATCGCGCGCAAGTCCGGCGCGCGCGGCCTGCGCTCGATTCTCGAGAACATGATGCTCGACATCATGTACGAGATCCCCTCGCGCGACGACGTCTCCGAAGTCGTCATCAACGAGGAAGTCGTGCGCCACGGCGCCGAGCCCATGATGGTCTACGACCGCGCCGAGAGCGCATAAGGAACGGGCATGGCCTTCTTCAAGCACGACGACGACCGCGAACCGACGGCCAAGAACGGCTCCGTGCCGCTCCTGCCGCTGCGCGACATCGTGGTCTTCCCGCACATGGTCGTGCCGCTGTTCGTCGGCCGCGAGAAGTCGGTGCGCGCGCTCGAGCGCGCGATGGCGAGCGACCGCACGCTCTTGCTCGCCGCGCAGCGCGACGCGAAGTCGGACGACCCGGGCCGCGAAGAGATCTACGAGATCGGCACGCTCGGCTCGATCGTGCAGCTCGTGCGCTTGCCCGACGGCACCGTGAAGGTGCTGGTCGAAGGCAAGCGCCGTGCGCGCGTGCTCGACTGGGGCACCGGTGACGACTTCCTCGCGGTGCGCGTCGAGGTGCTCGACGAGCCCGACGAGGCCACCGTCGAGACGGAAGCGCTCATGCGCAGCGTGGTGTCGGCCTTCGAGAGCTACGTGAAGCTCAACAAGAAGGTCCCGCCCGAGATGGTGAACACCGTCGCGAGCGTGACCGAGGCCTCGCGGCTGGCCGACATCGTCGTCGCGCACCTGAACCTGAACGTCGAAGAGAAGCAGCGCATCCTCGAGATCACGAGCCCGCGCGCGCGCCTCGAAGAGATCTACGGCCTCTTGCAGGGCGAGATCGACGTGCTGCAGGTCGAGAGCCGCATCCGCTCGCGCGTGAAGAAGCAGATGGAGCGCTCCCAGAAGGAGTACTACCTCAACGAGCAGATGCGCGCGATCCAGAAGGAGCTGGGCGAGCGCGACGAGTTCAAGAACGAGATCCAGGAGCTCGAGGAGAAGCTCGCCGAGCACTCGCTGCCCGAGCACGCGGAAGACCGCTGCAAGAAGGAGATCCGCAAGCTCAAGATGATGTCGCCGATGTCCGCCGAGGCGACCGTCGTGCGGAACTACATCGACTGGATCCTGTCTCTGCCGTGGAACAAGACCAAGGAAGAGAAGGTCGACGTGAAGGCCGCCGAGCAGATCCTCGACGGCGACCACTTCGGCCTCGAGAAGCCGAAGGAGCGCATCCTCGAGTATCTCGCGGTGCGCGCGCTCGTCGGCCACATGAAGGGCCCGATCCTGTGTCTCGTCGGCCCGCCGGGCGTCGGCAAGACCTCGCTGGGCCGCTCGATCGCGCGCGCGACCGGGCGCGACTTCGTGCGCGTGTCACTCGGCGGCGTGCGCGACGAGGCCGAGATCCGCGGCCACCGCCGCACGTACATCGGCGCGCTGCCCGGCAAGATCATCCAGGGCCTGAAGAAGGCCGGCTCGGGCAACCCCGTGTTCCTGCTCGACGAGGTCGACAAGATGTCGACCGACTTTCGCGGCGATCCGTCGTCGGCGCTGCTCGAGGTGCTCGACCCCGAGCAGAACAAGAGCTTCGACGACCACTACCTCGACCTCGAGTACGACCTCTCGAAGATCCTCTTCATCACCACCGCGAACACGCTGGCGACGATCCCGCGGCCGCTGCAGGACCGCATGGAGATCATCCAGCTGCCCGGCTACATCGAGGAAGAGAAGCTGGAGATCGCCAAGCAGTTCCTGGTGCCGAAGCAGATCAAGGAGCACGGGCTCGAGGGCCAGGCGATCGAGTTCACCGACGCCGGCCTGTACGAGATGATCCGCCGCTACACCAAGGAAGCCGGCGTGCGCAGCCTGGAGCGCGAGATCGGCTCGATCTGCCGCAAGCTCGCGCGCGAAGTCGTGTCGAGCGACGCCAAGGTGACGGCGACGATCGGCCCCAAGCAGGTGCGCAAGTACCTCGGCGTGCCGAAGTACCGCTTCGGCCGCAAGGAGGACAGCGATCAGGTCGGCATCGCGACGGGCCTCGCGTTCACGGAAGTGGGCGGCGAGCTGCTCACGATCGAAGCGCTCGTCACCGCCGGCAAGGGACGCATCCAGGTGTCCGGACACCTGGGCGACGTGATGAAGGAATCCGCGCAGGCCGCGCTCTCCTACGTGCGCCGCCGCGCCAAGCAGCTCGGCCTGTCACGCGACTTCTACCAGAAGGTCGACTTGCACGTGCACGTGCCCGAGGGCGGCGTGCCGAAGGACGGCCCGTCCGCGGGCATCACCATGGCGACGGCGCTCGTCTCCGCGCTCACCGGAATTCCCGTTCGCGCGAACATCGCCATGACCGGTGAGATCACGCTGCGCGGCCGCGTGCTGCCGATCGGCGGGCTCAAGGAGAAGCTGATCGCGGCCACGCGCGGCGGCATCGAGACCGTGCTGGTGCCCAAGGAGAACGAGCGCGACCTGAAGGAGATCCCCGCGAAGGTGAAGCGCCGCCTCCACATCCACTTCGTGGAGAACATGGACCAGGTGCTGAGCCATGCGCTCAAGTTCGTCGACCGCCCGAAGCTCGACGACCAGGTGCCGGAGTACGCGCTCCAGGACATCTTCGAAGGCGTTGCGGAAGTCGAGACCCCCGCCAACGTGAACTAGCTCGCCGGCGCCGGCCGAGGTCCCAGGAACTTCTCGATCTGTCCGGTGTCGAAGTATTCGTACGCGCGCGAGATCATGCCGTCTCGCGTGTACGCCACGAAGCACACGTCCATCTGGCCGACGAAGTCGTTCGGGTGCGTGACGAAGAGCGTGTGCTGCTGCACGAAGCCGCCCTCGAACGTGTGAATGCGGCGGTTCTTGTAGCGCATCTTCTTGAGGCGGTTCATTCCGTCGCGGAGCGTCTGCAGGTTCGACTCGCGCGACTGGTACAAGCAATCGTGGCTGTGCCACACCACGCACTCCGGTGCGTAGCACTTCTCGACGGTGGCGAAGTCCTTGTGCTCGATCGCATCGAAGAACCGGTCGCAGAGCGCCAGCAGCTCGGAGTCCCGTCTCACGATGCCCTCCCCGAAGCGGGGCCGCGCCCGGCCCACGCCGCGAACTTGCTCGAGTCCATGTACTCGTCGATGCGCGTGATCCTGCCGTCGCGGCACAGCGCGACGATGCAGATCCAGAGCGCGCCTCGGTGACCGCTGTGCTGCACGCCGGCCAGCGTGTACCGGATCACGAAGCCGCCCTCGAACGTGTCGATCGTGCGGTCGTCGTAGGTGCGGCGGCGCTGGCCTTCGTAGCTCTTCGGCAGCGCCGCCAGGTTGTCGGCACCGCTCTGTTCGCGACCGAACACGTTGTGCCAGACGATGCAGTCGGGCGCGTAGAGCTCGGCCAGCTCGTCGACTCGCCGGTCCTGGTACGCGTCGAAGAAGCGGTGACACAGCTCGCGAATCTCGCCGTCGGTCACGCTTCACCCGCGGGCGCCCGGAACTTGCTCGAGTCGAGATACTCGTCGATGTGCGTGATGCGCCCGTCCTTGCAGAGCGCCACGATGCACGCCGCGAACGAGCCGCGCCTGCCGCCGTGCTGCACGACGTTCACCGAGTAGCGCGCGAGGAAGCCGGTCGCGAACGTGTCGATCCGCCGGTCGTCGTACGTGCGCCGGCGCAGCAGCGCGTAGCCCTCGCGCAGGGTCGCCAGGTTCTCCTCGCGCGAGCTCTCGGCGCCCGTCAGGTTGACCCAGAACGTGAACCCCGGCGCGTACATCCCGGCAACGGCGTCGACGTCGCGGCGCTCGATCGCGTCGAAGTAGCGCGTGCAGAGCTCGCGCAGCTCGCGGTCCGTCATCGCGTCCTCCTAGAATCGCGCTCGCGGGAGGCGACATGGCGGTGCGGGCGAAGCGCGAACGCAGGCGGCCGAACGCGCGCGCGGCGCTGCTCGACGCCGCGGTCGCGGAGTTCACGAGCAAGGGCTACGAAGCGGCGACCGTGGCGGGCATCGCGGCGCGGGCGAGCGTGACGACGGGCGCCGTGTACGGCCACTTCCGCAGCAAGCTCGAGCTCCTGCTCGAGGCCGTGGGGCTGCAGACGGTCGAGGCGTTCACGCGCCGGAGCACCGCGATCGCCGCGCGCCCGGCGGCGGAGCTCGCGCCCGCGCTGGCGCGCAGCCTGCTCGCCACGCCGAGCGGGCGCCGCGACCTGTTGCTCTTCGACGCGCTCGTGCTCGCGCGCCGCGACCCCAACGTCGCCGAGGGCTATCGCCGCGTGCTCCGCGCGCACCTCGACGCGTTCGAGCGCAGCGCGCGCGCCGGCGTCGAGTCGGGCCGCATCGATCCCGCGCTGCCGATCGGCGAGCTCGCGCGGCTGGTGCTGTCGCTCGCGTTCGGCGTACTCGCGCTTCGCGCGCTCGAACAGGCACCGCCCTCCGACACGACCGTCGCGCACCTGGTCGAGCTCCTGCTCCGCCCCGCGAACGAGCGCACGACCGCCGAGGATCGCGTGCTCGCGCGCGTGCAGTCGCGGGCGCGCGCCGCCGAGCGCGCGCGCGACGAGCTCCACGCCTGGATCAGAAGCGCCGCGGCCGACGGCCACAGCCTGCGCAAGATCGGCGACGCGGCCGGGCTCTCTCACGAGCGGATCCGCCGCATCCTGGCCGAGCGCGGCGCTGTCAGAAATTCTGACGATACGAGCCGATGAGTGAGTCATCGCGGCTTTCGATTGATCCCGGCGCATAGTCTCATTACGATGAAGCTCGGGCAACACGCCCGACGAGGGAGTCGCTCGATGCTCAAGACCCGCGGGTTCAACCACATCGATCTCGGCACCCGGGACATGGAGGCGACGCGCGCCTTCTACGAGGACGTGCTCGGCTTCCCGCTCGTGCGCGCCGACATGATCGACGTCGTCGGCAAGGGCCGCATGAAGCACTACTTCTTCGACGTGGGGAACGGCCAGCTCATGGGCTTCATGAGCGGCGAGGAAGTGGCGGGCTTTCCGAACGCGTTCGACACGGGCATCAACAAAGGCCTCGGCCTGCCGCCCGGCGTCTACCACTTCGCGTTCGACGCCGAGTCCGAGAACGACCTCGAGCGCATCAAGGCGCACCTCGTCTCGCACGGCGTGGACGTCAACGGCCCCGTAGACCACGAGGGCTGGTCGAAGTCGATCTACTTCCGCGACCCCAACGGCCTGCAGCTCGAGGTCTGCCACCTCTTGCGCCCGTTCACTGCCGACGACGCGGTGCCGCGCATCCGTTTCCGCCTGGAGGGCCGACGCAAGCTCGAAGTCGAGAGCCCGCGCTCTTGAGCTCCGCCGACGGGTTGCTCGAGCGGGTCCGCGCGCTCGTCCCGCTCGTCGCCGAGCGAGCGGCGGACGCCGAGTCGAAGCGCAAGCCCGACGACGACGTCATCGAGGCGCTCTGCGCCAGCGGCGTCTTCAAGAGCTTCGTGCCGAAGCGCTTCGGCGGCTACGAGATCGACCTCGACCTGTACGTCGACATCGGCATCGCGGTGAGCGAGGCGTGCGCTTCGACCGGCTGGATCACCACGTTCTACATGGAGCACAACTGGCAGCTCGGGAACTTCGCGCCCGACGTGCAGGAGGAGATCTTCTCGCGGCAGCCGTTCGTGCTCGCGCCCGGCAGCGTGAACCCGAACGACGGGATTGCTACACCGAAAGGTGACGGTTTCGAGCTCTCGGGCCACTGGCGCTTCGGCACGGGCATCGTGCACGCGGACTGGGTGCTGCTGTCGGGCCGAATTGCCACCGAGCCCGACGGTCTGCCGCGCATGTTCCTGGTGCGGCCCGACGCCGTCGAGGTGATCGACAACTGGCACGTCGACGGCATGGCTGCGACGGGCAGCCGCGACATCAAGGCCACGTCGATCCACGTGCCCGAGCGCTACGTGACCGTGCGGCCCATGGCCGGCTCGCTCGCCGAGGAAGACTACCTGCGCCGCATTCCGGTGTTCCCGTTCCTGTCGCTCACGGCGGCGATCCCGTCCGTGGGCGCGGCGCGGCGCGCGGTCGAGCTGTTCCGCCGGCTCCTCGCCGAACGCGTGCCGTTCGGCACGAAGAAGACGCAGAGCCACCGCGCGCCCGGCCAGGTGCGGCTCGCGCACGCGCTCGCGGACGCGCGCGCCGCGGAGACCGTGCTGCGCGACGTCGCGCGCAAGCTCACCGCGCACGCGCGCGGCGCGTGCGAGATGTCGGCGATGGACCAGCTCCAGTCGCGGCTCACGATCGCGCACGTCGTGCGCGACTGCCGCAAGGT
>Ga0335077_10000393_pt1 | contig 47674 bp, 45 predicted proteins | sample Lox_Sample_31_FD_207151 | JGI IMG/M metagenome (GOLD analysis project Ga0335077, IMG submission 207151) | Soil microbial communities from Loxahatchee National Wildlife Refuge, Florida, United States - Lox_Sample_3.1 | ecosystem: Environmental > Terrestrial > Soil > Wetlands | place: USA... | reverse complement strand
CGGTGACCTCCCTTTGGCAAGCGTCAACAATGCAACTGTGAAATCTCTGGTTGCCAAGATGCATGCCTCAGACTTGTCGCCTAAGACGATCTCAAATTACATCGGGTTGGTTAAGTTGGTTGTGGCTTCCGCGATCGGTGATGACGGGGAGGAGTTGTTCCCCCGCAAATGGAATCACGACTTCATTGACCTTCCCCCAATTGAGAAGCAGCACAAGCCCACATTCACTGCTGAGACGATGAGTGCCATCGTTGAGAAGGCGTCCGGCCAGGATAGAGTTTTGTATGCCCTTCTGGCCGGCAGTGGTCTCAGGGTTGGTGAGGCATTGGGGCTCGAGATTCGGCATCTGGCGCCAGATTGCAAGACGATCACGATCGAACAATCCTGTTGGAGCGGAAAGATACAGCCACCGAAAACGAAGAACGCTTATAGGCAAGTCGACTTGTGCTCTGCACTGGCCGAATTGCTGAAGTCGTTTGTGGCTGACCGCGAAGCAGGTCTCGTGTTCACCAATCGGGCAGGCAGGCCGCTATCTCAAACAAATCTTGTTCGCCGTTCGCTTCATCCCATTTTGGAAGAACTAGGTGTGGAGAAAACGGGCTTTCACGCCATGCGGAGATTCAGGGCAACGTGGCTACGAAAGCAACGAACGCCGGAAGACCTAATCCAATTCTGGCTTGGACATGCCAAACAATCACAAACTGACGGCTATTCCAAGCTGGCTGAGGACCTGGAATTCCGTTCGCAGATTGCGGAAGCGGTGGGCGCCGGTTTCGTTATGCCTGACACAACGGTACCTATGAGTCCTAAAAAATCGAAACAAACACGAATGGAGGTTGCAGCGTAAGTGTAGGGAAATACGGGAGAAAAAGTGGCGCGCCCTGAGAGATTCGAACTCCCGACCTTCTGGTTCGTAGCCAGACGCTCTATCCAGCTGAGCTAAGGGCGCGCGGTGCGTGTCCGCCGATGCGAGATCAGAGAAACTGCGCAAATTCCCGGATCTTGGCGGAACTTTTCTATTATCAAACACCGTCGGAATTTTGTCCACTGCACGCCCGGCGAAGCACTACGCAAGAAATCCGCCTGACGCTTGCCAAGCACAACCGCCTGGTGCGACATTCACTACAGTGGTTTTTGCCTAAACGTCAACGTAAACGGAATGGAGCGCCGCGCCGCCATGCGAATCCTGTCCCGCCTTTTTGTGTGCGCACTGATCTGGTCGATTTTTATTTGCCCGGCGCCGCTTCTGGCGCAATGGCTACCCCTTAACCCGGTAACCAATGTAGAGCCGCAGGCCGATGGCGCGCTGCTGGTCCTTGAGCGCGGCTTCCTGCGCCTGCAGGTTTGCGCGGGCTCGATCGTGCGCGTGACTTACTCGATGGAACGCGAAGCGCCACACCATCCGGATTTTCTGGTCATCAAGACAGCCTGGCCGAAGGCGGCGTTCTCGCTGCAGGCGGCCGACCCGAAAATCATTTCGTTGAGCACGCCGCTGATGCGGATCGACATCGTGCGCAACGACAGCTCGATGACCTTTTTCGATTCCGAAGGGCACAAACTGACGCAGGAAAACACGCGGACTCTCACTCCCGTCGAGGTGAATGGTGAAAAAACGCTGCATTCCGAGCGCTTCACGAATATGTGGGACACGCAGGAGGCGTTTTATGGCCTGGGGCAGCACCAGGCCGGCGTGCTGAATTACCGCGGCGAATCGGTGGATATTTCGCAGGACAACACGAATATTTCCGTGCCGCTACTGCTCTCGAGTAATGGCTATGGAATCTTCTGGAACAACGGTTCACGCACGCGCTTCAATAACCGGTTTGTCCACGCGTTGTACATCAGCTCCGAAGTGGCGGATTCCATCGACTATTACTTCTTGTATGGACCGGATTTCGACAAGATCATCGCCAGCTACCGCGAGCTGACCGGGCAAGCTCCACTGTTCGGCAAGTGGGCATACGGCTACTGGCAGTGCAAAAACCGCTACGATTCCCAGCAGGAATTGGAGGCCGTTGCCGCGAAATACCGCGAGCTGCACATCCCCCTCGACAACATCGTGCAGGATTGGTTCTGGTGGAACACCATGGGCGAACCTGTGTTCAACAAGAACTATCCCGACCCAAAAGGATTGATGGACACGCTGCACAAAGAGCATATGCACATCATGTTTTCCGTGTGGCCGTATTTTCGGCCGGGCTCGCCGGTTTACGACGACATGGACAAACGCGGATTCTTTGTGGCCAAAACACAGGTGAGCGGATTCCATCCGGCGGGAATGGCGCTGTACGACGCATTCAATCCGGAAGCGCGGAAATACTATTGGAAGTTGATGGATGACGCGCTGTTCAAGATCGGCGCCGACGCGTGGTGGCTGGATACCACGGAGCCGGAGACGGAGGGACTGGAGACAAATCTGCTCGTGACACACAAAGTGGCGCTGGGTAACGGCGCACGGTATGCGAACGAGTTCCCTCTTCTGACGACGACTGGGGTGTACCAGGGGCAGCGCGCCGCGTCGGATCAAAAGCGCGTGTTCATTTTGTCTCGTTCGGGCTACGCGGGGATCCAGCGTAACTCCGCGGCAGTTTGGTCTGGCGACGTGGACCCCAACTGGGAGACGTTCCGGCGGCAGATTCCGGCGGGTTTGAACCTATCCGTTTCAGGAATTCCCTACTGGACGACCGACATTGGCGGATTTGTATCCGCGAATCCTGACGATCCGAAGTATCGCGAACTGTATATTCGCTGGTTCCAGTTCGGCACGTTCTCGCCGATTTTCCGGGCCCACGGTACCCGCACGACGAATCAGAATGAAATTTGGTCGTATGGTCCGGAAGCGCAACAAATTCTTACCAGCTACGACCAGCTTCGCTATCGCCTGATGCCATACATCTATTCGTTGGCATGGAAGACAACCAGCGAAGGGTACAGTATCTTACGGCCGCTGGTGATGGATTTCCGCCAAGACACTCGCGCACAGAATGTTGCCGACGAGTTTTTGTTCGGCCCGGCGCTGCTGGTGAATCCCGTGACTGAACCTGGCGCAACTTCCCGTGGCGTGTATCTGCCGGATGCAACGTGGTACGACTTCTGGACGGGTGCAAGCCTGCAAGGAGCGCGTTCAATTGTGGCGCAGGCGCCCATCGAGCGGCTGCCGCTATTCGTGCGCGCGGGATCGGTTGTTCCACTCGGCCCGGACGTCGAATATGCGACCGAAAATCCGGCCGATCCGTTGGAGATCCGTCTGTATCGAGGCGCCAACGGGTCGTTCACTTTGTACGAAGACGAAAACGACAATTACAACTACGAGCATGGCGCGCACGCCACGATTCCGTTCACCTGGGACGAAGCTTCGCACACGCTCACCATCGGAGACCGCGCCGGAACGTTTCCTGGGATGCTGGAGTCGCGCAGCTTTCGAATCGTGTTTGTCCATGAAGGCCACGGAGTGGGCGGCGGGCTCACACAAGAAGCGGATAAATCGGTAACATACGCAGGGAAGAAGATCACCGTAACTCCCTGATTCGCTCCAGATCAATGGTTCGATTGGAGGCTAGAGATGGCCCGCGCACGCGCCGTTCGATTCCTGGTTGGTGCGGTCCTGATTTATTGCGCTTCGGTTTTCCTGCAGAAGAGTGTGGCGGATCCCCCGCCACAAACTCCCCCTACACAATTGCCAGGACACAACGCCCTGCTGATGGGCACGGATTGGTATCCGGAACAGTGGCCTGAAGAACGATGGGAAACCGACCTGCGGATGATGGAAGAGGCGCACCTGAATGTCGCCAGACTTGCGGAGTTTGCCTGGAGCCGGATGGAACCCGCAGAAGGATATTTCCAATTCGACTGGTTGGAGCGCGCGATTCGGCAGGCGGAAAAGCATCACATCGCGGTCGTGCTGGGCACGCCGACGGCGGCGCCCCCGGCATGGCTAACCCAAAAATATCCGGAAACGCTGCGGGTCGACAGCGACGGCAAGCGCGCGACACACGGCAACCGCGCACACGGTTCGGTGACTTCACTGAAATACAAAGAATTTTGCCACCGCATCGCGGAAGAGATGGCCAAGCGATTCGGACACGATCCGAATGTTGTCGGCTGGCAGATCGACAACGAGTATGGCTACGGAATGATGTCGTACAACGACGAAGCCCGCCGGCAATTTCAGGAATGGTTAAAGGCAAAATACAAAACGCTGGATGCGTTGAATGAACACTGGACCACAACGTACTGGAGCCAGACCTACGATAACTGGGAGGAAATTCCGATTCCAGTCGGCGAAAACAATCCGGGCCTGATGCTGGAGTGGCAGCGATTCACCACTTATGCCTGGACGAGCTACCAGCAGAACCAGATCGACGCGATTCGCACCCACGCCGAACCGCGCCAGTTCATCACCGGGAATTTTATGGGATATGGCTTCGACCCCATCGATCACTTCGTGATCACCAAGCCGCTCACCTTCGTCGCCTGGGACGATTACGTCGGCACAGGCCATTTGGATCCGGACACAAACGGCATCAGCCACGACGCGATGCGCGGCCTGAAACGCGAAAACATCTGGGTGATCGAAACACAACCCGGCTTCGTGAACTGGTCGCCGCTGAACAACTCGCTCGACAAGGGTGAAGTACGTGCCATGGCCTGGCACGATGTGGGCCACGGCGCCGACGAAGTGAGCTATTGGCAATGGCGAAGCGCGTTGAATGGGCAAGAGGAAATTCACGGAACGTTGGTCGGCCCGGATGGAAAGCCCGAACCATTGCTGCCGGAAGTCGCGCAAACAGCAAGTGAGTTCGCCGCGTTGCAGGGAGCGTTTCGCGACACGAGGGTGGTCTCGGAAGTCGCGATGCTACAGGACTATGAAAGCCGCTGGGCCATCAACTGGCAGAAACACACCGACAAGTACGATCAATTCGCCATTTTGAAGAGCTACTACCACGCTTTGCGAAAGATTTCGCAATCGATCGATATTGTGAGCGCGGACGTATCGCTCAATCAATATAAGTTGGTGGTCGCGCCGGACCTGTGCCTGATTCCGAAGGAACGGGCGCAACATCTGGAAGAATACGTCAAAAATGGTGGCCATTTGGTGCTGGGGCCACGCTCCGGCTTGAAAGATGAATTCAATTCCCTGCTCACAATTCGCCAGCCAGGCTATCTCGCCGAAGCGCTTGGCGGCCAGGTGGAACAGTACTACGCACTGGAAAAAGCGATTCCCGCCGGCGGTCCGGTCGGTTCGGGAGAAGTATCGGTGTGGGCGGAATTTTTGAAAACCACCGCGCCGGATGCCGAAGTCCTTTTGCGCTATGGGCGCAGCAACGGGTGGCTGGATGATCAGCCTGCGGTGGTAACACACAAGTACGGGCGCGGGCGGATTACGTATATCGGCGGCGTGTTGAATGACGGCCTGGTGGCAGCTGCCGCGCAGTGGATGGCCAAATCGAGCGGCATCTCGCCCGCATTCGGCCCCGTCCCGGATGGAATTGAAGTGAGCAGACGGATCGGGCCAAATGGCGCGGTGTTTGTGCTGATCAACTTCAGCGCCGACAAGCAAAGTGTGGTGCTTCCACGAACGATGCAGTCGTTGCTGGATCAACGCGAAACCAGACAACTGGAACTGCCGCAATACGGCGTCGCGGTACTGACGGACCTAAAGACTAAGTAGGAGTCTCCGGCGGACGGTGATTGACGAAACTGCGGCCGTGTTCCTCGGCTCCCAGCCATAAGAGAATGGTTAGAGAGAGAATGGTCACCACTTCAAAGCCGGCAAGCGCCCAGCTGTAGCCGAAACGTTCGCGCAACGCATACTGAACGGAATTCGTCGGCGAGGCGAAGAGAATCCCCAGTTGGTAGGCCAGGCCCGGCATGAGGCCACGCGCGGCGTCGGCAGCGAGTTCATTCAGGTGAACCGGAATCACGCCCCAGGCACCCTGAACGCCCATCTGCATGAGCACAGCAGCGGTAACGACAATGGCAATGCTGCCACCGAACGCCCACAGGGGAATCACGAGCAGGCACAGAGCAAGCGCCGCGATCATCCCCTTTCGGCGCCCGATGCGTTGCGAGAGAGCGCCGAAGATCATCGCCCCGATAACCGCCCCAATGTTGTAGATGATGGCGATCGTGGCGGTGCTGGAAGGCAAGAGGTGATGAATTTCTTTCAGAAAATCAGGATAAAGGTCCTGTGTCCCGTGCGACAGAAACATCATGAAGGTCATGAGCACCGCGAGATAGACGAAGCGCTTCCAGTGCTGCAGCGCAACGCGAATCACTTGCCCGGTAGTGGCCACGCGGTGCTGCTTCCAGGCTTCCGATTCCGGAACCTTGGTCCGTATGTAGAGCGCGAGCAGGGCAGGAAGCACGCCAATCCAGAACATCCATCGCCAGCCGAGTGACGGCAGGATAAACCGGGCCGCAACGGCCGCCAGCAGATAGCCGCTCGAATAGCCGCTCTGCAAAATACCACTGAGAATACCGCGCCATTTCGGCGGAGCGGCTTCCATCGCCAACGACGCGCCCACTCCCCACTCGCCACCCATGCCGATGCCGAAGAGCGCGCGGAGAATCAGAAACACGGAGTAGTTGGGAGCAAATCCGCAGAGCAACTCGATGACCGAGAAATAGACGACGTTGGCCATCAGGGGAATGCGCCGGCCGTAGCGGTCGGCAAGCAGACCGAAGAGCAGAGCGCCCACCGGCCGAAGCGCCAGTGTAGCGGTGGTCGTGAAGACGATGGCTTTTTTTGTGACGTTGAACTCGTGCGCGAGCGTGTCGTAGAGAAAGACGATCACGAAGAAGTCGAAGGCGTCCAGGGTCCAGCCGAGAAAACCGGCCACCAAGGCGTGATGCATGCCTTTTTGCAAAGGAAACGCGGATGCTTCAGACACGATGGCCTAACCAGAGGGGCTGCATGGCCGATACAATGCCACAGGGCAGTTGGAAAATGCCAATCGTTAGACCCCCGGCGGGCGCGTAGAGGTTAAGCTTTGCTGCCCTCGAAATGGGCCTCGATCTCTTCCAACGTTTTGCCTTTCGTTTCCGGCAAGAAAAAGGTGGCGGTGATGAAGTAGACGACGGTACAAGCGGCAAAACCAAAGAACATCGTGGCGTAGCCGTAACGGCCTACCGTGGGCAGGAAGATGGCGGCAATGGTCGTAGAGAATCCCTGGTTGATCAGCAGCGCGATGCTCATGCCGTTGGAGCGGATACGCGTGGGCATCAATTCAGAAAGCGCCAGCCACACGCACACGCCGGGACCAACCGCATAAAACGCCACGAAGAGATACAGGGTGAGCGCGACGAGCCAGCCGTTCTTCTGGCTGGGCACGGGAGTAATCAGAGCATTTTCGATTTTCAGCGGTGCGCTGCGAGCGGTATCGAGATTGCCGAAGGGATTGGAGAAGAAGGCGACTACTTTGTTGGCTGGAATCGTGCTATCACGCGCGATCTCAATCGGCTTCGCGGCCAGGTCGTCGGAACGCGCCACTTTGGACGCGGCGCGAAAATCGCCGTAGGAATAGATGATGCTCAGCGAGGTTGCGCCTGTACTGGGGGGTTCGCCACTCGCGGCGAGCAACTCGGCGGCCGTCTTGGCGTCATACGCCAGGGCCAGCCTCTGGTCGGCACTGACCATCGTCTGGACAGAAGTGCGCGCATCAACTCGAAGTTTTTCCGGTTTGCGGAATAGCAATGCTGTCAGAATCAGCGAAACAATGATGCCGGCGCTGCCGAGAGACAGAAGAAATTTTCGCCCTTTTCGATCCACCAGCAACACGCCGCCGATGGTCATCAGGAAATTCATGATGGTGAAGATCACGTAGCCCCAGTGGGCTTCGACATCTGTGAGGCCGCTTTGGATGAGGATGTTGGTGTTGTAGCCGATAATGGAATTGATGCCCGTGGTCTGATTGCAGGCCAGAATAATGCAAGCCAGGATGAAGGGGATTACATATTTGCGGCGAAGTAGCGACTCTTTGACTTTCGCTCCGGTTGTACTCCCGATTCTCTCCGCCGCGGAAATCTCTTCCATTTCCTTGAGCTCGGAATTTGCTTGATCGCTCGGACGCGAACGCAAAAGAGCGCTGAGGGCGGCCTCCTTCTTACCGCGGCTGAACAGCCATCGTGGCGATTCGGCGACCAGGAAGCTGCCGATTACGAACAGGACTCCCGGTGGCAAAGAAACCCAGAAGATGCTGCGCCAGGCGAGGTTTTTATAAGCGAGAAGTCTTAGCGGGTCACCGAGCTTTGCAACTTCATCCACCCGGAAACTGAAATACATCCCAATCAACGCAGCGAACACAATTCCGAGGGTGAGCAACCACTGAAAAACGCCCGTGCCTTTGCCACGGCTGCTGGCAGAAAGACACTCCGCGAGGTAAAGCGGCACGACGACACCAATCAGGCCCGCGCTGACTCCTTGCAGCAGGCGACCTAACACTAACGGGCCGTACCCTTGCGAAAGGGCAATCACTGGAATGCTGATGACAAACATAAAACCGCTGAGGATCATCAGCCGCTTGCGCCCCATCCAGTCAGCGAGCAGCCCGGCAAAAAGCGTCGAGATCACACTGCCAAGCAGGACGGCCGCCACGACAATCGACAGTTGACTGCTGTTGAGCGGGGAGGTGGCTTCCAGATAGGGATACGCACTGGCGATAATGCCGACGTCCACGCCGTAGAGGAGGCCGCCGAGGCCCGCCACCAGCAAGAGAAAACGGTTATAACCCGCTTTGCTACTCGCAGAATCTGTCATGGTCCCGCCTTCATTCGAGGATGGAATTTTGGCTCAACCAAGCTGCGTCGCGATGAGCCGGCAGCAAATCCACGCGACGTGCATCCAGATTTCAATGGATTGCGCCCAGTTTCGCCGCGTTTCCGGCGGAAGTCAAAGCCTTTCTAAACCGTTTCAATAGGCCTGTTCCGCCGGACGCGGCACGTCCACCCGGAGCCAACGTTAGTCATTACTTCGCGTTGCTTTCACCTCAAGCCACCAGCATGCTGCAGGGGTTACATCGGCACACTACGCAATTCTCATGATGTTCTCATCATGATCTCATCTCGGAACGTTCAGGAGTCCTAGACTGACCATCGTCTGCCACAGATGCAGAAATAAATACACGGGAGAAACAAAGTGTCAGAAAAGAATGCTACCACTTACACCGTCTTGCACCTGCGCTTCAAGTTGCGGGTACCGCCGGATGTCTTGCTTGCCAACAGCAGAGAAGCCGCCACCATCATCGCCTCGGTAGAAGGTCTGCTCTGGAAGATATGGGTTCTGCAAAAGGAGCAGTTTAAGATGGGAGGCATCTATCTATTTGCCAACCGTGAAACTGCCGAGGCTTACCTGAACCACCCGGTAATCCAGGCGGTGCGCAGCAATCCCGCCGTAGTATCCACCGAGTCCCAGCTATGGGATGTAGAGGGTTCCCTCTCGGCTCTGACGCGGGCTCCTCTGCCGGATATTTGCGTGCAATATTCAGAACCAGACGCCTTGGTGGGAGGAGGTCAGTAATGCAGAGTCCCGAAACAAAGCCCATCGGGGAAGACATGCAGAAGAGAATCGAGCAATTCGCCGGTCAGGTGGTAAGTGATCTCGCAGCCGCCATGGCTGGTGTTATGACCAACCTTGGGCACAAGCTCGGCCTTTACCGGGCCATGGCAGAGAGTGGTCCCATCAGTTCGGATGAACTGGCACGGCGCACCGCCACCAATGAGCGCTCTGTGCGAGAGTGGCTTAACGGGCAGGTCGCCGGGGGATATGTGGTGTTCGACGGTGACACCAACCAGTATGTACTGCCACCTGAAAATGTTCTGGTATTGGCGAATCCGGATAGTCCCGCTTTTCTTACGCCGGCTTTCGACGTAGCGGCCACGTTGTGGCACGACGAAGAGCGAATTCTCGCCACCTTCCGCTCGGGCAAGGGAGTGGGCTGGCACGAACACGATTGCCGGCTGTTCACTGCAACAGAGGCCTTTTTTCGCAACGGGTACCGGGCGCACCTGACTCAAACCTGGATTCCCGCTCTCGGCGGTGTCCAGGAGCGGTTAGCCAACGGCGGGCGTGTAGCCGACCTCGGCTGCGGGCACGGCGCCTCGGTCATCCTCATGGCGCAGGCATTTCCGAAGTCAGAGTTCCTGGGAATTGACTACCATGAATCTTCAATTGCCGTGGCGCGGGAACGAGCGAAGCAGGCCGGCGTGGCCGATCAGATACGATTTGAGGTGGCCACCCCGCGGGTCCTTGCGAGCAGTCAGGAGAAATTCGACCTGGTCTGCTTCATGGATTCACTCCACGACATGGGTGATCCGCTGGAAGCTGCCTGGGCTTCCAGGCAGGCGTTGGCTCCCTGCGGCTCGCTCATGCTGGTGGAACCGTTCGCAAAGGATCGGCCTGAGGAAAATATTGGCCCTGTAGCAAGGATGTACTACTCGGCTTCTGCTGGTTTCTGCACCCAGAACGCGCTATCGCAAGGAGGACGCTATTCACTGGGAGCGCAGGCTGGCGCGACCCAGTTGCTGACAATCCTCAAGGAGGCGGGGTTCCGGAGCGCGAGGGTAGCCATGGAAACTCCGTTCAATCTGATTCTGGAAGCTCAGCCCTGAACGACCATCTAACTCCCTGCGGGGAGCGTAAATTCATGTTGTTGGCCGATATCGGTAGCCAACTCCCCGCACCGTCTCCAGCACGTTCCGGTGCGCTCCTAGCTTCTGTCGGACGGAGCGCACCACCGTCTCAATCACGTTGCTGGTTGACGCTTCCTTTCCATATCCCCAGACCGCTTCCACTAGCTCGTAGCGAGCCACAGCCCGGTTCGGTCTGGCCACAAGATATGCGAAGAGTCCAAACTCAAGCGGAGTCAGCCCAATTCGGTTTCCGTTCACCACTAATTCACGCGCCTGCTCATCCAGCAATGGCGAGTAACCCGCAGCATCGCCTGTTGCCGTGCCGGTCTCCTGGGCTAACAGGGTGCCAAGCCAGCCATCTACGGAATCCGCTCCCATGTCGAGACGAAATGTGTGTTGCATGACCCTGTCGAGGACCGGGCGGCCTTCGTCCATCAGCCGGAATCCCAATTGCTCAAAGGAGCGGCGATACAGCTCCGCATTACAGTAGCAGGTATAGACCCAGCGCAGCCGCGGACGCAGTTCCAAATACGTTCGTTTGATGTCGAGCCAGCAGGCCGCCTGGCCAGTTGACGGCCCTTCTCCTGTGTCACGGTCCAACGTGCGCCGCAGCCACAGTGTCGCAGCCCTATCTTCTGAACGTGGCAGATCCTTGGCCCAGCTTGCCGCAAGCGGGTCTCGCTCAATCACATTTTTGTGAACTTTCGATGCCACGATGGATTGGTAGAAACCTTGCACTCCGCCATGTTCATCGCACACGACAAAAAACGAGTCTGGGTGGTAGTGCCACCAATGCTCCAGGGCTTGACGCGACTGTGGCCCATCGAACTTGCGAATAATCGCTGAAATTGATGTCCCGTCGTCCGAGCGGGCCGGTTCGACGGAAACCAGGCTCTCCGTCGTGGGGAAAAAACCTTCGCGCAGGTTCTCGTTTTCAAGCAAGTAGAGCACGTCCGCGGTGCAACGCCAGTGGTCGGACCGCGAAGCCTGCCTGTATTGGTCACGCGCGACCTGGGAAGCTGCACGCCGGTACACCTGGTATCGCGCCGGATCACGGGACTTCAAAGCAGCCGTCACTGGCCCGCGCACGGCTTCATGTACCAGCAATCCGTGAGGACCTACGCTGACAAATGGCAGCGCACGGAGCCGATCCAGTGCCTCGTCGGCCGGTATATGCGGCAGCATGGCCGCCAGTAGCGGCGCGGTAGCTGTTCGGACCAGGCAGGCGGCCTGTACGACCTGTATGGTTCCCGAATCGGCGTCCTCCAGAAAGAGCGCCGCCATATGCTCCAGTACTTGATGAAGAGTAGCCGCGCTACCACGCACCTGCCCGCCCGCAAAGTAGAGTGCCAGTCCCAGGGAAAGTGCCAACGGATGCCCGCACGCAACCCGATTCAACTCCCGCGCGCTGCCCTCCGGCACACCCTCCGAGGTCAAATACTCCAGAGCCACTTCCGGAGAAAATGTCTCCAGCACCATGGAATCGAATAGCCCTCTCCACGCCGGGGCAACTCGCCAGGCTGGCCGGGGTGGCTCGCGACTGGACAGAATAGTCCGCACACTGTCGCCCAGCGCAGGCAGAAAAACCTGCCTTAGCCAGGAGTCAAGAAGACGGAAAGATTCGTAACTGTCGAGCACCAGAAGAGTTCGTTTCGCCCTGTCCGACAGACTGGTCGCCGCGACTGTGGGATCTTCGGACTCCGAGGCGCCGATTTCCCTGCAGATCGCTCGACACAAGGCTGCCGGGGAAGGCTCGCACCAGCGGGCGTCCATCCGCACAACGAAAACGCCCTTTCCGCCGATGCTTGCCGCCAGCGTATTCAGCAGGTGCGTTTTTCCTATGCCCGGGATGCCCTGAATATGCATCACTAGCGGTTCATCGCCTAAGGCAAAAATCTCCAAGCGCTCGAGCTCTGCGCGGCGGCCAGCTAGTGCTTCAATCGCACGCCGTTCCAATCTGTCTCCTAAAGGCATGGCGACAGTTTACGCTGTCTTCAAACGTCGGTTGGCGGAAAATCGCGATTACACTCAACATCCCTCAATGGGCCTGACTACAGAAAGTGACTTTAGCCTTCCTTAGGGAGCGTGAGGCGGCAGAGCCAAAAGAAAAACCCCGGCTCGCGGGGTAAACGAGCCGGGGCGGGGGTAGTTCTGAGGGGGGCCAGAGGAAGTTCGTCAGTGCGCGACCGCGTGTTCCTGTGTCGCCAGCACGCAAATCTTCTGCAATTCTTCGTAGGTAAAAAACCGCTCTTCCACGTTGCCGGCTCGCTCCAGGTGACCAATCCCGGTCTCATGCGAGATGCGCGACAATTCTTCCACGGGCAGCCCCAGCAAATAGGCCGCACGTTTCTGCGTCAGATACTTCGGGATCTGATCTTTCATGGAGCCTCCCTCAAGCTGGCATCAAAGCCAGGCCGTCTTCTTCCACCTTCAAGATCATGTTCTTGTAGATATCTACGTCCCATCCGTCGCCGATACGCATACGGACCGTGTCGCCACCTTCTTTGAGGAGCCTTCCCCGCAGAGGAACCTGAATGTCGCCTAGTGCGACCTGCAGAACCACGGCGTGACCTAGCCAGACGTTGTACCCGTTTTGCATATTTCTCCCCTCAGCGAGACAGAGTTCCGTATGCCAGGCGTAGAATCGCGGAAGCGCACGCGCCCCACAATGGTACAGAGAGGGTACTACTCTAGTATTTCCGTACTGTCGGACAGGTTTTTCCCCTTTTAACTTAAGAGTTGAGCGAAGTACGTTGGTACTGCCCTGGCGGAACGCCTGTTCCATCGCGCCTGCGGCCGGCCCGATGAGAACCTACGCGTCGTGACAACCGACCTCTATTCGCGCTTTAAATTCGTTGAGAAGCCCCGGCTGATTCCTGGAATTGGCCTGGCGCTGGGCGGCGGGTTCGCGCGAGGCTACGCGCACCTGGGCATTTTGAAGGTGTTCGAAGAGCAGAAGATTCCGATCGCCTGCATCAGCGGAAGTAGCATTAGCAGCATTATTGGCGCCGCCTATGCCAGCGGCGCGCCGCTCGGCCGGATTGTCGGGAAGTGCCGCGAGATACGGTTCCGCGATTTCGCGCGCTGGCGCGTTTCTCGATTTGGGCTGGCCAGCAACGACCGTCTGGAGCAGCTGCTCGACCGCCTGTTCGATTCCCGTCTACTGGAACATTTGAAAATCCCGATGGCCATAGTGGCGACAGATCTCGACACCGGCGATCCCGTCGTCTTCAGGCAGGGCGGAATGGCGGAAGCGATCCGTGCCAGTTGCGCGTTTCCAGGACTGTTCGAACCGGTACAGATAGGCACGCGTTTTCTGGCTGACGGCGGTCTGGTCGCACCGGTGCCGACGCGCGCCGCACGCGAGTTGGGCGCAGAGATTGTGGTGGGTGTGTCGGTTGGGCTGCACGATGGCCGGCGCGGGGCACCAAAAAACATCTTTCAAGTGGTAAGCCGGGCAGTGAGTGCCGCGCAAAAACACCAACTCGAGGTCTGGGAGAGGCATGCGGACTTGGTGCTGCGCCCCGCGGTCCAGACGATCGCGTGGGATGACTTTGATCGGATTGACGACGCCATGGAAGCGGGCGCCAGCGTGGCACGCAGCGCACTGCCGCAAATCCGGAAACTGCTCGACGCTCTCGCAGAGCACTCGCAGCAGCCCGGAAGGCAAGGCGAATATCTCATTGCGGAGTCACTCGGATGAGCGCGCCCAACTGGTTGGTTCATCCGGTTTGCCACGCCATCGCCAGCTGGCAGGAGAGTGGCGAGAATCCTGCTGCGTTCTGTTATCTTATGGTTTGGGGATATTTTGTGAGTCTGCGCTCCCCGAAATTCGCCACCGTCACGGAAAGGCTCGAACCGGCTTGCTGGAATCACTCCGCCAACTCCTCCATTCACTTTACAGTCCCGAGGGACTACGACAACTGATTCAGTGGGGTGGCCCCACGCTGGTTTGCATCGTTGTATTCGTTGAGACCGGCCTGTTCGTCGGCTTCTTTCTTCCCGGCGATTCGCTGCTGATTACCGCTGGCATCTTTTCCGTCGCCGGTGATATCCCGCTCAAATGGCTGCTGCTACCGGTGATGCTGTGCGCCATTGTGGGAGACCAGCTTGGATATTGGATTGGCCGCGGCATGGGTGCAGCTCTCTACCGCCGCGAAGACTCCTTGTTTTTCCGGCGCAGTCACCTCCAGCGAGCGCATGAGTTTTATGAGAAATACGGCGGCCGCGCCGTAATCCTGGCTCGCTTTGCGCCAATTATCCGCACATTTTGCCCCCCGGTAGCCGGCGCCGCGCAGATGCCATATTCTCGCTATCTGGCTTATGACACTTTTGGCGGCATTTTCTGGGTCGGCACTATGATTTTGGGCGGGTACTTCCTGGGGCGCTCGATTCCCAACGTCGGCCAACGAATCCACTATGTCATTGCGATCGTAGTCTTTCTGTCGCTTCTCCCGGCAATGATCGGCCTTTTGCGGACGCGGCGCTCTGCTCCGGCGCCGAAAGTGATTGCTTCCACCCACGAGGACCACTAGGCCATGGAAAGCAAGCAGATTAAAGCGATCATCTTTGATATCGGGCGCGTGCTGGTGCGCGTAGACATCCGGCGAGCTCAGCAAGGACTGGCGGCCGGGTTAAACCTCACACCGGAAGAATTGTGGTCCGCGATCGAGAAGGATCCGCGATGGGGAGACTGGCAGGAAGGTCGCATGTCCGCGCGCGACTGGCACCAGAATCTTAGCAACCGCCTCGGCATCCGGATGAATTTTGAGGAGTTCAAGAAAATCTGGAACTCGGCGCTCGATCCGGAACCCATCCATCCGGATTCACTCTTTGCAGGATTGGCGAAGTCCTACAGGTTGGGACTGCTTTCCAACACCGACCCGATTCACGTGGCCCATCTCGAATCGACTTACAGATTTTTCAGCCATTTTCCGGAGGCTGTCCGCACCTATTCCTGCGTCGCCGGTTCGAGCAAGCCGAATCCTCTGATCTTCCGGGAGGCCCTGCGGGCCTGCAAGGCCGGAGCGGACCAGGCTGTCTATATCGATGACATAGCGGAGTATGTGGAAGCGGCACGAGGGCTCGGGATGGAAGGCATCCATTTCCAGTCCTCGGAACAACTCCGGCGGGATTTCATGGTTTTGGGCGTGAAAACCGAGTAGGCGGCAGTGCGTAGGAATTTATCGTTTGGATTCATCTGCGAGTAAAGATTGCCGGAACTAGTACTGTCCCTACTTTCCGCTCGGCGACATAACACCATATTTTTCATCAAGTTAGACTACTGGCCGGATGGCCAGATTGCGGCACGGCGTTTGCACTCTGGTTGGTACAGTTTCATGGCCGGTAGCGCTAGACGCTGCCTGAAGACAGATTGCAAACCCTGAGGGGTGAGGAGAACAGTTTTAATATGTCTGAAGAATATACAGTTCAAGAAAACCGGACCAGTCCGGCATGGCAACTTCCCGCGATCGTGCTCCTGGCGCTGATCGCCTTGGGATCGTTGGGTTTCGCATGGAGCAATTCGGCGAAGCTCGACGCCACCAAGCAGGCAGTCGCGGATCAGTTGAAGGCTGCGCAAACCACCTACCAGCAGGATATGAGCACGTTCAAGGACCGGTTGACGGCGGATGAGAAAACCAACACCGACCTCCAGGGCGACCTGAAGGTTGTTACCGACAAGCTGAAGATCACGCAGGGCCAATTGAGGAAGGCTCGCCAGGATGCCGAAGCCCAGAGTGCGCAGATCACAGAAACGGTGAAGACCCTTGACACTTCCGTGCACACGGAGCTTGCCACCAAGGCGACTTCGGATGACGTGAAGACCGTTGACACCAAGGTGACCACGGTCAGCGCCGACCTCGACAAGACCAAGAATGATCTCAACATGGCGCGCAGCGAACTCGGCACCTTGATTGCCCGCAACCACGACGAAATTGACGTGCTGCGCCGCCAGGGCGAACGCGACTACATCGAGTTCACCATTACGGGGAAGAACCAGCCGCAGAAGGTTGGCAACGCGACCATCGAACTCAAGGGCGTAAACGAAAAGAAGAACCGTTCCAACATCGTCTATACCGTTGAAGACAAGAAGTACGAGGCGAAGAACGCTAACATCAACGCGCCTATTTTCTTCTACCAGTCCGGCACGCACTTGCCCGAAGAGATCGTGATCAACAAGGTTGGCAAGAACACGATCAGCGGTTACCTGAGCGTTCCAAAGGCCAATTCGCAGCCGGTCACGGCCGCGACTAAGTCTGGCCGGTAAACTGAAATTCCATCTTGATCGAGCGGCGGAAGGGAGTTCCCTTCCGCCGTTTCTTTTTGTGGGCTGGCGATTCCGCTACAATCGGATCGAGGACTAGCTGGTCTTGCGCGCGAATACCACAGTGCTTTTTTGCGCTATCGATGACTTTATCCCTGTTTCCGGCAAGGCGCTACTTGGTTTCCCGGAATTCCTGGACGGACTCGCTGAAGCGGGAATCCCGTGCGTCTGGGTAACTTCGCGGAGCAGGCACCAACTCGACCTTCCCATCCGGAAACTCGGACACGCGGCTCCATTTATCGCCGAGGGTGGCTCGGGAGTTTTCCTTCCGGAAGACTACTTTCACTTGAAAGCCGAACGAACCATCCGCCTGGGCAGGTTCACGTGCGTTCCTGTGGCCTCCGTGCAGCCGGCGGCGTCTGACGCGCTGGAAACGCTGGCGGAAGAGACAGGTCTTGCCGTGGTTCCGTTGCGGTCGCTCTCGCCGAGGGAACTGGTTCAGAACACGGGGCTGAGCCGCGACGCGGCCGAAGCTTTGCGGCAGCGCGACTTCGACGAGCTCTTTTTTTTCGCTGGCGCTAGCACCGAGGACGTGGATCGATTTCAGAAGCAGGCGCTACACCGGAAGCTGGCCATCAGGCCCGTCGATTCGCTCTGGTCGCTCGCCGCAGGCTCGAGCCTTGCGTCGTGCGTTCGCCATCTGGGCAAACTGTATGATCGGGCGTTGCACGCCCACGCGTTTTCGATTTCGCTGGCGACCACGTCGCAGAGCCTCGAGTTATTGCCACTCTGCGATCGTGGAATCGTTCTGACCAGCCGCCATGATGATGTTGGCATGGTTAAAACCCAGAATCGTCCCACGCCGAAGACGCTGTCGCTGTTTGCTTCGGACACTTGGGAAGTGGCGCTCGAGACCGTCCGAAACCGGCAATTTTAGTCAGTGGAAAATGCCGGGACAAAGAGTGACGGGATTTGCCCTAGGTGGTGGATGAGCATTTGCGGCAGCACAAAAACAAGAAAAAAACCGCACAAAACGCGGTTATAGGAGTACCGGAACTGTACAGATTTTTTGGCGGATGGATTGCTCTGTAACTATCATCCGCTCTTGCCTGTGCCCGTATCGGGAGGGAAACCTATGAATTCGGTTCGCCGCATTGTGAAGCTGCCAGCCACGGAAACGCAGACTGGTATCGTCCTAGCGCTCTGCATATTCGCGATGAGCGTCATGTCCATCGTCCTGGTATGGCAAGCGCAGATCATCGCGAAACAGAATGCCGTCATCCGGATGTTCGAATCACGCCTGGGAGGCTAAAGGCTTCGCGCAGGAGTTGATCACCGATTCTTGGCAGGGATTCCACGTGAAATAGAAAAGGGCCTCGGCAAAGTCGAGGCCCTTTTTTGCTTTGTGCTGTGTCGCGTGTCGAGCAACGATTGTTGCCTTATTGTTCAGCCGCGACTCGCACCGCGTGCGCGGTGTGTTCAGCGTTGTAACGCTTCTAAGCCCGGTGGAATCATTCATTCCCCTCCGGAGCTCTGTAGCTCACAGCTTCCTTGTACGCCGGTGAAGGGCGCACCGCAAGGGAATTTTGGGGCAGTGCCAGAGCAGGCACCGTATCTCCCAACAAATCAGGCAATTAGACTGTGAATATCCGGATTTACTTAATGAACAGGGATTCTCGCAACTGATCGCGCCCAACGTAGGACTTTATGCTGCGGTAGCGCCCGAACAACTCCTGAATTTCACGGTTCTGGTAAACCTTCTGCGCGGACACAATGGGCTGAGTTTCGAGGACCTGCAGTGTGTTCGTATCCATGACGCGGTAACGCTGGAAACATTCGGGCTTTTTGCTGTGAAACAGCGCCAGAACAACTCCACCTGGCCGCAGCATTTCGGTCAGACTCGCTACTGCCTGCTTGACGAGAGTGGGCTCGAGATAATCCAGGACGTCCCACAGAAGCAAGGCATCGAAACTGTTGGCGGGATACTCCATGTTTTCGGCCAGAAATTTCTTGGCCAGCGCTTCCGGAGTCCGCTCCGCATAATTCTCGGCGTTGGGAAGCGGTTCTTTCGCAAGCTTGTCCTGCTCGGCCAGGAAGCCTGCCCATGAGCGGAGCAAGTCGTCGGAAGTTACGCGGAAACCGCGTTCGATGAAGAAGCTAAGAGTCGTTTGCCAAGCGGGGCCAAGGTCGAGCAGGGTTCCATGCCCTAAACCGTCAAGGTTCCAGAGAAAATCCTTAAGCGCATTTGAGACGCGGGTGGTCTCGTGCATGGAGGGTTCGCGATGCGGCCCGGTGGCCGGAGAACCGTTGTGACGGTGACTGCCGTTTCTTCCTTCCGGAAGCGACTTCCCGTTGTCACGCGGTCCATGCGTCCCGATGGCGATGCCGAGTTTACTCAGGAATCCCATGGCTAATCGGCACCAGCGGTGGCCGCGCCAGAGGTAGTTTTCTGGTCGCCCACCGCAACGTCCTTCTTGGTATCACCCTTTTTCCCCTGATTGGTCTGCTCGGCCAGCAGCGCCGAACTTGAAGCTTTGCCGGCTTCCAATTTGCCGTGTACTTCTGCGCCTTCTTCAATCGAGATGCGCTCGGCCTTCAAATCACCCTGCACCCTTGCGGTATGCCAGATCTGAATGCGCTCACTCGCGGTCAACTTCCCTTCCGTGCGTCCACGCACCACCAACTCCCGCGAGACGATCTCCGCCTTCACCGTGGCGTTTGGCCCCACAGTAAGAACCGAATTCACCAAATGAATCTTTCCGTCGACAGTGCCGTCGATGAACAGGTCTTCGCTGCCGGTGAGCTCACCCTTGATCTTGATTCCTTGACTCACGCAGGCAGAAGCCTTTCCTGACATATTAGGAATTGAAGATGCAGCTTTTCCAGCAGCATTGGGATTCACAGGACCGGATGAAACATCAGGAGACGCCTGCGGACTCCCATCTTCTTTACGCCACATGGGGACACCTCAAGCTTGCTGTTTAATTTTTCAAAGCCGCTTGTCGAGGCTGGTGAGCGTCGCGACTAAGAATCTTTATGATAGTACAGCACTTATGGAGTGTAAAGAAGAAGAAAACCGATTTCCGAGAGAATGTGCCGTTTAGGTCCATATTTCAACCCAACCTGGGGTTTCTGAGGATTTGTATCCCCGGGCGCGGGCACCTCCTTGCTCTCCTCGCCTCGCAGTTCCCACATCGTCACCACCATGCCGGCAATCTCCTGCACAAAAAGTTTGATCGACTTTCTCTTCTCCCACCAGTTTTCCGGGTCAAAATCGCCATCGCGCGCGCTGGCCACGCTGGTGCTGATTCCCGCGGGAAAAACGCGTTCGAAAATGTAACGTGCTCGCCGAGTGTGATAGTTCGAGGTAACCACGATGACGCTTTTCCAGTGGCGTTCTGCTGCCAGCTTTGCCAAGCCTTGCGCTTCTTCCCTTGTACTATCCGCATCATGCGGGAAAAGTACGATTTTTTCTTTCGGAACTCCACGCTCGATCAGGTCGTGCTCCATCAACTCGACAAGTCCCGCACTTGGGCGAAGCCTTCTGCCACTGGCCACGATCACTGGCGCAACCTGTTGGCGCGAGAGTTCAGCGGCTCGAGTAGCGCGATCCGCATAAAAGTTGTCGTCTCCCAGAACGATGATCGCGTCGGCCCGTTGAGCCGGTTCATTCACCACCCAAGATTCGGCAGCGAATCGCATAATGGGATGACGCGCAAGGTAGATCAGTGCACACAGAACGGCGAGACACAGCAGGGTGATCAGGCTGCCCACAATTCCCCCGTGTTGCAACCGGCGGTGGGCTGGCCGTTTCATGGATTGGGATCGATGGCGCGCAGTTGTTCGGCTGCTTGTTCCGGCAGGACGGCGTTGAAGTAGACTTCCTTGATGCTGTACGACTTACTGCGCTTTTCCACGATGGGCATGATCTCGATGTGCCAGTGATAATCGTCGGCCAGCGTCTTCCAATAACCCGCCAGCTCACCTTTCTTATTCCGCGTGTTCGGGGCCGTGTGGACCACGAGGTGAAACGCCGGTGCCAGCTTATCCAGCCGGCGCAGAACGCGCCCCAGCAGCGCTGCCAACTGGCGCCGGTTCGAGCCCGGCCGCGGCTGCTCGAAAAGATGATTGTGCCGCCGATGCATCAGCCAGATTTCGTAAGGCACACGCGAGGCATAGGGACAGAGCGCATAGTAATCGCCCTGCACGTCCACGATTCTCTTCCCTTGCTTCTCCTCCTGGCGCACGATGTCGCAGAAGACACAACGCTCGCGGTCCTTGTACCATTCGTGGGCCGCGCTCAATTCATACTTGATCCGGCGGGGCACGAAAATCGTAGCCGTCACCTCAGAATGAGCGTGAGTCCACTCCTCTCCGGCCACGCCGCCCTGATTCTTGAACACGCTGACGTATTTGAAGCGTGCGTCCTTTTTCAGGTCGGCAATTCGCGCACCCCAGACCCAAAGCACGCGATCGATTTCATCGTCGCTCAACTGTGCCAACTTTCTGTCGTGTTGCCGCGACTCGATGACGATTTCATGGGCCCCGAGTGGGCCCATCTTGTCGTAGATTCCCTCGGCCACTCTTCCCGGCTCATTTTCGATGCTGTAGAGCGGATTCGGATGAGGAATCACCTTCACCTGCCAAATGCCTTCCGGTGGCCACGTAAAGATGCCTTTCGAATCGTCCAGTCGTTCGGGATCAAGCGGGCAGGGAGTTTCTGTTTCGACGGCCGCTTCGCGCTGGCCGGATACAATCCAACTCTGCGATACGGGGTCTCGGCGGATCTGCATGGATTTATCGTTTAACGCGTGTAGCGCGTTGGAGTACAGCCTTCTTCCAGGCGATGACGATCCCAGATTGCGCCTTCCCGGCTGTAGTACGCCATCTCAAAATCCTGGGTCAGTTCCAGCGCATCGGTCGGGCAAGCATCCTCGCAAAGCCCGCAGAACATGCAGCGCGAAGTGTCGTAGGTGAACGTTGTGAGTACCTTGCGCCGTGTGGCGTCGTCGCGTTCCCAGCCGACCACAATCAGATTCTCAGGACAAGCAAGGGCGCACAAGTTGCAACCGATACAAAGGGTCTCGCCGGTTTCCGGGTTCTTGTTCAGGCGAGGCGCGCCGCGGAACCGTTCGGCCACCATGGGCCGTTCCAGCGGATACTGTTCCGTGTAAATATTCTTGGGAAATTGCGTCCGAAAAGTGACGCGCATTCCTTTGAGGAAGTCCGCCTGGAAAATTCTCTCCACGAGTTGTTTCATAGTCTCAGTCTCATTCGCCAGCCCCGGGTTGTCAAGGACTCTCGCCACGCCCTTGTATAGCGTGCTTGCAAATATTCCGGCACTGCCTGCAATGTGGTAGTTATGCCGGAACTGCCTGATATCTTGGCTTACCTTACGGCCCTGGAAGGCCGAATCCTCGGCCAGCCGCTTGAACGTGTTCGCATCGCTAGCCCGTTCCTGTTAAGAACGGCAGACCCGCCCGTCACGGACACGCAAGGAAAACGCGTTCGTGAACTACGACGGATCGGAAAGCGCATCGCGTTTGGCTTGGAGCACGACCTCTGGCTGGTGCTCCATTTGATGATTGCCGGGCGGCTCCACTGGCGCGCCGCGAACGCCAAACTCTCTGGACGGATGAACCTGGCGGCATTCGATTTCCCAAATGGCTCGCTCGTCTTGACCGAGGCCGGATCGAAGAAACGCGCGTCGTTGCACGTAATTCGCGGTGAGGGCGGGATCGCCGCCATGGACCCAGGCGGGATCGAAGTCTTCGAGAGTGATCTGGACTCTTTCCGCTCGGCGCTCTGTGCGGAGAACCGCACGTTGAAGCGTGCGCTGACCGATCCGCGAATCGTCAGCGGGATTGGAAACGCTTATTCCGATGAAATCCTGCACGCGGCGCAGCTCTCTCCCATAGCGCACACCCAAAAACTAACGCCCGCGGAATGGGAACGGCTCTTTGACGCAACGCGATCGGTGCTCTCCGTTTGGATCGATCGCTTCCAGGCTGAAGCCAACAGCACGTTTCCAGAGAAAGTCACGGCCTTCCGCGAAGGAATGGCTGTTCATGGGCGGTATGGGAAACCTTGCCCACGATGCGGCGAAAAAGTTCTGCGCATCCGTTACGGCGACAACGAGACCAATTATTGCGCCCTTTGCCAGACCAACGGACGAGTACTCGCCGATCGCGCCCTTTCGCGACTTTTGGGCTCTGACTGGCCGCGCACCTTAGAAGAACTCGAGGCGCTGAAACGCCGTTGAGCCGCTGACCTTTTTCAGTACCGTGCTATTCTCATGAACGAAATGCCCGATGATTTGCAATTTATGCAGCTGGCGCTCGAAGAAGCTCGCGCCTCCGCCTCGGCCGGAGAGGTCCCGATCGGCGCTGTCATCGTCCATGGGGACGCCGTGTTGGCACGTTCCGGCAATCGGACGATCCGCGACAACGATCCCACCGCCCATGCCGAAATTGTAGTGCTGCGCGAGGCTGCGCGGGTCTTGGGCAATTACCGCTTGGCGGGTACGACCCTCTACGTCACGCTCGAACCTTGCGCCATGTGCGCTGGGGCCATCGTCCAAGCACGGGTCCCCCACCTGGTCTACGGCGCGGATGACCCGAAAGGCGGGGCGTTCCGCTCCTGTTTCAGAGTCCTAGCTAACGCACAATTGAACCACGCTGTGGACGTAACCCCGGGCCTTCTCGCCACAGACTCGGCTTCCCTGCTCCAGTCGTTTTTTGCCTCGCGCCGTTGAACCGCTCCGGAACTCGCCGCCACGTCGGCTACCGAAATCAGAAATTGCCCGGCCATAGCCTACCGCAGGACCAGTTTGATAAACTAATGAGAACGACCACTGCGGAGAGGTGACTGAGTGGTTGAAAGTACTCGCCTCGAAAGCGAGCGTGCGGGAAACCGTACCGTGGGTTCGAATCCCACCCTCTCCGCCACTTCCTTCATTTGAACGCAAGATCTTGCTCAAGATGAACTACGATGGGCCGGCTAAAGGGGATTACGACGCCTTTTTACGCGGCGCTGGTTTTGCGTTACCGATTTCCGTCAGTTTTTGTTGTGCGGGGCCCTTGTAAGGGCTATCCACCGATGCGGCGTCGGTGAACGCCTGCTTGGCCTCCGCATTCTTCTTCAGATTCACATAAGCGAAGCCGAGGCGGTATTGATTGCGCGCGTAAGACACCGCATTGGATTTAAGCAACGGTGCGGCTCTGGTCAAGTAATCGACAGCTTGGGTATTTAGCTTCTTCGCGATGCTGATCTGGCCCAATGCGCTCAGTGCCAGTCCTTTCTGAACGGAAGTTTCCTGTTTCCACTGATCGTCCGCGACGCCTTCGGGCTTCTTCGCGGAATCCGCGAGGGAGAGGGCTTTCTTGGCGTAAGCCTCGGCTTTATCCAATTGCTCACCCTTTTCGCTGTAGTCGTCCGCCAGCAGAAGCAGCATACCGATGTTGTCTGGATCCTTGGCAATAACAGCACCCGCGGCGGCTTGCATTTTTACGCGATCCTGCGCCTGTTGATAGGCGAACGCCGCCATCGCGAGAGCTTGTGTCTCTTCGGAAGTACCCACGTACATTTTCGCGATGCGCCGAAAATAGGCAGCTTTCTTGGCGGGATCCTTGGTGTTGTAGGCCGCACTGACCAGCGACTGGTGGACGTAGTCAATGTTGTCCTTCTGTGCCGCAAGCCTCTCGGCCTTGCCGCGCTCCCACGATTCGGCATCGGTGCCGGCAGGCGGGGCGCTCTCTTGATAGGCCTGGATGATGGAAGTGGCTTTTTCACCGTAGGCAAACAGTTTTTCAATGTCGCCTTTTTCGTTGGCGGCACGAATCATGTTGAGTGCGTTCTGGAAATTATCGGGATCGAGGGCAAAAAGTTTGTCCCCATACCCAAATGCTTTGTCGTACTGCTTGGCGTTGATGTAGTAATTCACGTACTGCTCGTCGGCGACGATTCGATAGTCGTCATCCGGGTGAGCTTTTGAAAACTCGTCGATGAGCTGCAACTTCTGAGCGGGATCCGCGGCGTTGATCGCATTGATCTGCCGGTCCACTTCCGAACCCGCTGGAATCAAAATGTTCTTGCCGAGTTGTGCCTGACTGGCTGGAGCAAAAATCGCGGAGAGTAGCAACAGGGCAGGAAGAATCCGTATGCGAGGCATCCTGACCTCCTGTAGAGGAATGACGTGGGAGCGAAAAGCTTCTCAATGAATCTTAGTGCTCTGGAGCATGCGGTGCAATTCAATTCCCACGAGCGAACTGGCGTGGCAGAGCGGATTAGTGGCAGAGCGGATTTGACGCCGTGCGGCCTTCCGGATGAACATTGAAGTTTTGGGGTGGAGGCCATTTATGGAACTGGGGCTGCGCGGCCGAGTGGCTATTGTGGCGGCGGCAAGCAAAGGGCTCGGTCGAGCGGTGGCCGAAGAATTGGCCCGCGAAGGTGTGGAAGTTGCGATTTGCGCGCGGACCCTGTCGGACCTGGAAAAAGCTGCTCGGCGTATTCACGAAATCAGCGGCCGCGAGGCGTACTGGCAGTCGGTCGATGTGGGAGATTCGAAAGCCGTCGCGGAATTTGTCAACAAGGTGGCCGACCGGTTTGGCCGAGTCGACATCTGTGTGACGAATACCGGCGGTCCCCCGTCTAAACTGTTTGCCGCCACAACCGATGAGGATTGGCGAGTCTGGACCGACCAACTGCTGATGAGCGTGGTGCATTTTGCGAAAGCGGTTTTGCCGCGCATGCAGGAGCGGAACTGGGGGCGTTTTTTGACCATCACGTCATATTCCGTCAAGCAGCCGGTCGAGGGCCTATTACTCTCGAACTCGCTTCGTGCCGGCGTCACCGGAATCGTCCGGACCCTTGCCAACGAATATGCCGCCAGCGGAATCACGGTGAACAACGTCTGCCCCGGCTACACGCGCACGGATCGCCTGGACGAGTTGGCGGCCATGATGGGGGCGTGCAGTGGCGCGAGTGCCGAAGAAGTCTTCGCTGGATGGAAGAAGTTAATTCCCGCGGGGAGGCTGGGCACGCCGGAGGAATTTGCGTCGGTCGTAGCTTTCCTGGCCTCCGAACGCGCCAGTTACATCAACGGCGTTTCGCTTGCCGTGGATGGCGGCACCACTCGAAGCCTTTTATGACTGCCAATGACCCGATTTCCATTCTTATATGAAGGGGAGAGACGAATGAAGTCTGAGATCGAGAGAATGCGTTCGCGTGCCATGTGTCTAGCCATTCTATTCTGCGTTGCGGTGGTGTGCAGTTCGCTTACCTTGCGGGCGGACGAGCCCTATGCGCGCAGCCGGAATTATGACTTGCAACATTCCAAAATCGCATTGCGCTTCGACCTGGAAAACAGGAAGGTCATCGGAGACGTAACCCACACCGTCACGCTGCTCCGTGGAAACCTCGATCGAGTGTCATTTGATTCAGTTGGCCTTCAGATTCAGAGCGTCAAGATCAACAAAAGCGAAGCGAAATTCGAGACCGCTGACAAGGAGTTGCTCGTCCACCTGCCCAGAACCGGCAAGTTGGGCGAAAGATATGAAATCGAAATCAAATATGAGGGCAAGCCGACTAAGGGATTGTATTTCATTTGGCCGGACAAGGACTATCCGAACCGGCCAAAACAGATCTGGACGCAGGGCGAATCTGAAGACACCCGCTACTACCTGCCCACCTATGACTACCCGAACGATCGGCTAACAACGGAAACGATTCTCACCGTTCCCTCAGACTGGCTCACCGTTTCGAATGGCAAGCTGATCAGCACCACCGATGCCGGCGGAGGAATGAAGACCTGGACCTGGCGCGAATCGCAACCCAGTTCCACCTACCTGTTCACGGTGGTCGCGGGTGAACTGGTGGAAGTGAAGGACTCCTGGCGGGGTATCCCTGTGACTTACTACGCGCCGAAAGACCGCCCGGACCGCCTGGCCATCAACTACAACCGCACTCCCGCGATGATCGGTTTCTTCAGCAAGAAACTCGGCGTGGATTATCCCTGGGAAAAATATGCGCAAAGCATGGTCGACGATTTTGTGGCCGGCGGCATGGAAAACTCCAGCGCAACCACAAACACCGCTTCGTCGCTGCGGAATCCCAAGCTCGTCCCGGAATATCCCATGGACTATGACGGACTGATCTCTCACGAACTAGGGCACCAGTGGTTTGGCGATCTGGTGACGACCAAAGACTGGGGAAATATCTGGCTCAATGAAGGGTTTGCTACGTTCATGGAGTTCATGTGGACGGAGAGCCACTACGGAAAAGACGAAGGCGATTACGAGCGCTGGGATTCCATGCGCGATTGGTTCCCGCAACACAATTTGTACGCGAAGCCAATTGTGCGGCGCGATTTCGATGATTCGAGCGAATTTGACGGCAACGCTTATGGAAAGGGAGCGCTGGTGCTTTACATGCTCCGCCACCAGTTAGGCGACGAGGCGTTCTACGCCGGCCTGAAGCACTACCTGGAGGTGAATCGCGGGAAAAACGTCGTCAGCGCGGATCTGGCGAAAGCGATCGAAGAAGCTACCCACACCAACGTGGATCAATTTTTTGACCAGTGGGTGTATGGCGCGGGCGCTCCGAAATTCGAAATTTCGTATCAGTATGAGCCGGAGAAGAAGCAGATTGCGTTACGTGTCAAGCAGACGCAGAAGGTCGAAGGCCGCGTCGGCCTCTTCACCGTGCCGGTAGATGTCGAAATTACGAACGTTACTGGGCCAAAACTTTACCCCATCACCGTGTCCAAGGCGGATGAGACGTTCAATTTGGCTTCATCCAGCGCGCCGCAGATGGTCATCTTCGACAAGGGCTCGCAGGTTCTCAAATCGGCCGAGTTCAAAAAAGAGAACCAGGAATGGTTTTATCAGCTGAAGAATGCAAGCGAATTGGCGGATCGCGCCGATGCGGCCGTGGCCCTGGGCAAGTTGAAGGGGAACGACGAAGCCGCCGCTGCTCTGGGCACCGCGCTGCGGAACGACAAAGGCCGGGGCCTGCGAATCGTAGCCGCTCGTTCGCTTGGCGAATTGGGTAGCCCCGCCGCGTCGAAAGAGTTGTTGGACTCGTTGTCGAGTATCACGGAACCAGATCTGCGCTCGGCGGTCGTCCAGGCGCTGGGGACGTTCAAAGACAACACCGAAGTGGCCGCAAAATTGGAGACTGTCGCCGAGAACGATAATTCGTATCGCGCCGAGGCCGCCGCACTGCAGGCTCTCGGAAAAATGAAATGTGCCGGGGCATATGAAATCCTGGCCGCGGCTGTCGCCGGCGAATCGCCGGATGGTTACTTGCGGGAAGCGGCGCTTCGCGGCCTGGGCTCGCTGGGAGATGATAAAGCCGTGCCACTGCTGCGCGAATGGGCCATGCCTGGCAAGGACTTTGATTCGCGGGAAGCGGCGATCGGCAGTCTGGCTCGCCTCAAGAAAGACGACAAGGAAATCACTCAACAAATTGCGGGCTATTTGAATGAGCCACACTTTCCCATCCGGATTGCAGCTATTTTCGCGCTCGGTACCCGCGGCGATGCCTCCGCGATTCCAGCGCTTGAGGCACTGCTGCACAGCAACGAATTGAGCATTGAGATGGCGCCGATGATCAAAGGGCAGATCGAACACCTGAAGAATTCTCCGGGGCAGGGCGGCGCACATGCGGGATCGGGAGAGCCAGGCGATGCCGCGAGCAGCAAGGCCGCAGACGATCAGCGGTTGATTCACCTCGAACAACTGGTGCAGGAAATGAATGACCGGCTGAAAAGCATCGAAGGGCGATTGCCGCCGGCGAAGTAACAGCTATGGCGCCGTCATCAGAATACGCAGGTCGCGGAGATTGTTTCCCGTGGGGCCGGTAACAATCGCGTCGTCCAGCCGGGCAAAGAAACTATAGGCATCACTCTGGCGAAAGGCCGCAGCAGGGTCGAGTCCCATCGCGTGCGCGCGGGCGAGCGTGGTTCCATCGGCCACGGCGCCAGCCGCCGGGCTGTTGCCATCGATTCCATCTGTGCCGACGCTGAGGACAACAATGTTGCGGCCTGCAATTTTCTCCACACAAGCCAGCGCGAAAGCGGAGTTGCGTCCGCCGATGCCGTTTGCGGTCACGGGACACGTCACTTCTCCATCAGCAATCACGGCGACCCGCTCACCGGGATTCTCGCGGCGAAACGATTCGAGTTGTTGCAGCAGATAGTCCACGGCTTTTTCCACTGGCCAATCGTCGGTCGCATTGTCACAGCAGCAAAAATAACCATGGGCTTCAAGTGCATGATGCGCGGCGTGAAACAGATCGTCCATCCCGAGCAAAAGTGAGAAATAGGCATTGGCAAACGACGGATGTTCCGCCTTCGGGGTTTCCGGCATTTGCCCGGTCCGCAACCAATTCTGGAGCGGCGCCGGGAATCGCGGCTTCAGCTGATATTCACACAAGACTCGTTCCACTTCGTCGACGGTTGTGGGGTCGGGCATAGTCGGCCCAGACGCAAGCGCAGCCTCTTTGCCAACCGGCACGTCGGTCACGGCGACTGTGATTTTGATCGCCGAGCCGGCCGCGAGCGCTAAGCGGCCGCCTTTCACAGCCGAGAAGTGGCGGCGAACCGTATTTATCGCGTCGACGGGCGCGCCGCAACTAACCAGCACACGATTCACCTGCTGTACATCTTCCAGGGTAAGGGACGGTTCGAGAGGCCGTTCGACCAACGCCGATCCGCCGCCGGAAAGAAGAAAGAACACCACGGTGTGGGCGTCGCAGGCGCGCAATAGTTCGAGAATCGCCTCGGCGGAACGCCAACTGTCCCCGTTTGGAATGGGATGGCCGCCAACGAAATACTGGAAGCCGGGCAGTGGCCGGGCGGGCGGGGTCGGTGCGGTAACGATTCCTCGATATGGAGTGTCCGCGGGAAACAACGCCAGCAAACCTGCGGCCATTGCGTGTGCCGCTTTTCCAATCGCCACTACGAGAAAGCGGGCGTCAATTGGAATCTCGACTGCCGCTTTCGGAAGGACTACATGACTCCGGGAAACCGCAATTTTTTGCGCCATTACCGCCGGGATGTCAATCGAGCCCAGCGTCCGTAGAAAAACTTCCCGCGCTAATTGTTTCGTCGGTGGCATAAACCGGTGACAACCGCTTCAGGCGTTTCGGAGAATATCGGGGTTCAGCATATTCGCGGGCCGCTGGCCTTTGAACAGGGCAACCACATTATTCGCGGCCATCACCGCCATTTTTGTGCGAGTCTCAAGGGAAGCGGAAGCGAGATGTGGCGCGAGCACGACGTTGGGCCGCTTCAGCCCCGGATGAATGAAGGGCTCATTTTCGTAAACATCGAGCGCCGCCCCGGCAATTTTCTTTCCTTCCAGAGCCGCCACCAACGCCGCCTCGTCCACCACGGGTCCGCGCGACGTATTGATGAGGAACGCTGTAGGCTTCATTCGGTAGAATTTTGGCCCATCCAGCAGCCCGCGGGTTTCCGGAAGCAGCGGCACGTGCAGGCTGATAAAGTCAGACTCCGCGAGAAGTGCGTTCATATCGCGAAATTCCGCGTTCAATGAGCGCTCCACGTCTTCCGGGGCGCGCACCGCGTCCGTGTAAATCACCCTCATCTGAAAACCAGAGGCGCGACGCGCCACGGCGCGGCCAATGCGTCCAAAGCCGACCACGCCCAGCGTCTTGCCCCAGATGTCGGCGCCGCAGAGCTGATCGAGGTTCCAGCCTTTCCAATTGCCGGAGCGCGCCAGGGCTTCTCCCTCGCCGAGCCTCCGCGCGACAGAGAGGAGAAGCGTCCAGGCAAAATCCGCGGTGGTTTCATCGAGCACGCCGGGGGTATTCGTGGCGACGACGCCGCGGCGGGTGCAGGCGGCGACATCAATATTGTCAAAACCGACGGCCACGTTGGCGGCGATGCGCAATTTGGGCGCGGCCCGCAACAACTCGTCGTTCACTTTTTCCGTGAGCAGGCAAATCAGTCCTTCTTTGTCCTTCACGCGTCGCAGAACTTCTTCGCGCGGCGGGCGCTCGGTATCGGCCCAGTATTCAGCGTCGCAGTTGGCATCGAGGATTGCGCGGGCTTGTTCGAACAGCGGATGAGTGCAGTAGACTTTCGGTTTCGGCATTCACTTGCCTCTGAGGTTTTTTGCTGGTTCTCTACACTAACACAGCTGCTCGAAACCGCGGGGAGGCCATTGCCAGCGCGGCGCGTGTCTCACTATAGTGGAGAAGTGAGTCCACAGCTTACCCCGGCGAATGCGTCTCTTATTCGTGAACTGAAGCGTCTCCTGGGCCCGACCAATGTCCTCGATCAATCAGAGGACCTCATCCTGTATGAGTATGACGGTTCCGTGGAAAAGGGCCGGCCGGATCTAGTGGTCTTCCCGCACACCACTGCTGAAGTTTCGCAAATCGTAAAGATCTCGAACAAATACGGCCTTCCTGTAGTGGGGCGCGGCGCCGGCACCGGTCTGTCGGGAGGCGCGGTGGCACGTAGCGGTGGCGTGATGATCGTGTTCGCACGCATGAACAACATCCTTGAGATAGACATCGCGAACCGGCGCGCCGTTGTGCAGCCGGGAGTGGTCAACCTGGACATCACTCGCGCCGTGGAACACGCCGGCCTGTATTACGCGCCCGACCCTTCCAGCTCGAAATCGTGCACCATTGGCGGGAATGTGGCGGAGAATTCCGGCGGACCACACACGTTGGCTTACGGCGTCACCGCAAATCACATCGCTGCACTGGAACTGGTCTTGCCGGATGGCGAGATCGCGCGCATCGGCACTCTTCACGGTGACCCCGCGGGCTACGACATGTGCGGCCTTTTTGTGGGCAGCGAAGGCACGCTTGCACTCGTCACCGAAATCACCGTGAAGCTTTCTCGTGCTGCCGAAGCCGTCAAAACCATTCTGGCAGTGTTCGAAACGATTGACGATGCATGCGAAGCCGTCGTGGAAATCACGGCAAAGGGCATTACTCCGGCCGCTTGCGAAATGGTGGACGGGTGGACGTTGTGCGTCATTGAGGACTACATCCACGCGGGATTTCCCCGCGATAGCGGCGCGGTCCTTTTGCTTGAAGTCGAGGGTCCTCGCGAGGCTGTCGAAGGCCAGGCCTCCGCGATCGACGAAGTTTGCGCGCGTTGTCGTTCACGGGAAGTTCGCGTTGCGAAAGATGACCGGGAACGAGACTTGCTTTGGAAGGGCCGCAAGAATGCTTTTGGCGCGATGGGCCGCCTTGCCCCTTCGAATTACGTTCTCGACGGGGTGATTCCCCGTTCGAAGCTCCCCCAGGCCTTGAACCGGATCCGCGAGTTGGCGAAACAATACGGCTTTCAGATCGGCAACATCTTCCACGCGGGCGATGGCAATCTCCACCCTCTGGTGCTCTACGATCCCCGCGATCAGCAGCAATTCGAAAAAGCGATCACCGTTGCGGAAAACATCATTCGCATGTGTGTCGAGTTGGGCGGCGCGCTCACCGGAGAACATGGCGTCGGCATGGAGAAAAATGAATTGATGCCGCTGCTATTCAGCGACGCGGATTTTGCGCTGATGCGCCGCGTGCATGATGCTTACAACCCGGATTCGTCGCTGAATCCCGGTAAGGTATTCCCCCTCAGCAAGGGCTGCGGCGAGATTCGGATCAGAAAAGTGAAGGAATCCGGCGCAAGGGTATGACGCTCACCGCAAATCTCGCGTCGCGGCTCGCCGAGGTCATTGGTGCTCACAACGTCGTGTCCGCCCCTGAAGAGCTGGCGGCTCATGCCGTAGATGCACTGGTGCCGCAGATGATTGCCCGTCCGACGTCGGCGGAACAGGTCACGGAAATCGTACGGTTCGCGTTGTCCGAGAAGTTGGCGGTACAGGCCTTCGGCTCGCGCAGCAAATGCGAAATGGGGATGCCGCCGGCGCGGTACGACATCGCCATCGACATGACGCATCTGCGCGAGGTGGCCCACTATGATGCCGGGGATCTGACCCTCAGCGTCGATGCGGGTACGCCGTTACGCGAGCTGGCAACCTTTCTGGAGCGGCACGGACAGTTCTTGCCGCTCGCCGTGCCTTGCTTCGAGAGCACTACGGCAGGAGGCGCTGTCGCCTCCGGGATCGACTCCGCGTTGCGGCAGCAGTATGGCCCGGTTCGCGACTTTCTGATTGGTGCGGAATTTGTGGATGGAACGGGCCAGCAATGCAGGAGTGGCGGCCGGGTGGTGAAGAACGTCACCGGTTACGATTTCCACAAGGTGCTGATCGGTTCGTTGAGCACGCTTGGCGTCATCACGCGCGTGAATTTCCGGACGTTTCCTCTACCGGCGGCGAGCGGCGCTTGCCTGGCGGCGTTCGCGAACTGGCAACAAGCGTTGACATTCCGCGGCGCCATTGCCATGAAAGGCCTCCCACTGGCCGGCCTGGAGATTCTTGGTCCAAGTGCCGCCGAAATTCTCGGTGCGATTTTGCAACGGACAGATGCAAACGCTGCGGGCTTGCTCCCGGCCGATGAGTGGTGCGCGTACTGCTCATACGAAGGCAACGAACCTGTCGTCGCTCGCATTGGCGCGGAATTGAAGCAATCCGCGAAGGACGCGGAGGCGCGAGAATGTATTTCGCTGCAAAAATCGGCCGACGAGCCGCTGGGCGGAATGCTCCGTGAGGCATACGAATGGCTGCGCTGGGCCTCGCCGGCGACGGTCCTACATCGAATTGCGCTGCCGCAGCTCACCCCGGATGTTCTCGGGGAATTGGAACAATTTGCGATTTCCGCGAACCTGCGATCCGCTCTGTTGATCCGCGCGGCCGGCGTCTTGTACTTCGCCGTGTTCGCGGAGACAGAGGGCGAGGCCGCATGGTCTGCGCTTGCAGAAGTGGTTGGGAAGGTCAACAAGCTTGCTCGAGCGAATCGTGGGTACTCGAGCATTCTCCATGCGCCAGCTGCCGTGAAAACGCGCGTGGCCGCCGCACGGATAGCGCTCCCGGACGCGCCACTTCAACAGCGCCTCAAGCAAGCTTTTGATCCAGCCAACGTTTTTGCGCCTGGCCGTATCGTGGGAGGCATCTAGTTGGGCACGGCTCAAGCCATTCCCGGAGTTCTTCCCGTATACGAGCACTATGCGCGCTGCGTGCATTGCGGCCTGTGCCTGAATCACTGTCCGACCTATCGCCTCTGGCAATTGGAAGCGGATTCGCCGCGCGGCCGCATCCGGCAAATGATCCTGGTGAACGAAGGTCAATTGCCGCTTTCGGCTAATTTTGTAGACCACATCGATAAATGCCTCGATTGCCGTTCCTGCGAAACAGCGTGCCCTTCCGGCGTCGAATACGGCAAGCTGGTGGAGCATGCGCGGGCGGCAATCGCGCAGGAGTACCGGCGCCCATGGTATTCGCGTCGAATCCGCAGTTTCCTTTTTCATCGGCTACTACCGCATCCGCAACGCATCGCCGCTTTTGCCAAATTGCTGCGCTTGTACCAGAAGTCTGGTCTGCAGGCATTGGCGCGCTCGACGGGACTCTTGGGGCTGATGGGCCTGGCCGAGCGCGAGAAGCTGCTCCCGAAGATTGACGACGACTTTTTCTTTGATCAACTGGGAAAAACCTTTCCGGCTGCGGGGCCACGACGCGCGCGTGTTGCCTTTTTTGCCGGTTGCATCGCCAACGTCACCTTCAGCAAATTGAACGAAGCAACCATCCGTGTGCTGACGGCGAACGGCTGCGAAGTTATCGTTCCCGAACAGCAATTCTGCTGCGGCGCGCTGGCTGCGCATGCGGGAGAACGGGAATCTGCCCGGGCCCTTGCGAGGAAGAATCTCCGCGCATTCGGCCAAGGCGATTTCGATGCCATTCTGACCAACGCGGCCGGCTGCGGCTCAACCTTGAAGGAGTACCGCCATCTCTTCACGCCGAATGAACCGGAACACGCCGCGGCCGCTGCATTCAGCGGTGTGGTGAAGGACGTCACGGAATTTCTGGCTAAACTTGGGCTATCTGCGAAACTGAAACCTCTCTCCGCCCGGGTCACCTATCAGGACTCCTGTCACCTGCTGCACGGGCAAAAAGTACGCGAGGCGCCCCGGCAACTGTTGCGCGCGATTCCCGGCGTGGAATTCGCGGAACTGCCCTTCAGCGACATCTGTTGCGGTTCCGCCGGTATCTACAACGTCACACAGACGGGAGCCTCGTTGGACCTCCTGGCGGAAAAAATGAAGTACGCGGCAGGAACGCGCGCGAAGATCATCGCTACAGCAAATCCCGGTTGCCTACTGCAGTTAAGAGCCGGCAGCGAATTGCACCATACCGGCCAGGAAGTGTTGCACGTGATCGAACTGCTGGATCGCGCGCTCTAGCGGCCTCGTTCGCCGATCAAATAGCGGCAGCCCGCCGGTCCCATGCGTGCCGAATGTACGGCGTTTGCAGGAACGTCGCACCGTTCACCTTCGCGGTAAGTTCTGGTGACGCCATCCATCGTCAGCGTCATCTCTCCGCTCAAAATAACGTGCGCCGTCTCCACACCGTGGGTGTGGTCGGGATAACGCGCATTCGGCACATCCTCCCAAACGTACGTGTGAGAAAAGCCTTCGCTTACCAGTTGCGCGAGCAGTTCCTTTTCGTTCATCACCGCTATTCTATCGCGTCCAGACACGACTACGCCCTCCCTGCAGAGATGGGGGTCGCTGCAGAGAGGGCGCGCCGTCTTCAGGAGAGAAGATCGATACGACTGAAAGTCACTCGCTCGGTGGCGGTGGGGGAGCTGCGCCATCCGGTCCGCCAGGTCCAGCTGCGCGTCGGCCGCGGGGCCGCATTTTCGCTTGAGTTACGGTGTAGTCGGAAGAGACGACAAACAAAGACGCCGCCGGCTCTGTCCGTTGGATATTTGTCAGCGTATAGGTGGTTTGTCCGAAACGCGGATCGCTGCGCGTGCTCTTCACGACGACCTGCAGATCCGGCGAATACCACTGCTCGGTCACAATCAAGATGGCGTTCGTATTGCCCATTTGGCCTGCCGGAATCGTGCGTGTGTAACGAGTGCCCTGCGCCGGAATGCCGTTGATGGTTTGCGTTCCGAGGTCCTCTTTTTTCAGTGTGCCGTTGGCAATTTCTTCCTGGATGCGCGCTTCAAACTTGCTCTGCATGTTAGCTCTATTTCCACCGTTGGGATGGCTGGGCAGTTGCTCTGCCGTTTTCTTATCGGGATGCAACACGTAGGCCGTCCCGGCGACGGAATCATGAATCATGACTACCGAGCGCGGCTGCCCGGAGGTCGTCAGCGGACCAGCGCCGGTGAAGGTGGTGTCTCGCCGTGTGCGGCCCTGGCTATCTCGGTAGACGGTGGATTGCACCTTGCGATCGATAGTGTTGCCATCGGCTAGCGTCTGCTGCGTTTCCGTGAGGGCGGTCGCCGTGTACGGAGCGCCGGTCACAACTTTCCCCGGATGCATTTCGGCAAATCCCAGCAACTCCATACGTGGTCCCATCGGACCATCTGGACCGCCGGGGGCATCCGGTGGCGGGCCCGGGGGAGGCTCCTGCGCACGCACCGCGGAAGCGCCCACCAGCAGCACGGCTGCAAAAAAGGTCTGCAATAACTTCTTGTTCATTCGAATTCTCCTCTTCTCTCCCTAGTTTCCTTTTGGCAGCGTTTTAGCTGCGTGAATCTATTCCACCGTTTCGGGTAAGCGCACCGCTTGCGGCAAGCCGTCGTCGCCGACCAGCAAATCCACCTGGATCAGATCCGAGGCGTGTTCTTCATTCACGGTGAAGCCCAAAGCTCCCAACGCACCGCGCTGCATTTGCACGCGCACCACCGTGGCATCTTCCATGGGCGAAGGAGTGCTTCCCGGCAACAAAGTGAAATCACCGGAAGAATTCGACGCGACCAGCGTGTCTCCAATCACCAATCCGCCCGCCGCCGATCCCTTCCGGGATGCTCTGTTGGCTTCCGTCCTGGCGACCTGTTCATTTCCCGTCCTGTCAGGCATTACGCTCAGCCCGTTTGCATGCCGCCAATTCGCCCAAGACATTGCGGCCACCATCACGGCCGCGGCTGCCAAGCCCCACGACCCGATTAAAGCCCACCGCCGGGCCTTTACTGTCCGGTGCTTAGTGCGAAATTCTTGCAGCACCCGCATTTGGACTCGCGACGGCGCCTCGGCCTCCTTCGTCTCCAGTCCCAGATAACGAAGATCGTCCTGGAGCATCTGCAAATTCACCTGTAGCGCCGCGCAGTGTGGACATTGCCGCGAATGTTCGAGCGCTGCCTGCCGAAGAGCGCTGTCGTCAGAATCCGAACGAAGCTCCAGGCACGCAAGCGCAAACTCTTCGCACGTCATCGGCACGCGTCCCCTAAATTCGTTATCGTCCTGCATTGGCTCTCCTCGGCACTTCCCGCAACATTTCCAGTTTGGCCAGTAACAACGCGCGTCCCCGGTGCAACCGCGAGCGAATCGTCCCCACCGGGCAATCCAGCGCGTTGGCGGCTTGTTCGTAACTCATTTCTTCCAGTTCGCACAACACGATCGCTTCCCGAAACTCCACCGGTAACTCCAATACCGCCGCCCGCACTTGCGCTCGCCTTTCGCGTAATTCCGCCCATTCCACGGGCGTCATTTCTTTGCTCGCCAGCGTGTCCGGTGAAAAACCGTCGTCCTTCTTTTCGGCGAGCGGCAAATCTCTCGGTGTGCGCTCCAGATGTTTCATCACGCGATTACGCGCCACACCGTACAAAAATCCCCCAAGTGTCCCGCGGCTGGGGTCGAACTTGTTGGGCTCGCGAACCACGATCAGGAAAACATCCTGAACGATTTCCTCCGCTGCCCACGAATGACCGGTCATGCGGAGCGCGAAGCGATACAGGGGCGCTTGATACCGGCGATACAGCACCTCGAACGCGTCCTGGTCGCCTTTCGCCGACCGCCGCAACAGTACGTCATCCCGGTCGTCGGTCTCGATTGGCATCTCCCTTGGAATGACGCCCGCCTTCCATACATTCCCAAGCCTGGGCCAAAAAGTTCCCGCCTGGCGGCTCGGTTGTTAAACTGTCAAACCCGGCCCGGCACCCCGAGTTGCCAGGGTGTCGCCCCGGCCTGGGCCCCAGTCGTCACTGTTTCTTATTGGGGCGAAACAAGTTAGCGGCGATCCTGGTCACCAGGCGGCGTGGCACCATGCGTTGCGACTGCGCCCCCATGTAGTTCCCGAATCCCGAGATGACGTAGCTTTTCCAGTCAACCAGCGCCTGCAATCCGGTCCGCGCCACTTTTTCAGCGGTTTCCATATTTCTTCCAGTGAATTGCTGCTGGCCTGCCACGGCATGAAACTCCGACTCCGTGGAACCGGGGCACAACGCACACACACGGATCCCGTATGGCTTCATCTCCTCCGCCAAGCCCTCGGCAAAAAGTAAGTCGAAGGCTTTCGTTGCCGCGTAGGTCGAAATGTACGGCACCGCCTGGAAAGACGCTGTCGATGCCAGAATCAGCACGTCTCCTCGACGCCGCTGAACCATGCCCGGCAGAAACAGGCGCGTCAAGTGCACGACCGCATTGCAGTTGACCTGCACCATATCCAGCAGGCGCTGCGTCTCTACCTGAGGGAACTCGCCATACTGGCCAAATCCGGCATTGTTGATCAGGAGATCGATTTCGATGCCACGCTGCTCCGTGAATTCAAAGACCTTCGGAGGAGCGTCCGCCAGAGACAGGTCCGCGGTAAAAACTTCCACCCTCACGCCATGCTTGCTCCGCAGTGACTTGGCGAGTTCCTCCAATCGGTCTGACCGCCGAGCCGTCAGGACCAGATGGACGCCGCCAGCCGCAAGTTCCTGCGCCAACGCCACACCAATGCCCGCGCTGGCGCCCGTCACGAGCCCCCAGCGATTACGCCACGCTTTGTCCATGTGAGAAAACCTCTAGGCCGAATCGCTCTTCCCGAACTTCAGAACCGTGTCTTTCAGGCGAGTGCTTTCCTGCTTCATCCGGTCCATGAGCCGCCGTGCCCATACGAATTCCGCCGCCAGCAGCGTTAGCCCCAGAAAAATAACCAGCCAGCCAGGGCCCGGCGTGACTACCATGATCAGCCCCAAACCCAATAGCGTGAATCCCGCCAGGATCTTAAAAAAGCGCCGGACTTGCTCGATATTGCGAAAAAACATAAACCCCTCACGGGCGGAGGGAAACAGGACTTATTATTGTGACGGTATTTCCGCCCGATTAGCAACTTTCCCCGCTCTTCCGTGCATCTTCCGCAACTATTTGAGCGGCGTGGCGTCGAACCTATTGGTCGGCATTCTCGTATCTAGAGCAGCGCGTTTCCGTTCTTCGAGGGAGGAGCCATGGGAACATTCGGCCAGGATATTCGGTTTGCACTGCGGAACTTGCGCAAGTCTCCCAGTTTTGCCGCGATTGCCATTCTGACCCTGGCCTTGGGTATAGGTGCGTCCACGGCGATTTTCAGCGTGGTGGACAACATCCTGATGGAGCCATTCCCGTATACCGACGCTTCACGCCTCATGACCGTGGAAATTCACGATACGGAACAAAATCAACCGGGCGGACGCGCTTCCTTCAGCGGCCCGGAATTTCTCGATTATGCGGAACAGAATCACATTTTCGATCGCGTCATCGGCAACGCGAATACTGATGTTCTCTATAAATCAGGGGAAGGCACGCTGCAATTTCACGGAATTTATGTAACTCCCGGAACTTTTGAGTTCCTGGGCATGCCCGCTCTCTATGGACGCGTGATGCAGCCGGCGGATTACGAGCCAGGCGCTCCCCCGGTCTTTGTTTTGCGCTACAAAACGTGGATGATGGAGTTCGCCGGCGATCCTAAGATCCTCAATCAGACTTTCACGTTGAATGGAGTTCCCCGCACGCTCGTCGGGATCATGCCGCCGCGCTTTGGTTGGGGCGACGGCGATATCTATATCCCCGACAAACCAAACCGGGCGGCCAACACCAAAGAGTTCGCCGGAGCTTTCCCGCGGTTCTGGTTTCTACTTGGCCACTTGAAGCCCGGTGTTTCGAAGAAAGAGGCCGAAGCTGACCTCACGGTGATCGCGAATCGCCTGGCTCCAATTTATCCGAAGGATTATCCCAAGCACTACTCCGTGCAAATCGAATCGCTGACGAATCTCGTGGTCGGCCAGTTCCGTGCAACCATCCTGATCATCCTGGCCGCGGTGGGGCTGCTGCTGCTCATCGGCTGTGGAAATGTGGCCAACCTGCTGCTGGCACGCTCGCTCAGCCGAGAAAAAGAGTTCGCCATCCGCTCCGCTCTCGGCGCCAACCGTTGGCGTCTTGTGCGGCAACTTCTGGTCGAGAGTTGCATCCTTGCGCTGGGAGGAGCGGCGCTCGGCGCGTTGTTTGCCTGGGGCGGGCTGAAATTTCTGGTGGCGCTCATGCCGCAACAAATCATCCCCGCGGAGGCCGTCATCCGGCTGAATGGCGCGGTTCTTGGCTTCACGCTAGTGCTTGCTGGCTTTACCGCTATCCTCTTTGGCCTGGTGCCCGCACTAAAAGCCGCTGGAAAAGATATCAACGAGCCTCTGCGCGACAGCACCAAAGGCGGCGGAGGAGGTTTCCGCCACGGCAAGTTGCGCAGCGCCCTGGTCGTGCTGGAAATTGCTCTCTCATTGACGCTTCTTGTGACCGCAGGGCTGCTCATGCGCAGCTTTGTTGCCTTGCGTGAGGTTCATTTGGGTTTGCAGCCTGACCATATCCTGGTCGCGCGGCTGCCGCTTCCCGTGGAACGCTACAAGACCGCCGAGCAAATCACCGGGTTCTACCGGCCGCTTCTTGAACGCTTGAAAGCGCTCCCGGGCGTTGAAGCGGCAACCGAGACCAGTACGCTTCCCCCTTATGGAGGCATCCCCAGCGATATCGAGATTCCGGGGAAAACTCACCAGGAAAAATGGAATGCGCTTTTCCAGCTCTGCAGCGAAGGCTATTTCGGCGTTCTGAAAATCAAGCTCCTGAATGGACGGACCTTTACCGAAGCCGAAGTCTATGGGGGTCGAAAACTTGCGGTCGTGAATCAGACTTTCGTGAAAAAGTTCCTGGGCAACGAAAATCCGATTGGTCGCGAAGTCCGGATTGCGCAACTCTCGGAATTTGCCGATCCAGTGAAAGAACCCTCGTTTGAGATCATTGGAGTTGTTGCCGACTCCAAGAATCAAGGGCTGCAGGATCCGACATTACCCGAGATGTGGATTCCCTACACCGTGACTGGTTCGGCGTTTCGCGGGATTCTGGTGCGCACCACCAACGATCCGATGAGTCTGCTCCACTCGGTTCAGCACGAAATCTGGGCAACCGACAGCAACGCTGCCGCCACCCTGACCGGCACACTCGAAGGCTTCATCAGTCAATTTTCCTACGCGGGTCCGCGCTTTGGATTCCTGCTGATGAGCATCTTCGCCTCGGTCGGCCTGGTTCTTGTGACCATCGGCGTTTACAGCGTGCTGGCCTACACGACTTCCTGCCGCACGCAGGAAATCGGAATACGCATGGCGCTAGGTGCAAACACCTCTAATGTACTTGCGATGGTTCTGCGCATGGGTCTGAAATTGATTGTGATCGGCGTGGCGCTAGGATTGATCGTGAGCGTGGCGCTGGGGCGCGTCCTGGCCACGCAACTCTGGGGCGTGTCGGCCTACGATCCTGTGACGCTCGTGGCCGTGCCCGTTTTGCTTCTGTTGACCGGACTGGTCGCCTGCTGGTTGCCGGCACGCCGCGCCGCCAGCGTCGATCCGCTCGTAGCCCTTCGCTACGAATGAATCCTCAACGCGTTGGTCGGAATCGCGCAGCAATTCATTGGCCGAGCAGGTGGGATTCAGACTCACTCCGGCGATGAAATCGCATAAGTTGTTGATTCTCCGTCGTGCAGTAAGCACGAGCGCGCAGTAAGAACGGTAGGGAGGTACACGGCGGGTACATTGCTCCGTGGACCGCAATCGCCCCGCGCTTGAGGAAATCTCATCGTCAGTTGATCCGCGCAGGTGCTTACGTCAGGGTGCATCTCCTACTGTCACCAGAGACAGGTGCGGCCGCTTTCTTCGCGTTTTAGTTTAACGCGCAGTTTGAGAAAGTAAGGCGGTCCTGATGACAAACAACACAATAATTCGTACCGATGACGATTACCTGCGGGCCCATATCACACTGCTGCGGCGCGGCCCTCGTGCGTTTCACGCTGCGTCGTGCTCTGCAAATAAAATGGTTAATGTCGCGGAAAAAGCAAGGCGCAGCCCGCCAATCACCGCCAGAACTGGAAAGCAAATCAAGCTGGTACCTGATTCGATTCGCAGAACGCTGCTTCCGGCGGATTCGCGGCGGGTCACGGTGTTGCCTGCATTCCGCAGATCCAAGGCCCCCACGATCGTTCCGCCGGACGTGATCATGCAAGATCTCCTAAAGCTGTTTCGGTGAACAGCCGTTTTCGGCAGAGTGCTGAACGCTCAATCCCAGCGGCAATCCGGAGAAAGACATGCAGAGACTAAACAGGGCCGTCGCCAAACTGCTGAACAATTTTCCTCCTCAGCAGAAGAAGAGTGGCTGGTAGACCTTCGTGGTCGAGGAGGGAGATATGACGACACACACCAGCGCCGCGAGCCATCGAGGAGTATCACTCGCTGCATTTGCTCTCGCCGTTCTGGCGATCTGGGCCCTCGCCGTTCTCGGCCGCAGAGCCGGGAATGTTGAATTCAAGATCAATTTTGAGGAACTCAGACAATCCGCCGTCAGAAATAAGGAGCAGCTCGCGCATTTGCTCCTGGGCGCTCAAAAATAACAATCGCAAGGGCGACGATAAGAAAGGCGTATCCCACCACAGCTGTCCGCTCGTCGCTGGTCTGGAAATAAGCGCAGCTGTTGCAGGGTGCTAGATCTGATGCTCTCCTCACGAATCATCGTCCTGTGGATGCTTTCTGTTTTTCTCGCCGCTTTTTCCGCCCGCGCACAAGACACTCAGTTCCTTCCGGAAGTCGACGCTCATCTCAAGGTTAATTCGTATCTTCGCACGTACCTCCAGGCAAAAGATGATCGCGAGGGAGGCGACCCGGCTCAATTCACGTTTGGCCCGAGCATTCAGCTTTATCTAAAGCCCTTGATAAGAGTGTCGCTTGACCACCGCCGCCATTCAGGTTTTGGCTGTTCCACAACGACGGCAGGCCTGGATTGAACCGGTAGTACGAGTAGTCACCGGTAATCTCGACTTTGGGCTGATCCTGAGCCATCGCCACGCCGCTGAATATCACTGCAATTGCGAACACTAAAGAAAACCGAGCTTTCATCGCTTTCTCCTTACGCAACGTTCTACGGTCAACAAAACGACATTCGGGATCTCGATACCCGAACGATGCTTGATCATCGCGACGCTATTGCACTACGAACACGCCGCACGGAAAACTGTCGCAAGCGACAGGTCGGTTTAAAAAAATGTGAGGGAATTATTTCTGCAGCGTTGGTGAAAGAAATCTGCGGCCGTCGAACACTTCTCGAATGGCGGCGGCCAGGACGCTCGCCAGCCGCCGCTTACTCACGTACCCGTAGGCCCCCCGCGGTGAAAGCGGCAGATATGTACTCCGGTTCTTCGTGAATGGTCAGGAACAGAATTTTGGTGCGGGGGTGACTCACGCGCAGCTGCGTTGCGACTTGAATGCCATTCAGACCCGGCATGGTGATATCCAGCACGAGAACGTCGGGATCCAGGCGAGTCACTGTCAGAATTGCTTCTTCGCCATCCTGAGCAGTTCCCACGACCTCAAACTCATGGCCAAGTTCGTCCCGGAGGTCAGCGAGCATGGCCCCATTATCATCCACAAGCAACACGCGAATTGTCGCCACAGGTTCCCTCAACCGGCGAGACGCGCACCTTATCGTTCCTGCAATGAAAAATAATCGTGATTCAGGATTTGCCAGCTGTCGAAAGTGACAGGTGCATAGATGTTTCCGGAGCCCCCTGTCGCATTGGACAGTTGTCCCGATAGAGCCGTCTCCGATAATTGCGGTGCTTATGGGGTTCACTGGACGAATCTACCCGCTGCCGAAGCGGCTTGATTTCATGCCCACAAGCGTAGGGGGCAGAATGCGTTGGACCAAAGTCAACCTTGTAAAGACTCGTAAGTCAGCCGTGGGAGCGTGCGTTCTTTTGTGTTTGTTAACCGTGGGAAGTTTGCCGTTCTTCTCGAGAGATCGCGTCAAAGACGAGACCATGGAAGCCACCGCAATGGGTACCGGCACTCAGTTGGGAGCGAATGTTGGCGTCAGTCTGGAGATCTACGAATTCTCGACGCCGGAGGATCGGCAGTTCCTGATCCAGGCATTCGAGAAGGGACAAAATCAGGGGCTCGTCAACGGATTAGGCCGTATGAAGGCCGTGGGACACTGTTCAATTACAGGAACCTTGGGCTATGACGTCGCCTACATACGTATGATTCCCACCCCAACTGGGCGGCGCATCCGTTTTGTCACCAACCGTCAATTGCGTTTCGGCGGAGTTTACTGGGACACCCAGAGTACCGCCTACAATCTCACCGCCGGCGAATTTGAACTGAACGACCAGGACAAAAGCAAGAGCACTGGCGCATTGTATCCTCTCGCGCAGCTTGCTATCGACAAGGAAGGGCAACTGCAAATCGAATTGAATCAAAACCCCTGGAAGCTGGTGGACGTGATCGATTGGAAGGGAACAGCGGGAGTAAACTGAGTGGGAGTGGGTGTAACGGAGACTCGAGGTGAAAAATGAAGAATAAGCACCGAATCGCGGTTCTAATTTGTCTTTCCGCAGTGCCGATTCTGTTGACAGACTATGTCAACGGCAATGATAAAAAGAAAGTGAAGAACGATTCTTGCTCGGCGGCAAATCCTGCCAGTATTTGCGCCGCGGCGAATACTTGCGGCTCGCCTACGACACCATGCGAAGTAGACATTAAACGCAGTGGCGGAGGCACTTCTGCCTCGGCTACGCCAAGCATTGCGGACGCCAAATCCAACAAGCCTTTTTGCGTGAAGGTTGGAACAACAATCATCTTCAAGAGCACCTCGAAAAATACGGGATTTGTCCTGGATTTTGGCTCCTCCTCCCCGTTTGATTCCGGCTCGGCCATTGTCGGCGGTGCAGACCGCCCGGTGTCTGTGGTGGCCAAAAAGCCGGGGTGCTACACATATTCGATCGGCGCTTGCACCGCTGGAACGATCTATGGCATGTGCGGTGATGACGCCGCGCAGTTTATTGTCTCTGCGAACTAGCCCTTGTTACTTCTTGAATGTTTGCTGTAATCTCGCAGCAAGCGTGTTCGTGAGGCGTGGTCATCAGAAGAGCCGTCTCAACCGCCGCCCCACACAGTTCTCATCTTTCCAACCGACAAGGGGAACAAAATGATTCGGAACAACAAAGACAATTTCAGCATTCGCAAGCTCGGCCGCACCAGTTTGTTGCTCGCCGCTCTGCTCATCTCCGCGGTCACCCTTGCGATTTCTGCGGACGATCGAAAAACAGAGACGATTGACGCGACAGCAATGGGCACTAGCACCCAACTGGGGAAGAACGTCAGCGTCAAGGTCACGATCTACGAGTACTCGACCGACGAAGACCGGCAAATCCTCATTGATGCTTTTAAAAAAGGACAGAATCAAGGTTTGGTCAATGCCCTCACCAAGATGAAAGCCATTGGCCGTATTGCGATCACCGGCACGATTGGGTACGACCTCAGCTTTATTCGGATGATTCCTACTCCAACGGGACGCAAAATTCGTTTCGTCACCAATCGCCAGCTTCGATTTGGTGAAGTGTATGCCAACAGTCAAACAACGGCGTACAACTTGACCGCTGGCGAAATCGAAATCAATGACTCCGATAAGTCGAAGAGCGGCGGCTTTCTCTACCCCGCCGCACAGTTGATTATCAACAAAGACGGACAGTTGGAGTTCCAACTCAACAAGAATCCCTGGAAGCTCGTGAATATTATCGATTGGAACAAGGCCGGACAGCTGAAGTAACAATGCGGGCGAGCAGGATTGCTAAATCGCCCCGACCAAAATGCTTGTTCTTAGGGTATCGTTAGTGGCTGACATCTGGGCGCCCTCAGCTCGATCGGGGTAACATTGTGAGTCGGCATCGGAGAACCAAAGCAGTTCAGACAACATCGTCGCTTCCGCCGGTCGAGAAACGGACGCGCCTGGCCATTCCCGCGACGATTCTGCTCCTGGCATTCCTTGCCTGTACCGGCTATCTTCTTTACCGTGGCCATTCTTCACACGCGAGCGCTACGGCGGCGTCACCTGCGAAAGCAAAGCGTTCAACGGCCGATCCCGCGGCAAACACTTTTCAGCCCACCGTCGAGAATCGAACAGCGGCTCCCGGGCCGCTGCCGAAGGGAATGGTCTGGATCCCCGGCGGCGAGTTCTCCATGGGCGCAAACGATCCGCCGAACATGGATGACGTGGGCATGAAAGCGACGCTCGATGCGCGCCCGATTCACCGTGTCTACGTAGACGGCTTTTTCATGGACAAAACCGATGTCACCAATGGGCAGTTCGCGGAATTCGTGAAAGCAACCGGCTACGTTACCGTGGCCGAGCGCGTCCCTCGCGCCGAGGATTACCCTGGAGCGCGGCCCGAAAATCTGGTCGCCGGCGGGGTCGTCTTTTCGCCTCCCGATCATAGCGTGCCGCTCAACAATCATCTGCAGTGGTGGTCTTACGTGAAGGGCGCGAATTGGCGCCACCCGAGCGGCCCGAAAAGCAGCATCGAAGGGAAAGGCAATTATCCGGTGGTTCAGGTCGCATACGAAGATGCTTTGGCATACGCCAAATGGGCCGGCAAGCGTCTGCCTACCGAAGCTGAATGGGAATTTGCCGCCCGCGGCGGCTTGGCCGGCAAGCCCTTCGTTTGGGGCGACGAGTTTCGTCCACACGACAAATTCATGGCCAACACTTTTCAGGGCCATTTCCCCGAGAAGAATACTGCGGCGGATGGTTTCAGCGAGACTTCTCCCGTAGAGCACTACCCTGCGAATCCTTATGGCCTCTACGACATGGCCGGCAACGTCTGGCAATGGACTAGCGACTGGTATCGCCCAGATTACTACCAGCAGCTTGCCTCTCAAGGCTCGGTCGCTCGAAATCCGCGTGGACCAGAGAACCCTTACGATCCTTCGGAACCTACGGAACCGAAAAAAGTTCATCGCGGCGGATCGTATCTCTGCACCGACCAATATTGTTCGCGCTACATTGTCGGAACACGCGGCAAGGGCGAAGTCACCACCGGCACAAATCACCTCGGCTTCCGCTGCGTTGTGACTCGAGCCCCAGAGACCGCCCCCTAAACTGTCGTAGCGTCTAGGCACGAATGCCAATACGGGTCGGAAGGACCAACGAAACTGGCCGTTACCGATAGCAGTTTCCGAAGATTTATTGCTGCCATTTCAATCCCCCAAGGCACGCAAACCTGCCAAGAGAGGCCTGCGATCGAAGGTCGGGCCTTCACCAACCGAGCGTTTCAACGGATGTCGGGCTACGCCGAAGAAGAACTGAGCAGACTGGAGAGCGCCCTGCTGGTGGTAGGAACGGTGATCGATCGGCGGTCTTGGTCGCGGGATCCACTTGCGGCGTCTGCGAACTCTGCCGCAGCTGCGACCAAGGATGCGTCGGAGTCACACGGCGCGGCGTCTACTCTAGTGTGCTGTCCCATAAATAACTGGTCTTAGTATTGCTGGGAATATAGGCATCTCCCGTGCACAATGGAGGTGCCTATGGCGATGGGACGACCGAAAGCAACGTTGGTTTTGGATACAGAGCTG